>JAESFJ010000101.1_pt1 | contig 112606 bp, 103 predicted proteins | sample 9266161 | NCBI WGS metagenome assembly JAESFJ01 (sample SAMN14506165, study PRJNA617096) | algae metagenome | isolation source: Calothrix sp. FI2-JRJ7 and co-occurring heterotrophs from granitic desert soil | place: USA: Red Pass Lake area, Fort Irwin, California | collected 2000-06-01 | reverse complement strand
ATACTGAAGATATTGCAACTATTTCTCATTTAGTTGAATAAAAAGTCCTGAATTATTAGTTTTTTTGTACTTCATACAAATGTTCTTTGCAGAGCAGGCGCCTTGGGGTGCGAAATGTGGGTTAAATCTGACCAAATTGTTTCACCTCTTAAAGTATCCGTTGGATTTTCTGGTAGTCCACCCCGACCAACTGCTACAAATCTATTTCCAGCTTCGGCTGCACATCCTGTAGTAATTTGGTCTGTTACCTGGGTGATGCTAGAGGGTAATTCAATTGCTGTTATATTTGGGTTAAAGTTAAATGCATTTATCGAAACAACTCCGTTGAATGAACTTCCTTGCTGCGATTTTGCTGTAATATTACTTTGCGATGTTAAATTTTTATTAGGCTGTGTGCCAAATATTCCTATAGCATTAATAGTAATTCTACCACCAAAACTTGCTTGGGCATTTGCAATAATATCACTGTTCTCTAATGCCACAAGATTTTTTGTGTCAATACTAATATTTCCTCCGCTACCTGTATTGCCAACAGCAGTAGCTGTAATATCACTATTGTTTTGCAAACGCACATCTGTCGATTTAATTTGAATATTACCACCTACACCTGATGCTGTGTTTGCTGTAATGCTACTTTTGTCTTTAACTACAAGCGAATTACTATTAATATAAAGCATTCCCCCATTTCCGATACCTTGATTTTGAACGCTAATTCTTGCTCCATCACTAACTTGTAAATTGCGTGCATTAATTGTTACATCTCCTGCATTTCCTTGGGGAACATCAGGTAGTTTTAATTGACTACGAATAATCGCAGCTTGGTTTTTATCTTCTAATTCTGAGCCAAATACACGAACTGCCGAGCGTATTTGACTTGTGGTTGAACCAGATTTACCAGTAACTTCCACACTATCAGAAGCATTAATAGTCACATTCCCAGCAGAACTATTACTAAAATTAGAAGAGGATATTAAACCTCCATTAGATATTTTTAGTCTTGCTGTGTCAATCTCAATTTTACCAGGACTACCATTTCTCCAACTTGAAGAAGTAATATTACTTACATCACCAGCAGGCGCCCTTCCAGAAATATCAATATTTTCAGATTTAATATTTACATTACCACTGGCGCCGCTCGAAGTTGTCACCGACCCAATAAAACCACCGCCAAATATTGATAGCGACTGCCCAGAAATATTAATATTACCAGCATTCCCTTCAGAATAAGCAAAAGCACTTACAGTACTAATCGCACGAGTCGAAAAAGGAGAATAATCAAAAACACCCATCGATTGGGCGGTAATGTTAATATTGCCACCTTTACCTGTGCTAAATGTATTTGCTGCCAGCACAGCACCATTACGAATATCTAAAGAAGGTGTAGTAATATTAATATTGCCACTGGCACCTGCTGCAATAGTTTCATTTACAAGACCGCTAGGAATACTATTAAGCGTAGTATTAGTGAGTTTTAAACTGTCCGATGCAAAAACATCAATATCACCAGCTTGTTGCATTCCTCGATTTTGTAACCAAACAAGCGAACCGTCTTGAAAATTAACTTGACGACCATAAATTTTCACAAGACCACTCAAAGTCCCATTCACATCAATCAGTGACTTGTTCGATAGTTGAATATCATCGAAGTTAAGATTTTCTGGATAACCAAGATTAAATCCTAAATTCGTACTAATGCTTACGGTTCCTTGTCCTTTAATACTACTTAACTCAACTTGTCCACCTGGCGCCGTTAATATTCCTCCATCCAAGTTGATTTTACCACCTACTAAAGCCAGAGTTTGTCCGGGTTCAACTTGTAAGCCAGTATTATAGTCTTTACGACGGAATGGTGTTCCACTCAAATTATGTCTTTGACCTCGAACGGTTATTGCACCATTGTTATTACCAATATCAAGTCCTATTGGTGCGCTAACTGTTAAAAGTGGAGTATCTGGTGCAGGACGTGCTGAGTAAATAGTACCGTCGGCAAATTTTATATTTATAGCAGTAGTAGCAACAAAGGAACCGCCAATATTAAGACGTGCGTTTTCACCGAATATAACACCGTTAGGATTGATTAAGAAGACATTCGCTTTACTTGTAGTGGATATCAGTCCATCGATTTGTGATGCATTGCTCCCTGTTGCGCGCGTAATAATATTTTTTACTACCGCAGAATTATTAAAAATTGCTTCAGTATTTGTAGGAATGTTAAAACGGGAAAAGCTGTGAAAGAGATTCGCGCCAGCTTGTGTACCACCACTTATAGTAATGATACTATCTGTTTGTGATGATTTTGAGTTGATAGGCAGAGTCGCATCGGGTATAATCTCGGCGCCTGCGGTAGATATTGCGAAGACGCAATTAAACGAAATAAAAAGCAAGAATTGATAATTGACTAGCTTCATTATTTGGTTATCCCGGCGCCGATATTTGAAGAGGGCGACCTTTGCCGTTGAGTCTACCACGTTTAACAAGGGGGCGCATAGAACTTGACAAAATTACTTTTTTAAGGTTTCTAAATTTGTCCAGGTAATGATAACCGTTCCTGTATTGTCAGCATTAGAAGTAAAAGTGATGTATTGAGTGAACTTATTCTTTGCCACTGTATAAGCAAGTCCACCTGCATAGTTATTAAGTTGGGATACTTTAAAACTTTGTAGTTCTAAATTACTAATGACATTTGCAGCTACTTCTTCGGGTGTTTTGTCTATAACAGTTCCATAAATGCGTTCTATTTTTATAGCAGAAGAAAATTTGTCTGGTTGAAAGTTTACTTCTTCGCTTAGACTCAGCTCTTCATTGAGTTTGTTCAAGATACCATCAAACGTTTCTTTTTCTTGAGAACTTGGTAATGCTTCAGGTGGTATGCTTTCTTTGATAGGCGCCAGTTTAGTTGGCGATGGTTTTGGTGGTTCTTGTGTTGGTGAAGTAAGTGGAGTCACGGTTTTTGCTTTTACGGGTACTGTGGGTGTGGTATTCTGTTTTTTAGGTGAAGCTGTTTTTGGCGCCACAACAACTGCTGTTGTCCCGTCGGTGACTTGCTGTGCTTCTTTAAATGATGCAAAAGAGACATCTGGATTAGCTGGCGCCACAGTTGGTGTTACCTCTGGAAGTGCTTCTGGGGGTGGCAATGTTGGTGTGGCTTGAATTTCTGGTATTGGTAGTTGAGTTTGCGTTAGTGCATCTTGCGGCAAAGAAGGTAACTGTGACGTAAATAGTGGGTCAATGGTGGGTATAGGAGTACTCGTCAAGTCTGTTTGCTTGACAAGCGCTTTGTCATCGCTAAAAAATTGACTTGATTTTGATTGGGAAAGAAATATTTGTAGTTGTTTTGATGTCGTTTGACTGTAGGGTATTTTTCTTCCTGTAAATGATGATAAGGGCATTAATAGCAGTAAACCATGTAGAGTTAAAGACAGTAATAGCATCGAAGGCGATAATTGCCTGACAGCCGACAACCAATCTTTCGAGAAAAATGAATTAAACATATATTAATTTATTGTAATTATTTAATTAAAGAGTTTGATAAGTTAGTCTAATAGAGAAAAAGTAAAATTATCTGAGTAAATTTACAAATAAAAATGCAATTGCAACCTAATTAATAATTAAATAGATGAACTTGATTGACTAAAAAATATATTTTAAATTATGTCGCTAAAACGTAGGTTGGGTGTAGCGGCAGCGTAACCCAACCTACACAGGTTTAATGTTTACTTTATAAATAAACTCTTGCCCTGAAGTGTAAATGATTAGCTTTATATATTCATCATGTTAACATGACTTTATCAAAATAATTTGATATTCAACGAACTATTTTTATTACTTTTTTGAATAAAATTATATTACTTTAAATGTCTTGTGCAATACATATAATTTTGTATAAAACCTTTCTTTATAAATCAAAATTTAAATATAGTTTAAATTGAAGTTTAAATATACTTAAATAATTCTTAACCATTTAGCATGTAGTTTAATTTAAGCCTGTGTTGATAACAGAAATAAATTCTAGATACGAGGAAATATGAAAATTTATACTACCGTTTTCGGTCGTGCAATTACCACTTCAGTAGTCGCTGCTGCTGTTGCTGTTGCTCCATTGTTTGCAACAGTTACTCAAGCACAAGCTCAACAAGCTCAAACTCTTAATGGTGCAGGTGCCACCTTCCCACAGCCTTTGTACGAAAGATACGCACGTGAAATCCGTAAGAAATTACCTAACCTCAGAATGAACTACCAAGGAGTTGGTAGTGGTGCGGGTGTGAACCAAATGATCAACGGAACCGTTGATTTTGGTGCTTCCGATGCAGCAATGACAGATGCAGAAATCGCTAAAGTTAAAAGAGGCGTTATTCTTGTACCTACCGCAGGTGGTGCTGTTTCAGTTGTTTATAACCTTCCCGGCGTAAGCAACCTCAAGTTATCCCGCAAGACTTTACCAGCTATCTTCTCTGGTCAAATCAAAAATTGGAATGACCCAGCAATCAGAGCTGACAACCCAGGTGTTAATCTTCCTGGCACTCCCATCAAAGCAGTTGTACGTGCAGATGGTAGCGGTACAACCTTTATTTTCACCAACCACCTAAGTTCAATTAACCCTTACTTCAAAGGTAGAGTTGGTACTAGCAGAGCACCTAAGTGGGCAGGACTTAATAACGTCCTCAAAGCAAAAGGAAATCCTGGTGTTGCTAACTTGGTATCACGTACCCAAGGTTCGATTGGCTACGTTGAATATCAATTCGCTAGAGAAAACAAACTAACTGCGGCAGCAGTTCAGAACAGACAAGGGCAATTCGTTGCTGCTTCACTCCAAGGTGCTAACGCAGCATTGTCAAATGTGCAGTTTCCTGACAACTTCCGCGTATTTGCTGGAGACCCTGGTCAAGGTTATCCAATCGTTGGTTTAACCTGGATTATGGTTTACAGACAGTACCCTAACGCTGCTAAAGCTACTGCAATTAAGCAGTTTGTTAACTGGATACTCACAGATGGTCAGCAATTTAACGATGACCTTAACTACACATCAATTCCTGCTAGTGTTAGAACCCGTGTAATTAACACAGTTAACAGCAACGTTAAGTAAATTTTGTTAGTTACTTAAAATAACTAATAACTTAAAGAAAGAGGTGGGTTTCGGCCCACCTTAATTGTATGCCCATAATTTATTTTGTGAAACTGTAATGGCAACACCGGAACCAGTCTCCCCAAATTCTTCACATCAATCTAATATCATTGATGGTAATCTCGACTTAACAGTTACTGGCGGAAGAAATTACTGGACTAATCAAGCCTTCAGATGGCTAGTTTGTGCTTTTGCTACTGTTACTGTTATAGTCCTCCTCTCGATGACCTTGATTGTATTCAAACAAGCTAGTCCTGCAATTGACAAGTTCGGATTGGGATTTTTAACAAGTCTTGAATGGGACACAGGAAGTGATTTGTTTGGAGCGCTTCCATATATATATGGAACGTTAGTTAGTAGTGCTATTGCAATTTTATTTGCTTTTCCGATTGGGGTAGCGGTTGCTTTAATCACAAGCGAAAATTTTCTTCCTCTATCGTTACGTACTGGATTTGCATTTGTCGTTGAGTTAATTGCAGCTATTCCCAGCGTTATCGTTGGCTTATGGGGTGTTTTTGTATTTATTCCTGTTTTGGAACCGCTACAAAAATGGTTAGCTGCCACATTTGGTTTTATACCTCTATTTAATACCCCAGACCCTGCTGGGTTCAATATGCTGACTGCTGCGATTATTTTGGCTATTATGATTTTGCCAACGCTAGCAGCCATATCACGAGATGTATTATTAGCAGTACCAAAAGAATTACGCAGTGCCTCAATGGCTTTAGGCGCCACTCGTTGGGAGACAATTTTTCGGGTTTTAATACCTACGGCATTGTCTGGAGTAATTAGTGCAACAATGTTGGCTTTGGGACGCGCATTGGGTGAAACGATGGCTGTGACAATGGTGATAGGTAACTCATCGCAAATCGATGCCTCATTACTGGCGCCTGCGTATACAATTCCTTCAGTATTAGCCAATGAATTTGCAGAAGCAGCAAGTGCGCTGCATACAGGAGCTTTAACTTACCTGGCACTAGTACTATTTGCCCTAACTCTATTGGTAAATATCGCTGCAAACCTTTTGGTGCAGTGGTTAGGAGTAAAGACGAAATAAGAAGATCGGCAGCTAACTAATCCATAATCCTTTCATCCAAAATGCAAGATTTGCAAGTTGATACATCATTAGCTAACGAATTGTGCAGTCCTTTACCGACGGCACGGCGCCTGTTCACGTATATTATGAACGGGCTTGCATTCGGGTTATCCGGACTCGCAATTGTTCCATTAGTGTCAGTTTTGTGGGAAATTATTAGACGAGGTTTACCAGGCTTAACTCCTGCAATGTTTGTTACATCCGTATTTGATAACGGAATTGCTAACGCCATTGTGGGCACGGCAGCTATGGTCTTAATCGCTATATGTTTGAGTGTTCCAACAGGAATTATGACGGCTATCTTTTTATCGGAGTTTAGTCAAAACAACTTAAGTAAAGTTGTTCGTTTTGTTACAACAATTTTAACAGGTGTGCCTTCTATTGTTGTGGGTCTATTTGCTTACGGTGTAGTTGTTGCTTTGACAAAATCATTCAGCGCGCTCGCAGGTGGTTTTGCGTTATCAATTATTATGCTACCCGTAGTAGTATTGACTACCGAAGAAGCTTTAAAGCTAGTTCCTTCTTCTCTACGTCTAGCTTCTGCGGCTTTAGGTGGGACTCAATTTCAAACGACTTTCAAAGTTGTTGTTGCTTCAGCAATACCGACTATTACTACAGGGGTTTTACTTGCTGTGGCCCGTGCTGCTGGCGAAACTGCTCCTTTAGTATTTACGGCTCTATTTAGCTTGGATTGGTCAAATGACTTGCTCAGTCCCACAGCTTCGCTTCCAGTATTGATTTTTAATCTTTACAACGACCCTTCGCCAGAGAAAAATCAACTCGTTTGGACTACATCTATAGTTTTATTAGGTTTAGTTTTGTGCATTAGTTTACTTTCGCGTCTGGTTACTAACAGAAAAAAAACAAAGTAAAGAGTAAGTGGTGTTGTTAATTTTGTCGCAAATTTTGGGCAAACATGAATAAATTAATCCCAGCTATCAAAGTTAAAAATCTCACGTTTTACTACGGAGCTAAATCGACCAAACCAGCCATTGAAAATATTTCAATGGATATATATCAAAAACACGTTACCGCTATTATTGGTCCTAGCGGTTGTGGTAAATCGACGTTTATCAAAACTCTTAATCGCATTAGCGAATTAGAAGGTGACGTTAAGGTACAAGGCAGTGTTGAATTCGCTGGTCAAAATATCTACTCTAGTCGCATTAATTTAAATCGGTTACGGCGCCAAATTGGTATGGTGTTCCAAAAGCCGAATTTATTTCCAATGAGTGTTTATGATAACGTCGCATACGGTTTACGTATCGACCGATTTGTTCCAAAAGCGCAACTCGATGAAATCGTTGAAACGGCAATTCGAGGCGCCGCACTATGGGATGAAGTCAAAGACAAACTTGGTCAATCCGCTTTAGGACTTTCTGGAGGACAGCAGCAGCGTCTTTGTATCGCGCGCGCAATTGCCGTTAAACCCAAAGTTCTATTAATGGATGAACCTTGTTCAGCCTTAGACCCTATCGCAACAATGAAAGTAGAAGAGCTTATTCATCAATTACGCGAAGAGTTCACAATTGCAATTGTTACCCATAACATGCAACAAGCTGTGCGCGTATCTGACTTTACAGCATTCTTTATTACTGACGAAACTCGCATCGGTCAAATGGTTGAATTTGGTGCTACCACACAAATCTTCAACAATCCTCTCGATGAACGCACGCGCGATTACGTTTCTGGGCGTTTCGGTTAATTTTTTGCTTATTCCCTTAAGCCCATATCGACAACTAAATTTGCTCCTTACCACTTCGTTTGAGTATCAAGAAACCCGGCTTCTTTAAAGAAATCGGGTTTCTGATATTTATTCTAGGTATATCTACTGTGGGACGAGACACTCTTAAAGTCCGTCCTACAATTCAATACCTTCGCCAGAATTCGGAGTCATAACGTAGCATCAACGCTTCTAGAATTAAGGCTTTTTCGTATAAGAGAAATAGGCGCTATAATTTCCAGACTAGTTAAAAACTCCGTCCCGTTTTTCCACACCGGGTTTTTAAATTAAAAGCCTTGATGTATAAGGACTCTAGGGAAACGTCTAGCAGACAGATTCAATATTTTTTTGACTGGAAACGTTGACGGCAAAAGTATTTTTGCCAATCATATTTTTGGCGAAGGTATTGAAAATTACAGGTTAATTTAATTTTTGTAAGTCACTTAATAAATTATTAATTTTATTTGGATACAAATAGGAGTAATAAACATTTTTCTACATTTTTTAAACTTAAATTTGAAAATGATTATAAATATTATTTTGCCTATCAATCTAATATCAAGCTTATTTAAAAACTTAACATAAATATTTATTAATAATAATAATCTTTATCAAAAATAAGTGGCTGAAAGGCTGATTATACAAGCACTTTTTTATGTACATTTAATAAAGAAATGTTTTCAAGAATACGTTAATCTGTTGTTTCCTTTTCCTTAACTTTAGCGTGGCAAATTACAGTAAGTAAAAGCTTCTAGGATATTCGGCTAAAGCGTGCTTTTTATATCAAAAAATCGCATCACATACTGATGAAAAATATTCTGTGAGCAGCTAATCAAACCAACTGTCAATTAAAAATACGAGGAAATAGTAATGGCTAAGAACGTCATCATCATGATTGGCGACGGTATGGGCTGGGAAATGGCTCGTGCTGCTGCTGTAGCGAATGGCGCCAATTTTTACACATCTGGCCAAGGTAATGGATTAAGCTTTCAAAATCTTTCTAATTACGGGCTAGCAACTACTTACGGCACAACTATCGCTCCGGGTAATGGTAGGTTTAGTACTGGTAACAGCGCGCTCGATAACTCAATTACTCAGACAGGAGATAGTCCATTACTTCCTGGTTTCACCTTTGACCCAACGTTCAACCCTGGTACTACAGGATCTGGTGGCGCCAATAACCCCAACCCTAACGCAGTCGGAAACTTAGTCGGTTATGACCCAGCGCGCGGAGGTATTAATCCTTGGACACCTGGTAACGATAGAGAGTATATCAAATGGAGCTACCCCGACTCAGCAAACACCGCTACAACTTTGTATACAGGCGTAAAAAGTTACAATAACGCCATTGGTGTAGATATATTTGAGCAACCGTTAGAAAGTGTTCTTGCAACTGCAAACGGGTTGGGTAAATCAACAGGTTTAGTTTCTTCAGTACCTATCGACCATGCTACACCAGGTGCTGCGGCAGCAAATGTCAACCGTCGCAACAAATATGACGATGATTTTCCATCGCTTGATAATATCTTGCAGCAGGAACTTCGAGTTTACCAACCGACTGTAATACTCGGTGGTGGGCACCCCCTATCAAATCCTACTGACCCTCTACCAGGTGGTGTTGAACCAAATACGAGCAATGAATTCATCGCCAAATCGACTTACGAAGAGCTTAGTAATAATCCCAATAGCAACCGCTACGATTACACATTTCTAGAGCGTGGTACAGATGCAGCAACGGTACTAGCTGAGACTGCCGCAAATATTGACCCCAACAACGGTGAGAGATTACTTGGTCTTTATGGAGCGCGCGGGCAAAACGGTAACTTACCTGTAAGTTCTGCCAATGGTGATTACAGCACCACTGGTTTGGATATGTTCAGCGTTTTTAGTAGTCAAGGACTTAGACCAGATACTACACGTCCTCTATTAGCAGGTGAAACAGACGCTGAATTCATAGCTAGAGAACGCAACGAAAACCCTACCCTCAATGACTTGACAAAATCTGCACTCAATGTTTTAGAAAAAGACAAAGACGGATTTTGGTTGATGGTCGAAGGTGGTGATATCGACTGGGCTGCCCATGACAATAACATGGACAACCTCATCGGCACGATAAACGACTTTGATAAAGCTGTTAAATCTACAATTAATTGGATTAATCAAAACGGTGGTTGGGAAGAAAACCTACTAATCGTCACCGCAGACCATGACCATTATTTAACGTTAACTTCTGACTTCCCAACTGTGCTTCAAGAAAAAGGTGCAGAAGCGTTGACGGAAATTGACGACTATAACCAAGTAGGACATTACTGGGGTTCCAATCCTGAAAGAGATGGTAAATATGGCTGGGGTAATCACTCTAACCGTCCTGTACCAGTTTATTATCAAGGCGCCGGTTCCGAAGTTCTAACTAGCTTAGTTGGTCAAGGATATAATTCTTACGGCTATGATATTCCTGGTATTTCCGGACTCGTTGACCAAGTGAATATCTATCAAACTATGTACCAAGCAATTACTGGGCAAGCTGCGGTACAGTATGGTACTGAAGGTGATGAAATACTTTACGGTGGCGACGGTACCGATGAGATTATCGGCGGTGCAGGTAATAACATCATCTATGGCAACGAAGGTAGTAACACATTAGTAGGTGGTGCAGGTGACGACCAACTTTACGGTGGTTCAGGACGCGACCGTCTATATGCTAATGAAGGCAATAACACCTTGTACGGCAACGAAGGCGATAATATTCTGACTGCTGGTTCTGGTAATAATACTGCTTACGGTGGTTCAGGTGATGATATCTTTATTTTGGGTGATGGTAATAACACCATCTACGCCAACGAAGGAATCAATAATATCAGCGTCGGTTCTGGTAATAACCTAATTTACGGTGGTTCTAAAGCCGATTATATTTACACAGGTGGTGGTAATAACATCATCTTTGCAAATGAAGGCAATAATCGCATCACTACAGGTCAAGGTAATGATTTAATTTACGCGGGTTCCGGCGATGATGTTATATACTCTGGTGCTGGTGATGATATTATTTATGCCAACGAAGGTAAAAATATTATTTCTGCTGGTACAGGTAATGATACTGTCTACGCCGGTAGCGGAGTCGATAAATATATCCTTGATGCAGGCGCCGGAGAAGTTAGTATCATTGGTTTTGGCGCTAATGACCAAATCAGTCGTGGCAGCACTTTACTCGCGACAGACTTACTCGATGTCAAAATAAGCGGTAACAATACCTTAATTAGTAAAGGTAGTGACCTGCTCGCAACACTAAAAGATGTCCAGTTCAACACAGTAACTATCGTGTAACGCAAAAGTAGGTTGGGTTACGCGAACGCGTAACCCAACTTATAAAAGTATCAACAATACCTTAAGACTTGGCAAGCACAACTTCCTTTTCTGGAAAATTGGCTACTATTTTTAAACTTCCACTCCTGTGCTTCGATTATACCGATATGAGCCGTATCTAATTCTTTTCCAGCCGCTTTAATCAGTCGCTCCTCAATACTTTGGTAACAATTTTTGTTTGTAACTAATAAATAATCCGTTACATCCGTTGTATCCGTTGCGAACTGTTAATCGTTTATTTGCCTTTTCTTAACTTCCACGTGGCAAAGTGTAGCTACAAGCTTGTGGAATATACGGCTATAGTGTGTTTTTCTTACCATAAGCATAAAAATTAATAATCATACGGGAAAGTTCTGTTTCCCTTACTCTTTTGTATTTACACATATCAAAACAATGACAAACGCAACACTCAAAGGATTCGCGTTCCTTCCTGCTGATACCTTCGCTTCAGGCCCAGTATCAGGTAAAGACATTTCTGCAAATGGTCGCACTGGCCCGTTTCCTGGGCAACCTGTTCAAGGATTTAGTGCGGTGCAATTTGCAGGACAAAATCAATTTTGGTTCATGGCTGATAACGGTTACGGCGCCAAAACAAATAGTTCAGATTTTTTCTTACGCATATACAAAGTTGAACCAAATTTTCGTACTAGTTCTTCAGGTGATGGGACTGTAAAAGTAGATAATTTTATTCAGTTAGCAGACCCAGATAAAAAAGTACCATTCAAAATTACCAACGAAGAATCACAAGAGCGGTTACTTACAGGCGCCGATTTTGATATTGAATCGTTTGTCATTGCTAAAGATAATACTATCTGGATTGGTGATGAGTTTGGACCCTATTTACTACACTTCGATAACAGTGGTAAATTACTCGATGCTCCAATTGCTACACCGAATGAATTTACATTAAATACCCTAAATGGGCAACCTCCATTGGTAATTGGACACCGAGGCGCCAGTGGTGAATTACCCGAACATACGTTAGCTGCATACAAATTAGCCATTGACCGAGGTGCTGATTTTATCGAGCCTGACCTAGTTTCTACTAAGGATGGGGTATTAATCGCGCGTCATGAACCAAATTTAATTAACACCACCGACGTTAGCGACCGTCCAGAATTTGCAGACCGTAAAACAACTAAAATTGTTGATGGTGTCGCAGAAGAAGGTTTCTTTGCTTCTGATTTTACTTTGGCAGAAATTAAAACGCTGCGCGCAATAATGCCGCAAGATTATCGAACTCAAGCTTTCAACGGAGTTTTAGAAATTCCTACGCTTGAAGAAATTATTAATTTAGTAAAACTTGAAGAAGCACTTACCGGACGCAAAGTTGGTATCTATCCAGAAACTAAGCATCCGATATTCCATGATAATTTAGGTCTATCACTCGAAGAAAACCTTGTTGACACATTAGTCAAGGCAGAATTTACCGACCCCACACGAGTATTTATTCAGTCGTTTGAAACTAGTAATTTAAAAGAACTCAATAGTGTATTAATGCCGAATGCTGGTATTGATATACCTTTGGTGCAGTTACTCGATGCTACCGATGTTCGGTTAGATGGTTCGTTAATTGAGACAAAACCATATGATTTCGTAGTTAATGGTGATGAACGTACTTATGCTGACCTACGAACACCTGATGGGTTGAAAGAAATTGCCACTTATGCTGATGGTATTGGCCCTTGGAAACGAATGATTGTTTCTGTTAAAGGAGTAGATGCCAATAATGATGGTATTGCCGATGATGTAAATAAAGATGGTGCAATCAACGATGCTGACAAAACTACTTTACCACCAACTAGTTTAGTTCAAGATGCTCATACCGCAGGCTTACTAGTACATCCATATACATTTCGTAACGAAGGAAGATTTTTAGCAGCAGATTATAACGGTAATCCTGAACTTGAATATAGACAGTTTATTCAGTTGGGAGTTGATGGCTATTTTAGTGATTTTCCTGGTACGGGTGATTTAGTCCGCGACCAAATTGTGGCGCCATTCGTTCGTTCACCACAAAACCCTGATGTTCTAGCAACACCTGAATTTAATACACTTGACAAAAACCCACCTATAGTCATTGGACATCGAGGCGCCAGTGGCGAACGTCCCGAACACACTTTGGCGGCATATAAATTAGCAATTGCTCAAGGTGCCGATTTTATTGAACCTGATTTAGTCGCTACTAAAGATGGTATTCTTGTCGCTCGTCACGAAAACGCTTTAGCTGTTCTTAATGCTGATGGTAGTCTCAATAATACCGACACTAGTACTGATGTTTATGAACGTCCTGAATTTGCCGACCGTTTAACAACGAAAGTTATCGATGGACGCTCGGTGCGTGGTTGGTTTACTGAAGATTTTACATTGGCGGAACTCAAAACTCTCAACGCAATCGAACGTTTACCAGCTTTACGCGGTACTCGTTTTAATAACGATAAACTCCAAGTTCCTACCTTGGATGAAATTATCGACTTAGTACAACAAGTCGAGCTAGAAACGGGACGCAAAATTGGTATTTATCCCGAAACGAAGCACCCTACATATTTTGCAACCGAAGGTAAGCGTATCGACGGTACTCCCATCAATACGAACTTGGGACAAAAATTAATCGATACTCTCGTTGCCCAAAACTTTACCGACCCCCAACGTGTATTTATCCAGTCGTTTGAAACTGGTAATTTAAAGGAACTCAACGATGTCATCATGCCCAACGCTGGTGTTGATATTCCTTTGGTGCAATTATTTGGTGGTGCAAACGACCGTCCGTATGATTTAGTTGTTAATGGTGACAACCGGACTTATGGTGATTTAACGAAACCAGCTGAACTTAGTGAAATATCTAAATATGCTGCTGGTATTGGGCCGAATAAAAGATTAATTGTACCAGCGGGTAGTGATGGTACACTTTTGGCGCCTACAACTTTGGTTCAAGATGCCCATGCAGCAGGGTTACTAGTACATCTTTATACACTACGTAATGAGAATGTATTCTTGGCGCCAGATTATAACGGCAATCCAGCAAACGAATACAAGCAATTTATTGAATTAGGAGTTGACGGTTATTTTACTGACTTCCCAGGATTAGGAGATACAATCCGTGACCTTTATGTAGATACACCAGCAGTATCTAATTTAGGTGGTTCGAGAGGTTTTGAAGGGATGGCAATTAATCCTGATAAAACCAAATTGTATCCTTTACTCGAAGGTACAGTAGTTGGAGACCCTGCTGGTTCGCTGCGAATTTACGAATTTGATATTGCATCAAGCAAATATCAAGGTCTAGCAGGTTATTACCAACTGGAAAATCCTAGTAACGCAATTGGTGACTTTGCTGTAGTTAACGCTAACGAGTATTTAGTCATTGAACGCGATAATGGTCAGGGAGATGCAGCGCAATTCAAGAAAATCTACAAAGTTGATTTATCCAAGAAAGATACTAACGGTTTTGTTAGTAAACAAGAAATTGTAGATTTACTCAATGTCCAAGACCCTAACGACCTCAACCAAGACGGAAGCACCAACTTTAAATTCCCGTTCCAAACTATCGAAGACGTTTTGGTAATTGACGAAAATACAATCTTGGTTGCCAACGATAACAATTATCCATTTTCGATTGGTCGTCCTCCAGCTATCGACAATAACGAAATTATCCTGCTTGGACTTGATACACCCCTCAACCTCGACCCACGTGTTGGAGTTGCTGGACTAAATCTCCCAACTACCCAAATTACAGGTGGTCAAGGAGATGATACATTATACGGCACTTCAATAGACGAACTATTCACTGCTGGTGACGGGAATAATATTATCTATGGTGGTGAAGGTAAAAACTACTTTATTGCTGGTGACGGGAATAACACAGCTTTTGGTGGCGCCAACAACGATACTTTCTTTTTAGGCAACGGAGATAACACCATTTACGCAGGTGAAGGTCAAAACCGTATCTCTACAGGCAACGGAGATAACACCATTTACGCAGGCGCCGGAGATGATAACATCACTGTTGGTGAAGGAAATAACACAATTTACGCAGGTGAAGGAGCAAATACCATCACATCTGTTGGTGGTAACAATACTATCCACGCTGGAAGTGGCGCCGATAAATTCGTCATCAACGCAGGTTCCGGTATAACTACCATAATTGGATTTGGCGCCAACGACCAGATCAGTCGTGGTAGCACTTTGCTCGCCACAGATGTACTCAACACCAAAATTAACGGCAATGACACCCTAATCAGCAAAGGCAATAACTTACTAGCAACACTAAAAAATGTACAGCTTAACTCACTAACTACCACCACTTAACCATTAAAATATTGTGGGATGGGCAGAGAAAGCCCGTCCTATATAAACATTATTTGAGAATTGGTTGCAAAATCAAGTTAGAGAAGTCTTGAAGCCAGTAGTAGCGTAGTAAATATACTGATGCCAGTGACTTTTAAGTGCGAATATAACATAAGTATATTACCGTCTATGAAAATCATTCCTGTTCGAGGATGCCCTACTGTGCTATATGAGCGTTATGAGTACTGTTCTGACTGCTGACAATTCTACTTTACATTCGCAAATAGGTTCCAAGGTTTGCCAAGCTATTATTGCTATTCAAGTACAGCAGCCAGAATTACTACTCGAAAAGTATAGAGAAATACCTTGGCAAAGTAGTCGTCATCAATCTGGTTTGGTTAACAAATTAACCGAGATACTTGGGCAAACTCAAGACGAAAAGCTTACACAGCAACTTTTACAGAAATTTTTGAGAGCGTTGCTTTCCCCTGAGTCTTTCTCTTCACCTATATTAATTGACTTATTTAAGGAAGTTTCTCAACTTGGTAGTTCAAAACTAGATGCCAACGGCGCCAGTAAAATTAGTGAAAATGAAACTGATCAAAATGCGCCTAGTGGTTCCAGTGGTTCTACAGTAAATGATGAACCCATAAAATCTACTTCTGAGACAGAAAACCTCACAAACAATACGAATCAACCTGCGATAGTCGATGAAGAAACTCAAAAGAATGTCGAGACTACTCCAGACACATCAGAATCAAATACTTTAGAATCAAACGCTTTAGAATCAAATACTTCAGAAACTACAAATAATACTCCTGGCACCATAGATAATAATATAAACAACGCGCCTTATACACAGGGCGGAGTCGCAGTATTATTATTAGATGCAGAAAACTTACAATTTAATAGCGAAACTGAAAAATTCTTGAGTTCAATTTGCAATAACCCAATTCAAGTTAAAGTTGCTTTTGCAAATTGGTGTCGTAAGGGTAAGCTCGACGCTGAACTACATGCACGTAACTATGATTTGATTCATGTACCTTCGGGTAGAGATAACGCCGATGGAAAGATGATAACTTTTGGCTCGTCGATTAATCAGCGCTTTCCAAATGCCAAAGAAGTTTTTGTTTGCTCATCAGATAATGTGATGACAAACTTGTGCAATCACATGATGCAAAATGGCTTAAATGTCTACCGGGTAGTAAAACAAGGTAGTAATCTGACGGTACTTGATATTCAAAGCGGTAAAACACATGTTCATACGGTTTTACCGACTATGGAGCAATTTGTCAGTCAAATCAAAGATATTATTCGCGAAGAAGAGTCTCGGACTGGGAATCAATGGATGAAGTTGTCCAAAATGTCCAAGATATTTCACAATAAGTACCATATTGGTGTTAATCAAGTAGTATCACACCATTTTCAGAGTAAAACCGCTAAGGACATTTTTCTTGAACACGCGGAGTTTGCTGTTCACCATCTTCCTGAAGATTTAGAGACTTTTATTACTTTATTTAAATTGCCAACAAAGGCATAAATTGGCGGATTAATCCAATCGTTACAGCAGGCAATTCTAGCTGTGGTGTTAAGCCAACGTTTTCTATTTGTTCAAAAATGCGGATTGCGTTACTGTTCATTTGGGCAAAACGGCGCCCAATTTCGGGGCCTGTGAACTGAGATTTTTTTCCCCAGATAATTCCTGTAGGGGTTTTAAGCTGATGTATATATAATGATAAATCGAAGCTTAAATCGCCACGCACAAACGATAATGCCGCATATTCGGCATTTGGCTGCTGTGCCGATTCTAAATATGCCTCGATAATTTCTGGAAAAATACGGTCTTTTTCGGCAAATTGACGTTGCTCTAAAAATGAGCGAATACCCTCTCTTGTGGCGATACCCGTACTGTAAAGCAAACGGTCAATTATCGGTATGCTGACGATTTGAGCAAAAATACTGCGTGAATAATCTTCACCAAAGTCGGCAAGTCCCGCAGGTGTGGTTAAAATTAGCGATTTGAAAAGTTCTGGATGTACACAAGCTACCCTGATTACAAAAGCAGCAGTTAACGAAGAAGCAACTACGGTTACTGGTTCTGGGCAGGTTGATACTAAGAATTCTCGAATCGTCGTCAAGTAATCATCTACTTGGTAATTGCGTGCAGGATGCTCTGAACTTCCCCATCCGATTAAATCAGGCGCCAAAACTTGGTAGAAGTCAGCAAACGCTGGGTACACTTTTGACCACTCGTAAGCTGAAGAACCACCACCAAAGCCATGTAGAAATACTAAGTTTTCCTTTACTATGTTTTTTTGCTCGCTTTTTTGCCAAGGGTTGGCACCATTGGTGTAATATACCATTCTACCAAGTGAGGTCATTATCGAGCGTTGCTCAAATCCTAATGGCTGAAACATAAATAAATTAGGGTTTTTTTGGGAACGGGAAACAAAAAATTGCATTCTCAAGTACTTAACTAACACACTTTATATTTAATTGACCTGTGCCTTACCTCTCATTTGTTGTATGGTTTGCGATTATTGGCGGCTTTATGTAAATATAAGCACTAGCACAAAAACACTATTAATTTGTATTTACTGAGATAGATAATCTTGTAACTACTGTCAGGAAAAGCCTATATTTCCCTGACTTGCAAATTAAGCCGATGTAAATGTCACCGTAACATTTGTGAAGATTTAGTGATTTTTATGCCACATATAGAGTCGAATCATAGCTATACACACTATGATTTTAATGCTAATACGTGTAGCGGGTATTACTTGTGGTGCATTTAAACTACCATGTTTTGTGATAATCTATCAGAAATATTACTGATATTACTTAGTGTCCAGTCCCTGCAAGCGGCAATCCTTGTAAATCAGTCTTTTTTAGTTAATGACTGTGTTTTAAAGCAATGAAACAAACCTATACACAAACTTTAAAATTTCAAAAAATACGCACTATCACAGAAATTAGAGCGATTGCCTTGTATCTAATTAACAGTGGTTTGAGTTTCTCGTTTATGCTAGAGGCGAGGTTTTTATGATAAAACAGAGTTTTTTTCAACCAGATACAGATACAGATACAGATACTTTACTGAGGTTATCCCAACACAGACGTCAACTTACCGATTCTCGAATGTCGCGTACTATCGAACCATCTTCGTTAGAGTATCTAGAGGCGGCAGTGCCAGTAACGCCTACTGAGTACAGTAATGAGGTTGATACTACAAATGATAATGGAGATTGCGTTTGCCTAAATTTAGACACTTTGAAATGCTTTGAAGTTGTTGAACATCAGTATGAAGAATTCGGAGTCATTTTCAATAATTGTATTGCGATACAACCCTCAAATCCAGCATTTCCAACCGATAATGCAATTGTATTAATGGGGGCGCCTAAAGGTGGTTTCTTAGAAGTTGCTTTCACACGTCCGGTAAATATAGTAAAAGCTTTAGTTACAAGTTCGCAGCGACTACTACTGTCAGCATACAACCGCGAACGTAAAATTGTGGCACAAGCAGTACTGCCAGTTGGGAATCTGGCAAATTCTGACTCAACACTTCTTCCTAACGCCCTGATGTCAGTCAAAGCATCCCAAATATACAGCATCACCTTCTGCGCGTTTGATGGGCAATTTACCGTCGATAATTTTAGCTTTTGCTCTTAACCATTATTTACGATGGCGCCAAAACTTTTTGAAATACCTAAAAAATTAATTGTTTTTTCCGTTTGCTGGATATTCTTGTATAGAATATACGGGAGCAAGGTATCTGTCCCATTATTTTAGGGTCAACCTTACTTATATCAATTCAATACAAGGTTATAAAAAGGTAAAAAACAGTGGCACAGGCTTCGTCTTCGTGGCAGCAGTTAATAAACCAGATTTCCAACTTGGCACTTGGAATGCCCAAGATAAAAGCCACGCATCTACGAAGTAAAGAGCGATTCCAACCAGGACCTGGTGGAGTTCTTAGCTTTTTAACAATAGTTTTAGCGATGCTGCTATGGAACTGGAAGTTACTGCTTGCAACTAGTATTGGTGTTGGTACAATGGTATCAGCTTATTCGTTGCAAAAGCGAGACTTGTCAAACTATTGGTTGCAATTGAGTCAATTTTTTGACAAGCACAATCGGCGGTTACTAATAGCTGTATTTAGTGGTGGTATTGCTACTTTTACTAGCTACACGGCTATAGCTGTATTTCTTGGCTCGAAAAATCCTTGGATTGCAACTGGCGCCTTAATGCAAGGTGCAGGAACGCTGTTGACTTTAATCTTACTAGTATGGCTAATCACCACTATTAATGACAACAAAGAGCAGAACCAAATTGACCAATTGTTACAAAAGTTAACTGAATCAGACCCGCTGAAACGTTTAATTGCTTTACGTCAACTAACAAAATTAGTGACTCGTTTTGATATTGACGTTTCAGAGCGCAAAGCTGTAATTGATTGCTTACAGCTTTTGTTAACTACTGAAGAAGAAACATTAATACGAGACACAGCGTTTGATAGTTTACAAGCGGTAGAAAAGTTACAAACATCAAATGGTGGTGCTATTCCATTAAAGCCACTGTTCGTCAAAGTCAAACAGAAGGCCCCCACTGCTTAAATGTTTTTGGTTAATAGTTTTCCATTACAAACCTGTACAACTCTGTGATTACAGCGTCGTACCAACTGCTCGTCGTGGGTGGTGATAATGACGGTGGCGCCAAAAGCGTTTAATTTCCGAAAAATTTGTATAATTTGCCAAGAGTTATCAGGGTCAAGATTTCCGGTAGGTTCATCTGCCAGTATTAACGGTGGTGTACTGACTATTGCACGGGCTATCCCAACTCTTTGCTGCTCTCCTCCAGAAAGTTGACCCGGAAAACAATTGGCTTTTGATAGCAAACCTACTACTTTTAAAGTTGGTTCTAGGCGCCGTTGAATTTCTTTACGTGTATAACCCTGAGCTTCCAAGACGACTGTTACATTTTCTGCGACTGTTCGCTGTTGAATTAATTTGTAGTCTTGAAAAACAATGCCAATACGGCGCCGTAATAAAGATAAAGCGTCACCTCGCATTTGCGCGACATTACATTCATCGACCGTCACTTCACCCTGTGTAGGTAGTTCTTCACCGTACAGCATTTTTAGAAGCGTGGACTTACCCGAACCGCTTGCTCCTGTAACAAATAGAAATTCTCCTTTTTTGACCTCTAAGTTGATGTCAGATAGGGCAAGCTGGTTAACGTATGCTTTTGTAACGTTATGCAGTTGTACCATGTTTACTGCATTTAACGTTGGAATATCTTGTTCTCGGTCTAGTACAGTTTGATTGGAAGTTGCTTGATTTGTTGAGACAGCCATAGAGTCATTTAAAGGGGTATTTTACTTAAAGATGTATGGTTACAAAATTAAGGATTCCCAGACTATGCCCAACAATATCAAAATTTCAATATTTTTTTGTTGTAGAGACTAAACATGTTTAGCCCCTACTAATTACTGACTGACTGCGCGCCTGTCGGTGATACAATATACAATTGACTTCAATGCAAATTCAGGTAAAGATAACATTCGGCGCCAGCGCCAAGGCTCTTTATATAAACGATATAGCCATTCTAAGTTATTGTTTCCTAACCAATTGGGAGCGCGTGTTTTGATACCCGACCAAATATCCAAACTACCACCGACACCTATCCAAATAGCCTGTGGACATAAATGGCGATTTTGAGCAATCCACATTTCTTGGCGAGGTACTCCCAAACCAACTAAAATTAGCTGTGGCTGAATTTGAGCCAAAGTTTGCTTTAATTGTTCTTCTTCAAGTTCTGAGTGATATCCAGAATGGGTACCTGCAATTGTTAATCCTGGTGACTGTGACTGCCAATAGTCAGCAGCTTTTTGAGCAACTCCAGGACTTCCACCGTAGAAAAATACTTTGGGTGCATTTAATTTTGAGCTTGATTGTCCCAAATTTTGTAGTAATGCTTCTGCAAGCTCAATACCTGGAACACGGTTGACATTTTGCTTCTTCAGCAGTTGGAGATATAAAACTACCCCGGCGCCATCGGGAATTACAAGCTCTGCATTTTGAATAATTTTAGACAAGGCTTCGTTACGTTCCGCTTGCATCGTCATTTCCGCATTTAGGGTGACAACATGCGCTCCCTGACTTTGTTCTAAGCGTTCTTGTAACCAGTCGGGGTAGTTAGCGATTACGTGGACGGGTAGTCCCAAAACTGAAAACGATTTAGGCAAATTAGACATAGCCTGCAAATTCTGGTTCCTCACACCATACTAATTACGAACGCTAGTTTATCAAATTTGTTCCAAAGGTGATTGGTCTGAATAGTTACAAACAAAGGGTAAAATATAATTTTTTGATGTTGAATATACTTTGGAGTGTCTCGCTAAACGAAATTATAGTTAGTACCGAAGGCACTCTTGTAAATCAGCGAGAAACCGTGTTTCTACCAAATATCGACTTTGAAACCCGGTTTCTCTTAGTTTTGTAAAGATGTATGACTACTACATTTTGTAAAACTTTTTAGTAAACTCAACTTTACAGCCAACTGCGAAACGGGCAAAAATCGACCATGAGTAAAATTCGTGTTGCTCTGATTGAAGACCATGACCTCACCCGTGTGAGTATCCGCACTGCATTGCAACAAAAAGGAGAAATTGAAGTTGTTGGAGAGGCGCCGAATGCAGCAGAAGGGCTAAAACTGCTTTCTTTGGTGCATCCGGATGTAGCAATTGTTGATATTGGATTACCTGACAAAGATGGTATCGAGTTAACGCGCGAGATTAAATCAGAAGCAGGTAACGATGAAACAAGAACTAGAGTATTAATTTTAACGCTGCGCGATAGTAAGGAGGCAGTTTTAGCGGCGTTTGCAGCAGGGGCAGATTCATACTGCATGAAGGATGTTAAGTACGATAATTTGCTTGAAGCGGTTCGCGTCACTTATAACGGTAACGCTTGGATTGACCCAGCGATTGCCCGAATTGTCCTACAACAGGCAAAAACTAATCCTACCAAAATAGATGCCACAACCAGCGAGGCGAACGCGGCGTCGGTTGAGTCGGGTGGGCAAACCGATGAACAAATGATTGACCCTTATACTCTTACGGAACGAGAGTTAGAGGTATTACAGTTAATTGTTGAAGGTTGTAGTAACGCTGTTATTGCCGAAAGGTTATATATCACCGTCGGTACCGTCAAAACCCATGTACGTAACATTTTAAATAAGCTATGTGCTGATGACCGTACTCAAGCTGCTGTGCGCGCGTTGCGTTCTGGTTTAGTAGGTTAAGTAGAGACAAATAATTAATCAATTGATGCAGAGGCGCCCTCACGTAAGACGCCTCTACATTTGTAAAGACTGTCATGGTATCAAATCTTTTACGTATATTAGTATTATATTTACTTAAGTATTAATACTTCCGTATGTCTTTAGGTAATAAAGATACATTAGTGTGCGGATAGTAAGCGAAGACTGTTAAACTATTGGTTGGTGTGCAGTAATACATAATGGAGTGCGATGGATATTTTTAAATACTTGTAAAATATAAGATTCAAACTGGGTATCCTCTATATAAGCATGTAATTTATTTTCGTTCATAGGGTGGAAGTACTCGTACTGAAACACTTTTAAACAGGCACGAAACCAAAGTCAAATATGACTGAAACAGGGCTAGATAAACTGAAGCTGATGGTGGTAGACGATGAACCGGATAATCTAGAACTACTCTACCGTACTTTTCGGCGCGATTTTCAAGTTTTCAAAGCAAGCAACGCTATCAGTGCTATTGACATCTTAGATAAAGAAGGCGAAATGGCTGTAATTATCTCAGACCAACGAATGCCTGAGATGAACGGTACGGAATTTCTTAGCCTCACGGTTGAACGTTTCCCCGACACAATCCGCATTTTGCTAACTGGGTTTACAGATGTCGAAGACTTAGTGGATGCTATCAACTCCGGTCAGGTGTTCAAGTATATTACCAAACCTTGGAAGCCTGACCGTCTCAAAGCAGTAGTCGAACAGGCAGCCGATACGTATCGTGTTGTTAAAAAGCGAACCCAAGAATTGAGTCGTGCTTTAAGACGTGAGTCACTATTTAATGCAGTGACAACGGCAGTTAGGGAGTCACTTGACTACCGTAGTATGCTGCAAAAAATTGTCGCGACACTTGGGCAGAGTTTTGATGCGACTTATTGCTTTGTACGGCCAGTTGAAAACGACCATTTAACACAAGACGAGTTTTACTACCAAGACCCAAAAGCTTCTGAATTTTGCTGTCCGGTTGATTCAGAAATTTTAATCGAAAAAGTTTTGGAAACTCGTAATTATCAAGTTTCACAGTCAGGTGACGATACTTACCCTTGTTACCAACTGGTTGTACCGTTGATTTATCAGCAACAATTCTTAGCTATCTTGACTTTATGCCAGTATAAACGTGATTATTCTTGGCAAGAACAGGACATACAGTTGATAACAGGAGTTGTTGAACAAGCAGCACTTGCGCTTTCGCAAGCCAAACTTTATCAGCGTCTACAAGAGAAACAAGAGCAAATTCGGTTGGAACTAGGAGTTGCACGTCAAATTCAAAATAATTTGCTGCGTCAAAGACTACCAGAAATTGAGAATGCGCGCATACAAGCTAGTTGTTTGCCTGCACGCGAGGTAGGAGGGGATTTTTTTGAGGTGTTTGTTCACCCAAAAGGTGACTTATGGTTAGCTGTTGGGGATGTATCTGGAAAAGGTGTTCCAGCAGCTTTGTTTATGGCAAGCGCAATATCAGTACTGCGTCGTGAACTATCCCAAGAAACACCCGAATTGCCAAACGTGGTCATGCAAAACCTAAATCATGCCTTGTGCGATGATTTAATCGGCAATAATTGCTTCATAACTATAGTTTTGGCGCGCTATATAAGTGCGACTGGGGAGTTAGTTTATGCTAATGCTGGACACATCTATCCTTTACTTTGGTCGAGCAAAGATACGAGCGTTCAACAACCAACTTATTTAACAACACGTGGGGTTCCTTTAGGTATATTGCCCAAGTGGCAAGCTGAATATGGTCAGTTAGTTCTCTCCTCTGGAGATATACTACTCCTTGCTAGCGACGGAATTACCGAAGCAATGGTAACAAATCATCCTGATGCTGAGGTATCCAAGCTTGGTGCTGGTATTAACCGCTCTATGTTAAAACAGGAAGGTTTGTGGAAGCTACTAAAAAATCAACCGCAACCCTTATGTCTAGATAGTTTACTAGCTCGCATCCAGGAAGATACTGATTCTCAAGAAGACGACCAAACCATACTTGCTTTGGAGGTTTTATAGAATGATGAAAACTGAGCTTCATGTACCGAGTGACTTGAAGTTTTTGACGATTGTAGAAGATTGGCTACTAGGATGTCTTAAGGTCGAGTTAGGACAATCGGTTGATTGGTCTAAGCAGTCTAATCGGTTACGGTTAGTATTAGTTGAAGCGTACTCAAATGCTGTGCGTCACGCTCACAAAGACCTGCCAAACGCTCCTATATTGATTCGTCTAGAACTTCAAGACCGAGATATTGCTCTAGAAGTTTGGGACAGTGGTGATGGTTTTGATATGTCAGACTACTTTGCCCCTAGTCCCAATGATAAACAAGAAGGTGGTTACGGATGGCTAATTATGAATCGCTTAATGGACAAAGTTGAGTATCAATTACAAGTTAATGGTGGTAACTGCCTCAAACTTGAAGCAAAATTGCCTGAAATTGCTTAAACAGCTTTACCAATATTTATTTCTGGTTCATAAACAAAATAGTTGAATCATTTATTAGCCCACAATTGAAAGGCTCTATTATCTCCAGTAATCTTAATACCACATTATACACGTGCTATTAAATTGTGACTGTTTAGGAGGCGCCACAAATCACTTAAATTTTTAGTACTGTCAGCCAAATAATAAACTTTACTAAATTTATTTGATTCACAACAACGTAGCACAGGCATCCCTGCCTGTGCATCTTGTGTAGTACATAATATACATACTACCTGCGTAAATTCAACAGTTCTTGCGGCGAAGCTAAAAGTTTTACTCTCGTGTAAAGAATTTCTTTACTTTCATTGAGAATAAATATCCAACTCACGTTAACACCGCACCAAGAAGTTTCTGCTTTCCCAGACACTTGCACCTGGTATTGTCCATCTTCTAAAACTTCTATAATTCCTTGATTAGGGTAAGCTTTTATACCTTTAGCTTCTTGATTGAGGTAACTGACTATTGCGTCGCGTCCAGAAATATCTGATTCAAACGGTGGACGCATAACACCGTCAGGTGCGAATAAATCAGCCGTTGCTTCAAAATCTCCAGCGTTAAGTGTTTCAAAATAACTTAAAATTGTTGGCTCCTCAATTCCTTCAATTTTTGTTGAATTTGCAACAGAAGTAAATTCAGCGGCTGTCATAAGATTACCTATATATCATGCGTGCTAAACTTAATTTGCATCACCTGAACCGAAAATAAAAGTTATTTAAGAAGGATTTATTAAAACCATTACAAATACTTCTAAAGATGGTTGTAAATGATAAAGTATTAGAAAGTACATTTTATTAGAGTGTTGGCGCAGTAGGTAGATGAGATAAATGAGTGGATTGCAAAAAATCAGTAGTGATGAAGTCAAGCGTAAAGCCTTAGAACTTGGAGTTCATAAGGTTGGAATTACTGTGCCAAGTGCGCTAACGCTCTCTGAAGTAAATAATTTGAGTAAGTGGCTCGAATTGGGCTATCAAGCCGATATGATGTGGATGTCAAACAAAGCGCGCCGAGATATAAGGCTAGTAATGCCTGAAGTAAAATCTTTAGTATGCGTAGCATTAAATTATTACACACCGCATCAACACCAAGAAGTCACAGAGATAAAAGACAGATGTGGTAAAATCTCTCGATACGCTTGGGGAAGGGATTATCACAAAGTCATGCACAAAAAACTCAAAGCTTTAAGCACTTGGTTAGAATCGTTACATCCGGATATTAAAACGCGATATTATGCCGATACAGGGCCGATTCAAGATAAAGTGTGGTCAGAAAAAGCAGGTATTGGTTGGATAGCAAAAAATGGTAATGTAATTTCACGTTCTCATGGTTCATGGATATTTTTAGGAGAAGTGCTAACAAACTTGGAGTTAACACCCGACACACCCCATACTCAGCATTGTGGAACTTGTACTCGCTGTATAGATGCTTGTCCTACAGGCGCCATTATTGCGGATGGTGTAGTTGATGCAAATCGTTGTATTGCTTATCATACAATTGAAAATCGTAGCGAAGAACTACCAGAAACGATTAAATCAAAAATGCAAGGTTGGGTAGCAGGATGTGATATTTGTCAAGATGTTTGTCCTTGGAACCAACGCTTCGCAAATGTAACTGATGTCGTCGAATTTCAACCATATCCTGAAAATGTGGCGCCGTCTTTAGCAGAGTTAGCAGAAATATCAGACGAAGAATGGGATAAACGTTTTACAGCATCGGCTTTAAGACGAATAAAGCCGTCTATGTTACGACGGAATGCCCGGGCGAATATAGAAGCATTCCAGGCAAAATTATGACGACCAAAGTAATTATTTTTGATTTCGATGGTACTATCGCCGATACAGTAGATGCGCTTGTTAGCGTTGCAAATCGTTTAGCCGCCGATTTTGGCTATATTCAAATTAGATCGGAAGAATTATCTATATTAAGAAATTTAACATCTAGGGAAATAATAAAGTATTCTGGTATATCAATTTTTAAAATTCCGTTTTTAGTTAAAAAAGTAAAATCAGAATTAAAGAATAAAATTCCTGAACTTAAACCAATTGCTGGGATGCAGGAAGCTTTAGTAGAATTAAGAAATGAAGGACATAGACTAGGAATTATTACCTCTAATTCGCAAGATAATGTAGCAGACTTTCTGAGAATAAATAATTTAGATAATCTATTTGAATTTGTTTATTCGGGAGTGACAATATTTGGTAAAACAACAATAATTAATAATGTATTGCGGCAAAAACAAATTAAAACACAAGAAGTAATTTATGTAGGAGATGAAACGCGGGATATTGAAGCGTCAAAGAAAGCGAATATTAAAGTAGTTGCTGTGACATGGGGGTTTAATTCCCCAGAAGCGTTAGCCAAGCAGAAACCTAACTTTTTAATTAATCATCCTAGTGAGTTAATAAGTATAGTGAATGGAGACTCGTTGTAAGTACTTTAGTGCTTTTCTTAAATCAAGCACTTTAGTGCTTACAACGAGCTTATACAAAATTATTGACCAGGTTGACCTAATTCTAAAGCTTTCTTCATAAGGTCATCATCAACGTTACCAACAGCTTCTGTACCCGAAATTTCACTTGCCATGCTCATATAATCATCAGGATTACCAGTTACACCTGGCTCAACTCTCATATCTTCAGGTTCACCCATTTCATATTGAGGTGCAACCGCAGCTTCAGCAGCTTTTTGACCTTCTTCAGTATTATCAATTGGGCTGACGCTCATTTGCTTAGCGAGTTCATAGTCAGCATCAAAATCAACTTTAGGCGCCTTCTCTACACCATCGGCAACATTGTCTGCAAGTAACTGTGCATCGTGAGATACTTCACTGGCATTAATTTTTACTTCGTCAGCCATGATTTTGCTCCTTCGTAATTTACGCACTTGATTTTTTTATGATGTCATCTTACCAACATTGACAAATCACGTCTTGATACCGTTTGATAGATTCTTACCTCTATAAAAAGATAGATAAATCGAGGTTTTAACTTTACCTCTACACAGAGACAGATAAATTGAACACAATATTTTCTAACTAATCTTACTAGCAGTAGTAGTTTATGATGCCCTCAATTTGTTACTCCTGATTTAAGGAGCAATCATTCAATTATCAAAATAGAAGGGAACTTAAAGATGGTTAGCAGTTTTAATAATCAAATTCCTCAAGCGTTGACAGAAGAATCACAAGAAGTGGTAAAAGGCTTTGATAAGTTAGATACTGATGCAAAACTTGCTTGGTTTTATCTTGTTTATACAGAAATGGGTGAATCTATCACTCGTGCAGCACCCAATGCCGCAGAACCAGAACTGGCACCTTCGCTTGTGCAAGACTATTTAAAATTATCTGACAACGAGCAATTGCAAATCATGCGCGATATTGTTGACAAAGAAAATACAGAATACTCGCGTACATACGGCGCCTTAAAAGATAACAATCAATTACTAGTTTGGTACGTTTGGGCAGAAGAAATGGGTAAAAGCGTAGTGGGAATGCCTAATGACTACACACCAAGCGACAACGTAAAAAGCTTATTATCTAAAATCCAAAACCTAGAATTTGAAGGACAAATGTCCGTATTCCGTACAATTGTAAACCAAATGGGTTACAGCAACGTTAAACCAATAGAAACACAAGCCCAAACTGGTAAAACCGCCAGCCTTTAATTAAAAGTTAGGAGGTAGGGTGCGTGACGCCATAACATTCGCGAACTAAAACTAATGAACTAGTAGCGTCACGCACCTTACGAGGCGCTCATAACTCATAACTTATTGCATAGCTGCAACTTGACTTAAATCAGCTGGTGTTAAATGTGAATGCACAACTTGACCATCGCGGAACCAGACGATACGTCGAGTTTGACGTGCAACTTCTGGCTCGTGCGTTACCATTACAACAGTAATACCACTGTCATTAAGCTCTGTGAATATGTCAAGTACTTCTTGGGTAGTACGCGAATCTAAGGCGCCTGTAGGTTCATCGGCAAGGAGTAAAACTGGACGATTAACAATAGCGCGTGCAATTGCTACCCGTTGTTGTTGTCCTCCAGATAGTTGGTTGGGTTTATTTAGTAAACGTTTTTCTAATCCGACTTTAATTAATGCTTCAGTTGCTCTGTCTTTACGTTCAGAGTTAGGAATACCTGCATATACCATTGGCAGCATTACATTTTCTAAAGCGCTTAGTTGTTGTAATAAGTGAAACTGTTGGAAGACGAAGCCTAGTTTTTTGTTACGAATGTGTGCAAGTTCGCTATCTTCCATTTGAGCAACATCGAGACTATCTAAGTAGTAATGTCCAGAGCTAGGACGGTCTAGACAACCGATGATATTCATTGCTGTAGATTTTCCTGAACCCGATGGTCCCATAATTGAACAATAGTCACCTTCTTCTATTGTAAGGTTCACATCACTAAGGGCGCGGACTTCTGTTTCACCAATACCGTATACTTTAAATATGTTTTCTAGACGAATAATCGTTTTTTTATAGTTTGTAGAGACGCGATTTATCGCGTCTTCTGAGGGTTGATAATTTGTATTAGTAATTGGTTGTTCTTTCATATTTTTCTTCCTATTATATATAACCTAAGACTAAACATGTTTAGTCTCTACATTTTTTAGGCGCTTCTTAATGCGACAATTGGGTCGAGTTTGGCTGCCCGACGTGCTGGGAATACACCGAAGAATAAGCCAATTGCACCAGAAATACCTACAGCTGAACCTATGGCAACTGGAGAAATAGCTGCTTCTAAGGGAGTTAAGGCGCCTACTAATACAATTCCAGAAACACCAACAGCAGTACCTATTAAACCACCTGCGGCAGAGACGATTACGGCTTCAATCATAAATTGCAGCAAAATATCTTGTTCGGTGGCGCCTATAGCTTTACGTAAACCAATTTCGTGTGTACGTTCCGTAACGGAGACGAGCATGATGTTCATAATACCGATACCGCCGACAAATAACGAAATTGCGGCAATTGCAGCAAGCATAATAGTTAAGGCGCCTGAAATTTGTCCAACGGTTTGGAGTGCGTCTTTTTGAGTGCGAATAGTAAAGTCGTCTTCGTTAGTGATTTTGTGACGTAAACGCAGTAAGTTCGTAATTTGGAAAACTGCTGCATCTACGCTTTGACCGTCACGAGCCGAAGCGACGATATAATCTAGGGCAATACCATATGGAGAGTTGCGACCAATTAACCGATTTGCAGAAGTTGTTAATGGTACTATTGCTGCACTATCATAGTCGGCGCCGACACTAGAACCTTTTTCTGTAAGTACACCAATAACTTCAAACCGAGAGTCTTTGACACGCACTAGTTGCCCAATAGGGTTAGTTGAGCCAAATAACTTTGTAGCGAATTTACCTCCAAGCACAATAACTTGGTTATTACGTTTCATATCTACATCGCTAAAAAAGCGACCCTTGGATGTAGTAAAATCACGCACCTGCACGAAACTAGGCGTACTACCAATGATATTGACATCAGTGTTACGATTACCAAAGCTTACTCTTTGCCTACGGTTTAATTCGGGCGCCACTCCTACTACTGTTGGAACCTGAGAAGCAATAGCATCAGCATCAGCTAAAACCAAATTTCTAGGGACATCAAATGATATTCGCTGCGTTTCCTCGTTCCCTGGAATTACAAATAATACATTTGGTCCAAGTGATTCTAATTGTTTGGCGACGTATTTTTGACCACCCTCTCCAATCCCAATCATCGCAATTACCGAAGCATTGCCAATTACAATACCAAGCATTGTCAACGCACTACGTAACTTATTTGAAAGCAGGGTTTTACCCGCCATTTTCATACTTTCAACAATATTCATAATAAAAGTTAGGAGTTATGAGTTATGAGGGGCGGGTTTACGAAATTTTTTTTCATAACGCTTGGTATGAGTTAACCCGCCTTTACAGGATGCGCTTTACCCTATTTTTGATTTTCTTTTTCTCTTTGCTTTTGCATTTGATATTCTTTGGGAGGATTCAAGAAAATTCGTTCTCCTTGTTTGACTCCTTCTACAATTTGGGTTTGATTTTTAATTTGTGAACCAATGACGACGGGACGAAACTGAGGTTGATTTTTATTATCAGGTACTAATACCCCTGTATTTCCTTTCTCTGTTACAATCGCTACGGTTGGTACTATTAAGGCATTTGGTACATCATCGCCTAAGAACGTCAAATCAACGTTTAAGCCAGAGCGCAATTTTTCTTCACCTGTTTCAATTTGTACTCGTATTTGAAATAAAGTTACACCTTCTTCTTTTACCGCTTCAGGTGCAATTAAGCGAACACGTCCTTTAAATATTTGGTCTGGGTAAGCGTCACTAGTAATTTCTACCTGCTGCCCAACTTTGATTCTACCAATATCGGCTTCAGGTACACTTGCTAAAACTTCTAAACCGCGTACTAAAGCAACTATCGAACTTGATGTTGCAGAAGCCGAAGCACTAGCCGAAGTTGTCGGCGCCACATAAGCACCAACGTTGGCATATTTTTGTGTGACAATACCAGAAAACGGTGCCCGAATAATTGAGTCTTCTAAATTAACTAATTCTGCTTGGAGTCGAGCTTGTGCTTCTGCGACTGCTGCGGTACGTTGAGCAATTTCTTCAGGACGTGAACCACTTTGGGCTAATTGTAATGCTGCACGTGCTTCTGCAACAGCCGCTTGACGTTGGGCAATATCTTCCGAACGGCTACCACTTTGCGATAACGATAAACGTTTTTGAGCCTCACGTAAAGAAGCTTTAGCAGAATTATCATCGCTTATAGCTTGGTCTAGTAACTGCCTTCTCTCGGCGCCTTGGTCAACAAGATAACGATAGCGTCGCACTTGTTCGGCAGTATAATTAGCTCTTGCTTGTGCAGCATCAACTTGTGCTTGTGCTTGCGCTATTTCTTGGGGACGGTTTCCCGCACGAGCTTCTGCTAACTGTGCTTCTACTGAAGCTAACCTAGCACGGGACTGAGCAATTTCTTGTGGACGACTACCTGCTTTGGCTTGGTCGAGTTGCGCTTTTGCTTGTGCAACATTTGCCCGTGCTTGTTGAATACGTGCTTGGATATCAGCACTATTCATTTTGGCGATAATTTGCCCTTGCTGTACCTTGTCACCTTGTTCGACAAATAGCTGCCCAAGAATACCACCATTTTTAGGGCTAACATTCACACTTTGAACTGGGGTAACTCTACCACTAGCAGTAATTCGTAGCGTGACATTTTTTGCCTCAACTGGTACCGTAAGTTGGGAAATATCTTCGTTTCGACCACGTTGAGTAATAAATGTATTAGTAGCGACAGTCCCAGCGACAAAAACACCAGCTGCCATTAAACCCAATACCCAACGGGATGGAGACTTTATCTTTGTACCAAAAACAGGAAATTTAATTTGCGTTGCCATAGAAACACGTATATATATTTAATTGATGGGTATGGTTAATGGAGAATATATTTTTAGCCCCTGGTTTGATATACAACCAATCGCCTATTAATTACCGTAATCTACTTTGTAAAGATTTGCTTAATATGAGTTCATATTAACCGCTTGTACGCTATGGCGCCTTCACCTAAGAGGGTGAATTACCTACTCCTCTCCTCTGTGTCCTAGAAGTCTCCGTGGTAAAATTCAACACTTTGTTTCTTCAAACACTTGTACTTATTACTCAACAAAGTAATAATTAACTATAATTCCCCGTCATCCAGTATCTTAAACACGACAGGTAAAAACTCATGGAGTACAACTTTCAGGAATTAGCACAACTCTACAAAAACGCTCTCCTCAACGATGTACTCCCGTTTTGGGAAAAATATTCTATCGACTGGGAAAAAGGTGGTTACTTCACCTGTTTAGACACAAACGGTCAAGTCTACGACACTGATAAATTTATTTGGCTGCAAAACCGTCAGGTATGGACGTTCTCAATGTTGTGCAATGAGATAGAAAAGCGTGAAGACTGGCTAAAAATAGCTGAATGTGGTGCCAAATTTCTTGCACAACACGGACGTGACGAAGAGGGAAACTGGTATTTTGCCTTAAACCGCGAAGGTCAACCACTTGTGCAACCTTACAATATATTCTCCGACTGCTTTGCGGCAATGGCATTCAGTAAATATGCACTAGCTTCAGGTGAAGAGTGGGCGAAAGATATAGCGATGCAAGCTTATAATAATGTGCTGCGTCGTAAAGAAAATCCCAAAGGTAAATATACAAAAGCTTATCCCGGTACGCGCGTCATGAAATCGTTAGCAGTACCAATGATTTTAGCGAACCTCACTTTAGAAATGGAGTGGTTATTACCCAAAGAAACCCTCGAACAAGTACTCGAAGCAACTGTAACAGAAGTCATGGGTGACTTTCTCGACCAAGAACGAGGATTAATGTTTGAAAACGTCACACCTCTTGGCGCCATTATAGATAGTTTCGATGGTAGATTAATAAACCCAGGTCACGGCATCGAAGCGATGTGGTTTATTATAGATATCGCTCACCGTAAAAACGACACAAAAACAATCAACCAAGCTGTCGATGTCGTATTAAATATTCTTAACTTCGCATGGGATAGAGAATACGGTGGACTTTACTATTTCATGGATAGCAAAGGACACCCACCCCAACAGTTGGAATGGGATCAAAAACTCTGGTGGGTACACTTAGAAACTTTAGTAGCACTCGCTATGGGTTATAAATTAACAGGGCGCCAACTCTGCTGGGAATGGTATAAAAAAGTGCATGAATACTCATGGTCACACTTCGCAGACCCCCAAAATGGCGAATGGTTTGGTTATTTAAACAGACGTGGAGAAGTACTACTAAACCTCAAAGGTGGTAAATGGAAAGGATGCTTCCATGTACCACGGGCAATGTATCTATGCTGGCGTCAATTTGAAAATTTGTAGCACAAAGTCACAGATGTGCAGTACAAAAACTCAATATTGACAATATCTTGCATAAAATTGGGAAAAATCGCGTTATAAAAATAACATCGCACTGACTCTGTCTAAGGAAAAATCATGCCTCAAGGAAAAGTATTGTCTTTTGTAGCTATTGCTGTAGCAGCAATGCTGGCATTTATTCTGCTAGCGAATATCTTAAGCACCTTTTTACCGCTTCTACTTACAATTGCTCTGGGATTCGGAACATGGCTAATGTTCTCATACAATAAATTACAAGCTTTAGCGCAAAATATCCATGAGGCACACTCCAACACGATGGTTTCGATGAAGAAACGAGTTGACCTCGCCAATAAATTAATCGATATAGCTTCGAGTTACGGCGATAAAGAACAGCTAACGCAAATTACAATAGCACAAAACGAGTCAGTACAAGGCGCCATCGTAGCTTCACAACAAGTTGATGGCGCCGTCAATCGTATTATATCCATGTCTCGTGCATACCCAGAATTGCGAGCGAACCAAACCTACCAATTACTAATGGAGCAACTCGGAGAAATTGAAAGTGATTTACAGGTAAAGCGCGAATCATATAACGCTTCTGTGAAAAAGTATAATACTAAATGTACCGAAGTGCCTCTAGTATTTCTGGCACCCCAACTTGGTTTTAAAACAGCACCTTACTTCGACGTAGAGAACGCAGACGCACTACAAAATATTAAAGATTTTCATTCTCATGACGGAGAAGCAATTAAAGCAATGTTCTCTCAAGCTGGGCAAAAAGTTATTAACACTTCCAAAACAATAAGCGCAGAAATTAGCCAAGCAAGTCAAAACGCTTTAAACAAATCAAAACAACAAGCAGAAGACGAACCAGAAGAATAACAAAAGTAGGTTGGGTCGAGGAACGAGACCCAACATTTCCCTTTGAATGATTATAATAACCAATCTTATTAATAATTAAAACTTTATAACTATATAGCTTATTTTTCAAAAATCAAGTTAAACAGCCATTGCAATAAAGGTGGGGGCGTAATAACACTGATTCTGGCGCCAGTACACTAATAAAAATCAACTAAATATTCAGAAATCGCACGGTTTTGAACATCAGAATTATTTGTGATGATAAGGTTATAATTGTCGCGGTGCATTCTATGCCTAAGTTATATTCATGCTTTGAGGATTTTATTTCGCCAAATCTTGATTTGATGAAAATTCTTATTAATTCTAAAGACCCAGAGCAAATTACTCATTTAAACACAGCCATATCAAATCTTGACAATCATTATAAATTTGTATTAGATATCGACAAGACATTGCAAAAAAGCAAAATTAATATTAATCATAAAGAATCTACAAAAACTCCAGTATTAGACGAAATCAAAGGTATAAATAATTTTTATCATTATGTAAAGCTTCCACTAGAAGTAGAGGATTATTTTGGCGGTCTCATTCGTAGCAAAAGTCATTTGGATAAAATTGAAAATCAACTTGAAAAGGTAAAACAACTTATTTTAATTTTTAGAGATAAAGCAATTTGTCTTAAACATATTTATTCTTCGCTTAAAAAATCTATTTCACAAAAAAAGATAAAAGATTACCCTTATAGTAATTTTTTAGATTTGGAGAAATATATATCAAATAAAAGTTTGACAATTAAATGTAAAATTAAATCGAATGACTATCAACTACTTCGCTCACCGAAAACACAGACTCAGCCTGTAGTTAGAGAATTTACTCAAATAAAAAATCAGATAAGTGAATTATTATCTTCTGAACAAAACTGTGATAAAATTGAAATGATAAGTGATACAGTAAGACATTTAATAGATATTTTTGGTCTAAACTCAATTCTTGAATTGAAAGTAAACGCAAAGTGCGAAATAGTGATTAATATAGGCAAGAAAGATTATTTAATAGCAGATATTTTCGACAAATGTAAAAGAATTGAAGGACAAGTTACACCTATTCTTAATCAAGCAGAAATCATGAAAGTTTTAATTAAAGATTGCTTTAAAAATAAAGATTTTGTTGTAACTCATAAAAAGAATTATAGTTCTAAACGAAAATGTTCTATTCGTGCATTAGTTGGCGAAACTAATAAATATTTCAATACTATAGACCATAGCATAAGCTTAAAAAGTCCTAGTATCTTAGACAGTAGTATAGGAACAGTAGAAAATGATGCTAATTTTAACTACTTTCAATTTATACTTAAACAAACTGGAATAATTTTAAGTGCTAACCAAGAAAAAAATCAATTAAGCATAAGTAAAATTAAAGCTTTGATAGAAATATGTGGCGCATCAATCCAAGATATTGGATTAAATAAGTATAGTCACTATGTTTTTTATTTTAATAAAAGTTCTAAATTTATGACCTTAGACGATATAATCAAAAAATTATCAGGAGTAGACACAAAAGCTAAAGTATGTATATCAAGGACGACATTGTTATTGGGGATGGGTTTGCGAAGTCTTCAATTCCCACAACTACTTATTAATACTAAACAATCTTATTTAACCCTACAGAATATTGAGTCTTACCTAAATAGATACCAGTATAGACTCAACAATACTAAACTAGATTTAGAAACAAGCAGTGCAGAAGTAGCAGAAAAAACATCAAATTTTACATCTGTATATACAGAATTAATAAAACTTAATAAGCATATAGAATATATTTATAATTCAGTTTATACAACTGATACCCAACAACGCGATACTACCATAACAAATAAAAAACCGAGTTATAATAGCGACAATAGTTCAGAACTTTCTCAAAGCGTGGATGAAATAGTAGTGAAAAATAACGGTAGTCGAGAAATAAAATTATATTTTGTTTTCAATAATCAGTACGAAACTTATATAGCTCTTCGGCAAAGATGTCAGAGATTAAAGAATTCAATTGATGCTTTAATTACAAAAGCAGAAAGAATCAAGAATGATAATGATAAATGTATACAGACAAAGATTGAACAAAGCTCTCAGCAAAAAAGTCAAAGTTCTGCAAATAAAACTTCTAAATCTTTATATATCGAACTTTTGACTTTTGGTATATCTATAGGTATGTTAAGTTTGCCATTTATTCTTGACAAAACTTACTCCACACAATTACAGCAACTGCTCAAACAGTACGAAAATTTCCACACTTTAGTTAGTGGGCAAAGTAAGACTGAAAAATAACTTGAGGAAGAAATTAGTTTAGACTTAAGCAGAGTTTTGTTACATGGTCAAAATATTGCTGTTTATAAAGATTTATAAAATTTTTATATGTGTTGTGGCTTTCAAGATTTAATACAGATAGAATAAGCATTTGCTGCATTTTGATACAAACCTTTATGCAGTACTTACGATACTATATATTTTACTTGCTCCCCAGTAAATATAGAGAGAGCGATATATTTATTACACGAATATGACAAATAATATAAAAGTACAGGCAAGAGAAAATCTAAGTATAATTGCTGACCAATTTGCACTATTTGGACAGGTGGAAAGTGTTCAAGCATTTGGCAGTGGTAATATAAATGATACTTTTTTGGTAACGCAAAATTCCTTAAACAAAAAGAATTTTGTGCTACAACGCATTAACACACAAGTATTTCACCAGCCTGAATTAGTCATGCAAAACATGCGTATTTTTACTGAGCATGTTAGCCAACGACTAAAAAAGATGAGTTTAAATCGTCGTTGGGAAGTACTTGAAGTTTTACTTACCAAAGATGGTCAAGACCATTACTGTGATACAAATGGTTTGTTTTGGCGCGCAATTAGTTTTATTGAAGCTTCCGAGTCTTTCGATATTATGCATTGTAACGAACAAGCCAGAGAAATTGGTTATGCGCTAGGTATGTTCCACAACCTCATAAGTGACCTGCCACCACAAAAACTTGCCGATACTCTTGAAGGGTTTCATATTACTCCAATTTATCTAAATCACTATAACGAAGTTTTAGCTACTGCAACTCCATCTTCTACTCCTGAAGTCAATTATTGCCTAGAATTTGTAGAAAAACATTATTCACTGGCGCCTATATTAGAAAATGCCAAAGCGTCGGGTCAGCTACCACTGCGGTTAATGCACGGCGACCCCAAGATAAATAATGTCATGTTCGATACTAGTACTAAAAAAGCAGTAAGCGTTATTGACCTTGATACAGTCAAGCCAGGATTAGTGCATTATGATATTGGCGACTGTTTGCGGTCTGGCTGTAACCCTGCGGGTGAAGAAACAGAAAATTGGCAAAGCATTATTTTTGATACTGATATATGTAAAGAAATTCTCCAAGGGTATCTATCTGTAGCCAAAGAATTTCTGACCGAGAATGACTATATATATATGTACGATGCCATCCGCTTGATAGCATTCGAGTTAGGGTTAAGATTCTTTGCCGACTATTTAGCAGGTAATGTTTACTTCAAGGTCAAATATCCAGAACATAACTTAGCACGCGCGCTCGTACAGTTTAAACTCACCGAAAGCATCGAAGCACAACAAACAACAATTCAAAAAATTATCCAAGACGTAAAATAATCAATGCAAAATACTTTTACTCTACAACCATTCCCTTCTACACAGGCGCCAGCAAATGTGAAAATAACAGGTAACATAGCGAGACATGAGAATTTACTCACTATCAGATATACCCTCCTAGGTGATATTCAGCAAGTTAATATTGCACCACCAGAAACACCCCAACGTAAAAACGAACTTTGGCTTGACACATGCTTCGAGTTTTTTATTGGCGCCGAAAATTCTCCTGGTTACTGGGAATTTAACCTATCCCCTGCTGGACACTGGAATATTTACCGCTTTGATAACTACCGTCAAGGAATGCAAGAAGAAACTGCTTTTACAACACTTCTCTTTAACGTCAAGCATAATTCAGACTCTTTAACCTTAACACTTAATGTAAACTTAGATAAAATTATCTCTGTAGACCAACCAATTGAAGTATCAATTACAACTGTAATTAAAAGCATAAATGGTGATGTTAGTTACTTAGCTGTGAGTCATAAAGGCGCCGAACCTGATTTTCACCTACGAGAAAGTTTTGTTATAGAGTTGTAAAATACGAGCAGTTAAGTAATTATTGGTAAGTGTTGGGTTACGACGCATTGGAGATTGATGATTAAGTTTACAGATTTTTGTGCGTCTCCAGCCAACCTACAAATCGATATGGTTCTATATTTTTGGAACAAACTATTTCTTGGGTCTTTTGGGTCTTTTACTGCTGGCCCAGCAATACTAAAACCTTGACACGGTGGACCGCCAATAATAATATCAGGCTTAGAAGAGTAAATTTTTGTAACACTGCTTAGGGTATTAAAATTGCGTATATCTTCTTGAATAACTACCATAAATGGATGATTATAACGCAATGTATCACAAGCCCAAGCGTCAATTTCCAAAGAAACTGGGACAGAAAACCCTGCCATCTTAAAGCCTAAACCGAAGCCACCCGCCCCAGCAAATAAGTCGATTGCTACAGGTTGTGCCATTTATACTTAAACTAGAGGCTGTTTGTAAATACTAATATTACAATAAATTATGTCGTAATCAAACAAATTTGTTTTTAAAGTCAGTAATACACAATTGGAAAAGAGAGGGCAAGGGCGCCGACAATTAGAAGAACGAATTGCTAGGCAACAACTGGAAAAAGGAAATTAAGCGAGCCTGTAACTGAAGTTATTAAGGCAAGTTTAGAGCGTGATGAACCCTGTGCTTATTATAGAGCAATTGGTGGCGCCTATCATAATATATTTCAGTCAACTCTTAATGGCTTAATATATAAAGTTAAAATATGCCATAAGATACCTGTGTTATATTAATTTTGTACAATAAAATATACGCCCCAGGTATTGCAAGCTGGTTTATTGCCTGTCATCCATTCACCGCTTTCTATAGGCGCCAGTTGATTTGCACGACATAAAAGTTCAATTTCCGGCTCAAATAAATAGCGCATTTTATGAGTTTCTTGCAATTCTTCAAAAGCTTCAGTAATTTTATCTTTAATAAAGACTTGGTAATTAACGTCTACTAAATTTTTATCTGGGTAAATTACTGGTTCTGCAAGTCGTGTTACTTGAATTTTTTCGTCTTCTACACGTTTGATTTTAATTGTAGGACTTTCTGTTAGTACGGCAGGTCCATACCAAACATCAAAAATAAAAATGCCTCCTGGGTTTAAGTGTTTTTTTACTGTAGTAAAAGCTGCAAGTAAATCTTCATTTGTTGTCTGGTAGCTAATTACATGGAACAGTGAGAGGATAACGTCAAAAGTTTGATTAAGTCTGATTTCACGAATATCTCCATGTGAAAATTTCAACAGAGAAGCTAAATTATTATTTAGTGATGAGAGAGAATTATTAGCTTTTTGCAGCATTTCTTGGCTTAAGTCTACACCGTGAATTTGATAGTTATTGGCAGCTAGAGCAAAAGCGTGTTTTCCTTGACCACATCCTAGTTCTAAAATACTCTTAGCATTTGGTGCATGAGTTTGAATTAGACTATGAATAAATTTAGCTTCTCCAATATAGTCTTTATCACGGTAGATTAAGTCGTAATATCGGGCATAGTTACTAAATATTGCCATAATTAATTCATCAACCTCAAGTATAATCCAGAGTAGCTATAAACTGATTTGTCTGGGTGGAAAGGAATGATACAACTACCAGTACCTTCCCAAATATCAATTAATTCGTAACCAATATTTATTAGTCCGTCAATAAATTCGGTTTTATTAAATATATACTGAGGATAAAAAACTTTACCACCGTTCTGTAAAGTTACAAATTGCTCGCCATCATACAATGGTACACGATTGATTAATAAATGTTGCGGTTTGTAAGTGGTTGACAATTTCTTTGCTAAATTTTCTATATATTGAATTACTCCAGCCGCAATCATAATATCTTTACTTTTAATATCCGCAAATTCACTAGTAAACTCTAAATCTTTAATAGCACGCTTTTCTACAATTCTTTTTCCAGCTTTAATTATTTCTGGTAAATCGCAAACCGTCCATTTTAAAGTTGTGTTGCTTAAGTATTTTGTATAGCTATAATAATGAACTCCAACATTACCACCAAAATCAAAAATATTTGTATTGCCCTGATTAATGATTGAACTGAGCCAAAACAACATTGGGTAATCATATAAGAAAATGCTGCGTCCTTGATTTTCCCAATTATTATCTTCTAACATTTGTTGGTATTCTTGGGCTAGCTCCTCATTATTGTAGCCAAAACTTTTAACTTTAGGCGCCGCTTGTATAGCTTCATCAAATGTGTTAAATACTCCCCAGAAACAGCCGTAATAATCAGTTGCAAATCTGGATTTATATTGCTCTTCTTTGTAAAGCTGATAATAGCGCTTAACGAATGGAATTTGCTTAATAATATTCTTCATGAAAAAATTTCTCTAAGGCAAGAAGCTACTCGTTTTATTTGCTCATCTGTAATTGCCAACCCACTGGGAATATAAAACCCGCGACGCGCGATTCTTTCGGCAATAGGACAAGATACGTTATTAAACAAACCCATTTTTTGAAATACGGGTTGCTCGTGCATACACCAAAAGAAAGGACGAGTCCCAATTTTATATTGAGCTAAACGTCGCATTATTTCTTCTGCGTCAAAAAGAACTTTATCTTTTAAGACTACACCATATACCCAGTAAATATTTTCGGCATAATCAGTTTTTACAATGGGTAGCTCTAAGAAGGGAATATCTTTTAATAGTTCGGTATACCGTTGACCAATATAACGTTTACGAGCAATAAATTCCTCCAATCGCTCTAATTGTGCAACTCCAACAGCAGCTTGCAAATTAGTCATTCTAAAATTCCAGCCCAGTTCTTCATGAAAAAAGCGTTTTTGGGGTTGAAAGCATAAATTGCGTAAGCTACGACAGCGAACTGCTAACTCTTCATCATCCGTTACCAGCATTCCCCCTTCACCTGTTGTAACATGCTTGTTAGGATAGAAACTGAAGGTACTTATGGCGCCAAAACTTCCGCAGGGAAGACCATTACAGGTTTGACCATGCATTTCTGCTGCGTCTTCAATTATTTGTAATCCATATTTAGAGGCTAAAGATAATATCGGCATCATATCTACAGGTAGTCCATAAATATGAACGACCATAATGGCTTTTGTTCTAGGTGTAATTTTTTCCTCTATTTGGCTGATATTTATATTCCAAGTGTGAGGTTCACAGTCTACCACCACTGGAATGGCGCCAGCACGGACAATAGCAGCTGCACAGGAAATTATTGTAAATGTAGGAAGAATCACCTCGTCTCCCCTACCAATTCCTAAAGCGACAACTGCGGTATCAAGAGCAACAGAACCATTACTAACAGCAATACCATATCGGCGCCCCACGCGCGCGGCAAACTGTTCTTCAAATTGTTTAACGAAAGGACCTTCTGAAGAAATCCAGCCAGTCTCGATACATTCAAGTAAGTATTTTTTTTCGTTACCGTCCAGCAGTATTTCATTTACCGGAATAGGATTCATACAGTACTGTACTCAACTAGTTTAGTTCCAGAAGGTTTGACACTCATAAATCGGGTTTTATCATGTTCGCCGATGTAGGGCCCTTGCTTAACCTCAAGCATTTCTACCTCTTCAATAACTTCAAACCCGTGTCCACCAGTAATTAAAAGAATTACATCACCAGCTTCCAAAACTCTACTTTCTATATAATGCTGTTGGTTGTTGTAGAAGTCTACGCGCAGAATACCTTTTCTTATGAACAAAACTTCCTGAGTGTATTGTACCTGACGCGGCACAAGATTATGAACATGAGGTTCAATTATTTTTCCAGTGGGATGATGCATGTAAGCTAGCTGCTGAGAAAGTTCATTTGGTGTAAAGAAATGAATTCCTGGCTTGCTAAATTGTCCAGAGACAATTATAGCTATTAATTGATTTTGGTAAAAAATTTCTTCAACCATTTCTTTCAACTTAATCATACAATTATGTAAAAAATAATACAATATACATTAATACTCTATCTTTTTATATATTAAATTTTTAAAAAGTTTATATAAATATTTTAAGAAGATTACAAGCAATAGCTAGTTTATCTCTTTCCAAGGAAAATTTACAATTATAAAACCGCATTCTGCGCCTTGATATATAGCCAGAGGACTTCCCGTTTCTTCTATTTCAAAAACAGCTAGTGATTTATGGTGTGCAAAAAATTCACTATTTGGTTTATATGCAGCAATATCGATACTATATGTCCTTGGCGCCAAAAATAAAGCAGGAATTTCGATTCGTGCAACGCAGTTACCTGCTGCCACTTCACTGTTTATAGATGACGACCTAAGCAAGCTAAATATCAGAACTCCAGAAGAATCTCTTATATCTACAGCAATTTCTGTATCTAGTAACTTATTTGCATAATACTCTAATTCAATCATTATTGGTTTGGTTACATCAAAAATTGATCTAATATTCTCTTGACTATCAAGTAAAGATAGACGTTTAAAGTAAAAATTTGAATCATAATTATTTTTATTATTAATTATAACTTTACCTGAGCGCTCGGCGCCGTGAACTAAATAATGTTTTGTTATTTGTTCTGTTTTGCCTATCATGTTTACGGAACCATTAGACAACCAAACAACTTTTTCACATAAATTATTAATTGTTGCCATGTTGTGACTTACAAACAATACAGTTCTTCCATTTTTTCCTACCTCTTCCATCTTACCCAAACACTTTTCTTGAAACTTAATATCGCCAACCGCCAACACTTCGTCTATTATCAAAATTTCTGGTTCTAAATGTGCTGCTACAGAAAAAGCCAGCCGTACATACATACCTGATGAATAACGCTTTACAGGTGTATCTAAAAACTTCTCAACTTCTGAAAAATCAACAATTTCATCAAATTTACGCTTAATTTCTGCCTTGGTCATTCCCAAAATGGCGCCATTCAGAAAAATATTCTCTCTACCCGTCAACTCAGGATGAAAACCTGTACCAACTTCTAACAAACTAGCAACTCGTCCCTTAATACGAATACTTCCTTTTGTCGGTTCAGTAATTCGACTAATAATTTTGAGTAGTGTAGACTTTCCTGCACCATTACGTCCAATAATACCTACTTTTTCACCTTGCTTAATCTCGAACGAAACATCTTTTAGTGCCCAAAATTCTTCACGGTTAGAACTTAATTTCTTACTGTCACCAGAGCTTTTGAATGTTTTTACTAACGATTTTGCAGCATTAGCTACCGTATCACGAAATGTTTTATAACCTTCGTCTCTATGCGATAAAATATACTTTTTCCCTAGATTTTCGATTTGCACTACAGTATCTGACATAAATGTATAAACAAAATAAAATTAAATTAAATAAATATTAGCCCAAATTATCCGGCATTGATAAACTTTAAAAATGGCTCAACTTTAGTATCCAACATAAACTCTTGTTCAAAACATACGCGAGCATTTTTACTATAAATTTCATAATTACTTAAAATATCTTTTAACGCTGTATTTATTTCTTTAGGGCAAGAAATATCTTGAATAATTTTCCCAAATTCATATTTAGTATTTAGCTCAACCAAAGATTTTAAATTACTCATAATAACAGGTTTACCATATTGCAAGTAAGCAGATAATTTACCCGATGCCTTAGCAATATTGGCAAAGTTTTCATCAATTCCTTTATAAAGAGCTACACCAATAGTAGCTGCATTAAAAATCTTATATACTTCCTCATATGGTAATGGGTTTAGAGATAAAAATAAGTTAGTTGAATTTATATCTTTTAATAACTGAATATAAGGTTCATCCAAGCTTCTTTGGCGCGCATCATGATAAATTAATGCACATCCGCTATTAACCTGATTGAATACATTTGCTAATTCCTTAGAAAAAACAGCATCACATATCATTCCTGCGTGGGTAACTAAATATGGATAATCTTCTTGATTTAATTGAAGTACCTCTCTAAAATAATTTTGATTAGGTTCTTCATCTACACTTTTACTAAAAGTAACTGTGTTTGGTAGATAAAAAACTTGATGATGTTTATATTCATTTTGGCTACAAAGATATTCAAATCTATCTTCATCTTGAATTAATACACAACAGGATTTTTTAAAAGCTAAACGTTCTAAAAATAATCTAGCTTTATCAAATTTTTTAAATTGGTGCCCAATAGTCAATTCTAGCGAAAGATAAACTAGCTGACTTTTTAGCAGCATAGATTCAATCCAAGCAATAATTGAACCATTTGTATCAATACCTATAGACACATGACGATTTAAATATCCCTTATGTTTCAAATTCCAAAGTAAAATTTGAATCGCAAACGCAATTAAATCTAATAAATCACTTGCCGTGCCACCTAATTGTATTTCTTTTAGTGTGCGACTAATAGAAGCTATAAAACTTGGCTTTTCCAAGTAAACTACTGTAATATCTTTACCTAAGTCACAACGAAGACTATAATCTCGATTTATTCTTGTATAAATGATAACCTGATAACCAATGTTTGCCAAAATTGTTGCTAAATTTATCACGGTAGGAGCAGCAGAAAGCCAACCTTCATAAAAGAAAATAGAACAAGACTTATTCATATAAGGTTAATTCCAATATTCGATTTAATCGAACTGATAGTGAAGTTTATATATTGAGTAAACCTACCCAAATCTACGCAACACCCAAGATAACACCTCAAGTCTCCAGCCTTACTAACTCTGGAGTTTTAGTCTAGATGCACTATTTCTCAAATTTTAACAATTATATCTTTGTATAAATATATGTAGCACAAAATAGTAAATATACGCAAACTAATTTTTTATGGATAGGATAGGATAGTAGCCTTTATTACATTTAGCACTACTTAACTAGAATAGCGCTGGCATTGAATACTAATGTTGGGTTTTTCCTACCCTTCGGGATATCCTTCGGATAACGGGACAACTTCGTTAACACTACGTTCCACCCAACCTACGACCACAATAATAATCAAAAATGAAAAAAAGTTGTATTTAAAATAAGCGCTGCACAAGTTAAAAAAAGACGATAATGGCGCCGTAATTATAAATACAGCAGATTGCGAGTAAATGAGGTACACCAATATTTGTCGTATAAATAGGTAAAATAGAAACTCTACCTAATTTGATTAATTACTAACATTTTAGACATTTTTCAATTACTGTACCTCACCAACCTGCAATCTGCTGTATTACTTAGTGTGTGTTAGATAACAAGAAATAGTAAAACTGCTCTGCTATGCTATAAAACGGGTCTGGTAAAGAACCAATAATTTTAGTTTGGTATCAACTCTATAACAAATTGCTCCCCTGATTTATGGGTGATTGAAAAAATCGAACCCGAAGTTCAGGGTAAATTGTAGTTTTGCCGACAGATTCCCAACATATGTTTCTCAATGGCTTTCTGGTATTCGCAACAAACTTAAAATTAGTTGGGCATCTTGGCTACCAGAGTTGGGAGAGGTGTTGATAATAGGTGGTTCTGCTCATTTGGCAACAAGTTTACAAGAGCAAACGCAAGGAAGATTCAAAATTGCTGACCAACCTCATATTAGCGGTGTATTGGGTATGCTGCTATGAGCAAGAAAAAAAAGAAGCAGGTTATTATTCGGGGTGAGAGTGTAGATATAGTCGAGCGACTCTCTGACATTACAGGTCTTACCCATGCCACGTAGTAGAGTTGTTGTCGAGAAAATACGGTAAAGAGCTAGAGTCATAGGTCGGTGTTCCTCTGCTTTCTTCTGTTTCTATAGAAGAAATTAAAGAACCTACCCCAGTTTTAATGCCTGCTCCTACTCACCATTATCCTGAACCGACTATTAATTTACCCGAAGACCCAGGCAAAGGGTTAAAGCCAATTCAACTTTAACAGACACGGTGCGTAGAGACGTTACATGTAACGTCTCTACATCATCATTATCGGCGCCTAATTGCACGAATTAATTATCCGTTACATCAGTTGTATCCGTTGCAAATTTACGGGTTTTTGACGTTGGCTGAGTGTAGTCCGCATTCTTTTTGCGTTGCTTCTTCCCACCACCAGCGACCTTCACGTTCGTGTTGGTTGGGTAATACTGCTCTTGTGCAGGGTTCACAACCAATACTAATGAACCCGCGTTCGTGGAGTTTATTATAAGGTACTCCTAGTGCGCGGATATATTCCCATACTTGGGCTGATGACCAGTTTGCTAATGGGTTAAATTTGATTAACTCATGGTCTGGGGTTGAGAAGGCGCCATCAACTTCGATAACAGGTATACCATTGCGAGTACCGGGACTTTGGTCTTTACGCTGACCTGTTATCCATGCATCAAGGGTGTTGAGTTTACGACGTAGTGGTCTAACTTTACGTATACCACAGCATTCTTTGTGACCGTCTTGATAAAAGCTGAACATTCCCTTCTCTTCAACCATTGCTTGCACTTCGGCGGCATCTGGGAACATAACTTCTATTTTTATGCCGTAATGCTTCCGGACTTCCTCCAAAAATTGATAGGTTTCTGGATGTAGACGCGCGGTGTCTAAAGTAAATACACGGAAGTCTTTTGTGATTTTTGAAGCAATATCAATTAGTACCACATCCTCGGCGCCGCTGAAAGATATCGCGATATTATCGAAACTTTCAAGGGCAAATTTGAGTATTTCCCGTGGTGATTTTTGACTGTACTCAGCTTCGAGTGCTGCAACATCAAATTTTGTCTGAGCGGCTACCATGCTTTAATTTTCCTCTCTCTAACCCTGATTTTACTAGTTATTGGCAGCACTTGATAATAGCATAAACCGAATCGTGATACTACGTGCGTGATTGTGTCGCGCAATGGTATTTTAGATGTTGATTGTTTAAGGTTAAGACAAGGTTATGGCGACTCAAGGACGAATGCTGCTGTCACACAATTTTGATGTTTCTGAAGAGGTTATTCCCCTATTGAGTCGCGATGCATTTGTTTTTGGAAGGTATTGGGTGGGAAGCGGCGGTTGCGACGAAATCGTCTGGTAGTGTGTTTATGGTTAAGCACTCTCCGTGCTTATTACAACGAGTGGGTTTGTTTCATGGCGCATGTTTTAGATAATAAAAATGAAAAAAGATTTTATGTTTAGTTCCGAGTCTGTTACTGAAGGACACCCGGATAAGCTTTGTGACCAAATTAGTGATGCAATTGTTGATAAGTTTTTGCAACGCGACCCTTATTCAAGAGTTGTTGCTGAGTGTGCTGTAGCTACGGCTATTGTATTTATTGCTGCTCGATTTGAGTCGGATGCTGTTGTTGATTTTACTAAGATTGCTCGCCAAGTTATTAAACAAGTTGGTTACAATGACCCTGATTTTAATGCTAACACTTGCAGTATTATTACGAGTTTGAAGGAGTTACCTTATAGTGGCTATCGGTATTGGGACGCGCGACAATTATCTGATGAAGAGTTAGATTTAATACCTGTAAAAGACCAGGTTACGGTATTTGGCTTTGCTTGTAATCAAACTCTAACTTTTATGCCTTTACCGATTTGGTTGGCGCATAAATTAGCACGTCGTTTAACGGCAGTACGTCAAGAAAAGATATTACCCTATATTGCTCCTGATGGTAAGACTCAAGTGGGGGTTGAATATAGTAATCGTAAACCTCATCGCATTCACAGTATTTCTATTTTAGCTAGTCAAAATCAGCGCTCTAGCTCACAAGTCGCACAGCAAGAGATTAAAGAAGCGGTCATTGATTACGTTTTTAAAGACGAAGTTATCAAACCTGATAATAATACTCGTATTTTCATTGACTTTGACCAGTCTTTCGCTATTGGTGGGCCATCTGTACATTCTGGTTTAACTGGTCGCAAAAACGCTATTGACACTTATGGTGAATATTCACGCCATAGCGGCGCCGCATTAAGTGGTAAAGACCCCACTCGTATTGATCGAGTGGGTGCATATGCTGCCCGTTACGCTGCAAAAAATATCGTTGCTGCTCGACTTGCTTCGGAGTGTGAGGTGCAAGTTACTTACTCAATGGGACTCGCACGTCCTGTTAGTATTCAAGTAGAAACTTTCGGAACAGGCGCCATCCCCGATGCTGATATTGCTGCTATTTTAGAAGAACACTTCGACTTTCGCTTGGGTGGCATTATTCGTAAATTTAATTTACGCGCACTACCTGCCATTACCGATGGCGGATTTTTTCGTAAACTTGCTGCTTACGGTCACGTTGGTAGAGACGATTTAAAAAATTTACTTTGGGAAGAACTTGATATGGTTCCACTTCTAAAAAGGTAAACCTCAGAGCTATTCATATTGCGAAAGAAGTAAATATGTGAATCGCTGTTCAAAATTGGATTATTTTCAAACAAACCCCTATTAATGGCAGTTACACTCACGCTCTTTATGCAGCTAGTAATAATTTATGTTCCCGAATTCGTGCGAATCTTCTCAACTACACCACTCTCGGCTACCGATTTAATCGTATGCTTAGGCTTGAGCAGCATTATTTTCTGGTCTACAGAACTTAAAAAATTCTTTTGATACACGTAATAAAATGAAATTGCAGAAAGGCGTGCTAGGACGATAAATCGCTCTCCGCTGCTTTTCTGCATTTGTGCGTAAGTAAATAAACCCATGAGTCTCATCATTATGGCACTATGTACAAATGTTTTGATTTCGTTTCAAGCCAATTGTGCTGTTCACTTGCAATTTACGCATATAAATGATGCAATAATCGCAATTGGATAAATATACTACCGTAGCAAAATCTAAATATTCTCAACGGTTAGTTGTTAATTGCTTCTCGTTAATGGTTAATTGTTATTTATCTGGCTGTTTATACTATTAATTTGTCACCGATGAAAATTTCGACCGATAACCGAGTTCCCTTTCCACGCCAAATTGTATATACTACCTACCGGGACAAAATAACCGAATTAGTTCGTTATGTGCCAGATATTCGCAGCATTAACGTCAAGTCCCGACGTGAAGCAGATAACATTATATATATAGTCAACGAGTGGCATGGTGGTGGCGAAATTCCATTGGCAGCAAGAGCGTTACTTAGCAATGATATGCTGTCTTGGCTTGAACACGATGTCTGGGATGAATCAAAATTTACACTAGATTGGCGCCTGGAAACGCGCGCTTTTACTGAAGCTGTTTCTTGTATAGGTAAAAATACTTTTATTGAAGATGGTGATGCAACTATTATTCAAAGTCGAGGCGAACTGAAGATAGACCCGAATCAAATTCATGGAGCACCTGCATTTCTTACAGGTCAAATAGCTCGTGTCGTCGAAGATTTTCTCGCTGCCAAAATAAAACCAAGTTTAGTCCAAATGAGCGACGGTGTGCGTAAGTACTTGGAAAGAGCAGGTAATTAAACAGCTAGTTGTAACAAAATCTGTAACGGATAAGAAATTTTGAATGCAAGCCATGTAGATTAAAACAACTACATGGCTTGTATATTGTGAAGTGGCTAGCAATTTACTTTAAAGACCCTCGTGATTATCAAATTTTATTCCTGTGTTCATTTCTAATACTGGGAATAGGCGCCAGAGATTGGACATTAAAACCTGAAGTTGTTTGTGTAGCTATTGGCACGTGCTTAGTTACACAATTATTAATGTCTTTTTTTCTCAGTAAGGAGTCACACCTAGGAAAATCGCTAAAAAGTGCCTTAATTACTTCTTTAGGACTTAGTTTGCTGCTGCGTGTAGACCATTGGACAACGATGGCACTTGCAGCAACTTGTGCGATTACAAGTAAATTTGTATTTAAAGTCGGTGATAAACACTTTTTCAACCCGGCAAACTTTGGCATTATTACAGCTTTAGTCTTTACAAATGATGCTTGGGTATCACCTGGACAGTGGGGTGAAGATTGGTGGTATGCAATAATTTTTGCTGGATGTGGAGGTCTGGTTCTCAAGCGCGTTGGTCGTTGGGATACTACTGCTGCATTTTTAGGCGCCTATAGTTTACTTGAAGCTGTTCGCAATTTTTGGCTTGAATGGACTTGGGATGTATTCGGGCATCGTTTAATGAGTGGGTCTTTATTATTGTTTGCTTTATTCATGGTGACAGACCCTCGCTCAATACCCAATACCCCCATCGGCAGAGTTACTTGGGCATTATGTATTGCCGCACTTACTTTTATTTTACGCAACTACTTTTATTTATCTACCGCTGTTTTTTGGGCGTTATTTGCTCTCGCTCCCACCACAGTATGGTTTGATACTTTGTTTCAAGGACACTCTTTTAAGTGGAAAGTGTTGAGTGCTGAGTAAAAAGTTAGGAGGTAGGGTGCGTGACGCTATCAAAATTATGAAATAAAACTAATGATCTAGTAGCGTCACGCACCTTACGAGTTAGGAATTAGGAGTTATGAAATTAAAATTTTTGATGACAGTATTTGTTTTGTGTATTGCACTATTATGCTTTACACCTGCTGCTTGGGCTTTTTGCGGTTTTTACGTAGCTAAAGCTGATACTAAACTTTACAACAAAGCATCACAGGTAGTCATTGCGAGAGACGATAAAAAAACTGTGTTAACAATGGCAAATGACTTTCAGGGTGAAGTCAAAGATTTTGCAATGGTTGTTCCTGTACCAACTGTGTTGCAAAAAGAACAAGTCATTGTTGGTAAGCCTAAGATTATCGAACGTTTGGATGCTTTTAGCGCTCCCCGTTTAGTTGAATATTTTGATCCTGACCCATGTGAGCAAAGGTATCCTACTAGACAACGCGATGTACTAAGACCCCTACCAATGCCTTTACCACCATCTGCTCGTAGCGAACGCGGTGGAGATTTAGGTGTGACGGTGGAAGCACGGTATAGTGTCGGGGAGTATGATATTTTAATTCTTGGCGCCAAAGAATCAGGAGGTTTACAAACGTGGCTCAACCGTAACGGTTATAAAATTCCACGAGAAGCTTCTTCATTACTCAAACCTTACATTCGCCAAAAAATGAAGTTCTTCGTCGCGAAGGTAAATCTTGATAAGTTTGAAGAAAGTGGTTATCAATATTTACGTCCCCTGCAAATATCTTACACTTCTCCCAAATTCATGCTGCCAATCCGTTTGGGGATGATGAACGCTCTGAGTGAACAAGATTTGATAGTGTATATACTTTCTCCACAAGGACAAGCTGAAATTACTAACTATCGAACGGTCAAGGTTCCGAGTGATGTCAACATTCCAGTATTTGTGAAAGAAGAATTTGCAGACTTTTACAAGTCGATGTTTCAAACCTCTTACACCAAAGAAGACCGTAAAGTCGCATTTCTTGAATATGCTTGGGACATGGCAAGCTGTGACCCTTGCTCTGCTGAACCTTTGAGTAATTCTGAACTAAAAGACGCAGGTGTATTTTGGGGTGATAAAAGTAATAACGTTTTCATTACCCGGTTGCATGTTCGCTACACACGCGATAAGTTTCCTGAAGACTTGATATTCCAAGAAACTTCAAATAAAGAAAATTTTCAAGGACGTTACATCCTTCAACATCCCTTTACAGGTGAAGCGAAATGCGCTGTGGGTCGAGAATATAAGCGTCGTTTAAACAAACGTTTTGAACTTGAAGCGCAAACTCTAGCGAAACTCACTAATTGGAATATTCGAGATATTCGTCAAAAAATCAAGCAAAAAAACCAATCTTAAGAACTAAAGCCTTCCCCTTTTCTCATCAAACAGGTAATATCACCATCAAGGGTAATATTACTTATGCAGACCATAAGCAATACTCAGATAGCATCGTTTGGCTTGAATTATTGCATGAGTGGATTGGAGGGACAATTACGTCAATTAGTTGAAGAAGCTTGTGGACATCCACCCGGAAGTCCACAAAGAGCTAGAGTTTTGACGCAAATTATTCGTTTAGTTACCGTCAGACTGTGGAGAGAAAATACTTCTTATTATCAAGACGCTTTACAGCAAACTTGGTTATATTTCTGCCGAAATATTTGTGAGGGTTATGACCCTGACCGGGGAACGGTTATAACGTGGCTGAATGCGTACTTAAAGCATAGGTTACAAGATTTGTACCTAAAAACACAAGAAGACAATATCAGAAAAGCATCTTTGGGCATACAGCAGTTAGCTTCGGGTGATAAAAGTGATATATATGACCCTGTAGACAATATTGCTGCACCTCCTGACGCTCCTCCTATTTTAGAAAATGTTCAGTTGTGGGCAGAAGCTGATATTTCAGGAGACTTACGTCAAACTTATATTCAAGGACGACCCGATGTAAACTGCCAGGTGTTAATCTTGAAACGTTTACCACCAGAAGTTAGTTGGAAGGAATTAGCGAACGAATACGGATTAACAGTTTCGACTTTGAGCAGTTTTTACCAGCGTCAGTGTATACCTAGGTTACGTCAATTTGCAGAAAGCGAAGGCTATCTATGAGTTGGTGTCCATTATAGTGTTAATTCTGCCGCTACCTCTATCATCACTTAAAAACATTACTGCATCAACTCTACCGCTACCTCTTTCGCAGTCAAAAAATACCATCATTTTTCTTTCCTCGATTTTAATTAATAGTTTTACAATTTAAATATTCATTTCCTAGAATCAAATAGATACAGGCTTTCTAGAGTATGTAAACTGAATTTAGTTTCGAGTTTAAATACATCAAGTCCAATTACACCCTGCCTCTTGTGCAATCCGGATTTTTTTTGACTGTTTTTAAAAAATTTTCCGAACTGGTAGAATGTAGTCCAGATAGCCGTCAATATCAAAGGCGCCCAATTCAGCCAATATATATATTCATATTTCAAATAATTAAGTATCCATTTAACATTAAATATCTCTTTTATCCAAAAAAATGGATAATTTAAAGATTGTTTTGAACTATTTATTATCATTGACCCCTGATTAATGTTTGAACTTTTTCTCAGCTTTACATAGAGATTTTCCTTTCACCTGAGTATTTCTCCGTAAAGTAACAAAAAATAATTACTTAAATTTATTTTCTTAAGTATCTATTCGATGTCGATTATTATTAATAAAAAAAACATTATCTAAGTATTTCTTACTTAGATAAGTAGAATCATCAGTCAGTAAAAACCACAAATGTCACAGGTCGTATATATTGATAATATTAAGAGCACGTTAAGTAAATATAAAAAAACTCGCTTCATCTGCGAGTTTTTTACTAAATTAGAAATTGATTATTATTATGAATTAAGAGAATTTACGCATAGTTTGGCACTTACGTAAAAGAAACCCGGTTTCTTGCGTAGAAACCGGGTTTCTGGTTTCTAGTTAGCCAAACTGCAAAGCTTGACCACGCACGTAGGTACAGAGTTTACCTTGGTGATAAACGATTTGACCACCGACAATTGTCGTTTGTACCCATCCCGTCAAGTTCCAACCTTCAAAAGGACTCCATCCACACTTCGTAAATAGTTCTTCACGCAGTACAGGACGATATGTTTTCAAGTCAACTAGTATTAAGTCAGCATCATAGCCTACAGCAATTGCCCCTTTGTTTGGTATTTTATAAGCTTTGGCTACAGCAGTAGACATCCAGTTAACGACTTGATGAACGCTACATTTACCCTGCATTGCTGCGGTTAGCATTAGCAAGAGCGAAGTCTCAACTCCAGGCATTCCAGAAGGACTATTAGGATACTGTTGAGCTTTTTCCTCCAAAGTATGAGGTGCGTGGTCAGTAGCAATAAAATCAATAACACCATCGTGTAGCGCTTGCCATAGTACTTCACAGTCGTGAGATGTACGTAGGGGAGGATTCATTTGCGCTAAGGTTCCAATTTTTGCATAAGCGCTTGTATCTAAGAGCAAATGCTGTGGCGTCACTTCTGCCGTAACCCAACTTGGTTTATCCTCACGTAACAACTCTGCTTCATCTGCCGTAGACATATGCAGAATATGTAACCGCCGCTGATATTTTTTAGATAGTTTTAATGCTAGTTTGGTTGCTAGAAGTGCAGCTTGGTTATCTTGAATTTGAGAATGAACTGCTGGGTCAGTAATACCAGCAAATTCTTGGCGCCGTTGGTTAATACGTGCTTGGTCTTCGGCATGAACCGCAATCAAGCGCGAACCCGAAGCAAATATTTTATCGAGTAAAGTGTCGTCATCTACCAAAAGCTGACCGTGCATTGACCCCATAAAAATTTTGATTCCGCATGTGGGGTTACATGAAAGCAAATCAGGTAAATTTTCGGACGTTGCTCCAATAAAAAAGCCATAATTAACTAGGCACTTTTGTGACGCACGCTGTAACTTGTCGTCCAAGGTTTGCTGAGTAGTAGTTAGAGGTCGCGTATTCGGCATCTCTAAAAACGAAGTGACTCCGCCTTTGGCACAAGCACAACTTGCAGTAAACAGGTTCTCCTTATGTTCGAGTCCCGGTTCGCGAAAGTGTACCTGCGGGTCTATAACTCCGGGCAACAAAGTTAACCCTTCTGCGTCAATTTCCGTAGTCGCGCTCGTGGCTTCAATGTCGGGTCCAACTTCGACGATCATTCCGCCGCGCGTTAGTACATCCCCAACCATGTACGTACCATCAGGTAAAATGATGCTTGCACGGCGAATTAGTAAACTCATTGGAGATGACATAGAGGTAAATGCACTCACACAAAAGTTCCCTTGGAAATAACGATTATATTTTTAAGGTTAAACTTGGTTGTCTCAATCGCAATCACTTTTTGACCATCTGACAAAAAAGTTCATTTTTTCTTTACCCTATAAGGGTAGGTCAAAATGATAACATCACTTGCATGTCCATCATCTATGGTTAAGATTAAAAAATATCGCCTTATTTGTTTTACAGGTATGCCACCTGTGTATCAATCTATTATTTAAGTAACTACATGCAGAATCAAGTGTCTGAAAATAACTCTAACAAACAACCTGACCATTCCTGGATTGGCGAACTAGGTAGAACTGTAATACTAAGCGTCGTTCTTGCCCTAGGAATTAGGACTTTCGTTGCCGAAGCGCGCTGGATTCCTTCTGGTTCAATGGAACCTACTCTTCACGGTACCCCCAACCAATGGGAAGCTGACAAAATTATAGTTGATAAATTAAAGTATAGATTTTCTGACCCACAACGAGGCGATATTGTAGTATTTTCACCTACAGACGAGCTACAAAGAGAAAAATATCAAGATGCATTTATTAAGCGTGTAATTGGTTTACCTGGAGAAAAAATAGAACTTAAAGACGGTAAAGTCTTGATTAATGGCAAGCCACTTGCAGAAAATTATCTTGGCGCCAACCAGCAAACTTCAATTGATGTTTGTGTCTCTAGCCCAAATCCGCCATTTTTACAAAAACCCACAACAATACTCCCAGGTCAATATCTTGTACTTGGTGACAACCGCGCTCAAAGTTATGATGGACGCTGCTGGGGCTTAGTACCTCGCGGAAATATCATTGGTCGTGCAGTAGTCCGCTTTTGGCCACTCAACAAGGTCGGTGGTATTGATAAAGCCCCTGCGTATCCATAAAAAATTGTTGTAAAGCAGAAAAAAGGAAGAAGTCTTGGATTTCTTCTTTTTTTTACATTTAGTTACAGGCGCCTCCAGAACGCTGACTTTGAACTTGGCTTCTTCGTACATTTCTGAGTTCGCCACGCACACGCATCAGAATTTTGCCAAGATGGTTCTGACCACTTTTATCGGCGCCACATCCCCAAAAATAATCACAAGGTGAATCTTCTACAAGTAACTCTGTACCTGTACTAAAAAGAACTTCACGAATATCAATGTGGGTCAAAAATTTTTTGTGTACAGCTTTGTGCATTACTTGGGTTTTCACGATATCCCAATCTGGACGAACACACCTAGTCTTACAGCGTCCCAGTGCTGCTGCTTTCTCAGGTGTCTGTGCTATGTAAATCTCTGGAATAATCGCCGCATCTGGACTACCAACAAACTTTTGCGCTTGGTAGTAATGCTCTACTGTTGCCCAAACTGTCCCCTCAATTTCGATAGCGTGGGGAGAAAAATTAGAAAAACAACCGTAAGGGTCACAAACCTTGTAAAAATATATCGTCATTTTTATAAAAAGCTTTATATAAACTTTTTAACAGATTTTTATTTAATATTTAAGAAATATTTTAGAAAATATCCCATATACCAATAATAATCACCTCCTGTACGCAATTGCATAGACATTTACCTTCGGACAGAAGATTATCTATATAAATCAGTCTTATCGTTGGAAAAACGAATCATATGGGACGAGAAATTCATGGAGACACAAGTCAGTAAGAGTTCCAAACCTCTAATTGCACCTGGAATTTTTCTAGGTGTGGGTTTTAGCGGGTTTTTTGATGGCATTGTACTCCATCAGATTTTGCAGTGGCATCATATGTTAAGCAATGTTAAACCATTGTTTACAGTTGCCAATATTGATTTAAACATGGTTTGGGACGGTTTATTTCACGCCTTTGATTTTGTCATGACCTTTACTGGGGTAATTTTACTGTGGCGTGCAGGCGAACGCGATGATGTAATTTGGGCGCCGAATACGTTTTTTGGTTCCATGTTGATAGGTGCCGGCATGTTCGATGTTATCGAAGGAATCATCGACCACCAAATTCTTGGTATCCACCACGTTAAACCGGGGCCTAACCAACTCGCATGGGATTTAGGATTTTTAGCTTTTGGCGCCACTTTAATTGTCATCGGCAGAATTATACAGACAAAAGAAAAAAAATCGTGAGTTGGGCAGATTTAATTTTTATGCAATAAAACTTAAAATATGAGGAGGCAGTTTAGAAAAATTAATAGTAACAGTGATTACGCAACAGCAAACAGTAACAACCTCGTTTGAGAAACATTTTTGGACTTGGCGAGGTTATCAAATTCAATACACAGTTATGGGTACGGGTAAACCCTTAGTACTCATTCACGGGTTCGGCGCCTCTATTGGTCACTGGCGAAAAAACATACCTGTTCTTGCAGAAGCTGGATATAGTGTGTTTGCTGTTGATTTATTAGGATTTGGTGGTTCAGATAAACCACCACTCCAATACAACATAGAACTGTGGGTAGATTTACTTAAAGATTTTTGGACTGCCCATATTCAGCAACCAGCAGTATTTATTGGTAATTCCATCGGCGCCCTTATTGGTTTGACTGTACTGGCTGAACATCCAGAAATTGCCGCAGGTGGTGTATTAATAAACAGCGCAGGTGGGTTAAGTCACCGTCCACACGAGTTAAACCCACCGTTACGTATCGTCATGTCAACTTTTAATCGGTTAGTCAATCATCCAATTACAGGTTCATTTGTATTTAACCGCATTCGTCAAAAGCCTCAAATTCGCCGCACATTGTACCAAGTGTACCGTGACCGCAATGCTGTAACCGATGAATTAGTAGATTTATTGTACGAACCATCGTGTGACCCAGGCGCCCAAAAAGTGTTCGCGTCAATTATAACGGCGCCTCCTGGTGCAAGTCCAAATGAACTATTACCCAAGGTAAATGTACCATTACTTGTACTTTGGGGTGCTTCGGACCCTTGGACACCAATAACTGGGTCAAAAATTTACGAACAAGCGCGTGCGGATGGGAAAGAAGTAAAAATAGTAGCTATTCCAGGTGCTGGTCATTGTCCCCACGATGAAGTTCCAGACAAAGTTAACCCAGAAATTATCAATTGGCTCATAGAGCAACTGCCGTAAAAATCAGATTAGATGCGGCATAGTCAACACATCGTTGAACACGAATTAATATAAAGTTGGCTAAAGGGCAATTGTAATGTTAAACCCAATTAACAATTGCCCTTTAGGACTTAATTATGATTCATCGCATTCTGGCAAGCAGTAGAAATTGATACTTTTAGCGGTCATCTGCTCTTTTATGGCTTCAGTTACAGTTTTGATTTACGGAGTCATCGAAACGAGTGACGCGGTTATACACATAATATTAGGTGGCCCAGTCTCTAGTAAAGGCGCCAAAAAGGTTGTTGTCGCTTTTGTTGAGGTAATAGACTTATTTTTATTGTCAACGGTATTTTATATTACTGCGTTGGGATTGTACGAGTTATTTATTGACGACAGAATAAAAGTACCTGAATGGCTTGAAATACATACTTTAGATGATTTGAAAGGTAAGCTGATTAGTGTAGTAGTAGTGCTGTTGAGTGTATTATTTTTAGGGCAAGCTGTTACATGGAATGGGGAAGCTAATCTTTAGCCTTTTGGTGCCAGTGTTGCATTAGTAATTACGTCATTGACTTTGTTTTTGAATGGTCAGCATAAAAAATCGAGAACTGATTAAGCATGGGTAAGGCACAGGCAAGGATGCCTGTGTCACAATGTTATGAAACCATGATAATGAAAATGTGAACCGTGGTTCACAAAACTCCTTTGGAACTGGGGATAATGCCCGCACGACGTGGGTCTATTGCAGCTGCCATGCGGGTAGCACGCGCAAAAGCTTTAAATGTGGCTTCGATGATATGGTGAGAATTAATACCATCTAATTGACGAATATGTAGTGTTGTAGAGCTATGGTTGACTAACGCAACAAAGAATTCACGTACTAACTGAGTGTCGTATGTACCTACTCGTTGCGTAGGAATTTGTAACCCGTAGCTAAGGTGAGGGCGCCCAGAAAAGTCGAGAGCAACTTGAACCAAAGCTTCATCAAGGGGTGCAAGAAAATTACCAAAGCGCACAATTCCCTTTCTATCGCCCAAAGCTTTATTTAATGCTTGTCCAAGGGTAATACCAACATCTTCGTTAGTATGGTGGTCATCGATATGTAAATCACCTGTCGCGCGCACGTCTAAGTCAATAAGTCCATGCGAAGCAATTTGGTGCAGCATATGGTCAAGAAAGGGAATACCAGTGGCAGCGTGACAAACACCTGTACCATCAAGGTTTATAGATACTTCTACATCTGTTTCGCCAGTGGTGCGACAAACAGTAGCTGTACGTTGGTTTAAATTTGTGATCGTTTGCATTTTGAGTAGGGTGCGTGACGCTATTAACAATTTTTAAACGAAGCAAGTGATCAAGTAGCGTCACGCACCTTACAAGGATGCGCTCCGGTAAGTCTGACCACTCGTTTCCAAGATTTTTCGTGTTTCAACAGGTAAGTGAGGTGCGTGACGCTAGCAGGTCAATAGCTTCGTTCAAGAATTGCTGGTGGTGTCACGCACCCTACATATTATTACATTCCCATAATTTCATAACCTGCATCGACATACAGGACTTGTCCGGTAATACCGCTTGACAAGTCGCTGCATAAGAAAGCAGCAGTGTTACCTACTTCTGTTTGTGTGACTGTGCGACGTAACGGCGCCACTTTTTCGACGTGGTGAATCATGTCTAAAATGCCACCAACAGCGCTCGATGCGAGGGTGCGAATGGGACCTGCCGAAATGGCGTTGACGCGAATGTTTTGCTGTCCAAGTTCGCTGGCAAGGTAGCGAACACTTGCTTCTAAACCTGCTTTGGCGACACCCATGACATTATAATTTGGAATGGCGCGTACACCTCCTAAATAAGTTAGGGTGACAATGCTCCCACCTTCTGTCATAAGGGGTTTTGCGGCGCCTGCTAACTGAATAAGCGAGTAAGTGCTAATTTCTAAGGCAGTATTGAAACCGGAACGCGAAGTTTGACTGAAGTCACCGCTTAAATCATCTTTGTTAGCAAAAGCAAGACAGTGGATGAGTATATCCAGCTTGTTCCATTTTGAGCTAATCTCAGCAAAAGTCGATTGAATCTCAGTTTCATTTTGGACGTTACAAGGCAGGAATAAGCTTGGATTGAGTGGTTCAACGAGTTCTTTAACCTTTTTTTCCATTTTGCCTTTGTCGTCGCTAAGGTACGTAATACCTAGATTGGCGCCAGCTTTGTGTAATTGCTGGGCTATACCCCAAGCGATGGAACGGTTATTGGCGATACCTGTAACAAGGGCATTTTTTCCGCTTAAATCGAGCATATATATATATTTCAAGACAGACGCATAACTAGGAGCATACTAGAATCTGATGTCTTTTGTACGAGCATGTTCAAACGCAACTAGACTCAACTTCTCATCAAAAGTTTTTGTATAAAGTGAGAGTGTTATTACCAAGGAATAATGTTATTTGTAAGCGTGTTATTACGAATGCCCTAGTTCTTTGTTAAGATTTTCTGAATTTTATGTGGGTAATTTGCTCTTAAATTTCGTATGGGAGTGTTTTTGTAAATAGTTATCAAAAAGTAGTAGCCGAAGTCATCAAAAATTATGTATCATACAGGACAAATAACTGTGATAAACGTTGATAAAGCGAGGTTGGGTATAGGAAAGTACAATATTGTTGACAATGTATTCTTGAATTTTCGAGTGTATTCTTAGGTAATCTGTTTTTATTTTCTGGCATTGGGTAGGGGAAGGGAGATGATCGTGACACAAGATAAAGCCCTAGCAAATGTTTTTCGTCAGATGGCAACCGGAGCGTTCCCACCTGTTGTGGAAACGTTTGAACGTAATAAAACCATATTTTTTCCCGGTGACCCTGCTGAACGAGTTTATTTTCTTCTTAAAGGTGCTGTGAAGCTATCCAGGGTGTACGAAGCAGGAGAAGAAATAACGGTTGCGCTGCTGAGGGAAAATAGCGTTTTTGGCGTTTTGTCCTTACTGACTGGAAACAAGTCGGACAGATTTTACCATGCGGTTGCGTTTACCCCTGTGGAATTGCTATCGGCGCCAATCGAGCAAGTCGAACAAGCGTTAAAGGAAAATCCCGAATTGTCGATGTTAATGCTGCGCGGACTCTCCTCGCGGATATTGCAAACGGAGATGATGATTGAAACGCTCGCACACCGTGACATGGGTTCAAGGTTAGTGAGCTTTCTACTGATTCTTTGTCGAGATTTTGGAGTTCCTTGTGCTGATGGCATCACAATTGATTTGAAGTTATCGCATCAAGCTATCGCTGAAGCTATTGGTTCGACTCGTGTAACCGTTACTAGGTTATTGGGCGATCTACGCGAGAAAAAGATGATTTCAATCCACAAGAAAAAAATCACTGTCCATAAACCTGTAACTCTGAGTCGTCAGTTCACTTAAAACTTAGTGGAGGAATATTTCGGTGGCATAGAATTTATGTAGTCTATTGCTCTACACGTGTAATTAGTACTACTGCTATACCAATAGCTCCAAGTGCGGAACGCCGTACCCTATTATTGCTCGCGCCTCCACTCACCAAGCGGATCCTGACTAAAATAATAATCGCAGGACTAGCGCGACCAATATTTTTAGAGGGACGGCGTAAGCCGCTTTTAACGTGAAGTTGAAATTTACTAAAATTAAATTAGCTTGCAAATTACAAATCGCACGTGCTATTTGGTGAGCTGATAATTGTCACACATTATATTTGGATACAAGTATCTTGAATTTTATATTTAACGAGGCTGTTCGTGGTATTCCCTATCACCAAGAGGTTACAGTAGCCATTATATGACCACCGCGTTCATCCTAATTACAGCTATTTTAATTTTGGGAGGCGTTATTGCTACCGTTGGTGACCGAATTGGTACACGAGTTGGTAAAAAACGACTCTCGCTATTTAACCTACGTCCAAAAAATACAGCGGTAGTAGTAACAATACTAACGGGTATTGGCATTTCTGGTTCAACGTTAGGGATATTATTTCTCGCCGATGATGGGTTACGAAAAGGAGTATTTGAGTTAGAGAATATTCAGAAGGATTTACGACGTAAACGTGAACAGCTAAAAGGTGCCGAAACTCAAATTAGTCAAGTCACAAACGAACTGGGTCAAGCAAAGCAGCAGCAAGCAGAAGCACAACAGCGTTTAGAAGCGACGAATCAGAACCTGCAACAGGCAAACAAAAAACAAAGAGAAACACAAACCCAACTTAACAAAACCCTGACAGTCCAAGCACAAACTCAAAATCAACTCCAAGGAACACAAACCCGTTTGACTAAGGTAGTCGCGCAATACCGACAAGCGATATCACAATTACAAAGCGTCTACGACGAACGTAAAAAGCTTCAGCAAGAAATTAGCTTACAAAAGGCAGAAAGCCAAAGACTATTTAACGATGCCAAAGCAGCAATCGACGAAGCCAAAAATGCCATTAGTAGACGTGACCGTGAACTTGCCAAGCGTAAAGATGCCATTGAGTCACGTGACCGCAAAATCAATAACCTCGATACCGTAATCCAAAAGCGCAACATCGAAATTACAGCACGCGAGCAAATTATTGCCCAACGCGAATCACGTCTTAAAGAACTTGAATCGCAGCAAACTGATTTAGAGCAAGAAGTTGCAAGACTAGAAAAGTACTATCAATCATTCCGCGACTTGCGTTTGGGTAAATTAGCTTTGGTTCGCGGTCAAGTTATTGCATCAGCAGTAGTTAGCGTGCAACAACCAAGTGCAGCCAAGCAAGCAGTAAGACAACTTTTAGAAGAAGCTAATCGTAACGCGGTTTCAGAACTGACCGAACCTGGTACAAATCCACCAGCAGACGGTATTTTGCAAATCTCAAAAGAACAAGTACAGCAATTGAGCAAGCAAATTGAAAATGGACGTGAATATGTAGTGCGAGTGTTTTCAGCAGGTAACTATGTACGAGGAGAAAGGCGAATTGAATTTTTCACCGATGCCACTTTAAATCAAATCGTATTTCGAGGGGGAGAGCTTTTGGCAACCACAACAGCTGACCCCAATACAATGACATCTTATCAAATGCGCCAAAGACTCGATTTGTTAATTTCCGCTTCGCAATTCCGGGCACGGAATGCTGGTATATTAAACGATATTCAAATTGATAGTACATTCTTGCGCTTCTTAGCACAGCTACGACAGTACCAGCAACCTGTTGAAATTCGAGCGATTGCAGCTGAAGATACTTATACAGCAGGACCTCTAAGGGTTAAGCTAATCGCAATCCAAAACGGGCAAGTTATTTTTAGTACTTAATCAGGAGTTAGGAGGTAGGGGTCAGGAGGCGCTAACTTAAAATTCTAAATTCTCTATTCTAAATTCTGTATTCTGAATTCTATATTCTGAAGTTATGACACAACCAATGATTCTAGGTTTTGACCCTGGAAAAGATAAATGTGGTGTAGCGGTAATGGGACTAGACCGCCAGTTATACTACCATGAAGTTGTTCCGGCGCCTTCGGCGATTGTACAAATCACCCAACTGCGGCAAAAATACCCCATAACATTACTAGTAATGGGCGACCAAACCACCGCCAAACAATGGAAAAAAAAGTTAAGCGACGAATTGACGGAAACAATAAATATTATTTTGGTAGATGAACGTTATACAACCCTAGAAGCGCGTGACCGTTACTGGCAAATGTATCCACCTCAAGGATTAAATAAACTTTTACCCCAAGGTATGCGTCAACCTCCACGACCAATCGACGATATCGTAGCGATTTTGCTCATCGAACGATATTTAAGCCGACTAACTAATAAATAATGTAGAGACGCGTTCACGGAGTGTACCGAAGGTAAATTTTCCTACCCTGCGGGATATCCTCCGGATAACGGAGAAGCAACGAAGAGCGCGTCTCTACACGAACGTATTTTTTCATAAATCGGCACGAATAGTAAACGCATAATCACCTCCTGGTTCAAGCTGATAGTCCTTTTGCTCTAAAAAGCGACCAAGCGGTTCCTTAATTAATGCTCGACCTTGAGAAGGTTTAACAGTCAGTTCCCCTTGGCGGAAATGCCATTGGAACTGCCACTCAAATTCGCCCGCGCGCACTTCGCCTTCAAGTAAGCCTTGCTGCCAAGACTGGCGTATAACCCTAACATGGGCAGTAGTTTCAGGTAGACGTTTGGCACTCACAGCATTAATTAATTAGATTCTTTTACTTAGTTACGTAATTATGACCGTACATCGCTGTACATCTAACTAACTTACATCAAATATTGTGATTTGACTTGTACAGTACCTAAGTCGTTTGTCATAAATTTATAAAATAAATATAAATGGAACTAGTATTTAGACATAATACTCATGATACAGATCAAGCAAAAATGCCTTTAAGTAGTTGCGTATTTTTGCGGTTGTAGAAAAATACATAATAAAGCCATTTTGGGAGTAGCAAGTTCGCTTCTAATCTCCTCAATGTAATATGCTATGACACCGCCAAACATAATGGAACAAGCAAAAAAAGGCGACCCCAAGGCAATAACGTCACTGTTGAATCGTTCTTTCCAAGCTCATGGCATTAGTGTGGAGGCGCTTCTTCAAGATAATTCCTTACAAGTTTGGCTGAAATCAAATCAACCACCCGACCAAACAAGTTCGGTTGCATTTATCCAAAAGGGAATGACGAAATTAGGCGCCAGCGTTATCAAAACAGTTAAAGTTTACGCATGGCAAGGAAGTGAAAATCAACCTTGTTGGAATGCTGAATTTCGTTTAGATAACTTAGATGCGTCTCAACAAGAACAAGAACTTAAGCAGCTTGCGAGTTCTGGAAACGTTGAAGCAATAGCAAAAATTTTAAATACTGCTTTTGATAAACAAAATATTAAAACGGCAAAAATTACTATAAAAGATAATTGTTTACAAATATTATTAGAATCTTCTCAAACACCTAATCAATCGCTAGCAACAGCTATTCTTCGTAAAGAATTAGTGCGATTAAAAATTCAGTCAATCAAGACAATCAAAGTTTATGGTAGAGAATTAAAGCAAGAAATACCTGCTTGGTTTCAAGAGTTTAATGTGGGTGAAGGTAAGCTAACACCGATAGTACCAACAAAAACGGCACCAGCAAATCCAGAATTTTTAGCAATGTTGCGAACGTTCAAGTTTGACTCGGTAGTACCATTCAAAGATGTTCTTAGCGGTAAGTTATATAATAGTAATACAGTTAGACTACTTTTATTCTTTGGTTTATTTCCTTTAGGGATAAGTTTAATTGCTAGAACATCCGGTCTTGGTTCAATAGCTTTTATATTAGGTATTTATTATTCATCTATTTGGGGAGTAGTACTGTATGATTTGCTTAAACCAGCAGCATTCTCCTGGGGAAATACGCTGAAATGTAGCTTATTCACAGCGTTCATCGGTATTCCAATACTCTTATTTTTCCAAAGAGTACCCCCATTTACATTTCTTTACAGTGCAATCGACCAAGAAGCACTGATTCCGCAACTAATTGGTTTTGTTTTGGGAGTCGGTGTTTTAGAAGAAGCGTGTAAAGCTTTACCAGTTTACTTATTTTTACTACGTCCAGGTAAATTACAAGACCCGTTTACTTCCGCATTTTATGGAGCAATGTCAGGTTTAGGATTTGCCGTTGCAGAAGGTGTTCAATATTCTTATAAATACGCAATTAGTCTTGCAACTGGGCAAAGCGATTTTGGCTTTTATGTACTAATAAATACTATTAGATTTGTATCTTTACCTTTGTATCACGCTATCTGGGCAGGTATATTTGGATATTTTATTGGTTTGGCAGCAATTAACCCGTCCCGAAAAGGTTCAATATTATTTATCGGTCTAACGATTTCTGCTGTGTTACATGGAAGTTACAATACTTTTTCTAGCGGACTAATTGGTTTTGGTATTCTTGGCTTCTCCATTTTACTATTTGTTACATACTTAAATCGCAGTCAACAAATAGTGTCAGAAATGGAGAAAGCTGAACTGGAAGGATTTTAGCTCACCCCTACTATAGCCCTACTGTAAGGGCGGGTTAACACATATCCTACAACTACTCAGAGTATAGTAAACCCGCCCTTACATTACCCACGCCTACTTAGTAGCAGCTTCACGTGCTGCTGCTGCTTGGTCAGGATGAATACCTAAGCGAGTGAGATTGATTCTACCTTTGTTATCAATCTCGCGTACTTTAATAATCACCTCATCACCAACAGCTACTTCATCCTCAACTTTGCCGACGCGATAATCAGCAAGCTGAGAAATGTGAATCATGCCTTCTTTACCAGGCAAAAATTCTACAAAAGCACCAATTGGTATAATTCGAGTCACACGACCTACGTAAACATCACCTTCATTGAGTTTACGTGTCATGCCTTGAACAATATTGCGTGCTTTCTTGGCTTTATTTTCATCGATAGCGGAAATAGTAACGGTACCATCATCTTCGATATCGATTTTGGCGCCAGTTTCTTCGGTAATGCCTTTAATCGTTTTACCACCGGGTCCAATGACCAGACCAATCATGTCTGGGTCAATCTTAATGGTAAGTAGACGTGGGGCAAACGGCGACATTTCCGTGCGTGGCTTATCAATAGCAGCCAACATTTTACCGAGAATATGTAAGCGCGCGTCTTTGGCTTGATGGACAGCTTGAGCAATTACTTCCATCGATAACCCAGAAATTTTCATGTCCATTTGCAGGGCAGTAATTCCTGAGTCGGTACCAGCGACTTTAAAGTCCATGTCACCCAAGAAATCTTCTATACCTTGAATATCCGTAAGTACACGCACCTCGTCGCCTTCTTTGATTAAACCCATCGCGGCGCCGCTAACAGGTTTCGTAATTGGTACACCTGCATCCATTAAGGCTAAGGTAGAACCACATACTGAACCCATTGAGGTAGAACCGTTAGAAGATAAAACCTCAGAAACCACACGAATAACATAAGGGAACTCGTTCTTAGGTGGTAGTACAGGTAACATGGCTCTTTCAGCTAAAGCACCATGCCCAATTTCCCGCCGACCTGGCGCCCGCATAGGTTTGGTTTCTCCAACAGAGAAAGGAGGGAAATTATAATGATGCATGTAGCGTTTTTCTTGGTCTACCTGCAAATCATCGTTCAAATTTTGAGCATCACCAGGAGTACCAAGAGTACATGCAGACAAAACTTGGGTTAGTCCACGGTTGAATAAACCAGTACCATGAACGCGCTTGGGAATAATGCTAGTTTGACAGGAAACAGGACGTACTTCGTCGAGTTTACGACCATCTACACGAACATTATCTTCAATAATTTGAAGCCGCATAAAGTGTTTGGTAATTTCTTTAAAAGTATTACCAAGCGCTTTACCATCTGCTACAGCAGCTAAACGTATCGGGTCTTCTTCCGACATTTCCTCTATAGCATGTTTGATGGCATCCTTGACTTCATCTAAAGCAGCATCGCGTTCAGTTTTAGTAAATTCAAACTGTGCCAAGATTTTTTTAATGTCCGAAGTCGCACGTTCGCGAATAAAGTTCGCTAACGTTTGGTCTACTTCTGGAGGTTCTTCTTGAATTATTTCAATTCCTAGTTCAGCTAATAAATCGCGCTGTGCTTGAATTAAATCTTGAACCGCTTCATAGCCAAATTCGATTGCCTCAATAATATCGCGTTCGGGCAGTTGATTGGCGCCAGCTTCCACCATGATTACACCGTCAGGCGAACCTGCAACAACTAAATCAAGGTCACCAGCCTCAATTTCGCCATAAGTAGGGTTGATGATAAAATCATCACCTACTAAGCCGACGCGCACGGCTGCCATTGGACCATTAAATGGAATTTTTGCTAACAGCGTTGCAATTGAGGCACCTGTAACTGCCAATACATCAGGTGGTACTAATTCATCCATCGAGAGCGTCAATGCTACCACTTGCAGGTCATCGCGCAACCAAGATGGAAAAAGAGGACGTAGTGGACGGTCAATTAAACGACTTGTCAGAATAGCTCTTTCTGGTGGTCGTCCTTCGCGCCGTAACATCCCTCCAGGAATTCTACCTGCTGCATACAGTCTTTCTTCGTAATCTACGGTCAAAGGTAGAAAATCGATGCCTTCTCTGGCTTGCGAGCGCGTCGCTGTCACTAGAACCGCCGTATCCCCAGATTGTAGCAAAACAGACCCACCAGCCTGGGGAGCAAGCAAGCCGACCTTCAGTCGAATATCCCGTCCATCAAAGGATATTGACTTCTCAAATTCTCCCATTCAGTTTTTTTTCCTTCTACGATCTCTTTTCTCTAGTAAGGCAATCCTAACATTTATGTACTATGGCTGGTAGTTATTATAGTTAAGACTTTTGAGTAAATATCTATAACTTTTTCCGCCGTTTGTTAGTTTTTTCAATGTTCAAGCATATTGTAGCCAATTTTGCTTCTACTTTACATGTAGAATTATTTTGTACCTCACAAAGGTTTTGGGCGCCTATGTTCAAGCAGCCCGCCCGTTGTACAATCATAGTAGTAGAACAAATGCGCTTGTACTTAAAACTGGCAGCCGAGTCATAAAACATTGCTACTAACCCTACAAAGAGCCACGAGACATCGTTTTAACACAAGCGCTACTTAATTTATGACAAGCTATAATTAAAAATCTACGTCGCGCAGTGAACCAAATATTATTTAGTAATTATTAGTGTCTGGCAGATGGCAATATTACACGGAACTTGGTTATATAAAAGTCAAAATAGTTGTTTATTTATTTGGGGTGAAACTTGGCGAGTCCAAGAATCAATATCTACTCAAGTGGGAGATGATATATTATTAAGTCCGCTCTTCATGGCGCCTGAAGAGTTATTGAAATGGATGCAAACTCTTGGAGTGACGCTGCCAAAATCATTATACCCAGTAAATATTGAGCAAAACAAAACTTCAGGGCGCCGTTCGAGTAAAGCAACAGCGACAGTAGAAATAAGCTTACCCAGTAGCGAGCAAATCATTGCCTTACCAACTTATATAACAGAAGGCTCAAACAAACATACATTTGAAATATCGGTACTACACTCCTCTTCAATAGGTGATACGCTTGATACTCAAACAGTACAACTACAACCTTGGCGAATAGAAGGATTTTGTCTAGAACCAGCAGATACTATCAAATTTCTAGCATCCCTACCTTTACATATTGAAACAGGGGCCTCTCTAAAAAGTTACTATTTAGGAGGAGACTTACGCTTTTGGTCACAAATCGCGCGTTGGAGTTTAGATTTAATCTCACGGTGCAAATTTTTACCTAGTATAGATAAATCTAATGGTTCGTTTATTTCTAAGTGGCAAGCACTTTTAGATAGCGCAATTGATACATCGCGATTAGAAAAATTTTCGCAACAAATGCCCCTCGCTTGTAGAACATACCAAGACGATGGCAATACAGACGGTGATGATAGAGACGTGATTAATCCCTGCGGGAAAACCTCCGGTTTACACGTCTCTACAATTATTCCTATTGAACCGCAAAAATTATTACTAGATTTCCTAAATACGATTATTGATACTCAAGTCCGAGGGATGGTAAGTCCTTTGGGTGCAGCAGAAGCTCGTTTAATAGCAGGTTTACCTTTACCAGTACGGCAATGGTTACAAGGATTAACACCTTTTCCCTCATCAAATCAAAATAGTGCAACTGTCTCAGAAATGGAGCGTGTACAAGCTGCACTCAAAGCCTGGAAAATGCCCTTAGAATATCAGTTAGCTGGCAAAACGCTATTTAGGACGTGTTTTGAACTGCGTTCTCCTGAACCTGATGAAACAGAGTGGAGTTTAGCGTATTTTTTGCAAGCAACCGATGATACTGAGTTTTTAATTGACGCAGCAACAATTTGGCAACATCCAGTTGAAAGCTTTACATATCAAAATCGTAATATTGAACAGCCGCAAGAAACATTTTTACGCGGTTTAGGATTAGCTTCGCGGTTATATCCACATCTTGCCGAAAATCTTGATAACGAGGCACCTACATTTTGCCCTGTTACCCCAATGCAAGCGTATGAGTTTATTAAAGCTGTAGCTTGGCGTTTTGAAGATAGCGGTTTAGGAGTAATATTACCACCGAGTTTGGCAAACCGCGAAGGCTGGGCAAACCGTTTAGGACTAAAAGTAACCGCCCAAACACTTCAACAGCCAGGGCGCCTCAACTTAAAATCATTATTAAATTTTGAATGGCAGTTAGCAATTGGTGGCCAGACTATTTCCAAAGCTGAATTCGATAAGCTAGTGGCATTAAATAGTCCATTGGTGGAAATTAACGGCGAATGGGTAGAATTGCGTCCAAATGATATAAAAACAGCGCAAAACTTTTTTGCTTCTCGAAAAGAGGAAATGTCTTTATCACTCGAAGACGCATTGCGTTTAAGTAGTGGTGATACTCAGACGATAGAAAAATTACCAGTAGTTAGCTTTGAAGCTTCAGGCGCCTTACAAGAATTAGTAACAGCATTAACTAACAATAAAGCCATCGCCACATTACCTACACCCAAAGACTTTAAGGGAGAATTACGTCCTTATCAAGAACGCGGTGTTGCTTGGTTAGCTTTTCTTGAACGTTGGGGTTTAGGCGCCTGTCTTGCGGACGATATGGGATTAGGTAAATGTGTTAAAAATGATACTCGTTTGTACATAAATGGGAAAATTATCACAGCAGAAGAAATTTGGAAAAACTATGCTGGGGAAACTGCATTTGATGGTGAGGGTTTTTGGGCAAATCCAACAGATGATTTACTTGTAAACTCTATTGATGACACTAACAAAATCGTACAGGCGCCAGTAGCGCGTTTATATCGGCAAGAAGTACGAGAACAGTTACGAAAAGTAACTTTGCAAGATGGTAGCAATATAACTATCACCCGTCAGCATAAACTTTTAACTAATAAAGGTTGGACGAACGAATTACAAGTAGGAGATTACGTTTGTGTACCAGCTAAATTACTCTGGAAAGGAGAACCTATTGACCCTGATTTAGTGAAATTTATTGCTTGGCAAATCGCTGAGGGAGATGAAATAAAAGAAACAGCCAGATTAAGAATAACGCAAAAAGATACCACGATTTTAGAAGATTTGCGGCTTGCACTCTTAAGATTGAGCCAAAAATTTAGTATTAAAATAAATCATCCCTCAATTTCTACTCACAAAAAAACAGAAATTGCATTTTTGAGATTAAATAGTCGTTCATATCAACTATTTCTAGAAAGCAGGGGTTATCAATGGGGTCATCTATCTGCACAAAAAACAATTCCGTCTTTCATCATGCAAGCGGACTTTAGCAGCGTGCGTATTTTCTTACGCAATTATTTTGACGCTGAAGGTTCTGTTATTTATAGTATGCGGAGCATTGAAATAGCTTCTGCCTCACATACGATTATTCAGCAGCTTTCTACTTTACTACGACGCTTTGGAATTTGGATGCGAATAGCACCAAAGCAGAAATGCGCTACAAATGGTTCTGGTATTTATCGTACCTACTACATTGGTACTATTGGTGGTAATAGTGCCCGCAGGTTTATAGAAGAAATTGGTTTTGGAATTGCAGAAAAACAGCAGAAGTTAGAAAAAATTTGTCAGGTAGTAAGCAATACTAATGTAGAAGGAATTCCAGCTTCTGATATCGTAGCAGAAGTGATTAAAACAACAGGTTTGCCGTTGCGACATTTTGGTACGCACAACACAGTGTATATTAATGGAACACAACAGTTTTCCAAAGAGAGTTTGCAACAGGTAGTAGTAGGTTTAAATAAAGTTATCAGTGGAGAAGCTTTACAAGAGTATCGGCAATTAAAAACTTCAAAGTGGACAAATAAAACTCTAGAAGCTGACTCAAGTTTAAATTTTGAATACCTAACAGTAACCCAAAAATCCTTGCAACATCTGCTTAATCAAGAGGTATTTTACTGTAAAATCGAAAGCATTGAGGATATTGATTACGAAGGCTGGGTCTATGATTTTGAAGTGAGTAAATATCACAATTTTGTAGCAAATAATATTATTTGCCACAATACAGTGCAGTTCATTGCGCTTCTGCTACATTTCAAAGAACAACAAATACTTGAAAAACCAACCTTGCTTGTTTGTCCAACTTCAGTGTTAGGAAACTGGGAACGTGAATTTAAGAAATTTGCCCCAACTTTAAAGGTCTTACAATATCACGGTGATAAGCGTCCAAAAGGAAAACAATTTGAAACTACAGTTAAAAAGCATGATGTGCTAATTACCAGCTACTCATTAGTTTATCGCGATTTAAAATTGCTACAAACCGTTGAGTGGCAAACTATTGTATTAGACGAAGCGCAAAATATTAAAAATTCCGATGCCAAACAATCACAGGCAGTACGACAACTAGAAACTACTTTCCGTATTGCCTTAACGGGTACACCTGTAGAAAACCGTTTGCAAGAGCTTTGGTCAATTTTAGATTTCCTCAACCCAGGATATTTAGGCAATAAACAATTTTTCCAGCGACGCTTTGCAGCACCCGTAGAAAAATACGGTGATACTTCATCTTTAGGTCAATTGCGCTCTTTGGTACAACCTTTCTTATTGCGGCGCCTGAAAACAGACCGTGAAATCATCCAAGATTTGCCAGAAAAGCAAGAAATGACAGTCTTCTGCGGACTATCTTCTGAACAAGCAAAATTATATCAACAAGTAGTAGAAGAATCTTTAGCACAAATTGACGAAGCAGAAGGTGTGCAGCGACGCGGTATGATTTTGGCACTATTAGTCAAACTCAAACAAGTTTGTAATCACCCTGCTCAATACTTAAAACAAGATTCAATAAATACTAAAGACTCAGGCAAACTACAGCGGTTAGACGAAATGTTAGATGTCGCTTTAGCAGAAGGAGATAGAGCATTAATATTTACGCAATTTGCGGAGTGGGGTAAATTACTTCAACCACACTTAGAAAAACAGCTAGGACGCGAAATTTTCTTCCTGTACGGCAGCACAAGCAAAAAACAGCGCGAAGAAATGATAGACCGTTTCCAACATGATCCCCAAGGACCACCAATAATGATTTTATCCTTAAAAGCGGGTGGTGTTGGTTTAAACTTAACACGCGCGAATCATGTTTTCCACTTTGATAGATGGTGGAACCCTGCCGTAGAAAACCAAGCAACCGACCGCGTATTTCGGATTGGTCAAACTCGTAACGTCCAAGTCCATAAATTTGTATGTACTGGCACGCTCGAAGAAAAAATCCACGACATGATAGAAAGCAAAAAACAACTAGCTGAACAAGTAGTAGGCGCCGGAGAACAATGGCTAACCGAACTAGACACCAACCAATTACGCGACTTACTCCTTCTCGATAGAGGCGCCGTAATTGACGATGAATAACCACACGAATAGTAGGTTGGGTGAAGGCTTTGCGTAACCCAACATAAAATATTTCTATTTTTAAGCTATTCCTTACTCGTAAGGTGCGTGACGCTACTAGTTCATTAGTTTTACTTTACGATTGTTATGGCGTCACGCACCCTACCTCCTAACTCTTAACTCATAACTTTCTATGTCTGATTATACTTTACAAGCAAGTCGCGAATGGTGGTCACAACGGTGGCTAGAATTACTTGATTCTTATCGTTTTAAGAAGCGTTTAGAGCGTGCGAGAAATTACTCACGGCAAGGTAATGTTTTAAGTATCGAATTTAAAGGCGCCAAAGTTCTGGCAAAGGTACAAGGAAGCGAGGTTGAACCATACAGTGTAGCGCTCTCTATCGACCATTTTAGTGATGAAGAATGGGGTTACGTAGTTGAAACTATGTCACAAAAGGCAATTTTTGCCGCAAAATTGTTAGCTGGAGAAATGCCCCAAAATATCGAGCAAGTTTTTACTGCAAATGGATTATCATTATTTCCATTTACACTGTCAGATGTAAGAAGTAAATGTTCATGTCCTGATAAAGCAAATCCTTGTAAGCACGTTGCTGCTGTTTACTATCAATTAGGTGATAGATTCAGCGAAGACCCATTTGTATTATTCCAGTTACGCGGACGCACAAAAGCAGAAATTATTAGTAATTTACGCAAGCTGCGCGGTAAAAACATTGGTATAAATACAACTGATGATACGTCGCAAGAAAATAAAAGTGATGATATTAATCCACCAGAAGTAACTAATACTAGAGAATCAGTACCTACACAAAAACACCCAGTTAATCTTGATACCTACTGGCAATACAATCAACCCCTAGAATCTTCTTTAGTTGTAATCGCACCATCTACGGGTGAAATGATTTTAGATGTTTTAGGCCCAATTCCTTTAGCCAAAGATGAAGAAAGTTTACCAAACTTTTCAACGGCTGATATTGTGATGAGGTATTTAGATAGTCTTTACAAAGATGTTAGTCAGAAAGCTGTTATTGCAGCAATGAATGTTGGAGAAGGGAAAAATTGATATCAGAAACCGGGTTTCTACACAGAAACCCGGTTTCTTGATGTGATAAGAGTTATATTTTTGACATGTGCTTAAATGCTATAAAAGCATAGAAAGTATGTGTAACGAAGATGGAATTTCAAAGCAAAATAATTTCTGTTGAACTTACTGATGGTACAATCGTTCGAGTTGAGGCGACTTCGATAGGCGACCGTAAAATTGGATTGCAAACTCGACCGTTTAGTGAAGTTACTGGCGCCATCGAATCTTTGGCTAAAGAAATTTCGGAAACTGTGCAAAAAGTTAAGCCCGATAAAGCGAGTGTAAGGTTTGGTGTAGAAATCGGTGTAGACTCAGGCAGACTAACTGCTGTATTAGCCAAAGGTACCAATACAGCAAACTTAGAAATTACCTTAGAGTGGGGAAGTTAACTACTCCCCCAAACTTATTACTTACAAACTTGACATTACTTCTCGTGCAGCAGCAAGAGTCCGTTCAATATCTTCATCAGTGTGGGATATGGAAGTAAACCCAGCTTCAAACTGTGAAGGAGCCAAGTAAATGCCTTGTTCTAACATGCCACGATGGAAACGTCCGAATTTAGCGGTGTCGGACTTTTTCGCATCTTCATAGCTGTGTACAGGCCCAGACGTAAAGAACATACCAAACATACCGCTAATTTGACCGCCACAAGCTTCGTGCCCTGTTTCTTTGGCAATTTGTAACAAACCCGAAGCAAGCTTTTTAGTAATTTTATCGAGATATTCGTAAGTACCTGGTTTTTGCAGTAACTCAAGTGTTTTAATACCTGCCGTCATCGCCAAAGGATTACCCGATAAAGTTCCTGCTTGATACATTGGCCCTGCTGGTGCCACCATTGACATAATGTCGCGGCGCCCACCATAAGCACCTACAGGTAAACCGCCACCAATAACTTTACCCAAGGTAGTTAAGTCAGGTGTAACGCCGAACTTTTCTTGGGCGCCACCATAAGCAATGCGGAAACCAGTCATAACTTCATCGAACACAAGTAAGGCGCCGTGTTCAGTAGTAAGTTCACGGAGTCCTTCTAAAAAGCCAGCATCAGGAGTAATAAACCCAGCATTTCCGACAACAGGCTCAAGAATGACACCAGCGATTTCGTCTTTGTTTTGTTCAAATAATGCTTTTACTGCTTCCAAATCATTGTATGGTGCATTGAGAGTGTTAGCAGTAGTCGATTTTGGTACTCCTGGTGAATCAGGAAGACCAAGTGTCGCCACACCCGAACCTGCCTTAACAAGGAACATGTCAGCGTGACCGTGATAACAACCCTCAAACTTAATGACTTTATCGCGTCCGGTAAAAGCGCGCATCAAACGCAGTACCGCCATACAAGCTTCTGTACCAGAGTTAACGAAGCGCACCATCTCAATACTTGGTACAGCATCGATAACCATTTCAGCGAGGACATTTTCTAGCACACAAGGGGCACCGAAGCTAGTACCCTTATCTAGAGCGGCATGGAGGGCGCCTATAACATCGGGATGTGCATGACCACAAATTGCAGGCCCCCATGTGCCTACGTAGTCGATGTATTGATTGCCATCTACATCCCAAATGTAGGCGCCTTTCACATGGTCGAACACAATAGGCTGTCCACCGACAGATTTAAACGCGCGCACAGGAGAGCTAACACCACCAGGCATTAGGTTTTGAGCCGCAGCAAAAATTTCTTGTGATTTTGTGGTTTTAATCGTGGTATTTACCAAGGGTTATCTCCTACGATGCTAAAAATGAAGCTCTATCCTAGGATAGGCGCAAAAATACCTTAAACTTTATATTCTAGAAGAATAGCGGAACCAAAAAATAACAATATGTTATACAAATGTAATCAAGACTTACCTGTAGAAATTCGGTCTCTATCACAAGAGTGCCAGGATGTCTATAGAGCAGCCTTTAATTCGGCTGTACACTGGTATGGTGAAGCCTCCAAAGCTCACCAAGTCGCTCGAAGCGCTGTGAGAATGCAAGCGGCAGTGCATAGAGGTGTTGGTGTTTAAGTTTTGATTGAAATCAAATGTAAATAAATCATCCTGGATTTAGGAAAAGTAGAAGGTACAAAAAATAAAAAGTTGCCAGTTGTTTTGCCAAGAATGGTATGTTGATTGAATGAATCATTCTGGCCTTGTGAGCAACTGGTATGTTTTCTGAGTCACATTCATTACGCAACGCTATCCCAACTGATAAGATTCGTTACGACCAAAAAGGGCTTGTGCCTGCCATTGTCCAAGATTACTTGGATGGAACAGTGTTAATGATGGCTTGGATGAACAGCGAATCGTTACAAAAAACGTTGGAAACTGGAGAAACTTGGTTTTGGAGTCGTTCGCGTCAAGAGTTTTGGCACAAAGGCGCTACATCAGGTCATACGCAAAAGATAAAAGGTATTCGTTACGATTGCGATAGCGACGCGATTTTAATTAGCGTCGAACAAATTGGTGATATAGCCTGCCACACCGGAGAGCGCAGTTGTTTCCACCAAGTTGATGGTAACATAATTCCCCCTCCAGCAGACACTTTATCTCAAGTATTTCAAGTAATTTGTGACCGTCGCGATAACCCCAACGAAAACTCTTATACGTGTAAGTTATTTGCAGGTGGCGACAATAAGATTTTGAAGAAAATTGGTGAAGAGGGCGCCGAAGTTGTCATGGCGTTCAAAGACGATAATGGCGAAGAAATCGCAGGCGAAGTTGCCGACTTATTTTACCATACAATGGTCGCATTAGCGCATCATAAAGTAGATATTAAAGACGTGTACCGGAAACTTCAAGAAAGGCGCCGATAATCTGGCAACAGATACAACGGATGTAACGGATGGTATTGTAGGTTGGGTGGAGCGACTTTTCGCTTCCCAACATCTTACCATTTGAAATTATAATAGGACGGTTCGGGATGCCCATCCCACAAGAATGAGATGAAATTTTAAATTAGTTAAAGTTGTTCTGGATTAATTCCTTTTTCTCGAAGTAAAGCACGTAAAGCTTCTAACTGTGTTTCAGCTTGTTCCGCACGTTGACGTTCCTGTTCTGCACGTTGACGTTCCTGTTCCGCACGTTGACGTTCCTGTTCTGCGCGCTGACGTTCTTGCTCTCTAAGTTGGTCGAGTTCCAAGAAAGTTAAAAATGGTTGTCCATCAGAACGGAAAATTTGTAACTCATTATTTGGTAGTTCAAAACGAATTCCTAAACGTGGACTAACCCAACCTGCCATTTGCTCAATTTCTTGTAATTCATTATTTGAGCGTAGCCAGCCCGTTAACTCACTTGTATTGGGGTCATATAAATAATATTCTTCCACACCATAGCGTTGATAGAAATTATATTTAGCAATCATTTCTTTATGAGTGTTGCCTGGAGAGAGAATTTCAAATACAACTTGTGGAGGGATATTATTTTCTTTGGACTGAACGTAGGAACCTCTATCTCCTTTCTGTCTGCCAAAGACTACCATTATGTCAGGTGCCCTGCGAGTCACGTTATCATCTTTAACCGGATACCACAATAAGTCCCCAGCCACAAAAACATCTGGGTTATTTGCAAACAGTAAATCGCAGTTCTTTTTAAGAAATACAATTAATTCAAACTGCTTAGTATTGTCTGCCATTGGCTGTCCATCACTTTCAGGGTAGATGATGTCCTCTTGGACTGTCGGTTGCAACTGAGTAACCATTGGTGTAGCTCCGGCAAGCGCGAATGTACTACTAATTTTAACTTAAATTGTAATATTGTCACTAGGCACCGAAATTATTAACAAGCCATTAATGCTTTGTAATAGTTATACACTTTTCTTTACATCACCGTATATTTATTTAGAAAAAGCATTTACATGTATATAAAACGCTAAAAAATAGTCAAGATTTTTTTTTAAAAACGCGATATCGTTATATAAGTTAAATAATTATTTAAATGTTTACAACTCCAATTACAAATATAAGTGCCAGTGTAAGAGATTGTGAGCCTTCTGTCACAATACCTATGACTGGTAATGAGTATTTAGAAAGTTTACGCGACGACCGAGAAGTTTGGATTTATGGTGAGCGAGTAAAAGACGTAACAGAACATTCAGCATTTCGTAATTGCGCGCGCATGGTAGCACGATTATACGATGCGATGCATGACCCAAATTTAAAAAACATACTTACTTGTAATACAGATACAGGAAATGGTGGATTTACACATCCATTTTTCAAAGTACCATACACCCCACAAGATTTAGTAGCAGCAAGAGAAGCTATAACGACATGGCAACGTATTGGTTACGGTTGGATGGGTCGTTCACCTGATTATAAAGCTGCTTTTTTAGCAACGTTAAGCACCAATACAGATATTTACTCACCATATAGTGAAAATGCGCTTGCTTGGTATCGTCGTGCCCAAGAGAAATTATTATATCTTAACCACGCACTTGTACATCCTCCTATTGACCGTAACCGTCCAGCAGATGAAACTGCGGATGTGTGTGTTCATGTTGAGAAAGAAACAGATGCAGGTTTAATTGTAAGTGGCGCCAAAGTTGTGGCGACCAATTCAGCACTAACTAACTATAATTTTATTGCTCACTATGGTTTACCTATACAAAAGAAAGAATTTGCACTTGCTTGCATAATACCAACAGCGGCGCCAGGACTAAAATTAATTTGCCGTCCCAGCTATGCAATGACAGCTGATGTAATGGGCAGTCCCTTTGACTATCCATTATCGAGTCGCTTAGATGAAAACGATGCAATTATGGTACTAGATAAAGTATTAGTACCTTGGGAAAACGTTCTGATTTATGGTGACTTAGAAAAGACTAACAAAGTACTTCCAACTTCCGGCTTCGTTCAACGTTTAGCTTTACATGGATGTACTCGGCTTGCAGTCAAACTTGATTTTATTGCCGGACTTTTGCTCAAAGCAGTTGAAGCAACAGGTACGTCCAACTTTCGAGGCGTACAAGTGCAAGTTGGAGAAGTAATTGCATGGCGAAATTTATTTTGGGGTTTAACTGATTCTATGGTACTTAATCCTGTACCTTGGATTGGCAACACCGTATTACCAAATCCAGATTCAGGAACAGCATATCGTGTTTTTTCAACCGTCGCTTACTCGCGTATCAAAGAAATAATAGAGCAAACAGTTGGTAGTGGCTTAATATATATCAACTCCCACGCTAGCGATTTTCAAAATCCTGAATTGCGTCCTTATTTAGATAAATATATTCGTGGTTCTAATAATTACGAAGCAATCGATAGAGTTAAATTAATGAAATTACTTTGGGACGCTTTCGGTTCTGAATTTGGTGGGCGCCACGAATTGTACGAAAGAAACTACGCAGGGAACCACGAAGAAATTCGTATTCAAGCATTATTTGGAGCAATGGCAACAGGTCAAACTCAACTTTACAAAGGTTTCGCCGAACAATGCATGGCTGAATATGACATCAACGGTTGGACTGTCTCAGATTTAATCGACCCTTCTGACGTAAATTACTTCACCAAACATTTTTAATAAAAACTGTCGTAGGTTGGGTGGAGCGACTTTTCGCTTCCCAACAAAATATTGATGAAATTTACCACAGAGACACAGAGACACAGAGTACACAGAGACAAGTTTAGGCACCACCAACAAAGACAAAACCTTAATTTTCTCTTGCTTCTGTTTGCTTATAAACCGTTAATTAATAGCATATCCCGTATGCTGCCTCACGTATTCAGGATGGAATGCGAGAACGATGTCATCTTTAGGGACTCCAGCAGCTACAAGTTCACAAGTTATCCCATCTTCAATTCCATCACGCTGAATCCAAATTTTGTCATTAATAATTTCGACGTGAACAATTACACCGTGGACTCTTTGGTTGCCAAGCCACCCCGCGTTCATTAGCACAAAATTATTACGTTCGCAGTCAATAATTAATTTGCTATCGATTTCTCCGTAGGTGTACGGTATACGATGGTGATATTCCAGAATATTTTGGATAATATCGCGGTATGAATCTAATTTATCCATTGGACGACCTCTTCTTTTTTAACATTAAAAATAATATTTAAGGTGATTATTCTCAACTACCATCTGGGCTATTTCTTCTTTAAAAAAATCTGTATATACTTCTTCTCGAATAGCTAGATAAAGAAGTCGTTCGGGTTCTAAACGTTCTAAGGTGTCTCGATAAAGTATGTATTGTCCTAGCGCATTTTCTAGGTCATTTACAGGTGAAGGGCTTAAAAAACTTTTAATTTCTACAGCTATTTTGCGTCCTTCTTTTTCAGCTACTAAAAGTTTTTCTGCAATCAAGTCGATATAGACCGAACGAGAACCTATGGAGAATCGGAACAACTCGCTCGTAATTATCCACTCATCTTTTTCTAAGGCAGCTTTTACCGTATTGTGGTAGATGTCTTTTGCCATATCTATTAAATTATTCCGTAGGATAGGCGTCTCGCCTGTCCTATAATTGTAATATGTAATAATTAATCAGGCACCTAAAGCCCCGTCATAGTCCTGACAAAGCATACTAAATTTTTAGAGCTAACAACGTAGGTTAGGTTACGAAAAACGCTTCACCCGACCAACGATTCCTGAGCAGCAGCACGAACAAGGCAATTAGGGTCTTGCGTTAGTTGTTGACAAATGTTGCGGTCAGTATTGGGGTTTTGAGCTATCGCGTATCTTTCAGCCCAAAACCAAGATTTATAGTACCTTGCCAGAAACGAACTGGGTATGTGAGCATTCATCAGTACTAAAAAGCGAGAAAAGGATGGTTGATCAGGAGATTTTAGACATCGATCTAAAAAAGGAATTGCCGCATCAGGTTCTTGAGTCAGTAAACTTTTAACAGCAGCCAAATTAAGTGGGTTAAAGTAAAATCCACCACGTACTGCTGGTTGAGTTGCTAGTTGAATCAGTAAATCTATTGGCGCACCAGCATTTTGGGCGACTGCTAGATGTAGTCGTCGCTCTGGATGCTTGGTAAATTTAGTTAGGATGTCGGGTGGAGTTTTCGGATGTCTAGCCACAGCTAATCTGACAATCAACTTATCGTTAGCTAGTGTTGTAAGAGTTGAAGCATCAACGTTCTGGTGTTGAGCAACTTTAGCTCTGACAAGAGTATGCTTGCTATTTGCTAGTTCTAGTAAATCTATAGAAGATAAATTTGGATTTTCCAAGCTTACTAATTGTTCTTTAAGCATTGAATCGAGTTTGGGATTAACCAAAGCTGCTGCTCTAACTTCCAAACAACAATCGTCAAGTAACTTATTTAAAGAGTTTTTACTTATATTGTGATGACTAGCAACCAAAACTTTCACCCCCTGAATTGGATGCAGAGCTAATTTCGATAGGATTTGCGGTGAAGTGCTTTCTTCGCTTGCTAAAATTACACCATAATATTCTAAATTAGAAATTCTAATTAATACTGGGCTATACTTTTTATATCTACCTCTGTCAAAATCAGTGAGCATATTTATTAAATAACTTCTTCTACTTCTAGAACCCATTGGTTTCTGTATCAAATCAACTAGACATATGTGAATACCAGGATTCTCTATAAAGATATTTATTATTTTTTTACACCAATCTTTATCTTCTAACTTAAGAAAGAGAGTATCTAAATCTGATACTAAAAGATTGAGGTGATTGGCAGCAGCAAAATTACTTGATAATTTAGCATTCTCTATTGGCAGTGTTTGTGGAAGGATGAAAACGATTTTAATAATTATGTTGATTATATACATTATAATCCGGTTAAGCATGGTTATGTAATGGCGCCTTCGCTCTGGGAATATTCAAGTTTTCATGTTTATGTCAAGCGTGAGGTTTTAGATATTGGTTGGGGTGCTGGTGTAGAGATGAAGTTTCCTGAAGATGTGGGATATGAGTAAACGTAGGTTGGGTGCAGTGGCACTTCGTTACCCAACGTTGTAAATGCTTGAATGTGATGTTTGATTTTTGGGTGTCAAAAGATGTTGGTGTTGGGTTACGCAAAGCCTTCACCCAACCTACGGTTTTTATAAACTCTTGCTCCCTCCCCGTATCGGGGAGGGGTTAACGTGTTTGTAGTTGTGCGTTTAGTGCTTGGGTGATACGTGCGCTTGTTTGTTCAAGGTGTGCGAGTGTGTACGTGTTGAGGTTTTGGTGTTTGAGACTAGCGTTTATTGCTGCTTGGAGTTGGTTTAATTGGTGCCAAGCTATTGTACTTGCGTCTTCGGGTACGTTTACGGTTCGTAGTACCATATGCAATAAGATGTTGAGATGCTCGCGTTGTAGTGAGCGTCTAATGCTAGATATTTGTTGGGGTTTACTGCCAGTTAATACTTCACTCCAGATTCCTTGTTGTAAGGTGTCGAAGAGTTCGGGGATAGTTAACGCATTTTCTAGTACAGTTTTTAGTTCAATGTCGAGTAAACGACTTAGACGTTCTCCATCTAGTAGTGAGTGCAGTACGTTACTTTGTAAGTTGAATATACGCGCGTGGATGGGATAGTCGAGACGAGAGACGGGTATGGCGTTTCCCCAGTGTTGCCAACGTGATGGCGCCAGTTGATTTAGTAATTCGGGTGAAAAGTTAAAGGCGTTTTCGGCGAATACATAATTTTGCAAGTTTGTCAATGCTTGCTGTTGTTTTTGTTTTGACATGGGAATAAATGCCCATTGCGTGTTTTCACCTGCGTGATGGCGCCCAAATGATTGCCCAGCTATGTATTGCACGAGTAGATTGGCGTTGCGTCCGTAGTAGTTAAATACACGGTTGAATAGTACGCGCAGGTTGCTGTAACTATCTCCTTTTAAAGGATAGCGTTCATCTAAGCGTGTCCACATGATGCGAGCATTATCTAGCTGTGACTGCGAATATTGCAGTACATCTCCACTCATGTCCCAAGCATTGGCTAAAGGGTTTACGTCCCATATGTCTTCATCGGTTGCGTAGGATAATTCGGGTTCGGGTGATGCAGCAGCTATTTGCTCTAAAAATGCTTTCTCCTGAAGTGGAGTTATTTCTTCAACATCATTTTCGAGTTGTTTATATCCATAAACTATTGCCCACTTATCGTAAGGACCGATCCGGGTAGGAAAATAATCACCTTGTTGGACTCCAGCAGGTGCAATGTTAACAGGTAGATAATCCATTACTGAACCTGTTAAACCCAAAGTATGGGTAATTTCTACATTATTTAATTCCTCCGGCGCCAACATTGTACTGCCATGAAAGTTATGCCGCAATCCTAATGTGTGTCCAACTTCATGAGCTATTAAATAACGTAGATACTCATGCACATACTTATGCATTTGCTCAGAGTCAGGTATTGTATCTGTAAGCAGTGATAGTGCCAGTGTACCCATCTTCGCTTGAAACGAAGATTCAGCCCCATAACAAGCATCATTATCAGCGAGACAAGAATGTTTGGTTGTGGGTTCAAATTCTTCTGCTAGTGCCGTTGAACTACCTTTTACTAACGCGCGATACTCATTCTCTAGCGAACGCACCATACTAGCATCAACAATAATATCCGCGTCTAAAATTTCACCTGTTAGCGGATTAACTCGTGTTGGACCGCGTGCAAATCCTGCATCAAGGGAATTAAACCAGCGAACTGTATTGTACCGTACATCTGCGGGTTGCCAATCAGCATTATCTGGCATTTGTTGCACTTCGATGGCGTTCTCAAACCCGGCAATTTTAAATGCTTCATTCCACATCAAAATGCCTTCTCTAATAGCATCGCGATATTCTAAGGGTACGGCGTTTTCTATCCAGAACACAATTGGTTTTTTTGGCGCCGATAATGGTAATTCTGGGTTCGATGCTTCCAAATGCCATCTATTTATATAGCGTACAAATAAATCATCACCACGATTACGGGAAAAATCCTGAAACGCAGTAATAAAGTACCCTACTCGGTCATCAGCAAGTCTTGGTATATAACCATTATTTTCTGGCAATTGAGAAAAGCTGTAGTGAACTGACAGCGATAATGCTCGACTATCTGGAACTGTCACCAAATCGGTGCCTTCTTTTGAAGAAAATCCGTAAACTGAGTCAATTTCCACATTCAGAGGAAAGCTATTAACGTCACTAAAGTATGACCTATGTTCCTCTAAATGATAATCTGCTTGGAGTGATGATTTTAATAGCCCAGTTAAACCTGGGAAATCACGCATTAACAAATCGCCTAAATCAATCAGCAGACTTTTAGTATACGGGTCACTTCCTGCAATTTCTGCGGCGCCAAGTACCGAATCTGTAAACGAACGCTTCAGCGAACGCTCTTCTGGTGCATTAATTTCTGTACGGAATTTTACATTTCGCACAACAAATTGTAAAGTATTGTTAACACGTTGAAAGTAAAACAGAAAGTCTTGAAGTGGAAGTCCGCTATAAATTCCACTTTCGCCAATCCCAGACTCAAGTGTTACAGTCGCTAAGTAATTTTTATTTAGTTGTTCTGGCTTGACTTCGAGATAAGCTTCACCAGTGTCTTTATACTGATAAAGCGTAAATAGACCGTCTAATTTCCGACCATCGCGAGTTATCTCACGATAGCGTCGAATCGCTTCTTTACGCTCAATTATTCGATTTTCCGAACTGGCAAAAGTATCAGCAATAGCCACTTGAAATTGCTGACCCTCAAAATCTGATATCCCACTGGCAAATGCACTGTTGGTGCTAAATATACAATTCCACAGCAGTAACCCGCAGATTACTACCCAAGCTATCCAATTATTCATTTCTAAAAGCCATTCACGCGCGATGCGGCAGTGTGCATACATACACGCTGCTTAGATATTTCATAGAATAGCGTTGTTTGATTGAATAAATATGTAGCGATTTTAGCTAGTAGGGTATTTTGTGGCGCCAAGATTACATAATTTTTAATATTTGGTTAAAGACATGAATATTAGAGGGAATATTAGAGGCGGGCAAGGATGCCCGCTCCACAAGAGGTTTTAGGAAACTGTGGTTAGAAGGTGAATGTTGTTCTTAGTACACCTACTGTGGTTGTGTCGTTTCTGCTGTCTCCTTCGGGGTTGAATAAAACGAAGGCGCCAGGGGTAATGCTAACGTTATCGTTGACTTTGAATTTGTAATAAGCCTCTAAATGGTAAGGTGTTGCGCGTTGTACACCCGCAGCAGCAAGATTTGCATTACCGTCTGCATCAGTACGATACAGTGGTTGACCAAAGAGGATACCCGCAGTGTTTCCTTTTTTGATTAAATCCTTTAAGTGTAAACCAACCATCCAACTGGTAAAAGTGCTGGATGCATTTACACGACCCGAAGAGTCATCTACAAATATGGCGGCGCCGTATCCTGAAAGTGCTAATTGGTCACTAAAACGGAAGTTTACGGTACCACCAAACGAGTTGAGTTTAACTGGGATTCCTAAGCCAATGTTGGCGCCTGACAATGCAAAAATATCGCTACTTGTTAAGCCTGTACCAAGAATATTTATTTCATGATAACTGTTGGCGTAGTTCAAACCAATATCTATTGATCTACTTGGTTTTAAGGTAAGTTGTGCTACTACAACTGAACTTCCACCAAATATCCCTGAACCTAGTGGAGTTCCTGAAACACTAGGTAAAATATCTGGAGCATTTTGAGGAATATTCGCCAATCTGTATATTTCCCATTATTTATTCTTATGTCAGTTTCATTGACATTTTTAACGTTATCTGGATTACTTTCAAGATTATTGCTGATTTCGATTGCAAAATTATTATCAGATAGTTTACGTTCTGATTCCTGCTTGTTTGGTGTTATTGTGTTTACGGGCGCCGCTTGTACACAAATTGAGCTAGCTAAAAGACATAAAAAGCTAGCTCCACCAGCAGAAGTGAGTAGATATTTTTTCATTGTTACTCCTCACACTTTAAATTAATTTAGTCTGCTCAATCGCAAAATTGACCTACACCCACCAAAAAACAAAGAATATTCAATTAGAGTTAATATCATTTTCGGCAAATGAAGCCTTGCAAAAAAATGATACTTCTGGTATATACACTACTTGAAGAATGTAAATGTTATTACCTCAAGTGTATTTAATATAGTAAATGTATCTCTATCAACAATTGACACAATCTTTGATTGATAAATCTTATGGTTATTATTAAGTGCTGAGTGCTGAGTAATTAGCGCATTTTTTGAAGATATTGTAAAATCATAATCGTTATGACTACACTAAAAGCTAAACTAATCCAATAAGTTCCTGTTACACCATTGTCCAAGACCCAACCACCTAAAATTGGACCAATAAAATATCCACAAGCCCAGCAAAGCGAGTTAATTGATAAATATACTCCACGTTGTGAAGCAGGCGCCAAGTCACTCACGAGCGCTACTGCATATGGTGTATACGAAACAATTGCGATAGCAAACACACCCAAAGCAGCAATAGCCATCTCTTTTGATACTAAGGTGCCTGTTTGCCAAACTAAACCAAAGCCTATTGCCCAAAAGCACGCGCTAACCGTTAAAGCTTGCGTATGGGAAAAACGATTTAAAATCCGGGCAACTGGTAACTGAGCAAAAATTGCCACGACTAAATGCCAAGCAAATAAAGCACTAATATCAGTTTCGCTGAATATACTCTTGGCGCCTTGAATATTCACATAATTCTTGAAATATAAAGGTAAAGTGCTGTGAAGTTGAGATATATATGTTGTAAAAATAATATTTACCACCACAAAAATACAAAGCTTTTGGTTTTGCAGTGCTGCTACCCAAGCCTTTAAATATTGCCCTTTTTCTGATTTTTTATCTTCGATTACTAATGTTTCACTAATTGCAATCCAGATAACAACGAAAAATACAACAAATGAGATAGCATCAGCGGTGAACAATAAACGGTAATTATTTGTCGTTGAAATTACAATTCCCGCCAAAACTATTCCCATTCCCATTCCCAAATTATCTGCTAATCGGGTAATGGCAAAAGATAGGCGCCTATTACTATTTACCGTCAAGTCGGCAACAACTGCCTCTGTTGAGGGCCAATATAACCCCGTCGCAAATCCATAAATTAAATTTCCAATTATTAAAGTGATAAAACTATGAGCCGTTGCTAGTACCGATGAACCGATTGCTGCAATTCCAGTAGCTAGTAATAATGTACGTCGGCGCCCGCATCGAGGAGAGTCAGTAAGTGAACCACCCAATATTCTGCCAAAAATCCCAGCAACTGAACCACTGCCCAAAGCAAAACCCACTTCGGTAGCACTTAAACCAACTTGATTAACAAAGAATATTGGAGCATAAAACAAAGTGAATCCGGTTCCTACCTCTGACAAGAAGCGACCAATCGCTAAAATCCATACTTGTGGATGAATCGCGGATAGCCACTTCGGAAAACTCGGCTTGCGTAGTAATTTCATACTATCAGAATATTAATTAAAATTTACTTTTTTGTAATTCTTATCATTCACTTTCTATAATCCTCATTAATTCCACAAGTTTTCCACAGGAACGAGTAGGTTTTCCACAGCTATTTCACGATTGAATCGACTGTGTATAGTAGCTTGTGGATTTTTTGTGTTGCCCACTCTTTTACATATCATACTGAGTTATTGTAAAGTTAAGTAAACTTTTTGAGGGTCAAACACTTATTCTCACGTAAATATTTATTCTTTATGAATTATCTTGTAACATTTCGCAGCATTGACAAACCCACCTCCTGTTTCGCACAATAATTCGGCTTGCTTTTTTAAACAGGCAACGAAAGATTGATGGACGAGACATGGAGACAAAAGACGCATGAACGCAACAGTTAATTTATTCACAGAAATTCCTGATACCCTCCACGAATCCCTCAAAACCTACTTGGAAACTCATCCTGATTGGGACCAAAATCGGGTGCTAACGGCGGCTTTGTCGTTGTTCTTGCTCCAGAATGGTGAAAGTGACCGTCGTACTGCGCGCGTTTACCTTGAAACGCTGTTCCACCACTCCTAGCCGGGTTATTAGATGTTACAACAGGTTAATTTGTATATCCAAAAACCTAAAGTTAACAAAAAATAAGTACTTTTTGTCCAAGGAATAAAAAATAAAGCAATCGCTTATCTATAGCGATTGCTCTATAATATATAGCTAAATAATAATATACTTATTTCTTGATAAAGCTATGTAGCTATTGAGTTGGACTTGGTTGAGTAATAAATTTAATTTATTGCTGACGCTAAATAGTTAAATTTATATTAAGCAGCAATTTAGTGGGCTGCTTAATACTATAGAGGTTGAGAAAGCGCGGGGTTTGAATCAAACTGTGTAGATTTTAAATTTCTTTTAGTTTGGTTTCAAATAGCAGCTTTTTGTTCCTGTGGGTGAGTTGGACATTCAAACTTATATCCAACACCGCGAACAGTTTGAATTAAAGCTGGCTGACTGGCGTCAGCTTCGATTTTTTTGCGAATTTGACCGATATGAACGTCAACGACTCGTTGGTCGCCAACATATTCATAATCCCATACCTCCTGAATCAGTTCAGCTCGGCGCCAAACACGACCTGGGTGGCTAGCAAGGAAATGCAATAAGTCAAATTCCAAGGCAGTCAACAGCACAGGTTGGCTGTTTAATGTCACCTCGCGTCGCACGGGGTCTATCATCAGCTTTTCAAATACCAGGCGTTTTTGTTCGGCTGTGGTAACTACTCGCTGGCGTTTTAAAATGGCAGCGACTCGTACTTCTAACTCTCCCAAACCAAATGGCTTGGTTAAGTAGTCGTCGGCGCCTTTTGAGAAACCGCGAATTTTATCGGCTTCGTCGGCGCGGCTAGTTAGCATTAATACAAAAACACCATTGCGGCTTTGCATCTCTTGGCAGAGGTTAAACCCAATAACATCTGGTAGATTCACATCTAGAATCACCAAATCAGGGTTAAACTGCTCGAACAATGCTAGGGCTGACTTGCCGTCTTCGGCAGCTTCGACCTGGTAGCTTTGCTTGCTGAGAAAGCGTTGGATTAGGTTACGAACCGCTGGGTCGTCATCGACAACAAGAATCTTGGCGGGAGCCATGACCATCTCTTCTTACAAAAATTTATAGGATTAAATGTGCGTGCATGTCGCATGTGAGATTTGCTTCTGCAACGCTCTTCAAGTGGTGGGTAATAACAATCTACAAGGCGCCTTACACTTTTCCCTGATGTTTTACACCTCATCCAGTGTAATCAGGATTGCGGAGAATTATAACCCAGAGCTACAATTGGTAATTGACTGGGATACAAAATTCCGATAATTGTGAGGTTTTGGCACGCCTTAAGTAATTACGCCTGTAGATGCATTAAATCTTAACGGTATCTTCATAGTACTGCATGATACTTTCGTTATCCTAGTTACTATGTAATTAAATTCGCGCCCGATTTAAAATTAAGTTATAGCTACACACCATAAAGGATTATGACGCTTACTAATTAAAGCAAAGTTTACGGCACGGTGAGTAACCAAGTCGGAAAAAAAAGATGTAACATGTTGTATACGCTACAGTAATGGTATTCTTAACTTAAATTCTAGAGTAGAGCTTACTACCCAGTAGCGGCATGAGGGGATACACTGAGTTATTGCAATATGTTAAAGTAACCATAGTTAAAATTACCAGACTTTTATTAAAAAACTCGTGCTAATATCCAGTTAGAATATATATATATAATGAGCGGAACCTAGTTTAAACTTGTTCATAAGCGCAAAACTTCGTTTCGGCGGATAAAAACCGTAAGGCAAGCTTGAATTCGTTTGTTTTTTACATTAAGCACGCCTAGTACTGAGGCTAAAATAATTAACTCCCATGAGCGACCAAAATCCCTACGAAAAACTTGGGGTATCAGAAGATGCAACCTTCGAGGACATACAAAATGCGCGTAGTCGCCTTTTAGAACAGTGTAAAGGCGACAGTAAACGTGTTGAGTTAGTCGAAGCTGCCTATGATGCTGTTTTAATGGACCGCTTGCGGATGCGCCAAGAAGGAAAAATCAAGGTGCCTGAACGTATTCGATTCCCTGAGCGTATTGTCCAGGCGCCGCCGCAAGAAAGTTTACCAAAACGCGACCAGTCTCCAACGTGGTTGAATAGAATGCTCGATAAGCCAGCTCCGGGTGACGTAGTTTTACCTTTGGTGTGGTATTTGGGTTTGAGCGCAATTTCTATCTTCTACAAAACAACAGGCGACCAAGTTCTACAACTGTCGCTTATATTGGGTGTTGGTATTAGCGTTTACTTTTTAAACCGCAAAGAAAATCGACTCGGCAGAGCTGTGCTATGGACTTTTGCAGGGTTGATGATTGGTTTAATTGGTGGAGGGCTAATAGCTGCTGGCTTAATATCACAAATTGTTATGGTAGGCATAAGCGTAGATCAATTTTCCACAGTATTGACTTTTGTCCTACTGTGGCTTATTAGTAGCTTTCTCCGTTAAAATTAAAAGTCAGGAGTTATGAGGCGCGGAGTTTTAACTTCGCTTCTCGCTCTTTAAAATGATTTCGACGGCAGCGCTCAAGTTTTTAACAATTAAATCTGGCTGAAAACTCTCTAATTGCTTGCGACTGCGAATACCGCATTCTACAGCTATAACTTTAATGCTATGTTTTTTTGCAGCAGCAATATCCGCTTCTGTGTCTCCTATCATCCACGTATTTGTAGCTTTCGGTAACTCTGTTAGCGCGCGCTCCATTAGTAAAGGCTTATCATCAACATCGCGGGTTTTAACGTAGTCATTACTGAGACAGTAACACCGATTTTCTGGGAAAAACCTCCCCAAGTCATGCTGTTTAAACGCGAAATCTAGTTCACTTACACGTCGCATTGTCATTACTGCTAGGTCTATATTTAGTTGTTTAATTTTTATCAGTGCCTCAACCGCATCAGGTGCCAACGTATCAAGTTCAAAATAAGGCTGCGTATGCACTGTGTTTTTACGTAGAGAAGCGAACGCAGTTGCTTGGTCTTCACTTAATCCTGAAATAATACCAATTTGTTTTTCAGGAACCCGGTCACGCTTTAAAAGCCAAAATTCCTGTTTCGGTAGCAACCGCACCTTTTGTTCGGGATGCCGAGTTTTTTCTAAACAAAGCTCATATACCCGATAATACCGCTCGGATACGTCAACTATTGGACCATCAAAATCTGTAAAGATTCTTAACATATTTTTATTATTACTTTAATAATCTTAATATTTCGTTATTACACTACCCCAGTTGAGAACGACTTGTGACAGTGTAAAGTTTTGAATAACTTATATAAAATATTGGAAAATGTAATATAAATTTTTTAGGTTCCCGATTCAGTGAACAAATCGGGAATTTGACATTTAAATGGTTACTCCGGAGCGCGTTTTAACTGTTCGCGCTCGATAGCTTCAAATAGCGCACGAAAATTGCCTTCCCCAAATCCTTTAGCGAGGTTACGACGTTCGATGAATTCAAAGAAAAATGTCGGTTGCCCGAAAATGGGTTGAGTAAAGATTTGTAACAATAAGGCGCCTGGATTATCTTCTCGCCAGTCAACTAAAATTTCTTGTTGAGTGAGGGAGTTAATTTCGGATGGAGAAAGTGGAAAACCGGGTCTAGTTACAAGCTGAGAATAATAAGTTGGGGGAACCACTAAAAAAGGCAAGCTACGAGAACGAAACAGGGAAATCATTTCCAGTAGGTTAAACGACGATAAAGCAATATGTTGAATTCCTGCACCTCGGTTGAAGTCCAGAAACTCTTGAATTTGCGAGTTACCTGTTGTAGGTTGGTTAATTGGTAGCTGTACACCACCACAACGCGATATCATGACCCGACTGTGTAACCCTGAATTTTCAGTTTGGATGTTAAAACTTTGCTGTGGTTGAAAATCAAGTATTTTTTCGTACCAAGTTACAGCGTTGTCTAATTCCCCTGTTGGTACATTTAATACAATGTGGTCGATGTTGACTAGTGTCCCAGGCGTTTTTGTAGGCGCCTTGAGGTCTGTTTCGATTAAGGTATGCGATAGGGAACCCCAAGCCTTAATTTTGGTAAATTGAGTATAAATACCATTCCAATAATATTCGCTAATTGGTTGCAAAATTTTGGCGCCGTAATTATAAGCGCGCTCCTGTATATCTTGAATATCTTCTACAGTAAATGCCACATCAGCTACACCAGGTGGGTGGTGACGTAGAAACTCAGCGACTGGACTGTTAGGTAATAACGGTGAAGATAGTACGAAGCAGATAGAACCGCTTTTGACTACTTGAGTACAAGTATGATTATCATTCTCGTAGTTAAGAGGATAAGGAGGAAGCATGTAGTCGTCTACCGCTTCAAAACCTAAAGTACTTACAAACCAGCCACGCCAAGCTTTGGCATCTTCCACGTAAAAGTGAACGTGTTCAATTTTCATAATTGCTGAAAATCCAGCCTCACAGCTTATCTGTTTGTAAATATTGCACTTTTTCTTGAATTTTCTGCTCTTTCTTAAGTAATAGTTAGCAATTAACGTTTAATAATTTAAAATTAAGAAGCTTTACAAATAATAAATTTTAATTTAAGTTTCAAAAATTGAGATACCAGGTTTTTTCAAAAACCGGGTATCTAATTGATTTATTGCTCATCTAACATCCCGCTATTGGCGACTAATTTAGGGTATACTAATAGAAAAAATCCCATCCATGTCAATATTGGTATAGCAACGAGAATAGTTAACCAAATAATTTTAAATATAATCCAACTGGCGCCGATTATTGTTGTACCAGTTAGTAAAATAGACCAAGGTTGACACCACCAAGGTTTATAATCCCACACATTAACAGGCTGTTGTTTTGACATTTTTTAACTACTTAATCAGTACATTAATATATTTTATTATCTAATCATAACATTTAACATAACTTTTATCTAGATACTGCGTGAGCTATAAAGTTAAATTTACAAAGGGTACAAAATTGTTACTTACCATTAAGTATAAATATATGCTTATCATATAAAAATACTATTTTTTGTATTTAACTTGTACTATAAATGATACAATAAATAGTGCTACTATATTACACGTAAATTTATGGGGACAGTTCGTGCCAGAATCAACCTTACAAATGCAATTGATGACGAATTAGTAAATCGAGGTTTGCTTGCTCCTAGACTGTTACGGGTAATAGAGGCAGAAGGACTAGTTAACACAGGCGCCGTTTCTCTAGTAATTCCTGTAAAAATGGCTTCTGAGTTGGGCTTAAGAATTATTGGTCAGCGTAAGGTCAAGTCAGCAAATGGTAGTGAAGAAGTTATTGGTTTTACTGGGCCTGTGATTGTTGAATGTTTAGGACGTAAGACTGTTGATGAAGCTTTGGTTGTAGGTAATGATGTGTTGATTGGTCAAGTCCCGCATGGATAAACTGGATTTGCTTGTGGATTGTAGAAAACAGCAATTGATTGCTAATCCACAATCTCCTGATTATCATGCAGGCGATGATTAAGTGATGTGGTTAATGGGACGGGCAAGGATACCCATCCCACAAGATATTACATCCCACAAGATATTACATCCCACAAGATATTACATCCCACAAGATATTACATCCTATAAGATATTAATTTAGTTATTTTTCTATTATTTCACGTACTAGCTGTGCTAATTTTTCGGCGCTATCTGGTAGGACTACAACTTTGGAGTTTTCTCCCATTTGTCGCAGTTCGTCTGGACATTTTAACAAGCGTAATACTTCTTTTTGCAAAGTTTCTGCTGTTAAATCTGATTGTTTAAATAATAATGCTGCGTTCACTGCTGTAAACACGTTGGCATTATAGGTTTGGTGGTCTTCTGCGGCGAAGGGATAAGGTATTAATATTGACGGGGTGCCACATACTGCTAACTCGGTTAAACTTCCGGCGCCTGAGCGACTTATCGCTAAGTTAGCTCTACGTAATAATGCTGCCATATTATCGTAAAATGGCAAACATATATACTGTGGATGCTGTAAGCTGTTAGCGTCGGGGTCACTTTCTCCTGTAAGGTGAACAATGTAGGCGCCTGCTTCAAACCAAGCTGGAGCGCATTGTCGAACTAATTTATTTACAGCTACGGCGCCTTGACTACCACCGAATACCACTATTAAAGGCGCCTCAAAAGGAATCGGTAAATCTAAAGTCGCAGCAACTCCTGGAGCTAAAAATTGAGAACGTACAGGGGTACTGGTATAAATAGTTTTAGCTTTGGGCAAATATTTTGCAGCCACCTCAAAACCAACAGCGACAGCATCGCACCAAGGACCAAAAAAGCGGGTAACTTTTCCGGGTAAAGCGTTAGATTCGTGGAGAATAACGGGCAAACCAAGGGAGCGCGCGGCAATAACCGATGGGCCAGCGATATAACCCCCTGTTGTAAAAACTCCTTGGAAGTTACCTTGCTTGAGGAGTTTGCGAACCTCCAAAATGGAACCGATAAGTTTCCCAAGCGTAAAGAGCGAAGAAATTCCAAAACCTTTTTGAAATCCTTCGACAGATATGGTATTCAGCTTATACTGTTTGGGAACTAGCTGAGTTTCCAGACGATTGGGAACACCCAGCCATTCAATTTGATACTCTGGCAATTTCTCGCAGAGTGCAATTGCGGGGAACAAATGTCCCCCGGTGCCACTCGCAGCAATCAATAATCGTGTTGGTGTGTCTACCATCTAAACTTTTACCCGTATCAGCCCTAGTTTAATTAAGATAAAACAAATTCGCAGTTTTCTTTCGTAAATATCTTACGTATCAGCAATGCCTAACTTTATTAAGTTATTACCTTTACGCTCGTATCGTACCAAAGTCAACCACAAGTTAACTTTTTTTCTGCTTGTAATGAGTTTATTCACTAGTTGGCAGTCTGTCCAAGCTAGTACGGCACAAAATGCTCCTGCCGAACTTACAAATTTGTTAACACAAATCGATTCTGCCGCAAGTCAGGGTAACACCAAAGCAGTAATGCAATATTACAGCCCCAACTTTACCCATAGCGATGGTTTAAACCGCCAAAGCATGGAAAAGGCTTTAGTGTCTCTCTGGCAACGTTATCCAAGATTACGTTACACAACGCAGTTACAATCGTGGAGAAGACAAGGGAACACAGTTATTGCCCAAACAGTTACGCAAATTTCTGGTTTACCAAATGCAAACAGTCAAAATATGGCACTTAATGCCACTATTCGTTCTGAGCAACGTATCAATGGGCAGCAAATAATACAACAAAATATAATATCCGAACGCACGCAACTCACATCAGGAGCAAAACCCCCACAAGTTGATTTTAGATTACCTCAACAAGTCAAAGTCGGGCAGCAATTTAGTTTCGATGCTATTGTCTCTGAACCTCTTGGTGAAGATTATCTTCTTGGCGCCGCATTAGAAGAACCAGTAAAACCTGAGACGCTTCTTAAACCCACTCCTGTAAATCTTGAATTACTTAGTTCTGGTGGGTTATTTAAAATTGGTCAGGCGCCTGCAACTCCAGGAAGTCGCTGGGTATCAGCAGTAATTATGCGCGGTGAAGGTACAACAATGGTGACGCAAAGGCTTCAAATTGTGAAATAGTAGGGTGCGTAACGCTATGAAAAAATTTGAATGTAGTGATAAGACTCATAGCGTTACGCACCATCTTCAGTTATTGATTACCCAATTATGAATCAAATAGTCTTAATTACTGGTGCAAGCAGTGGTATAGGCGCCGCTTGTACAAAAATATTTGCTAGCGCAGGCGCCAAATTAATTCTCGCAGCACGTCGAAAAGAGAAATTACAGCAATTAGTCGAGTCTCTAAGTATAAACTCGTCGCATGTGCATTTAATCGAACTTGATGTACGTAACCGAGAGGCTGTAGAGTCTGCTATTTCTTCACTTGGAGCCGAATGGTCGAATATAGATATTTTAATTAACAACGCTGGTTTAAGTCGCGGTTTAGATAAACTCCACGAAGGCGCTTTTGAAGACTGGGAAGAAATGATTGATACAAATATCAAAGGTTTATTGTACATGACACGTTATATAGTGCCAGGAATGGTACAACGCGCACGTGGTCATGTAATTAATATCGGTTCAATTGCCGGACACCAAACATATCCAAATGGTAATGTATACTGCGGTACCAAAGCCGCTGTCAAATCAATTTCTGAAGGATTAAAACAAGATTTACTTGGTACTCCTATTCGTGTAACTTCGGTTGACCCAGGTATGGTAGAAACAGAATTTAGCGAAGTGCGGTTTCGCGGTGATAGCGAACGCGCAGCAAAAATCTATCAAGGAGTTACGCCCTTAACACCTGATGATGTCGCTGATGTCATTTACTTTTGTGCTACCCGACCAGCCCACGTCAACATCAACGAAGTTATTTTAATGCCCGTAGACCAAGCAAGTGCGACTTTGGTCAATCGTAAATAAATCGTTACGTAGGGTGCGTTACGGCATAAAAAATTATCGAACAAAACGAAAAATCTCGTGCCGTAACGCACCAAAATATTAAGTAAAGCGTATAAATTATAATTAAGTTAGCAGCAATTAACATAGATGGTGCGTGAAAGCACTTTAATCTTGGGTTACATTGCTTGATTGTAATAGCTTTCACGCACCCTACGCTTGAATTTTGCAAATTGCCATTATATGTGATTGGTATTTGTTTGTACTATGGTGAACGAGTTTTAATCCTGCTTGCTCTAATTCTTGGATAAGTTCAGGAAGCTGGTGTTTGTGATGGCGCCAAATTGTAATTTCTTCATCTTTGGAAATTACTACTTTTTTATCTATACCTGTGCCACTAAAATCAATAGTGTAATCACAAGTAAATTTCAGATTGGCTACTACACTATCTGTTGTTTCATCATATTTTCTGACAAGCTCACAGTCTTGGTGTTGAATACCAATATTCTTATTGATACGTTGGTATATTTGTTCGGCGTGATAGTAACAACCACCTCTTGGTATTCCATCCCATTGAGAGTTATTACCAATTTCGTTAGTTAGCACTAGTAAATCATTCTCACTCATACTTTGTCTAAAGTTTTTAAGTGCTTTGATTCGATGTTGTAGATTCCCGATAGTGACACCTAAGTGCAAAAATATATTTATGCCATTTTGGTGTAACAAGTATTCAGGAATAGGATTATTCTCTATGTCAATATAGCTATTTGTATACTTGATGAATGGAAACCATTTAGTAAAGTTTTTTTTCGATACGTCGAGTAATTCTTCACTAATATCTAACGCTGTATATCTATTTATTTTGCCAAGTTTATCAAGCTTACGAATATACTCTTTGACTGGATATGAATTTCCGGCGCCGACATCGATTATATTGACTTTATGGCAATTTTGTGTTTTACCGTTAAGATATTCAAAGTTATCCCTGAGTAGATTGATTTCTACATTCGAGCGATACCAATTAGGAACTATCAGCTTTCTGTAGAAATTATCCCAAATATTGGCGCCTGCACCTTTGTAAGAATATTTTAAAGGTATTTCGCGTCGAGTTTTCAGGGCTTCAATTAGATTTAAAATTTCCTTTTGCGAAAAAACTGTATAAAACTCAGAACTTGGCTTTGCAATAATATTATTAGTTATGATAGGACTTTGATTTTGTAAACTGTTAGTAATTTTTTCTGCCACTGTTCTCAAGATTTAAGGTTACGATATTAATCGAAGTATATCATCAACCATTCCATAAGGGTGGTCGAACATTGAAGCGTTACAAAAAACCGCTAATGTTAATTTATGACCTTTAAAATTTGGTAGATGCATTGTCCAAGTACTGTAACCAGGCCCACCACCACCGTGACCGTACAAGATACCATATTTAGATTCAGGGTCAATCATTACTCCTAAACCATAACAAGGGTTTTTGTACCAAGGGTGACGAGTGGGTGTTGGTACTGGGGTTAGCATTTCTTGTAAAGATTGAGAATTAAGTAGTTTTCCAGTAAAGAGATTTTCAAAGAATTTCACAACGTCTTCTGGTGTTGAAACAATTAATCCTGTTGCACACCAGTCTGGATGATAGCGAGGAATTACGTTTTCGATGCGGTTTTCTTGATTTAATTCTCTACTATAACCCGGCGCCAATTCTCCTTTAATATCAACTTTATGTGCTATATATGTATTATGTAAATTCAATACGTCAAAAATCTTACTCTTTAACACTTCGGCAAAAGTTTTACCTGTGACTGCTTCAATAACTTCATACAGTAACATGTACCCAGTATTCGAGTAACGAAATTTTTCTCCTGGTTCAAAATCAAGTTGTCCTTGACACGTTAACTCCATAACTTGCTGATGTGTCCAAGGTATTGAAGGATTTGCTCTTACAGCAGGTAAATAATTCTCTAAGCTTGTATAATTAGGCATTCCGCTTCGATGATTTAGCAGGCGCCGTAGAGTTACTGTTTCAGGAAATGGTAGTTTAGGAAGCCATTTTGTAACAGGGTCATCTAAATCTATTAATCCTTCTTGCATTAATAGCAATAAGCAAGCAGCGACAAAAGTCTTGGTAATACTATATATATAGAAGCGACTGGCGCCCATTTTTTCGCGCGCATCCAAATCTGAGTATCCAGCACTTGCCGTCCAAATATGCTTTTCGTCACTTATTGCCACATTCACACCAATACACGCTTCAAAGCGAAGCGACTGGTTTAACTGGTTTTGCAAAGCTTCTGTAAAAAACATAGTTGAGTGTTGTCATGCTGAACGTAGTGAAGCATCTTAATAACCATCAAGTTTACAGAGATTCTACCCTGCGGGAAAACTCCGTTTACGCTTCGCTCAGAATGACATTTTTTACTTTGCGTAACTAATGATATTTTATGCAAACATTTTGCTAATAATATCTTGATAACGTTCTGTTACAACGTTTCTGCGAATTTTCAGGGTTTGGGTTAGTAAACCATTTTCAATTGTAAATGGCTCTTGAATTAAATCAAATACGAGAATTTCATCATCGCGACGATAACCGGGACGGTTGCGCGTCTCGCGATTGATTTCTTCTCTAAATAAATCTCGCACTGGTTTGCTATTTAAATCAATTTGGCTGCCTAGCTTTGCTTCTAATGCTTCCAAATTCGGTACAATTAAGGCGCCCAAGAATTTCTCATCTTGACCAACAAGCATTATTTGGTCGATATAGTCACTTCGTAAACAAGCGTCTTCTATTGGTTGAGGTTCGATATTTTCACCGTTTGTTAGTACTATTGTATCTTTGGCTCGACCAGTTAAAACGACTTGGTTATCTTGGGTTAACCAACCAACGTCACCAGTGTCAAACCATCCTTCTGCATCGATAGCTTTGCTTGTAGCTTCGGGGTTTAGATAATATCCTTTCATGACTTGCGGTCCTCTTGCCATGACCAAACCTTTTTTCTGTGGTGGTAAAGTTTGACGAGTTTCTAGGTCTACAATTTTGAATTCTGTACCAGCAATGGGTATACCGGAAGAACCACGTAAGTTTTTGTAATGACGACGTGCAGAAAGAACGGGAGATGTTTCTGTGAGTCCATAACCAACTAAAATATTGATGCCAACGATTTCAAAAAATTCTTCTAAGTGCTGTGCTAGTGAACCACCACCGCAAATTAGTTGTTTGACGTTGCCACCTGTTGCCTGCTGAATTTTCTTGTAAACTATCATCTCACCTAGGAAGTGTAGTGGCGCCAGTAAAATGGTAGTTTTCCAAGCGTTGATTATTTGTGCGCGTGTTGGATTTAAGTTTTGTAAGTCTAAACCTTTCCAAGTTCTGACTGCTTTGATAAATCTACCACTGACAGCAAGGAAGTTATTAATCAGCTTTTGCATACGTGGAGACTTTTCACGGAAGGATTTTTGAATTCCTTCGTATATAGACTCCCATAAACGCGGTACACCAACAACGTACTGCGGTTTATATTCCTGTAAGTCTTGCTTCAAAAAACGACGATTAGTATAAACTTGAGTACAACCCTGAGAAAGTGTGTAATATTCTCCAACACGTCCAAAGCTATGCCAGGTAGGCAATATACTCAATGTTTTATCACCAACCGCAGGTTGAATAACTGCTGTGAGAGTATTAAGTTGATGAATTAAATTTCCGTGGGTTAACATTACACCTTTGGGTTTGCCTGTTGTCCCGGAAGTGTAAATTAATGTTGCTAACTGTTCGCGATTTAATTTTACTTCTTTGAGAGTATTACTCGATGCTAACTGTATGAGTTGATTATAGTTAATTATTTTTACATTTGGATTTATTGGTGCTTCCTCATCAGACAGCAAAACTATCCACTGTACCTTTGAACTATAAAGTTCTGGTTCAAGCTTTTTGAGAGTTTTTATATTTTCGACAACTAAACCAGTGCTGCCGCTATGTTCCAATATATATAGTAACTCTTCTTTTTCTGCTGCTGAAGACCTAACTGCATTCGCGGCGCCTGCCATCATAATACCTTGGTCGGCAATCATCCAGCGTGTGCTATTATCTGCAAATAATGCAATTCGTGGTAATACTGAATCTTCTGTATCTTGAGTAAAACCTAATACTTGAATTCCAATCGCAAACTGTTGGATTTGATAGTGCAATTGTTCGTAGGTGAGAGTTACTTGGGGTTTGACATGGGGGTCTATTAATGCAGTAACATCCTTAAACTGTGTAGCTGCTATTTTCCACATTTCAGGTAGAGACTGCAACTCAGCGTAGCTGACTAGACCTGTCATTTGATATTGCTCGGTTTGAGAAAAAGAATATTTGGTTGTATCTTGAGTAGTCATATATAAATTTTGCCTCTTATATCTAGTTACTATATGGTCACTGCTAACTACTATTTATGCAAATAAAGTTCCAGAAATGACCAGGGTATAGACAGTTTAGCAACCTGCCGATGATAAATACTATGGTAACTATAAACTAATAGCCATAGAAAGATTCTCTCTCTCCATGATTAAATAAAGTATTTCACCACAGAGATGTAGAGACGTGTAAACCGGAGGTTTTCCCGTAGGGATTAATCACGTCTCTACAAAAAATTTTATTATGGATAGTACTACATTCTTTGATTTTCCGCGCGAAGAGAAACTTTTTGGACTAAGACCCGAAGTAGGGAGATGGTTGTTTATCCCTTCGGGTTTAACGGTACTACTATGTTTGGGAACAGTTTATTCTTGGAGTATTTTCAGTAGTCCATTTGAGACAGCGCTAAAAGCCAAACCTGGAACTATTTTACTACCCTTTATGGTGCTAGGTGTAATTTTTACCCTTGTCATGCCAATTTCGGGGTTATACATATATAGGTTTAGTCCTCGCATACTCACGACTGTTGGCGGAATTACTGTTGGAATAGGGTATTTACTCTCAAGTATTGCTCCCAACTTACCATTTTTAATACTTAGTTATGGTTTAATAGCTGGTATTGGTGTTGGTATTGCTTATGGTGTGCCACTTGCAGTTGCGGCACGTTGGTTTCCTGACCGTAAGGGTTTAGCTGTGGGGATGACGGTTGTTGGTTTTGGGTTGTCACCATTGATAACGGCGCCGTTAGCGATTACATTAATGAATGGTAACAGCGCAATTGGTATTCCTGGTTTTGGTGTACGTGGGACTTTCGTAATTTTAGGCATTGCCTTTACATTCATCATTTTAGCAATTGCGAGTGTGTTAAAAATGCCTCCGCAACGCTGGCAACCTACAAATTGGCGCCCAGTTATATCAAACACAGAAACTGCCGATAGTTTAGACATACCAATGACGCAAACACAGACTTTTTACGGACTGTGGACTTGCTATATTATTGGTACTTTTGTTGGACTAACAGCAATTGCCACAACTGCACAAGTTGGAAAAGAAATAGTCGGGTTACAACAAGAGCAATTAGCATTTGCAATTCCATTATTTGCGGTATTTAACGGTATTGGTCGTCCTTTATTTGGCTGGTTAAACGACCGTCTCAAACCAAAAGTAACTATTATCGTTATCAATATCCTGATTTTGATAGCATCAATAGTGATGTGGAATACATCTCAAGGAGAAATCACGAATTTCTTGATAGCGTACTGTATATTTTGGTTTTGTTTAGGAGCATGGTTAGCAGTGGCGCCTGCTGCAACATTGAGCTTCTTTGGCTTGAGTAATTACCCTAGTAACTATGGTTTAATGTTTACCGCGTTTGGTTTTGGAGGATTAGGTGGAATTTTTACCATTGGCGCCATACGAGGTCTTTCTGGAAGTTTTGCACCATTCTTTTTTGTTACGGCAACTTTGGCTTGTTTGGGAATTATAGTGTCAACGTTCTTTCTTAACCGTCCGCGCAAAACTGCTATCGCTGACTTTTTGTTCAAATGGTTAATAAGTCCTATTAGTCCCGCGCTACTCTCATTTGTAGAATTTTGGCTAAAACGCGCAAAAGCCTAGTAGAAACCCGGTTTCTCACTCAACATGAGAAATTCATACTCGCCTAGGATTGAAAATCTAAGCAGGGAATTTTTGTGGAATCCTTTCCAAAATTCCAGACCCAAAGACTTTATCAAGTTCTAAATACTCTAGATGTACATAGCCAATGTGACAGTGGCAGGTTTGATTTGTACAGGTTCTATCAACTAAATAATCTTCCCAGTTAGCATGATATATATTACCAATCGGCGCCTTGATAAAATGGCAACGTCGCATTGTACCCTGACCATCAACGGAAATAGCTGACTTACCCGCGCGGCAAGAACGTCCAAAACTTGGGTAATGTTGTGTATTCAATTCATACAAAGGGTCAATAGACTGAAAAAACTCTCGGTCTTGTTGTGATAAATTCGGCAACTCCGCCTTTACTGCGTTAATCCATAAATACACATGTTCAGGTAATTCTTGACGTAAAGCAGCAATTTCATGTTTAAACTGTGGGAAACCTACCACACCAGCACTAAAATGGGCGCCGAGTTTATCAAGTTCCAGGCATTTAGCAATATAACTTTCTCTTTCTACCCATTCCGGGTGAAAAGTAGCCCAAAGCGCAAGCTTATCTTTATTACACTTTTCCACCCAATCTAAATTACAAGAAAGATTAGTTTGAATAGCAGCTTTATTAACATGAGGCATCTGAGTTAACTTTACCAAAGCTTGCTGATAACAGCGATGAATTAACGCCTCACCCCAAGGAGTAAAAAGAATTGAAAACTCATGCTGTGGATGTTGAGAAACCCAATTTACAAACCGTTCTAAATCTTGTTTGTCACTAGCTAATTCAGACGCTGTTTGCTGACGCTTCGCAAAAGGGCAATATTCACAACCATAATTACAACTAACCAAAGAACCTCGATAAAGAATGTTCAAATGCATATAAAATCCTCTTATTATCAAACTATAATATATCAGTATTATAAACATCCCTCTTGTGGAGCGGGCATCCTGCCCGCCTTACTTGCCAAATTTTCTTATTCATACGCAGATAAATACCTATATGGTTCTTGCCTCTCAGCAATAACTTCAATATCCAATTTTTTCATTTCTTTAACCATTTCATCAGTTAAACAATTATAAGAAATATTAAGAGTATCTAGTTGACGAACTCCTGAACAACTAAGTAAAGCTTTAGCACCATCATCTTGTATTTGTCCCATTGAAAGGTCTAGCTCAATTAAATTTTCAATTTTGAGAGAATCTTTGATTACAAAAGCAATGCTACCGGGGTCGATGTGGTAATACTTCCTTAGCCCTAAATACTTAAGTTTGGGAAATATATTATGAAATTTATGCATGTGTTCATAAATATCACAATGGTCTGCATCAAACCAAAGCTCTAAATATTCCAAGTTAGGTAATTCTAGTTTGAAAATTTCTTTAACGATATCACTTGAAATATTGCGACCTTCAATCGTAAGAGCTTTTAATTTTGTATGTAGAATAGGACTAAATTCTAGTCCAAATGCTTGATTCTTCTTTTTATAATAATAAGATGTGCGGATTTTTAATATTTATAATTGCGGATAAGCTAGTAAAATATAACTAAGATTGGCATAAGCTAAGTGGATATTTTCCCATTCAGCATTATTTATATCTCCTATAAATAATGCTTTAAGATTGGTAATTTTTTCAGAAGATTGAAGTAGTGTATCTATAACAGGACAGAAATTATAGTATTCAAAATAAGTTGTATACCAAAAACCGAAGACCAAAGCTTCAACCTGATGAGCAAATGGGCTTTGCAATAATAATTGCAGTTTATCTACACTATTTATAACTGAATTTATATAATAGTCCTCTCCTGGGACAACTCTTAAAGCATACGCAGTATCAACTGTATCACTAATGCCGATAACAGGGTCAAACTCAATAACTTTCCGGTTAGCGAATGTAGTCGCATGATTGTCAGGAATATCATAATACTTTTCAAAGCTAGTCCAGAATTTATGCTCTTTTAAAGCTGCTTTTACTTGGCTATTATCTATATCTTTTAATAAACGTACTGCTGCTTTCCGTACTTTAGCAGAGTCATCATCTAAAGCCTTGATTACTACATTTAAACCCGCATCACCGTAATTTAGCGCGCGACTCAATGCGCCGATGCGCGTTTCAATATCAGAACTTGCCAAACGTTGCTTAACACCCTCAACTCCACCTAAAACGGCGCCTAGTAATGGTGGTGCATCTCCTCCACGAATAGCATCAAACTCTCCAGGGTGGTTTTGATTGCTTGTCATATTTTTATTAAAAATGTAATTAATAAATCTTTTATAAACGAATAATTTTAATTACTACATCCGTTGTAACACTGACAAATATTAAATCTCACGTTTATCAATCAAATCAAACATCAGCCTTATAAATAAACCTCTTGTGGGGCATCCTGCCCGCCCTACTTATAGAATTGTCTTATCCATATGAAGAATAGTACCTATATGGATTTTGTTTATCAGCAATAACTTCAATATCTAACTTGGTTATTTTCCCAACCATTCCATCATTTAAACAATTATGAGAAATGTTAAGAGTATCTAGTTGACGAATTGCTGAACACTTAAGTAAAGCTTTTGCTGCGTCATCTTCAATTTCTCCAATTGAAATGTCTAATTCAATTAAATTTTCACAGATTGGAGAATTTGCTACTGCAAAAGTAATATTACCTGAATACCTATGACCATAGTTCCGTAGTCCTAAATACTTAAGTCTTGGAAAATTATTATAAAACATTGAGATAAATTCATTAATAATATGGTGATTGATATACTTATCTTTACCAAGCCAAAGTTCAAGATATTCTAATGCAGGTAACTCAAGCTTACAAATTTCTTCAAACACTTCATTTGAAATGCCAACACCTTCAATAATTAGTGCTTTAAGTTTTTCATGTCGAATTGGGCTAAATTCTAATCCTACTGCGTAATTAGAGTAACAACTGTATCTATGGCAATTATTGCGAACTTTTAATGTTTCTAACTGTGGATACGCCAGTAAAATATAACTAAAATTACAGTATACAAGGGAAATTCTGTGCAATTCAGATAAATTAACATCTCCTATAAATAAAGCTTTAACATTATTAAGTTTTTCGGCAGCTTCGAGTAATGCATCTAAAACAGGATGAAAAGTATGGTCTTTCAAAGACCTTGAATACCAATATCCAAATACCAAAGCTTCAACCTCATTAGCAAAATGACTTTGTAATAAAACTTGCAATTTTTCTACGCTATTCAAAACTGACTTTGTATAGTAGTCTTCTCCTGGGACAACTCTTAAAGCATAAGCAGTATCAACAGTATCACTAATACCAGTTACAGGGTCAAACTCAATTACTTTTCGGTTAGCGAATGTAGTCGAGTAATTACAAGGGATTTCATAATATTTTTCAAAGCTAGTCCAGAACTTATATTTTGTCAAAGCTGCTTTAACTTTATTTTTATCTATATTATTTAATAATTTTGCTGCTTTTTTCCGTACTTTTGCTGAATCATTTTCTAAAGCTTTAATCAGTACATTTAAACCTGTATCACCGTAGTTGAGCGCGCTACTTAATGCAGCAACGCGCGTTTTTTCTTCAGAACTAGCTAAACGCCGTTTAACTCCCTCAATACCACCTAACACGGCGCCTAGTATAGGTGGGGGCGCTTCTCCTCCACGAACAGCATCAAATTCTTTAGGGTGATTTTGATTGTTTGTCATATTTGATTTGTCAAAAGTGTTCTATATGAAAATATCTAAGTTAAGATGCTGGATGTAGTTCTCTACATCTTGTACACTTATTATTCCCCTACTTCCTTCTAAAATAAACTTTGTATAGGGAACCGTCCACACTACAGCATGGTTCAATCAATGACCTTCACTCAACGCAGCAACGCGCACTTCAAAAACAGGACTACCTAAACGTTGTTTGACTCCCTTAATGCCACCTAACACGGCACCTTGTATAGGTGGGGGTGTTTCTCCTCCACGAACAGCATCGAATTCTCTTGGTTGATTTTGATTATTTGTCATATTTTGTTGGTCAAAAATTGTATTATAAATAGTAAATATTTAAGTTAAGTTACAGTGATAAAATTTACTCCCCTCTCCTTTAGGAGAGGGGTTGGGGGAGAGGTTTTTAAAGCCTTTGATATACTGAAAACGGGTTACAGCTTTACTTTTAAAGCAAGTGAAAATCTTGAAGATGCTAAGAAAGCGGGAAAACTACGTTTACGTACCTCAGCATGACATGAGTTCATCCGTTACATCCGTTGCCAATTTATTTCAACTCATAACCATCCATCAACTCCAGCACCTTCTCAGAAAACAACCAGGCGCCAATTACATCAGAAAGTTCAATACCAGCTTCAGTCAACCGTAATATTTCCCCATCTTCCATTCCCAAATTTAGCTGTTTTAGTTCGCAAAGTTCAGGAAAATCTATATAAACACAGCTATTAAACCTTTGCCCATAGCTAGCAAAATTTAACCCTTCATCAGAAAGTAAAGATAGCAAAATATAACGGCGCCGTTGTTCATTTGCATCTAGCTTAAACCCATAGCTAGCAAAATCAAAAGCTTCATTACTGCTCTGTATATAAGCTTGTAAAATATCCCTAATTTCTTTTACACCAACCGCGTAGTCATTAGAATAGTGCAAAGTGTCGGTGTAAGAACGGGCGCCGCATCCTAAACCAACCATACCATCAGCTTGGCAACAGTAAACAGGTGATGCAGGATTATTTTCGCGTCCTTGAAACATCCGCATTGAAACCTGAGAATAACCTTTAGATAGCAATAACTGCCGCCCTGCACGGTAGCAAGCAATACGAATATCATCCCATTCTTTATCAGTACGTCCTAAACCAGTGAGTGGTCGCACGTACAAAGGATATAGATATATTTCCTCTGGTTGAAATCGCAATGCTGCGTGTATTGACTGTAAAAAAGTTTCTACAGTTTGTTCGGGAAGCCCGTAAATTAAGTCAATATTTAATGTGGGAAAACCTGCTTCTTTGATTCTTCCTAAAGCTGCTTCTACTTGAGGAGTGGTTTGGCGCCGTTGGGTTGCTAAAACTTCTGACTCGATGAAACTTTGGACACCTATACTAATTCTATCGGCGCCTCGTTCTCGTAAAAGCTTTAATTTATCTTGGGTTGCTGTCTCTGGGGAAACTTCTACAGAAATAGGAATGGACTGTAAATTGGCGCCCATTGTTTGTTCAGCAATATTAAGGATTGTTTCAAGGTGCTGGATGGGTAGTTGAGTCGGTGTTCCTCCACCTATAGCAAAGCGCGCGAATGATGATTTTCCTAAAGCTGATTTTACCCTTTGGGCTTGTCGCTGTAGCGTGTTGACGTATTGAGTTACAAAATCTTCGTTGTGGGTGACGGTGGTAAATAAGTTGCAGAACCCGCAGCGCATTTCACAGAAGGGGATGTGTATGTAGAGGAATAACGCGCTTTTATCTTGGTTTGACCATAAGTTGGCAAGGTTTACAGGTGGAGTTAGGGGACGGTATGCGGTTTTGTGTGGGTAGGAGTAAACGTAAGCTTGGTAGGGAGATTGAGAGATTTTTGGTTTGAGATTTTGAATTTGGGTTGTAATCATTTGGTTTTAAATAGGTAATTTTAAATTTTAGGGTGCTAATTTACTATGGGGATCAATTCTTATAAAATAAACTCTGCATAGGGAACCGTCCACACAACAGGATGACTTAACCGATGTCCAGTGTATCCGTCATCACCATAGGTTGTCCCGTGGTCGGAGCAAAGAATACAAAACGTTGAACCCCTTTGTCGGAAAGCATCCCAAAGTTTACCAAGGTGACTATCTACATATTCCAAAGCGGCGCCGTGTGATTGAATAGTATCTGTTTTAGCACCAGGCAGGTAAACATAATTTGGTTGATGTAGGGCAGAAATGTTTATAAACAAGAACACACGCTGAGTTTTGGGCGTTTGTTCTAAAATCTGCTCTGCGAGTTCTACCTGCTTCTCTGTTGAGTCAGGGTTTGTTACTCCTAACTCTCGACTCCAGTGACTAGAAGCGAACATTGACGGCAAGACGTTACCTAAAGGATTGAGTTTATTAAAAAATCCCACACCGCCGATACAAACTGTATGGTAGCCTCTAACTGCTAACCCTTCGACTATATTGGCGCCTTCCAAAACGCAAGTATTTTCTGTAGTAGTAGTGCTACCCTCAAAACCCAAAGCAAAAGGACGTGGGTGAATACCTGGAGTTATGGGAGTAGGAAGAAAACCCGCGAAAAAAGCATGATGAGCAGCATAAGTAAAATTACCTGGAGAATGGCGTTGCTCCCAACCTGTTTCTGGAAGTACTGCGGCTAAATTAGGAAGGCGCCGTTGGGTAAGATATTCTTTAGCTACGTCATAGCGCAAGGTGTCCAGAGTGATAAATAATATGTCGTGAGTCCCGACAATTTGATTCATGTTAAACATATGAATTATTACGAAATTTATAGGCGCCTTCAATTACCAGCTTTTACAGGTTTAAGATAACAATATTGTTATAACTCAATATCAAAACAAAAAAATGGGTAAAACTAACGATGCAATAAAGATAATTGACAAGATAAATAACAACGATTCTGAGATTCAAGATATGATAGCTGTAGCTTCAATTAATGCGACAGTAGCGCAGCTTATTTATGAAGCTAGGACAAAAGCAGGTTTAACACAAAAGGAGCTTGCTGATTTAATAGGCACAAAGCAACCTGTCATTGCACGACTTGAAGATGCTGATTACGAGGGACACTCTTTGTCTATGCTTCAAAAAATTGCTTGCGCTCTCAATCAAAAAGTAGAGATTGCTCTTAAGCCAGCATAAAAGTAGCCAGAAGCTGAATTTTAGAAATAACATAAGTTGATTAAAACGAACTATAGCGGTTCCCATTTTGGTAAAGTACAAATTAACTTAGTAAAGTTATTGTGGCATTCGCATCCCTGCCCGCCCTTACTTACTTCATCAGAGTGGGAATCGCTATAAATACTTTATTTGGTACAGTATAACTATGGATTCATCAAACATAAGAACAAAAATATTAGCAGAAATCGGTCTTATTCCAGAAGAAAAACTTGATGATTTATATAATTTGATTCATTTTTTTCGGTTAGGTGTTCAGAATTATCAAGCTCAAGTAGACCAAATTATGGAGTTCGCTGGTTGTTGGGATGAAATGCTTTTCGGAAATATTTGCTGATTTTAACGAAGAAATTATTACACGGCGCCAGCAATCATTTTTAATAAGGAGAAAGCAAGATTAGAAAGACTCGCAATTATTTAACAATCCGTCTTCCTCCAAAGCAGCAATATATCCTGCTATAGCCTCTTTAATATTTGCTAATGCTTCATCTTTTGTTTTACCTTGGCTATTACATCCTTTTAAACTTGGACATTCTACTACCCAATAATTATCTTCATCTTTATACATGATTACTTGCCTCATACTTTTATCTTTCCTCAATTATGTATGGTTAACACTTTTACTCTCATTTCATCATAGTCTAGATTACATAATTTTCTATAATTTATCCCCCAGCCCCCTTCATAAGGGGGCTAAAAATTGACCTATTTTCCACGCAATTTATCACTGTCTCAAGACCATCCAGTTTTGCCATACTATAAAGTTGTATCATCAAGCGCAGCCAGACGCTTGGGTTCTGCTGTAAAAGTTTCCGTACCAACCATTCGCGAGTTAGAGAGCGCAGTTTGGGCTTGTTGACCTATAATCAAGTTTTCTAACAAAGCAAGTCTATTTATTAACTGCTCGTAGTTCTCAACTGACATAATTATATAGCTACGTTGCAATTCGTCTGTTAGTAAAACAGGTTTAACAGCAGCCTTATTTAAAACCTCATAATGAGTATTTTGGATTTCTTTAACAAAAAAACGCTGCATTGTTTCAATTTACCAAGAAATTTTCAATGTATTGTATCGCACGTTCGAGGTTATATCGAGAATCTTACACCCAAAAAGATAAAGATAGTTCAACCTAATTTGTTCTAATGGTATATGGTTTAATTAATACATCGGCAGAAATTCATAAATGTTGGTGTAAACGCCTAATCATCTCCAAAGTCAAAGGCTTTTTGCGGTTTAAAATTTCAAGAACTTCTTCTTTACTGCCAATTATTGGTTCTAAGTCACCCTGTGAGAGTCCACGAGATTCTAAATAATATAAAATTGCTTCAATTGGTTCTGGTGGATCAATTGGGTAATGCTGCTGTTCATATGCTTCTACCAGCGTCGTTAAAATGTCTAAACGGTCAAACTCCAGAGTACCTGGTTCTGCATCAAATAACTTTTCAATCTCTTTCAACGCAGCATGATAATCAGTTTCATTTTTGATTGGGCGAAGTTCAATCATCATAATAAATCCTCAAATTGTTGTTGCATATACTTTATCGTATTCTTTGTGGGTTCCAATGAAGCGGATAAAAATTATACCAATCTCATAACGGACATGAACTATTAAGCGGTAATCATTACCTTTTATTTCATAAAGGGAACCGTATATCTGGAATTGACCCTAATACTGGCACCGAAGTTCGTTTATTCCACCCTAGACTTGATGAATGGGAGAACCATTTCCAAGCAAATATAACATTTGGTACAATTATTGCTTTAACAACAATTGGCTCCGGAACAGCCAGTCACAAATAATGGCACGACAGTTTTGGATTAGTTTGGGTTTATTTTCGTGAAAAGATAACGTGCGGTAATTAACTCTCTTTTATCCCACATTCCGCACCCCAAGGCGCCATTCAACTGTAGTATGCGGTAATAACTGAACTACATAAATGATAAAAAGAGTAAAATTATACTCAATCATCAAATTTTTACATGTGGCTTGTTGTGGGT
>JAESFJ010000099.1_pt1 | contig 113596 bp, 106 predicted proteins | sample 9266161 | NCBI WGS metagenome assembly JAESFJ01 (sample SAMN14506165, study PRJNA617096) | algae metagenome | isolation source: Calothrix sp. FI2-JRJ7 and co-occurring heterotrophs from granitic desert soil | place: USA: Red Pass Lake area, Fort Irwin, California | collected 2000-06-01 | reverse complement strand
ACGCTGATGAGCTTGCCGCCCTCCACTCTGGAAAAGCGCTTCTGCAGTTGCTCGCCAGCAGGGCAGCGATAGGTATCGGTCTGGGGCTCATGCGCGAACATGGCCTTGCCCCAGAAGCCGCGCGCCTGCGCCGGTGAGGTATTTGGCTTGGGCACCATGGGGATGATACCCGCTTCGGCGCAGGAGCGGATCTGCTCGCCCTCATAGTATCTACGATCGGCAAGCGCGATCATCTCCGAACTGCCGGTCTCAGCCTGTGCGGCCTTTGCCATCTCCAGCAGGTGCGAGCGGTCATGGCCCCGGTTCGTCACCGCATTGGCGACGACGATATGGTGCTTGGTATCGACCGCCGCTTAGACGTTGTAGCCAACGACGCCGCGATGGTCGCTTCCGGTCGCCATGGCCCGCGCGTCCGGATCGGTAAGCGAGATCTGCTCATCGGGAGCGGCCTGCAATTGTCGGCCAATCTCCTCGAGTTCCCCAAGTCGCCCGCGCAACGAGGCCAATCGCTCCGTCAGATGGTCAATGCGTGGCGTCGCGGGGCCAGTCTCTGCACTGTCGGCTTCCTCGAGCTCGGCGAGATAGCGCGCAATGCTTTCCTCGACATGGGCTTTCCGGCGCGCCAGCTTGCCCTTGGTGTAGTTCTTCTCGTGCGTGTTCACAGCCCGCAGGCGTGACCCGTCGATGGCCACCATGCCGCCGCCGACCAGACCAAGAGCGCGGCAGATAGCAACGAAGCGTTGACACGCGATCTGGATCGCGCCGGCATTGGCGCGGCGGAAGTCGGCGATTGTCTTGAAGTCCGGCACCAGCTTGCCGGTCAGCCACATCAGCTCGATATTGCGGCACGCCTCGCGCTCCAGCTTCCGGCTCGAGGTCAGCTGGTGCAGATAGCCATAGACATAGAGCTTGAGCATGGTGCCCGGGCGTAGCCGGGTCGGCCGGTCGATGCCGGCTGCACGCGGGCAAAGCCGAGTTCGGCCAGCTCAAGTTCATCGACAAAGGCGTCAATGATGCGGACCGGGTTGTCAGCATCCACATAGTCTTCCAGACACGCCGGCAAAAAGCTCGCTTGGTGGCGGTCAGCAGCTTCAACGAAACGTCCCATATGGCACCCCGAAGCAGTGCCCGATCATAGCATAATCAGACGTTTTCACACAGCCTCGACCCCATTGTAGTCATTGCAGCAATTGCTTCGACTTGCCAAAAGCAGACGCCCCGCGGCGCTAGGCTGGAGCCAATTCACATTTTTGCTCGACCGGAACCAACCGATCCCCGCGTCTTTAACTTAGTGCCTCTCCTGACGCAGAGGCTTGCAGGCCCGCCTCTATGTCCCCCAAGGCACCGCCCAAGCGGGCCTGCTCCTCATCTTCGTTCAGCCAGTCTGTTTCTGCCTTAAGCATGTGAGCTTTCTACAGGTTCTGCTTTCGCACCGTTTAGCGGCCTGTCGGTCGCATAGAGCCGGCGGACCAAGGCTTCGGTCTGAATTTGGCACGCACGAAGGCGCTGAGTACCGGTCGAGGCCGTCAACGGGTGGAGGGATAGAGGCACCCTCCAACCCTGCCCAATGAAAACGCAACCGCGCAGCTCTTGAGCTACGCGGCAGTTCCGGATTGATACTGCGCCATATCAGCGGCGGTGGTTATCACGCTTGCGCAGGCCAAGCAAACCAGCCAACCCGATTAGTCCAAGCCAGCCCAGATCAAAGCCACCATCGTCATTTGCGTTGTTGTTTTGGGTGGCAGCAGGAGTGGCAGGAGCAGCGGCGTCCTGCGCGAAAACAGCGATCGAGGGAACAGACAGCATTGCCGCGGTAACGGCTAATGCAAGCGAACGTTTGAAAACCATGTTTTACTCCGATGCAGCAATGGTTCTGCCGTGACAACCAACTCACAGACCTGTGAGTAGGTTGCGCAGGACTGCTTTTGGTTGTCATCAGCCGGGCCCAAGCGGTGAACTGAGCCTGATTAAAGTATGGAGTGGTGAAGGGGACACTTTATCGACAGAGTTTGACATTGCCTGGGCCAACCGGAGCTAAGAAGCCGAGAACCTGTTCAAGCGCAACGAGCAATGGCCTCAGCTCACGCTCCAGCGCACTGTCCAAGGGGACAGAACCGAACCATCTTGTGTTCCATAGCTGAAGATCTGCCGCCCCAGCCTGAGCGCTTGCGGCGAGTCCACTTCTCTGTCGCTTAAGTTCGCCAACAGGTGAAGACTACGCTTATCCGAAAAACTCCAATCCACTGCAATGTAGTCTTGGTCTGAGCGCACCGAGCTCCTGTTGCGTGCCAAGCCTTTGAGCAGCGGCACTATCTCACGCGCTCGCGTGCGAAGAAGTTCCCGATATAGCTTAAGCATCTCAGCGCTTTTTGCCGAATGTAAATTCGACCAATCGAGCTTGGCTGAGGCGAAGGTCTCATAGGCTGTCGGATCCAGCAGATCGTCAGCATCAAAGCCGGGCAGTCGAGACAGCTCCTCTCGTCTGCCTTGGCGCACCTTCTCGTTGAGATCCTCGTCGAAATCGCAGAAGTAAGGAAACGGCTCTGGTGCGCCCCATTCCCCACCCATGAAAAGCATCGGGATCTCGGGAGCTAGCAGGCAAACCGCCGCTAGTGCCTTGAGTTCTTTGTCTCCCCGGTAAGTGATCATTCGATCGCCCAGGGCTCTGTTGCCGATCTGATCATGGTTTTGGATGAACGAGATAAAGGCGGTAGGTGGAAGGTCCGCACTTGGCTTTCCCCGCGGTTTGCCTCGATACGGCATCTCCTGACCTTGATAAACAAAGCCCTCGGCCAGTGATCGGGCCAGGTTACCAGGATCCCCTGCAAAGTCCGCGTAGTACCCGAAGTCTTCGCCAGTGGCTGCAACATGGAGCACGTGATGAAGATCGTCGTTCCATTGGGCAGTGAAAAGCTGGGGTGTGGCGTCTTCTTTTCGCTTAAGAAGATCGCTGTCGTTCTCTTCGTTTTCGACGATGAGATGCACATATCGGCCAGCAGCAGCGTCTTTGACCCGTCGTGTCAATTCATGCAGGACGTGCTCGGAGCTTGAGTCAACGATGGCATGCACTGCGTCTAGCCGAAGCCCGTCGAACCTGAAGTTCGTAATCCAATAGATTGCGTTCTGGATGACGAACTCACGGATCCATTTGGATCCTTCTGCGTCGTAGTTGATGCCCTGTCCCCAATTCGATTTGTGCTTATCGGTAAACAAAGGCGCATAGTTCGGCATGTAATTGCCGTCCGGTCCAAAGTGATTATAAACACGTCGAGAAAGACGCTGATGCCACGCTCATGCGCTGCATCGACTAGGGCCATGAGGTCCTCAGGCCTGCCGTAGCTGCTGTCTGGGGCATACGGCATGACCCCGTCATAACCCCAATTGTAGCGCCCAGGAAAGTCGCTCAGCGGCATGATCTGAATCGCTGTTATTCCAAGTTGTTGCAGGTAGTCGAGCCGTTCAGCTGCCGATTTGAAGGTGCCTTCCTGAGTGAACGAGCCGATGTGCAGCTCATAGATGACCATCTCCTCCCAAGGACGTCCTTTCCAGTCCTTGGACTTCCCAGCTGTAGGCACCAAGATCGACGACCTCGCTGGGTCCGTGTACGTCCTGCGGCTGGAACTTTGATGCTGGATCAGGCACAGCCAAGCCATCGGGCAAAACAAATTGGTATAACGCTCCCGGACCAATGCCCGCGACTTCGCGCGAATGCCATCCATCACTGGTGCGGTTCAGCTCAACCGGCTCAGCACCGTGAATACGCAGCAGAACCTTATCCTGGAGGGGAGCCCACAGCCGGAAGACCGTTGCACCTTGACGAACTATCGGTGCGAAGGAGTCCGCAAGGGTATCTGTAGCAGCAACTTCGGAAGCAAGGGGCATCCGTGAACCTAGAGAGGAGGAAGGATCACCGGAACGGTGCCTCGATCCTTCAAGTTCCTGTGCTAACAAGGGCTGCAAACCAACTGCGCTGTAGAGATGCCTGTACTGAGCTAATCAGTGCAAGAGGATCAGTGAACGGCCTTCCATATGGATAGGCTGACCTCCAGGAGCAGAGGCGGTGCTCCTCTCAGCCGTGTCAATCTCGACGATCCATTCTCCGCCGTTTTCCCGTTCTGGCAGGATGAACTCGACTTCACCTTCGTAAGGGTTGAACAACAGGATCAGTTCGGGCCGAACGCCGTCTTTCCCCTTGAGGTCGTCACGCGAGAGCCGCAGGCCGATCGTAGTCACACCAGGATCCTCCCACTGCTCCGGTGTCTGCTCCCCGGAGGGCCTAGGACTAGGCCTCTATATCGCTGCCGAGATCGCCCAGGCCCATGGTGGACTCATCGAGGTGAAGTCAGATCAGGACGAAACCCGGTTCACGTTCCAGATGCCAATTAAGTAGGGGCCGTTCATCCTGTGATACGCCGTTCAGAACCCGGTTTGCGAACCGATCCATAGGCTGGGTCGTCACGCAACCATCAGACCTGTCGCGTCAAGGATTGGCCGGGGCTTCCAGGGAACGGCAGCTGCGGGGCAAGGCGGCGGGTCATCGTCATCATCATCCCAAAAGTTCCAGAGAGATTTCCGACGATCATCGGCACTCCTCTCCAAATGCTTGCTGTCAGCCGATCCGATGCCGAACGTGGTTTGATCACCTTGAATGCTATCCAGGCGCTTGAGTGCACTCAGGATCGCATCGATGTCCACCACGGCACCACTATCAAGCTGGCGAAGTGCAGGATGATCGCGCACGGCACGTGCATCGGACGCCCAGTCCGCTAGCATGGCACGCTTGTCCTCCAGTGACATGTTCCGATCGGCAGCCACCGCGCCGGGGTCTGAATGTTGCGGGTGTAAGTGATGCACCGAGCCCTTTCCAGTGGGCTGATCCAGGCGATGCTCGTTCATCTGGTTCTCCATAGGAATGGAGCTCCCCGGCTGCACCGGAGAGCTGATCACTGCTTTACGGGCAAGCCCAGCTAGGCGGCGTTGGCGTTCTGTTCGATCTGCTTTGGCTCGTTGTTCTGCGTTGGAGCGGCGGTCGCGCTTGCACCGATCTCGATGCGACGAGGCTTCAACTGCTCGGGCAGTTCGCGAACCAGGTCGACGCTCAGCAGGCCATTCTCCAGCTTGGCGCCTGCCACCTTGACGTGACTGGCGAGATCGAAGGTCTGCTTGAAATTGCGCTGCGCAATGCCGCGATGAAGGACCTGCCGGTTTGCTTCTTCGGTCTTCTTCTGGCCGGTCACCAGCAGCTCGGTGCCAGTTTGCGTCAGTTCAATCTCGTCCTGGTTGAATCCTGCGACGGCCATGCTGATGCGGTATTCGTTGTCGCCGAGCTTCTCGATGTCATAGGGCGGCCAGTCCGGACGAACGCTGTTGTCGAGCATGTCGAACAGACGATCAAACCCAACCGTGGAACGATAGAAAGGCGAATAGTCAAAGCTTTTCAAAACCATATCCTCCTTGAGCAACATGGAAACGAGCGCATGACCAGTCATACGCCGCAGTCACCGATCCGACTGGCCTCGGTTCGCGCGCAAAACGCACGACTTCAAACTAGGTTCCGCCCCTATGCGAAAATCTTACGGGCAGTGTGGTGTCGGCTCAATCACCTGTCGCAGATATGTCCGCTGGAGTTGCTCAATGGACTTAGGCCAACCTTCTGAGACCTTTAAACCGAAGTAAGGAACCGCATCTTTGGAAGCGCTAGGCTACCAGGTGCGCCAGCCGCCTAAAGGCAGGTCCGGGCTTGCGGTACTGGAGGAGAGCCGGCCTGATCTGGTGGTGCTGGACTTTGCGTGCCTGAGATGAACGGCGCTGAAGTTGCCACTGCTGCTTGGCAAAGTTATTTTGACCTGCCAATCGTCTTTGCCAGCGGGTACTCCGACACCGTGGTTGCGTCGTCGAGCAGTTCAGTGCCTTCACCCCCAAGCGGACTATCTTGTGTCACAATGCCAGTCGGGTTCTCAAAGAGCTGCTCGAGGTCAACTCCGCGATGCTCCTATAGACCCTTTCAGCCAATGTAATCGTGGGAGCGAACCTGAACCATGACGCGTTCTGGTGTTCGAGATGAACCAGGAGCCATTGCTTTGAGCCAGAATAAAAAACGCGTGGTCCAGACCGAAACCGCTCCTGTCATTCCAGAATTCAAGCCCCAGACCCGGACCCGCGTGCGAGAAGGTCGGCCCTATCCCCTGGGAGCGACATGGGATGGCCTGGGCGTAAACTTTGCCCTGTTCTCAAGGCACGCGACCAAAGTCGAGCTGTGCCTGTTCGACGATGCAGGAGAAACCGAGCTCGAGCGTATTCCACTGCCCGAGTATACGGACTCAGTATGGCACGGCTATCTGCCGGAAGCACGTCCCGGCACCATATACGGCTATCGTGTTCACGGACCTTATGAGCCGACAGCCGGGCACCGCTTCAATCCGAACAAGCTGCTGCTAGACCCCTATGCCAAGTCCACAGTGGGGCAGTTGGACTGGAATGCGACCCTGTTCGGCTACACCATGGAGAGTGGCGACGACCTCACGTTCGATGAACGCGACAGCGCTCCCTCCATGCTCAAGGGCCGCGTGATCGACCCGGCTTTCACCTGGGGCCAGACGCGCAAACCGGAAACGCCCTGGGACAATACCATCATCTATGAAACCCATGTGAAGGGTTTCACCATGCTGCGGCCTGATGTGCGGGAGCCGCTGCGGGGCACCTATGCAGGCCTCGCGACCAAGGAAGTGATCGACTATGTGCGCTCGATCGGGGTCACGGCGGTAGAACTACTGCCCGTGCACACGTTCCTCGATGACGGCTACCTGCTTGGCAAGGGGCTGAAGAATTACTGGGGCTACAACACCATCAGCTTCTTCTCGCCTGCTCGTCGCTATGCCGCCAACAAGGACTTCGCCTTCGCCGAGTTCAAGGAAATGGTGGCTCGCCTCCACCACCACGATCTCGAGGTGATCCTCGATGTCGTCTACAACCACACCGCCGAAGGCAATGAGCGAGGCCCGACGATCTCCTTCAAGGGCATCGACAATGCTTCCTACTACCGGCTTGCCCCAGACCGGCGCTACTACATTAATGACACGGGCACCGGGAACACCTTCAATCTTAGTGACTCCCGCGTGTTGCAGCTGGTCATGGATAGCCTGCGCTATTGGGCGCAGGAAATGCAGGTTGACGGTTTCCGCTTCGATCTTGCGACCATCCTGGCCCGCGAACCGCATGGGTTTGACGAGGACGGCCGCTTCCTCGATGCCTGCCGGCAGGACCCGGTCCTAAGCGAGGTCAAGTTGATAGCCGAACCTTGGGATTGTGGCCCCGGTGGGTATCAGGTCGGGCGCTTCTCCCCTGGCTGGGCCGAATGGAACGACCGCTTTCGCGACACGGTGCGGTCCTATTGGCGGGGCGATGAAGGCAAGCTTCCCGAATTGGCCTCACGGCTCACCGCATCCGCCGACCTCTTCAACAAAGGCGGTCGCCGGCCATGGGCTTCGGTGAACTTCATCACCGCCCATGATGGCTTCACGCTCAATGACCTCGTCTCCTTCAACGACAAGCATAACGAGGCCAATGGCGAGGACAATCGGGACGGACACAGCGATAACCTGTCCAACAATCATGGTGCCGAAGGGCCGACCGACAATCCCGAGATCAAGGCTGTGCGCTTCCGGCAGATGCGGAACATGCTGGCGACCCTCTTTCTCTCGCGGGGCACGCCCATGCTGGTCGCTGGCGACGAGTTCGCCAGATCGCAGAACGGCAACAACAACGCATATTGCCAGGACAACGAGATATCCTGGATCGATTGGGCTGGCATTGACGAAGAGGGGCGCAACCTTGCCCACTTTACTCAAAAACTTGCCAGACTGCGCCGTGCCCTCGCCATGCTGCGCCGGGGAAGGTTCCTGTCCGGCAGCTATGACGAGGAAATCGGTGTCAAGGACATCGCCTGGCTCAATCCCAATGGCGACGAGATGACCGATGCCGATTGGGGCGACATCAAAGCGCGATGCATGGGTGTGTTGATGGATGGCCGCGCGCAGGAGACGGGTGTCCGCCGCGTCGGAACAGACGCGACCATTCTCCTGGTGCTCAATTCCCACCACGACGTGGTAACGTTCAAGTTGCCGGAAGCGGCGGGCGGGGAACGCTGGGTTCGTTTGATCGACACCAATCAGCCGGAGGAGGAAAGCCTCTCCTACTTCCCATTCGGGCAGAATTATACAGTCACCGGGCGTTCGCTTCTGCTGTTCATGGTTCGCCCGGCCGAGGGTGCGCGGGCCGACACGGGCCCTGAGGAATCATTCGCTTACGTGGTCCAGGCGTTTCGCACCGCTGCAACTGAGCCAGTGCCGCTACCTTGAGTATGCTGTGAACCGTCCAGCGAAACTGCCCATCTTTGTACATTTAAATTCAAGCGCTGGCATTCATTGTCGCCAACGTCTGCTATTATACTTTTGCTCGCCAGAAGCGGACTGACAACTTCCCACCCCAATTCAGCCGAAAAGAGTCAACTCCCGGTGGCATCAGGCTCCCGCAACCAAATAAGCCCAGTTGAGCCAAGTGCTTAGCTGGGCTTTCCCTTATGGTAAGGCTACTCGCCTTATTCTGTGTCCGCGCCGTGTCCGTCTCTGTGGCCGAGCAACGCGGTTTCCTTTGGATAAGTAGGTGCCCGTTCAACTCGTCGGCCGTCAATATTCACCGAGGTTTGCCGTGGGTCTTAATGAAGCGGATATGCGCGGAGTAACGCAGGCAAATGCCAGCATCCGCCGCTCTTTTGACACTAACTATCCCCGAGCTGCGCGGAATACTGATCCAGATGACATGCAACGACAGTATCTGGCTTTTGAAGGCGCAAGATACAGGTTTGAACAGGCGAGGGATCGGTCTGATCGCCATTTGCGCGGAGAAGAGGACTATACGCCTCTAGCTCGCAACTATACGGAAGACCTTGCTAGGCTTCTAGCCGATCCCGAATTTGAGCGGGTCACTTCGCAGCTGATGTTTGGTTCGATAACTCCAGCTCGCAACCCTATCCCTGTTGGTCTCGCACCATTATTGGAGAGAAACGAGCACAGGCCAAGCGTTTTTGAGGCTGTTAATTTCCTTCGGGATTTCTTGTTTGAACGTGTTGTTGAGGAAGTAGTAGCCAACGGCAGCGGCCTACGGCAACTGCTACCAGAACAAAAGATCGGACCTCTCCAATTTGAAGTGTTGGACGGTCGCTTGGTGCTCCAACACCATGTGTCTGTCCCATCAAGAGGCCGGAGCTCCAATCATCTCTGTTGCGAGGGAGGAGCTTATCGCCCGCGGAGCGACCGTAGTCCGGCAACTAGAGCAATCCAACTGCGATAAGCGGCTTCTTAGGGCTGTGCAGGACCTACAAGAGCGTCTTGAGGGCTCGGGTAATGCGATAGGTATAGGCTTGTCGAACCTTAGATGCGAGGCAATGCTTAAAGCCTTTGAGAGCGAACTTCCGGACGCACTTTCCGCAGCGCTTCAGGTTCACACGATGGGTGTCGGGATGTACTTGGCGCAATTTCCGGACTGGGCTCAGTTCTCTCAGGCAGCTGCCAATATCCGGCTTGATCAAAGTGCAGAGGCGGCAGTTGTTGCAGCGCTGGACAGCGTTATCAATGCTACCGACGAAGCTGGCGACCTAGCCGACCCCGAAGTACCCAAAATGCTTAAGCAACTGCGCGAGCTAGTCACTGATCCACAGCGTGCATCAAAGCGTGCGATCTTTGCTGCCATCCGATCCGTGGAAAATCTAGTCATCAAGGTATTTTCATACGGCTCAGGCCTTCTTCATGAGACGATCACAAAGACGTCCAGTGCAGCTTCCACAACCATTTCCAAAGGTTTGGCTGCAGCACTTCTCGCCATTGGCCTATCAGCAGCATCGGGCCTCCTACCAATATCAGCGTCGATTGATGGATTGGGCTGGTTGCGAGAGGCTGTTGTCTTAGTGCAACGTGAAATGGGGAACTTAGTGCAGTAGTTGCACTTTTTGCAAGCTGCTGAGCACACTCGGTGCACATTGTTCGTCGGAACTAACGCTAGTTCCCAAGTCGGCTTACTAATCGAAAAACGTCTCGACTTTTGCGAAATCTTAATCCGGCAATGGATGCGGACCAATATATTTCCCAACCAGCAGAGCCACGTTGTCTTTGTCCGGATAGCGTGGCTTCAACATGTGCGCCGTCGTGGCGCTGTCGCACGGAACAATGATCGGCTCGCCACCTTGATTGGCAACGAGATAGAAAAATGCACCGCTTGTGAGCCGGTCACCAATCATCTTGCAGCCAACAAACCGATAGCCTTCGACCACATCAGATTTACATGTTGCCTGCGAATATCGGTTAAGTTCGAAGAGCGGGCCGTCAGTCGATTTGGCGAGAAAACGGGCTGCGTACTCCCTTTCAATTGCCTCTGACACGCGCCGACTATCGTCGCTGGTGGAAAGACCTAGGTCCGCAAGCTCCACTTGTGACCATTTGCGTGCAATCGCATCGCAGCGGTGCGTCCAGACCTGCTTGTTGGCGTAGGAGGACCAAGTTGCGTAAGGGACGCCAATTGCTTCCGTGACCCTGGGCTACGGCAAGTTCCTAGCCGCGGGCGCTACTGGATTACTATTCCTCAACCAAGGGGTCAGGCCATGGAGCCTTCGCAAGGTCGCAGTTTCCGCGGGTTCACTGGGAAATTCCAAAATGGGCGCTGTTGCGCAAAGCATCGGAAAGGGACGGATCGACGCTCCCGTCCTTGCGGATCAAGCCATGGCTCCAGCGGGTGCGGGATCGTGGCCGCTGCCAGGGCGGGCAGTCGATGATCGGGTACCAGCAGACTCCGCCGATCTCGACACCCTGATCTCTGGCATCAGCGATCTGGGCGGCGACAAAGCGGAACCAGGCTCCTTTGTCAAAGCCAGGGTGCCTGCGGTGGTGGATGGGATGGCCGTCGTGCCAGCTCGTTTCGGCAACAAGGATCGGCTTGCCGTAGCGTCGCCAGGTCTTGAGCAGAACCTTGAGCAGCGACGTTCGCGCGGTGTGCGGATAATAATTGACCCCGACGACGTCCACGAGGCCGGCACCGACTAGGCGATCGGTTGCCGCGAATTGCCGCTCACCGATGCCGGTGATGGGGTCGGTACTGAGGATTTTGACATCGGGATGATGATCGCGCGCCACCCTGCCCATGGTAATGGCGAGCTCGGTCGCCCTTTCCCAAGGCATGCCAGCGAGCATTGGGTAGATCATGGGCTCGTTGACCGGGCAAGTCCAGAACGGCTTACCTGGGTCGGCAGCGCGGGCACAGCTTCGGGCATGCTCGACCGGGTCGGGGGGTGGATCGTAGTGGTTGAGATCCCAGATCACCTCCATGCCAGCGTTTTGCGCCGTCTGGATGCGAGCAGCCGGATCGTGGCGCCAAGGCAAGCCATCCCGTGCAGTTCTCAGGCCATGGCGGCGGGCGATATCGTAGTGAATCGCCATACGATCCCCTGGCAGATGACGGGTGGTGACGAGCAGATCGTGTCCGTTCCAGCCCAAGTGCCCACATTCAAAGCCGGCGATGACTGAAGAGGCAAACAGCCCCTCTCTTGGCGCCAGTGAATCAAGCGCCTCGAAATAGCTGAATAGGTCGGTCTGGCTGAAAGAAAGAATCGCGGCGGCTCCTCAACGGGAACAAACAGCGAAACTAGGCCTCTGCCAAGTCCCTATCAGCGGGGGCGGCAATGTTGATCTTCGGCTGCACCTGCGAGGCGAGAATATGCGCGTGGATGGCCTGCACGCGCCCAAGCTCGTCGGCGAGGGGCTGGTACACAGCGCGCTTGCCCTTAGACCAAGGCTGCTCAAGCAGCCCGTTCTGGCAGGGGCGGTCATCGTCCCAACCAAAATTATTGAGCACCGGGTAAAGGCACAGACCTTCGAGGGGCACGCCCTTGATGCGGGCGGCTTCAAGTTCTCCGGCCACATAGGCGAGCCACGCCGGCCGGCGATCGAACTCGATGCCGGTTTCTGCCAACAGCATGGGGCGGCCATAGCGGCCGTAGATTTCCATTAGGAGGCGATGCAGCGGCCGGTATTGCGGATGGCCGATATCGATGGGTGGTCCGCCATGGATCCACTGGTTGTTGAAGTAGTAATTGACCCCAATGATATCGAGCAGTTCGGGCCTGCCCCCCAGCTGGGGCCAAGAGGTCCCGGCGATCATGTCCCAGGCCTGGTATTGCGCCTGGCGGTGTCCTTCTGCAGCCCAGAACTCGTGCCGGCGGCTCGGGTCCGTGATGACGTTGATGGCGGGATCGGCATGCACGAAGCGAGCGCGTGGATCGACCTCAAGGATCGCCTCCATGGCCGCGATGGCGGCACGCACCAATTGCACCTTGAGCTCATAGCCGCGCCCGCGGCCGAAGGGATTGAGATAACCCGCATCGCCACCGCCCCAGGAGGAAAAGGAAATCTCGTTTACCGGGCAATAAAACGGCACCTCGTCCGACTTGTCCCGAACGTGCCGAGCCACGGCTCGGGCAAAGCGGGCGAAGCGTTCAACAAATTGCGGGCGCCAGATGTCGATGTCGTCGGGCCAGCCATAATGCAGCAGATCCCAGATCACCTGGGTGCCGTTGCGCTGAGCCGCCTTCCACATGGGATCAAAGCTCGACCAATCGAACTGGCCCGGGGTTCTTTCGATCCGGTGCCAGCGCAGACCGTCGCGCACTGTCCGGATGTCGAAGCCCGCCAGCTGCCGATAATCGGCCTCAGCCAGCCGGTCATGCTCGCTCGATTGCAGAATATCGAGCCTGCGACCATTACCCAGCCGGTGGCTCGAACATTCAAAGCCGCCTTGCCAATAGCTTTGGAAGACGGATGGCGCAGGGGCGGGCTTGCGCTCGGCCAAGACGGCATCGAACAAGGCAGCCCACTGGGGAATGACGGCGGGGATGCTGTACCGCGTCTCGACTGTTCGGCGCAGGGCCGAACCCAGGCGCTTGCACAGCAGGGGATCGTCGAGCAGTCGTACCATGGCTTGCGCCACGGCCTGCGGTTTCTCGTGCGGGACGAACAGCCCGGACACACCCTCTTCGATCTGCTGCAGGGCGCCGTTGTCTGGCGTGGCGATCACGGGCAACCCGGCAGCACCTGCCTCGGCTATGACATGGGGCATCCCTTCGCCGCGAGAGAGCCAGGTCAAGACGTCCAGCCCGGCACAGATCGCCGGGATGTCGGATCGATCACCCAAGAAGCGTAAATGGCTGGTCAGCTTGCGCTCAGCGACGAGTGCGCGGAGCCGCTCGGCATAGTCGGGCATGAACGCGTCTGGACCGCCGATGATGACGAATTGCGCATCGGGGCGCTGCTGATGCACGATTGCGGCGGCCTCGATGAAGTCCTCGACGCGCTTCTTGCTGTCGAGCCGTCCGATCCAGCCCAGGAGGGGGACTTCGTCGGCAATCCCCAGCTCTCGGCGCACAATGGCGCGGTTAGCTGGGTTGAACGCTGACAGGTCCACCATGGATGGAATTTCAAGCGCGTGGTGTTCACGCCCCGCCATCTTAGTGGCCGCGGCCTCCTGAATGGTCTGGCACACGCCGACATAGCGGTTGGTGAAGTGTTTTGGGCCAGCCAGAGCCTCGGACACCAGGCCACCATGCTCGATCAGGGGCGGGCGCAGGTGAGCCCGTTCCAGCGCGGGGTAGATGTCCGCAACGTTCTGGCAGGAAACCACGATATCATAATCGGCGACTTTGCGTGCGAGGTAAGCCACGGTGTCCTCGAACGACAAGGCATAGGGTACCGTGTCGACGTCCACGCCCAGCTGACGCAATTGCTGATGGGTTTGTTCTGGCATGCCCGGCTTGCGGAAGCAGGCCACGACATCGATGTGGTATCGGCTGCGATCGAGATGCTGCGCGAGCAGGCGCACTTCGGTTTCCTCGCCGCCCACAACCAGCCAGGCAAAAACGAACAGGATGCGCATTGGTTCGCTGCTCATGTGTTGACCTCGAAGACGATCTGCATGAACTCAGGCCTGTTCTGGACAAGTTCGGCCAGAAACGCCGGTGCGTCAAAGAAGGGGACGATGTGGGTGATGATTTCGCGCAAAAGCGCTGGGGCCTCCTCCTCCAGGAGCGCGATCGTTTCCAAAGCAAGCCGCTTGCGGTTCCATAGATGCGCCATGCCGCGTGGCACGCGGTTGATCTGCGCGCAGCGGATCGCAAGGCCATTGTGATGGAATTCTTCGCCCAGGCGCAATGCCTCTGCACCGCCCTGATAAAACGCCAGATCAATCACGGTGCCCTGCGGCCGCAGCGCTCGCAGCGCAGTATGCAGACTTTGCGGATGTGCGCGCGTCTGGAACACGAAATCCGCGCCGCGCTCGCCACCGCTGTGCCATTGGGCGCGCGCATGCTGCCAGGCTTGCTCTTCGTCCATGGCTACGAGCCCCAGCGCTTCGATCCGCTCGCGCCGAAAGGGGGAGGGATCAGCCACCACCACCTCTGATGCACCGGCGCGGCGGGCAAACAGGGCCGTCATCAGGCCGACCGTTCCCGCTCCAATCACCAGGACCGGCCGGTCCTTAAGCGATTGCCCGAGCGCTCCGGTGTTGGGGCCGAAGAACTCCGCATCGGCGTGCAAAATCCCGTTGGCCGCGATGGGGCCCATCTGGGCAACGAAAATGCCCAGGATCGGGTCGAGCCCGGCCGGCATCGGGATCAGCACGTCGCAAGCGGGATCCGCGGTGTGGCCGCTCTTGTGGCCAAAGGTGGTCGCCAGTACCTGGCCCTTGGTAAAAGCTGGCGTGCGGCTCTCGACCACCCGCGCTACTTCCATGTAGCCCAGGAATGGCACGGGATAATCAAGGCTCGGCTCGCCCGCAATGAACACGCCCCGATCTGCATCCCAGCGCGAGTGGAAATAGGGATTGGTGTGCTTCATGAAGGTCAGCTCGGTTCCAGCCGAGAAGCCGGTATAGAGCGTTTCAAGGCGCACATGCCCCTCCGGCGGGTCACCTTCGCCATATGGAAAGATGTAGGCCTGGCCTTCGCGCTCGATGCCGAGCGAGTGTATCTGTCGTTCTGACATGGATTGTCCTAGCGGCCGGCGGGAAGGTCGATGGCTTTGCCCTCTTGCGCCGATTGGCTGATGGCCAAGGCGACGCGATGGGTCTTGAGCGCTTCGCCATAAGAGCAGCGGATATTGTTGGCGCCGCCCCGCACGGCATCAATGAAATCGCGATCTTCACGCCACACTGGATCACCCTGGGCATGCTGATGGGGGCGGCCTGCACCCACGTCGATCATGATGTCATGGTCGGTCAGTTCGAGCGCCATGCCTTCTGCAAAGACATGCAGGCCAACGCGGTGCCCCCAATTAAGCAGGCAAGTCGAGGACAGATTGCCGATAGCGCCGGAAGCAAAGCGAAGGCTTGCGGCGCTGGCAGTGGGAACATCAAGACCGGGGAAATTGGCGCGATCCTTGTGCCCGGCAAGCCCAAACACCTGGGTGACATCGCCCACGAGATAGCGCGCCAGGTCTATGATATGCGTGGTTTGCTCGACCATCTGCCCGCCGGACTGGTCCATGTGCCACCACCATTGCGGGGGCGGGGTCTGGTCGAGCCAATAGCCAGATACGAGCTGCGCTGGACGGTCGGCGAGCCTGCGCCGGGCTTCCTCAACCGTGTCGATATAACGCCAATGGTAGCCAACGCCGGTGATCAGGCCACTGGCCTCGACTTCTTCGGCAATCGCTTCCGCCACGGCGATATCGAGGGAGATGGGCTTTTCAACAAAGAACGGCAAGCCGCGCGCGATGGCGAGGCGTTCCGGTTCGCCATGGGCGAAGGGGGGTATGCAGATATAAACTGCGTCAAGTTCGGGATCGGCGAGCAACTCGGCGAAGTTGCTATGCGCACGTGCCCCGAAACGTGCCGCCGATGCGGCAGCCCGTTCGAAATCGGGATCGGCAAATCCCACCAATTCCACATCGTCGAACTGTTCGAGCACACCCAGATGGCGCTGGGCGATGCCGCCGGCGCCAATGAAGCCGAGCCGGGTCTTACGCATAGGCTGAAACCTTTGATGTGTGGGTCGTGAGAAGAGCGCGGTAGATCTGGGCCGTTTGCTCGCACATGCGCTGCGCCACAAACCTTTCTGCGAAGCGCCGGCTGGCGGCTTGCGCAAGGCGGGTCGTGTTGTCGGGGTCCGCGAGTGCGCCAAGAATAGCTTGGGCCAGCGCCTCCGGATCACCAGGCGCGACGAGATGACCGTGGTCGGCGCCCAAAGCCTCCACGACACCCCCGATTGCGGTTGCAACGATCGGAACCCGGGCAGCCATGGCTTCCAACACGGCCAGTGGCAGGCCCTCGAACAGCGAAGGAAGGACGAACAGGTCAGCGGCAGCCAGCAGGTCTGGCACGTCGGTACGAGGGCCGAGCAGCAGTACATCTTCCTCCAAGCCAGCAGAAGATACGCGAGATGTTATGGCCTCGCGCTCGGGTCCGCTGCCGACCAGAGCAAATTTCGTCTTCGGCCTAGCCCGGAGAACGCTCGGCACAGCCGCAAGAAGGACCTCATGTCCCTTCTGGGCGGTGAAGCGCGCGATGGTGATAACAAGGGTCTCATCTAAGGAAATACCCAGGCGCGCCCGCATGTCCTTGCGCGAGAGGCTAGGCGCGCGGGGCGCAATGCCATTGAGTACGACAGTCATCCGACCGCCGCCGCGGTTCCGGTAGGAATCCGCAACACCCTTCGAAACTGCGATGCGCTGATCTACCGAGAGCAGCATGGCGCGGTACTCGGCCTGTTGCACGACACTGGTCAAAAGATCGGGCAAGTGTTCGGTTCTAATCACCGGTACGCCAATTGCCCGGGCGGTACGGACGAGACCATGTCCCTCCCATCCGATACCGGCATGAACATGAACCAGATCCGGCGCATAGGCCTTGAGCCAGCGCCGCAGTTCTGCCGGCCGGTCGTGCGCAAAGGACTTGATGCGCAGGCTGCGAGACGCGGCAGTCAGCAGGAATGGAGCGCAGTGCTCACTCGTCGATGCTGCGACAAGCACATCGAACTCGTCGGCCAGTGCCGTGCCGAGTGTCAGCATGTTTTCGCCCATGCCGGACGGCTCAAGGCTGTCCGTTACCAGAATGATCCGCCGCTTCACGCCGACACCACCGCCGGTTCGCGTGCTAGACTTGCTTCGCTCATGCGGCGGTAGGTCGCCAGCGCCTGTCCCACCACCTGGTCCATATTGTAATAGCGATAAGTGCCCAAGCGGCCGACAAAGGTAACGTCGGAATGATCCTTGGCGAGTGTTTCGTAGCGCTTGTAGAGCGCTGCATTTTCCGGGCGGGGAATGGGGTAGTAGGGGTCCCCGTTTTCTTGAGGAAACTCGTAAGTGATGCTCGTCTGACGATGCACCTGGCCGGTCAGATGCTTATATTCGGTAATGCGGGTATGGGATACGCCAGGATCTGGATAGTTGACCACCGCCACAGGCTGAAAGCGCCGCTCGTCGCGTGTTTCGTGCTGGAAGGCAAGGCTGCGATAGGGCAGGGGGCCGAACCTGTGATCAAAATATTCGTCGATCGGGCCGGTATAGATGATCTTGGGCGCCATCTGGTCAGCGCGCAAATCTTTGAAGTCGACGCCTAGGGCTAGGTCGATTTTATCATGATCGAGCATGTTCTCGAACATGGCACTGTAGCCGTGCAGCGGCATGGCCTGGAAGCGATCAAGGAAATAGCGGTCATCGGCGTTGCAGCGTGTAGGGACACGCGCTGTGACGGTCTTGTCGAGAGCGCTGGGATCGATCCCCCATTGCTTGCGAGTATAGCCCTCGAAAAAGGTGCGATAGAGTTCGCTGCCGATTTGGTTAATCACGACGTCCCGCGCGGTTTCTATAGGGCTGACCGGCTCGGCACGGGACAACAGGAATGCCTCGGTTTGGGCATCGGTCTGCAGGTTCAGGCCATAGAGTACATTCAGTGTCGTGCGGTTGATCGGCATGGGCAGGCGCTTGTCGCCCACCGCGGCGAGCACCCGGTGCTCATAGGGACGCCACGCAGTAAAGCGGGAAAGGTAGCTGACTATGTCGTCGCTATTGGTATGAAAGATGTGCGGCCCATATTTGTGGACCAGAATGCCCGCGGCATCGTAGTGGTCGAACGCATTGCCACCAATATGCGGCCGCCGGTCACATAGCAGCACCCGCTTACCCGATCCCGCCGCCAGGCGCTCAGCCAGCACGCTGCCAGCAAATCCCGCCCCGACAATCAGGTAATCATAGGGGCCACCTTGGCCCCGGAGGTGCAAAGATGGCGCAGGCACGTTATTGTCCCGTTCGCGCCGGATCGCTTCTTCCACCAAGCCGTTGATGCGCCGAAAGATGTCGTCCCAACTCATGGCAGCAAGCTTTTCGTCGATCTTGGGCAAAGCCGCTGGCATATCCATTGTGATGGCCCCTTCGCAAGCTGAGACGAACTCCGCGGGCGTTCCGGCGATGCGAACCGCGTCGATATCGCCATAGGTGGCGATCACATCTACGATCGGCGTCGATACCACAGGCAGGCCTGCAGCCAGGTATTCGGGGGTCTTCGTTGGGCTGATGAAGCGTGTAGCCTCGCTGATCGCAAAAGGCATGAGTGCTACGTCCCAGGCCGCCAGGCAATTGGGCAGTTCGCTGTAGGGTCGCGGCCCCATGAAGTGCAGATTGTGGACTTGCGGCAGGTCATGCGGGGCAATCTTGGCAAGCGGGCCCACCATCACAATAGACCAGTCGGGACGCGCACGGGCCAAATCTGCGAGCAGTGGCAAGTTGATGCGCTCGTCGATGACACCGTAAAAGCCCAGTTTCTTGCCGGGCAGTGCTGCCATGTCGGCGGCCGGCTCAGCGCCAGCGCGGCCTCTTCGGAAATGATCTAGTTCCACGCCGGAAGCAAAGAGGTGCAGATTGTCATGCCGATTCTTGCGCGCCTGGTAAAGGCTTGCCCCCCCTGTCAGCACCAGATCGGCACGGGCCATCAAGTCGGTTTCGAGCTCCTTTAGACCAGCCGGAGCGAAGCGGAAATTGGCCAGCTCATCCATGCAATCATAGACCACCGCCGATGCATCGAGATGTTTGGCAAAGGCATACATGAGGGGGCTATAGAACCACAGCAGTGGTTTGCTGATGCGGTTGACGCGCACCAGCAGGTCCAGCAGCTGGCTGAGCCCCGCCTCACGCTGCGCCTGATCCCAATGATGGGGTAGTCTTGGCCGCAGCGAGATGATGTCGGTGCCCGCATAAGGATGGTATTCCAAATAGGGCGAATGGTGGTCGGTCGGGATGAACTCTTCAAAGAAATACACCTGCCGGTTGCGGGCAAACCGGTTCATGAGGTGCTGCGGCCGCTGCAGGACGAAGTCCCAGCGCAGATGGGAAAAACAGATCAGCGGTGCGCTTGAGAGCTCGTCTGCTGCAGACATAGGGGAGACTTGCTGGTTCATCTTGTGCTCACACAAACTCTGGCTGCGCATGGGTAGGATTCAAAGCCGCTTTGGGATTGCCCATTAAGTCGGCCAGCTTGCCGATCGAGTGCGGCCATGCCCAAAGGTCGATCACTGTCTGGCGGGGCGAAAAATCGGTGCGCGCGAGCGCTTCGAGGATCGCTATTTCAAACTGCTCCGGTGGCGCAACAATCCCAGTCTGTGGCAGAATGTACTGCAGGCCACAGCGCAGATTGGCGTTGGCCACGACGGGAAGCCCTGCCAGCATGTATTCGGTCAGGATTGCAGGTGCGCCGTCATTGGCGCCACAAACCACGCCTACGCGGGCCTGGTTCATCAAGATATTGACCTCGGCGTGCGAGACACCGGGCGGACCGACAAAGACGACATCTAGACCTTGTTCGGCCGCGTGCTGGCGCAGCCGGTCGCCATCTTCGCCATAGCCCATGACGCACAAGGTTCGGAGCGGGCGCGGCGAGCGCGCCAGCGCTGCAAAGAGCATGTCGTGCTCCTTGTAGGGTTGCGCTGCCGCAACATAGGCCACGTCGAAAAACTTCGGTGCATCGGCAATGGGGAAAAAAGTTTGAGGAGACGCAAACTCCGGTCCGATCGGCAATATTGCCGTCGGCATGGTCGGATGGCGTTGCCGTACATCGTCGCTTTGCCATTGCGCCCCGGTCAGGACCAAGTCGAAATGGCGGCTCACCTCAGGCGGCACCCGCAGAGGCGGAACGTCGATGGAATTGTAGACAATGGTACTGGCTGCGCATGCGTCCAAAATGCGTTCGGAGACGCCCAGCCCCCAAATGCAAAGAATGCGTGGTGCGCCATATTCGGCGATGAATTGGAGCATCGCCTCGGAGTGGAATGGAGCCTCGCTATCCACCGGAAAGGCGCGTCGCGTTAGCAAATCGTTGTCCCGCTGTGTGGCAATACCGCAGGCTTGGTGATGATGCCAAATCTCGACAAAGTTTGCCAAACCGGCACGAACCGCAGCCAGGGGCAGCCGTTCCAGATATCCGCCAGTTACAGCACAACTGGAATCAGTTTTACGCGCGGGCGCCTGGGGGTGCGCGGGAGGAGTCTGGACGGAAAAGCTGAGCTGGGCCTCTACTAGATCACTGATGACGACAATCGCATCGGAGAGGGGTCCACCAGCTTCAGCCAATCGGCACTCCTTGCAAAAGCGTTAGCAGGAGAGCACCGGGTTCGGCGTCAGCTCACAGCCTGGGCAACAATGCCCGATAACCACCAACGTTCCTTTGCATCAGGATGACACGCGCAAACGCCGCAGGGTTGCCTATGATGGCGCTGTCATCATTCAGCTTCCGCCAGCTTGTTAGGTTAGATCATCCAAATAACTTAGGTTAGATCATCCACATAACGTAGATCAATCAAGCCCTTCTGGCTCAGCGGACCGCTAATGGGGCGTAACGACTGCGGTGCAGCCTTACAGGACCACTCGACATGTCTTTGTTAAAGCCCGGCGCTTGCGACCGCCATACGATAAGATGTTGGATAGTGGCACGCAACTTGGCCCAAACGTGCGGTATGGCGTATCCATTTTTGCTCTGGTAAAGGCAGCGGCAATCGCCTTCGCAGTTTGCTATCCGTGAAGGGCTTGGCCAAGACATTGATGCCGGTGGAAACGTCGGCAAGTTCGCTATAGCCGATCGCTATGATCATCGGAATTGCGTGTTCCAATTGCCGCACTAGGCCGCATAACTCGACGCCCAGTATGTCTGGCACGAGCTGATCGGTCAGATATTCTCCATGTATGGCAACTCGCTTGCCGGGTCAGGAACAGCGTTCTCAGACGCAGGCAAAATGGCTACCGGCGTTCCAACCAAAATTTTGGCTCCTGATCGGGGTTTCTGCCGCGCTGGGCGTCGGCACGGCAGCATATCTGTTCGACTTCTCTGAAAGACCAATCAGCAAACGTCCGCTTCCTGGCTAGGTAAACCCGGAAGCGGACCAGCAGCAACCCACCCAGAGCGGCCAATCGGCTTGGACCAAGTATGCCGATGAGCCCATCGCGGCAAGTTCCACCTGCCATTTCGATCATCACGCCACCCCATCGGAGTTGACTCCGTGTATATACACGGGAACAGAGGGGCCATGGCCGACGACGACTTCGATCTCTGCATGGTTCTTAACACACGCATGCGGCCCGAGCCATTACTCGCCGTGCCGATCAAAAGCTGAGGGCTTTCGGGATTTCTTCAGCACAGTTTACGATCTTGGGCTCCATGGCTAAACATCCCAGCCGGTCCGTCACCGAGATAGCTGACGCTGTTGCAATGGATCGCACCACGCTGTCGCAGAATCTCAAATTGCTCGAGCGTAAGGGGCTGGTCACGACGGCACCCGCTGAACGGGGCAATGGACGCATAGGCTCGGTAACCCTGACAGGCACAAAGATCATAGAAGATGTACGTCCGGAATGGCGCAAGGCACAGTCGGAACTGCGTGCTGTTTTGGAAAGTCCTGACTTCGATACAATCCTTACCGGCCTGCGGCAGCTCGCACGACTTTGAGGTCTCGACGCTGAGTTTTAAGCTTTTGATCAATCGTGCATGTACGCCATAGGAGAAGCTATGTTGAAGCCTGACCCCACCGATCCCATCGTCGTAACTGTTGCAAGAGCCCTAGCCTCAACCGAAAGCGACGAAGTCCACCGGGATTGCAACAACAGGGTATTGAGAGACTTTAGTGGGCCTGCCGCTCCCAGAAGCGAGCTTCCACGACAAATTTTGTCCATCGTAGTCCTGCTTTGAACCATGGGTAGCTCTGCGGCAACCAAGGCACTAAAAGGTGCCGTCTTGCGAGCGCCTCGACCGGTTATTACTTCATCCCCAGGCACTACTAGTGACCTAGCTACTGATGAGTACTTGGCGGGATTTCTTAGGCTACCAGCTTGAAATTTCCGCATAACTGGAAAGGGAACACACCATGTTCCGCAAATCTGCCTTAGCTTCGCTTGCCCTCGTTTTCCTGTCTACCGTTGCACACGGTGCGGAGAGCCTGACATCGGATCGCGAGATAAACGGCCGCTCGATCGAGTCGATCACTGCAACCCTGGCCGAATACCACGGTATCGATGCCGACCTCGTTGAAGCTTATGGTGACAAGATCCTGGTTCATGCCAAAAACGAGAATGGCACCAATAGCATCCTGTTCGTTGACAAGGATACCTTGCAGCCACTCTCGAACGCTTCCCGCGTGGGTACCCGCTTGGATGTCGGAAGGGTACAGGCTTCTCCTGCTTCTACCGGCTGGGCCGATGAACCCACCCGCTCGCTCGTCGAGAGCGACGACTGACAACTTTTATTCAACCAGCGCCAAGGATCCGAGACACTGGCCCGCCATAAGGTGCTGAATGCGAACTTGGACGGTCAGAGGCTTGCCATATAGCCCCGGCCGCCGGGTAGTTCTTCTTGGCGCAGGATCTTGTTGCGCGTGTTCCTCGAGCCAGGGCCGCCTTAAGGTTGATCGCTAACCATCGAAACAAACTCCCTCCAGCGATCTGAAACCAGTCCGCTACGAACCCACTTGCTGAGCCATGGGGGAATTTTGATGTTGACCACTCGCCGGCGCCGCTATCGAGCTTTGCTTCTGAAAGGGCTGTTGATTTGCACGCTGGGGGTGATGTTGTTCATGCCCAAGCTCCATGCTCTCAAATTGCCGGAGCTTGGATTTCCCTTTGTGGGCACTGCGGTGGCTACCGAGCCCAGATAGCGCCAAGGTCTGCTTCAACCTGCCTAATTCAGCACTTCCACCGCTCTCGGCACGCCATAGTCAGAGCTCACGCGGTCTTCGTCTCATTTGGGACCAGCGTAACCGGATTTGTTAGCTAGCGCACCTTACCGCTCTCCACCCAATCTTTGATGACCGTAGCCGACCCCATTTCAGACGTCTTGCGCAAGGGCTTCAGTCGCGGGCTCAAAATATCACCAGCTGAGCTTCTATTTCGATGATAATCGTGGTTGATCAGCCTTGCGACCATAAGCAAGTTGACTGTTGTCTAGGCGGCAAAGCCAGTGCGGGTGTCGCCCCAAACTGGATCATCAGAGTCACTTTCAAAGGTGCTGCAGATACGTATTCAGCGGTCGATTATATCAATTTACGTCGAACGATACTGAACAGCCTACAAGCTCTTGTCCGTTGATGGTGCCGTTCTGACCTGCAGTGGCGTTCGGAACCGCACGTCCGTTTGCGGATACGGGATCTCTATGTTTGCGGCTTTGAGAGCATCCCATAATGCGAGCACAACGTGGCCGCGGATATTGGTTAGTCCATTACATGGATCGGTGATCCAGAAGCGCAGCTTGAAATCGAGCGAAGATGCGCCGAATGCAGTAAGCCAGCACACCGGGTCGTTGAAGGAACTCACCCGCTCTACAGTTTTGGCCGCTGCAATGGCTAGTATGCTGACATGGTGTGGATCGCTGTTGTAAGCAACCCCGAATTTCACATCGACACGGACATTTTCATCCGAGTACGACCGGTTGATAACTTGCTAGGTAATAAAGTCTTCGTTGGGGATGAGGTACTTTCGACCGTCCCGGGTCATGACGGAAACAAAGCGGGCTCTTAAGTCCACGATCCAGCCGAACGTGCCGTCCAACGCAATGGTGTCGCCTGGCTTGATGGACCGGTCGAACAAAATGATGGTACCTGAGATAAAGTTAGAGACTACCTTCTGCAAACCGAAGCCAACTCCAACGCCGATCGCACCCGACACCACTGTCAAGGCAGTCAAGTCAATGCCGCTCGCCGTCAAAGCAAAGGCGCCGGCGCCAATAACAAGCCCTATTCGAACAAGCTTAGAAAACAGCACCTTTGCCGAAGGGGAAACATCTTCCGATCGTTTGAGACGTGCTTCAATGATGTGACTGACAAATATGGCGCACCAGATAACACCAGCGGTGACCAAGCCTGCTCGTAAGAGAAGCAGTGCGGCGCTGACGAGCCGCGGCAAACAACAGAGTAAACATGCCCGCGTATAGGTTTACCTTTCACATTGGCGATGCGCTTACTATCCAGGACGCCCGAGACCTGCAGGCGCTTCGGGCTGACTTGTCCAAAGCCGGCTCTGTGGAGGTCCAGCGGACCGCCATTGGCTACTTGACCCAACCGAGGTCGATCTCACTACCTGAGTGGGCGGTCGCCGGCTTCGAGCTGGCTGACTAGACGAAACCGACCCCTCTTTGGAGTGGTTGCGATTGATTATTGGTATGGCCTAGTTGGTCTGCTCCCAAATGTCCGACCATACCTCAGCAAAGCGCCGCGCCGACGCGTTCGAATGCTTCGCCCCCAGAATTGAGGCATACCCATTACTGTATGAGAGACTTAGGTCTGCTCCCATGCAATGAACATCTCTTGCCGTGCCTCCAACACCAGGCTTGCATAGAGCCTTAGAGGTATTGGCCAATGGTCATGGAGGCTAAGTACTAATCTCGACCAATCACGTGACCGCATGAGTTTCGGATTTGACCCGGCTCTGCAAGTAGTTCGAACAAGCTCAACTCTGATGCACGCTGCAATTATAATCGGTAAAAATAGATGGCTTAACAGAAGCAAGCTAGGGCCATCAAGGTCTTTGCGCTTGAGAGCCTCAGCGCCAGTTCCGGTTCGGAAGGCCAGGGTTTTGAGCTAGGCCACTGCTGGGTTCTCGGAGATTGTCATATCGTGATTAGGTATACGCAACCCGGCAAGCCTCGCATCGTTGTTGGTGTCTGCAACCTCAAATGCACAATGCAATATCTCTTGCTCCAGAGTTCACCGGACACGAACCCTCGAGGTTTGGTGTAACCTCCGGAGGGGAAGGCGCTTCAACTTGGCATGGCGAGCACCCGCCGGAAGTCGCCAGTGCGCATTGGATTTTTACTCGCGGCATACAAGTCCGTACTCCAACTTCAAGAAAAATGTTTATGGCCAACCATCTCGACGAATTAGCCGCAAGCCACGGGATCGAGGTCCGTTACACTTCTGAAGCAGGCGAAAACGTCGAAATTTCTGATGAGGCGAAACGCGCCCTGTTACAAGCGTTGAAGGTTGATCCAGAAGGATCACGCTTGGGTGCCTTCAACGACATGAACCTGCAAGACGCGGTATCCTGCGCATTGCCCTCAGCAATTAGGGGAAAGCGCCTATGGGGAGTGACTTGCCAATTGTACGCCCTGCGTTCGGCCCGCAATTTGGGTATCGGAGACTTTGAGGACCTTGCCCGTCTTGCAGAACTTTGCGCCGGCTTAGGAGCGGACTTTCTCGGGGTAAACCCATTGCATGCGCTTTTTATGTCGGACCCGCTCCGCACAAGTCCTTATTCTCCTTCTACAAGGCAGCATCTGAACCCGCTCTACATTGCAGTTGATGAGGTTGAGGGCGGCGAAGAAGCGCAAAGGCACTTGCGTGAGACACGACCTGAACTGTTTTATCACCTCGAAGGGGAATTCGTAGACTATGCTGCTGCCACGGCGCTGAAGGTCAAACTGCTGCGTACTCTCTTCGAGAGCGCTGATCCCTCGGCCAATAGAGACTTTCAAGGGTTCTGTCATAAAGGCGGGGCAAGCCTTCGATCATTTGCACTTTTTGAGGCAATCTCACACCATGAAGTTGCGTCGGGTAGTGAAGCGGGTTGGAGCCATTGGCCCGGTGATATGCAGCATAGAGACACCGATGCAGTTAAACGCTTTGAAAACGACCATGAAGTTGATGTTTGTTTTCACCTTTGGCTGCAGTTCATAGCGGAGGCTCAGCTTGCCAGAGCCCACACCCGCGCCGAGCAAGCAGGTATGCAGCTTGGTCTCTACCTTGACTTTGCGGTGGGAGTTGCGCCCGACGGCGTAGAAACCTGGGCGGAGTCAGATCTTGCTGTACGGAACGTTCGGATTGGCTCACCTCCTGACGTTCTGAACTCTGAAGGCCAAGACTGGGGGCTTGCCCCCCTTGCGCCGCAAATGCTCGCTTCTCGCCAGTTCAAGCCCCTGACTGACGCTTATTTGGCCCTGATGAAAAATGCTGGAGCTGTCAGGATCGATCACGCCATGGGTCTTGCCCGGCTGTGGTGGTCCCGGCCAGCGGCAAACCCAACGAAGGCGGGTATGTGCGCTATCCTTTTGGCGCAATGCTGAACACACTGGCTAAGGCATCTCGGCAAACCGGCACGGTGGTGGTCGGAGAGGACCTGGGTACTGTTCCTGAAGGCTTTCGAGAAGCAAGCCAAAAGGCGGGCCTTTTTTCTTACCGGGTTCTTTATTTCGAAAAGGATGCGCGCGGTTCTTTCAACCCACCGGAGAACTATCCGGAACACGCACTTGCGAGCATTTCGACCCATGATCTGGCGACGCTGGCAGGCTGGTGGGAAGCCTCTGACATTCAGTTGCGTGCCGAAATGGGAAGGCAATCGGAACAGGACACGAAAGCCGCTTTTGAACAGCGTTCCAAGGACCGGATCGCCTTGCTCGAGGCATTGGGTCAAGTGGGTCTTCTAGGTGAGCAGTATATCGCTGGTATCAACACAGAGGTGAGGCTGCCCAAGCAATTGGATAACGAGTTAGTTTTGGCTATTCATCGCTACGTTGCACGCAGCACCTCTATTCTCTTTGCAGTTCAACTCGACGACATGTTGATGTCTCACAAGCAAGCTAACTTACCGGGCACCACTACTGAGTATCCAAACTGGAGCATTCGCACCAGTTGTCTGCTGGAGCAGCTCAGCGCTAACCACACCTTCGATAGTCTTGCACGGATGCTCCAAGTTGAAAGGCCAAGGTCATAAGGCCGCTTGGATTCTCTGGTGCGCGGCCCGCATACATATCTCTCAATGAACAAGTGCGAGGATGGCTGCCGTTGGGACCGTCGTCGCTGACCTTCGAGGTCGTGTCTTGAACTCGCATCTTCATGGGAATGTAGGTCTTTAAAGAACTTTACCTGCCGTTGAGTTCATGTCGATGTTGGGGGAAGCTGCGGAGCAAAAAGCCCCACAAAAGGGTCGCGCCACTCATCTATTTCTTCGAGCTGCCTGTACCAACGGATTAAAGCAGGGTAGTCGCTGATTGGGAGTTGGGCAGGATCGTTGAACACAGGAATGTGGACATGCGGAAGTCTGCAAAAGAGACCTAGTTTCCCACTAGCCAGGATCGGCTTGTTAGCTCCTTCTCTAGAAGCTGAGCCGCAATGTGGAAGAGCTCAAGGGCCTGCTGAACGACTTGTTCGTCGCAAGGCACGATCCCGTAACGGAGCTTGGTACCACGCTCCCAATGGACCATGTCAAAAGCCTAGACGAAGTTCTCTTTGGCACTGCCTTCACGACGGATGGGGGAGACGCCCTGCGAAAGGCTCATAAACTCGCCTGACGATTCAGCATCTCAGCCGAACTCAACCTGACTTAGAGAGGGTCTTCCTTGATCTGCCGCTGCAGACCCCATTTCAGACGTTCACTGATGATCTTTCGACTCCAGACGCAGACGTGGAAAGACTTAAGCGCAGGGGTACCAGATTTTCTACAAAGCTTATGTGATCGATCCCGACTGTTCGAAAGCATATTGTGTTGGGGTGTCGAGCTACGTGGCATTGCAGAGGCTTTCCGGCAGCAATGTCCCGCAGTATTGGAGGCTTGCAAAAGACGAATTGGCAAAGAGGCAAGCTAGGCATAATGTCTCAGCGGGGTTCGGCGACTAGGCATACATGCTGGTGCAAGATGCCTTGCTCGTCCCGCTTATCAGCAATACCGGAAATCAGCGTAATGAACGATCATCAACGCTCTAACGATGCAAATGATGTTGCTGAGCTATTCAGACCCGCAGATGATCTCCGCCAGCAAATCGATGGCGCTGACTCAATTTTATTTCGGCAGTTTGCAGAGGCTTTGCCGTCACTTTGTTGGATGGCGGCTCCCAATGGTGAGGTGTTTTGGGCGAACTCCAATTGGCATACTTATACGGGGGGCACGCCTCAGGATGGTGAAGCTACGGAATGGCGAAATCTGTTCCACCCGGAAGAGCTTGCCGCAGTATTAGGCGAATGGGCGGAGGCTGTAGCAACGGGTCAAGTGTTTGATCGAGTGCTTTCCATGAAAGGGGCGGATGGGCTTTACAAGCCCTTTCTCACCCGAGCCGCACCAATGATGGACAGCCATAACAAAATCATTGCTTGGTCTGGCATTAACATCGAGATTGTCGAACTCCACCGGCAACAAAGCTTAGCGGATCAAGCTCGGAGGAATTTAGCGGATGAGCTAGACGATCTGAAGCGCCTGTTCGCTCAGGCCCCGAGCTTTATGGCAATGCTGCGCGGACCGGACCACCGTTTTGTCCTGGCAAATTCTGCTTATATGCAGCTAATTGGTCACCGCGACATATTAGGAAAAACCGTCGCTGAAGCATTACCTGATGCAGCCAAGCAGGGTTACGTGGACCTGTTGGACAAAGTTTATCGCAGTGGTGAAGCCTACAGTTCGGCAGGTGCGAAGTACGCCGTTCAGGTCGTTCCGGACGGACCTATCGATGAGCGCTTCGTGGACTTCGTATACCAACCAGTTTCAGGGCCGACAGGCGAAGTTGTTGGCATTTTCGTTGAGGGATATGACGTCACCGAGCGAATTGAAGCAGGGGCACAACTTGAGGTCACGCTAGCCGAGAAAAACCGGCTTGCAGAACATAATGAGTTGATCGCACGTGAGATGAGCCACCGGGTCATGAACAGCTTTCAGCTAATGGAAGGTATGTTCAGGGTCCAGACGGGCCGCATCACCGATCCCGCTGCAAAGGCTGCCGTCGAGCAGGCAGGGCAACGGCTTCATGCCATGGCGCTTGTTCATAGGCACCTGTTCCGAATTACCCGGGACGACATCACTCAGCTCAATGTCAGCGACTATTTGCACGAGCTTCTAGGTGAGGTGGGGCCTGCCTTCATTACCGACAATCAGTGTACCCTGACTTTGAACGTGGCCGATGACATTCATTTATCGAGCGCTCAAGGCGTCGCTCTGGGATTGTTCGTGACGGAACTGATCATCAATGCTTGCAAGCACGCTTTCAGAGCTGGTGACAATGGCCAGATCATTGTTGAGCTCACCAAGGAAGAGAATAGCCAGTACAAGTTGGTTGTCTCAGATAACGGCATCGGCTTACCACCAGACCATGATGCAACGTCGTCTAGCGGGCTTGGCATGAAGCTTCTAAGTAGCTTTGTCCGGCAACTAAAAGGCCAGTTAACGGTAAGTGGTCCGCCGGGAACGAGCTTCCAGGTAATCTTTCCGCTCCCTGAGGAGCTAGAACAATAAACGATTCTACGCCGGCAGGCCAAGATCACCTGTATAGCGAATTTGGCGTAAACTTGCCTATGAGACGAGCTATTTATCAAGTTTCCAACTACGAGCCAGCGCCCGAGCAAAGTGAACTATCTGGGCCTAGCTTACAATTGGTAGTGACAACAGGCAGGCGCAATTGTTCTAGCGCCAGCCGTTCTTTCCAAGCGCGCCAAGGATATGCCGCGGCTGTCCAGCATTGCATGTGAACTTGCCTGTTGCACGGAATGGCTTGGTGGTCTCATGAACGTTTTTCCTTAAGGAGGTAGTGGCAATAGGATCAAGTGGTATCAATTCGAGCCTTGAGGGTGCTAAGGTGTCCTATGGGAAACATTGCAACACCACTTGAACGTGCATTTGAGCTGGCTCGGTCCGGAAATTACCGCAACATCGAGGACATAAAGAGCCGGCTTAAGAAAGAAGGCTTCCAGACTGATCAGGTGAGCGGTGGTAGTTTGCTACGTCAGATGCGAGCAATGATCAAAGCGTCTGGAACTACAGTGGTGAGCTGAACAAGTAGCGCTTGGTCTTAAGCGCTATAGAGTTGAACAAACATCAGAGGGCCATTTCCCGCATTGCACCGGCAATGGCGGTAACGGCGTAGGGCTTGCTGAAAAACCGGCTGTCGTCCGGCATGTGCTCAGGCAACACGACGTGCTTGCCCGATGTCACGATGATCCTGACCAACGGCCATCGGTCCCGCACCTGATCTGCAAGCATCAGCCCGTCCATTGCACCGGGCATATCGACATCTGTAAACATCACATTGATCGCGTCGGTCTCGGATAGGATTAGCAAGGCTTCTTGAGCATTGCTGGCTTCGATGACCTCAAACCCGTATTCGGCAAGCTCGTCGGTGACGTTCATGCGGATGAGAGTTTCATCTTCTACGATTAAGACAACCGGTGGAGCAACCAACAACTCAATATCCTTATTATTCCCTTCTAACGTAGGTTTAGACAATTCGATCCTGGAACCCGATCACGATTGCTAAGCCACGATAAACGCGCAAGAAGAAAGAACGATCGGAGAGCGCCGTGTCGGTTATCCCACGTAACAATGTTCGCATGAACGGGTCCGGCGACCGGGTGATGGTTTTTGCCCATGGTTTTGGCTGCGATCAGAACATGTGGCGCTTCGTTGAACCTGCCTTCCGCGGCCGGTTCCGCACCGTTCTATTTGATCATGTTGGCGCTGGGCAGTCCGACCTTACTGCCTATGATCCTGGCAAGTATATGAGCCTCTACGGCTATGCCCAGGACGTAGTGGAGATCGGGCATGAACTCGAACTGACGAACGCAGTGTTCGTGGGCCACTCCGTCAGCGCCATGATTGGCGCTTTGGCTTCCATCCAAGCGCCAGAAATGTTCAGCGACCTGGTGATGGTCGGACCGTCGCCCCGTTACATTGATGACGGCGACTATGTTGGAGGCTTCAGCGCTGAGCAGATCGAGGAACTATTGGCATCTCTTGCCGACAACCACATGGGCTGGTCCGCTGCCATGGCGCCTGGCATCATGGGCAACAGGGATCGTCCAGAACTCGGCGAAGAGCTGACCAACAGCTTCTGCAGGACTGACCCCGAGATTGCCAAGCAGTTCGCCCGTGCCACGTTCACGTCAGACAATCGCTGTGATTTGTCGAGGGTCACCGCGCGCACACTCATCCTGCAGGCCAGCGACGACATCATCGCGGGCGAGCAGATTGGGGAGTATGTCAACCGCGAGATACTGGGCAGCAGCCTCGTATATCTAAAAGCAAGCGGGCACTGTCCCAACTTGAGCGCTCCGGCAGAGGTCATTTCGGCCATGAACGACTTTGTCTGATCAAGGCGCAAGAGAAGACCTCGAAGATCTCTATGAGAACGCCCCATGTGGGTACTTGTCACTGCGGCCTGACGGCAAAATCGTGAAGGTCAACCAGACCTTGTGCACTTGGCTCGGCAAATCTCGAGAGGAAATGCTTGGCAGGCGTTTGCGTGACCTGCTGAACCTTGCGGGTTCGATTTTTTACGAAACTCATTTCGCCCCATTGCTGCGGATGCAGGGCTTCTACCACGAAGTCGCCTTGGACATGGTCCGGGCGGACGGTTCGCGACTGGCCGTGCTCGCCAACGCTGCGGAGCGCAGGGATAACGACGGCAATCTGCTCTTCACACGCGTAACCATCTTCCAGGCTACGGAACGTCGCCGGTTCGAGCGCGAACTTGTCGAAGCTCAGGCTGGTGAACGCCGGGCGCGCCAAGAACTGGAAACACTGGTCGCTTCTTTGCGCAAGGGTATGGCCGAGCAAACCAGTCGTCTATTGGAAGAGAGGGAAGCCGCTGAGCTTCGTGAGCAGTTCATCGCCGTGCTCGGACATGACCTCCGCAATCCCCTTGCATCCATCGACGCCGGAGCCAACAAGCTGATGCGTGATGGTCAGTGGACGGAGAAGACACCGACTATTTTGCGGCTTATGAAGAACAGCGTGACCAGAATGAGCGGGCTTATCGACAATGTGCTCGACTTAGCTCGCAGCCGGTTGGGTGGCGGCATTGGGCTTAACCTCGATGCCGAGAAGCCTTTGCAGCCGACGATCGCACAGGTAGTCGATGAAATCCGCACGGCCAATCCAGATCGCATGATTGAGGCGGAAATCGATATTCCCAGGGCAGTGAAGGTGGACCATCACCGCGTGGCCCAGATGTTCTCCAACCTCCTTGGCAATGCAGTGGCGCACGGCTCTGAGGAAGGCGTCATTCGCATCAGGGGCGCACTGCTGGAAGACGGCGTCCTCGAGCTCAGCGTCGCCAACCCTGGCGAACCGATCCCGCAGGAAATGGTGCAGCATCTATTTAAGGCTTTCCACCGCGGCCAGGTCCGCAGCAATGCCGAGGGTCTAGGCCTAGGACTATACATCGCTTCACAGATCGCCGAGGCTCATGGTGGAAAAATTGACGTGCAGTCCGATGCCGCCGAGACCCGCTTCACGTTCCGAATGCCCGTGGATTGAAAACGGAACGATACCGCCCTTATCGCATTAGCTTTCCCGAGACCGGCTGCGCGTCAACCGGACATGGCGGCATAGGGAACGGGGATGGTTTTTCCGGTTTCCCGCCCCGGCCAACGAATTGGCAGCCGAGCCCTTATCCCGCCCGCACCGGTCTCATTTTCCCCTTCTTTAGCAAACCTGCGCAACAGCTATTTATGCCGCAATAGAGATGCCATTGATTAAAGTCATCTCGCCTTACGAACTACCCGCCGCCGAGTGGAGCAGAAATATCCCCAAATTGTGCACAAGCAAATGGATCGATGCAGCAAGCATCCTTGCTTTGGTTGGCCGTTCGCAATCCGTCTCCCGCGCGGCGCCACCGGGAGCGGGTTTGAGCGTACCTTTCCCGAACATTTCGGGGCGATGTGATAGCTTGTTGCCTAGCGACGCGACGGCGAACGATCTAAGTTGATGCGTTCGGAACGAAGAGTAAGTCTTGATGACCACCAAAGCTGGGCTGCAAACGCCCCGCGGATCTCGCCCGCTTGCCTTGCTTGCATTGGTGGCCATTGTACCGCTTCTTGTTCTTGGAGCAGTGCTGACACAATGGTATGCGGCGCGGGAACAAGGCGAACTTGATCTGCAGCTGCAGCGCGCCGCCGGCCGGACAGCGAGCGCGGTGTCGCGCGAGCTGCAGGCCCAAGTGGACCTCCTCAGCATCGTCGCTGAGTCTCCGCGGCTGGACTTCCCGCTGCAATCCAAATCTTTTGGAGAGATTGCGGACCGGCTTCGTCTCCGGGTACCAGTCTGGTCAAGCATCCGAGTTACCGATCCGACTGGAACAGTGCTGCTGACCTCCCCGGTTGCCGACAACACCATCAACACCAAGGTTGTTGATCCTACGAGCCACAACATCGTTGTTCAGACTGCTCAGCCAACGATCGGTCACATGGTCCGTGGCCCAACAGGTAACGCAGGCTTTGCCGTGCGCGTGCCGGTGACCCGCGCGGGTGAGACTGTTTACGTCGTCTCAGCCCTGCTGCGGCCTTCGCTCCTCACAGCTTCGCTTGCATCCACTTCGTTGCCGCCAAGGTGGACAAGCTGGATTGTCGATGATCGTGGCCAGATCATCGGCGCAACAACACCTGATATTCCCGAGCTGACATCATTCGAGACAGTAGCCCAGGAGCCGATAAATATTGATGTGCCGTGGTCTGCGCCACTTCGGATTGCTGCAAGTGCGCTCTCGACATCTCCCTGGTGAGTCGTTGTCGCGATGCCTCAGAGCGAATTCTCTCAGCCACGCGAAACTTCGTTCACTCTTCTGATCACCTCACTTCTAATTGTTATGCTCCTGAGCGGGATGACAGCCGTGCTTTTCAGACGAGAGATGAAGGCGCGCCAGGCGCAGGATGCAGCGATCGCTGAGTGGCAGAGGCTGGATGCCTTAAGCAAACTCGCTGGAGGGCTTGCACGCGACTTCAACAATTTGATGATGGGTATCCAGGGCGGCGTTGAGCAACTTCGCCGAAGACGAAACGATGAGGAGCGCTTCAACAAAACCGAGATCGGCCAAAGCATTCATCTCCTCCAGAGTTGGTACAGTTTCCTGACCGGCCATGACCAGCATGGGCGCGCCGAACTTTGCCAGAGCTTCGAGGAACGCTCGTTCTTCAGTGTAACTGCCGAAAGTTGTGCCACTGGCGCGGTGGTGGGCGTTCAGATGTACCTTGATGGCACTGGCGCCGCCGTCCAACGCTGCCCGGGCGAGGTCAAGGTCATGGCGGGGCAGCGAGACGATAATCGGAAAGCTACCACTGGTGATGGAGCGATAGAGCGGCGTCTCTGGATAGGTCGGCATGTCAGTTGATCCTGAGACTGGTGGTGGCGTGAAAGAGGTGCACATTGGCAAGGTTTGGACGAACACTAATCGTAGAGCCTGGCTGGGCCCGGACCCGCTCACGGAACACTCCGATGACCTTGTGTTCGCCCAGCATCATGGTGACCTGAGTCTCCGAACCCATAGGCTCGACGAGAAGCACAATTGCTGGAAGACCGTTAGACGTCAGCTCGAAATGTTCTGGGCGGATGCCGTAAACAGCGTCATCCCCACCGACATTCGCTGGCAGGGGTAGGATGACGCCAGCCGCCTCAAAGCCGGAACCGGTAATCTTGCCCCCAATGAAATTCATGGAAGGTGAGCCTATGAAGCCGGCAACGAACTGGTTGGCCGGGCGATCGTAGAGATCAAGAGGGGCGCCGATCTGCTCAACCCTGCCTGTATTCATGACAACGATCTTGTCGGCCATGGTCATCGCTTCGACCTGATCGTGCGTGACGTAGACCATGGTGACACCGAGGCGCTGGTGAAGGCTCTTGATCTCGCCGCGCATGACCACACGCAGCTTGGCATCGAGATTAGATAGCGGTTCGTCAAACAGGAACACCTGCGGATTGCGCACAATCGCTCGTCCCATGGCGACGCGCTGGCGTTGACCACCTGAGAGCTGGCGCGGATAGCGTTTCAGCAGCGGCATTAGGCCGAGGATATCTGCGGCCCAGTTCACCCGCTCGACGATTTCAGCTTTGCTGGCGCCGCGGTGTTCGAGCGAAAAGCCCATATTGGTCTCAACCGTCATATGCGGGTAGAGCGCATAATTCTGGAACACCATGGCGATGTCGCGATCCTTCGGATCGAGGTCGTTGACGACGCGGGTGCCGATGGACACTTCCCCATCGGTGATGGTTTCGAGGCCTGCGATCATGCGCAGCAAGGTTGACTTGCCGCAGCCCGAGGGGCCAACGAGGACGACGAATTCACCATCGGCGATGTCGATGTCAACGCCGTGAATAACAGGAGCGTCGCCGTAGTTCTTCTTGATGTGGCGAAGGGTGACAGGCGCCATTTGATAATCCTTTAGCCCTTGAGGCCGGTGTGGGCGAGGCCCTCGACGAACTGCTTCTGGGCAACGATGAAGACTGCGAGAACAGGCAGGGCGGTCATGGTTGCTGCAGCCATCTGGATATTCCACATGGCGCCGCCGCAAGCATCGGTGAACTGGGTGAGTGCCTGAGGCAGGGTGAACATGCTGCGTGAGGAGATGAAGACGATCGGCTCGAGATAGAGGTTCCAGCTGTGCAGGAACGTGAAGATCGCGACGGCACCGAGCGCCGGCTTGGCCAGCGGCAAAGCGATGATCCAGAAGATCTTGAAGCGGCCGAGGCCATCCACCCGTGCGGCCTCTTCAAGTTCACCGGGCACACATGCTTGCGGTTTAAGGGCAAATCGCAAGTTCCTGAAGCTGCCAAAGCGTGTTCGTTGGTTGTTGGCTGTGCAGGGGGGGGCGGCTAGGTTTTTGCATTTCGGCTTTGCGCGACGCTAGACGGACCGACATACCAGTCCGCGGCGGCAACTTCTTCGAACACAACCCAAAATATCCCCATCGGAGAGGCCAGTTGCTTCGGTGACGGCGCGCGTGATATTGCCAGCCATTTCGGCCTTGAGCCGGGCCGGATCGTGGGCAATGACTTCGCGCACAGGGCGGATGTTGATGAACGGCATGATGATCTCCTCTGTATAGAAAGCGTTTCGTGGCTTTGCTTTCGTGGCAAGTGGCGCTGGCAACATGCTGGCGCATTGCTATAGAGCCCGTCAGTATATTCTCGAGAGAAACAATACGGACCAGCCGTAGAAGTGGCTGGGCATCTTGATGAAGCGCCTTGCTCTGCGTTCCCATCTTGCACGGACGTACCGCCTGCGACAGGATGAGGTCGGCCTGTTGAGTACCGCAGGATCGAGAACCGACCGCGGCTAGGATCATTTAGATTGCTGCATTTTAGGAGGAGTACTTTGCCTGCGTCTGACTTTCTTATCTTGGACGAGCGTTTTGCGCGCTTGCCCTGTCCAACCGCGACGATCCGCAAGCTTTTCGACGGATGCGATTGGGCAGAGGGGCCGGCCTATTTCCCCGCTGGACGGTACCTTGTCTGGTCCGATGCGCCGAACGATCGGATGCTGCGCTACGATGAAGCCAGTGGCGCGGTGAGCGTGTTTCGCCAGCCAGCCAACAATTCTAACGGCAACACGGTCGACCGACAGGGAAGGCTGGTGACCTGCGAGCATGGCACACGGCGCGTCACCCGCACCGAGCATGACGGCACCATCACCGTTCTGGCGGATCGCTTTGAAGGAAAGCGCCTCAACAGCCCCAATGATGTGGTGGTCAAGTCAGACAATTCGATCTGGTTCACCGACCCGACCTATGGCATCGATTCAGACTATGAGGGCTACAAGGCCGAGAGCGAGATCGGTTCGTCCTATGTGTATCGAATCGATCCACAGACCGGTGACATCAGCGTTGTCTGCGAAGATGTCGTCAACCCAACGGTTTAGCTTTTTCGCCCGACGAGAAGCTACTTTATGTTGTCGATACCGGGCGTACGCATGGAGCGGACCATCCTGCGCATATGCGCGTCTTCAATGTTGATGCAGGCGGGCAGCTTTCCAACGGCCGAGTGTTCGCCGACTGCAGCAATGGGTTATTCGATGGTTTTCGGCTCGATATGGAGGGCCGCATCTGGACCTCGGCCGGCGATGGCGTTCACGTTTACCATCCCGACGGAACATTGATTGGTAAGATCCTGATTCCCGAGGTCGTCGCCAATGTATGTTTCGGTGGGCCCAAGCGAGATCGGCTCTTTATCTGCGCCACGACAGGGCTCTATGCGGTTCGGCTGTTCGTCAGCGGCGCGAAGACGTTCTAGCTTGCGTGGGGTTCTGGCCTTGTCCACTCAGGTAGCGGAAAAGGCACCTCAAGCCCAGCTTGAGCCAGCGGCCGCAAAGAAGCGGTATCCGAAACACACAATCCGCTGGATGAGTACCATGTCAACAGTGACAGTTGGCAAACCCACTAACGTGCTGGTTTTCGACTGGCAGCGATTATGACAGCTATGATGATGACGCCGGTAAGCAGCATCCGGAGCCCGGCACTAGCGCCGTAGGTATTCAGCATCGAAACAACCAGAAACAGGAATAGTGCGCCACCCCAAATCCCAGGAACGTTTGCAAACCCGCCGGCAACAGCGGTGCCTCCAATGACAACGACTGCGATGGAGGTTAGAAGATATTCTGCGCCCATGTTCAGAGCTGCTCCACCCGAGAAGCAGCTCAGGACCAGCCCAGCGAGAGAGGCGAGAGTGGCGCAAAGCACATACGTCGCCAGCCGAGTCCCATCCACTGGAACTCCAGCTAGACGCGCTGCCCACATGTTCTGCCCGATGGCCGCGACGCGACGGCCGAAGATGCCCTTCTCCAATAGGATCCACGTGCCTATGGAGATCAGCAGCGCGACGATTGCAACGTTTGGAATACCGGCCGTTGTCCCAATGGCAAACTGGGTCAATGTGGCTGGGGGTTTAATGCGCAATCCGCGATTGTACCAGATCGCCGTGGACTGGATCAGGAAGCTCGACGACAAGGTGGCAATGATCGGCGGTATGCGCAGCAACTTGATAAGAGCGAAATTGGCAAGGCCGATACATACGCCGATCGCGAGGGCGACTAGGATGCCCGCCACGATCAAGCTGTCGTTGGTCTCCATAGTTTTAAGGGCCACAGTTCCCGCGAGGGTCATGGTAGCGGGTATGGACAGATCCACATTGCCAGGACCAAGTGTTATGACGAACATTTGCCCCAGGCCGACGATGACAGAAAATGCTGCAAATGTGAGAGCGGCCTGCGTCACGCCAACGGTTGATGCGCCGCCAGTAAAGAGAATGGTCGTAAGCCACACTCCGAAAGCCGCAACGAACGACCAAATCCAAGGTTTACGGAGCACGTTGGTCATGGGCCGCCCGTCCTTGCCTGCTGCCGGTTCAGCAATAGCCTGAGGGCAAGTACCAGTATTAGAATGCCACCTTGTGCGCCGATCTGCCAATCAGGGGAGATCCTGAGGAAGCTCAGGAAAGAGGCGGCAAGGGTCAAGGTGAGGGCTCCGATCACTGCACCAATGGGAGACACGCGTCCGCCTACGAACTCCCCGCCACCCAGGATGACGCCGGCAATTGAGAGGAGGGTGTAGCGCAAGGCGATGTTTGCGTCCGCCGACGTAGTGAGGCCCACAAGAGACATGCCCGCAAGTACGGCAAACAGGCCAGCAAAGCCGTATGCCAAGGCCTTGGCCCGAACCACCGACCAGCCCGCACGCTGCACAGAGCGTTCATTGCCGCCGACGCCACGCAACAGGACACCCAGTGCAGAGCGGATCACCAGCCAATGAGTCAGCGCTGCAATCAGGACGCTGGCTACAATGGCAACGGGAACAAACGGCGGCTTGCTGGTCATCAGCCAGCGGATCCATTCCGGGGCTGTTCCACCGGGAGTTGGCAGCATCAGCACGGCAAGTCCGCCCCATACAAAGCTCATGCCCAGAGTAACCACGATCGAAGGCAGGTTGCGCAGGTAAATGACGACGCCGAGCACGGCATAGGCGAGGATCGATGCGACAAGGATCAGCAGCCCCAACCAAGGCGTGGTCTGCAGGAACGTAGCCGTCACGCAGGCAACGAAGCTGACAAAGGTACCCATGGACAGGTCGAGATCGTTCACCATCATGATGAACATCTGCGCGATGGTCGCCAGCGCAATTGGCACCGCAAGGTTGAGCAGTAAGTTGAGCCCGACGTAACTCATGGCGCGGGGCTGAAGGTAAAAGATGGCTCCAAGCAGAACCAGCAACGACAAGGCCGGCACCAGCAGGCGGAGGCGATCAGCAGTCAACCAGTTCACGCGGCCTGCTCCGAAAACGATTCAGCCAGTATCCGATCCTCGGTTATGTCTGTGCCACTGAGTTCTGCAACGATCCCGCCATTCAGGAACACGTAGACCCGGTCGCACTGGCAGATCTCATCCATTTCTGTTGAGTACCACACAAAGGTTCGGCCCTTTTGTGCCTCTTGGCGCAGGATGGCATAGACTTCCTGTTTGGTCCCAATATCCACCCCGCGCATAGGGTCATCCATCAGCACTACGGGAGCACGTGTCGCCAATGCGCGTGCAAACAGAACCTTCTGCTGGTTGCCGCCGGAAAGCGAGAGGATGGGATTGTCGAGATTTTGCGTTCGCACTTCAATTCGCTCCCGCCATAAGCGGGCAACATCCGCCTCTTTCCCTTCATTCACGATGCCGAACCGCGAGAGATCCGGCAGGAGCGTTACGGTTAGGTTTTTGAGAATGCTCCATAGTGGCAGATTGCCATCGACATGCCGGTCACCGGCAACGAAAGCAGCCTTGCCATCTTTGCGCGTGATCCAGTCTCCTCCCTGGCCGAGAAAAAGGCTGACTAGCGTCTGGGTTTGGCCATGCCCTCCGAGCCCCGCCAAGCCCACTATCTCTCCGGCGTAGGCTTTGAAGTCGATCGCGCCGGACCCACCTGCAGCCTTTCGTGTGAGCACCGGCTTGTGGTTCGTACGGTCGCCGATCGGGGCAACGCTGTCGCGCTCCCGCACCACGCTTCCCATGGCCGCAACGAGGCTATCACCGGTAAAGTCGGCGGCACGGCGTTCTGTCACCACCCGTCCGTCTTTCATTACGACGACACGGTCGGCCGTGGACAGGATTTCTCCCAGGATGTGTGAGATGATGACAACCGAACCACCTGCGACAACAAACTTACGAACATAGGCTAACAACTGGGCGGCAAGGCCGGCGTCCAGCGAGGATGTGGGCTCATCGAGGATGACAAGGCGGACCTTGATGTCGCTCTCGGAAAAGGCGGTCGCGATTTCGACCATCTGACGCTTGGCAATGGAAAGTGATGCAATGCTCGCGCCGCAGGCTATGCCGTGTCCTGGGAAGATTTCATCAAGCTTTTGGCGAATTAGTTTCTCCGCACGGCGCCTCCACCCCAGTCCTGAAATGGAACGATGGGTTATGCGCGTGTTTTCGGTGACGGTTAGGTTAGGGCAGAGCGAAAGCTCCTGGAACACACACCTGAGCCCGTTCAGGCGAGCCGTATTGATGCTGTAGGTTTCGGTAACATTGCGCTCATCAAATAGGATGCTGCCTTTGTCTGGCGAGATAGCGCCGGTCATGATGTTAACAAGCGTTGATTTTCCGGCGCCATTGTGACCGACGAGACCCACGCACTCACCAGCATGGACGACGAAGTCGACACCTGCTAGCGCACGAACGGCACCGAAACTCTTTTCGGCACCGTTCAACGCGAACACGTCTGCTGGTTCAGCAGCGTTCATCAAGAGATCACTTCGCAGCAGCGATGGTGGCTTGAGCGTCTTCCAGGGTGTACTCCACGTTGGTAACGCTGCCCGCTCCAGTTGCGGCCAGCTGGTCCTCAAGGTTTTCCTGCGTCACTTCCACCAGAGGCACGACCAATTCTTTCGGAACGTCGGCGCCGTCAAGAATCTGCTGGGCAACCCAGAAGGCGAGAGTTGAGACGCCGGGCGCAATCGAAACCGAATAGGTCTCGTATCCATTGGCGTCCTTCTGCTCCTTCCACCACTTCAACTCGTCTTCACGGTTGCCCATGATGATGATCGGGGTTTCGCGCCCGGCAGCGGCAAAAGCTTGGGCGGCGCCATAGCCGTCGCCCCCTTGCGTGACCACGCCAACGATGTCTTCGGGAAGACTGGGCAGAATGCCCGCGACAGCCTTCTGCGCTACGTCTTGGGCCCAGTCGCCGTTCACCGAGCCGACGACCTTAAGATTGGGGTGGGCTGCGAGCCCCTTTTCGATACCTGCATGGATCTCGTCGTCGACCGAAACACCTGCCAAGCCACGAATCTCGAGCAGATTGCCACCTTCGGGAAGCTTCTTGGCAAGGAAATCGAGCTGGTTAACGCCCATCTGCTGGAAGTCGACGGCAATACGCCAGGCGCAGGGTTCGGTCACAATGCCGTCGAAGGAAACAACGGTAATGCCTGCATCACAAGCTTCCTTGATCGCGCCGTTAAGTGCTGTTGGGGATGCCGCATTGACAACAATGGCATCATAGCCCTGCAGAATCATGTTCTGTATTTGGGCCGCTTGTTCGGTGGCCTGGTTTTCCGCCGTGGTGAATGCGTCGGCAGCAGCTACAACGCCCGACTCAACGGCGGTCTTGGTGATCGTATCCCAGCTCGTCAGCATGGCTTGCCGCCAGGAGTTCCCAGCGTAGTTGTTCGACAACGCTATGCGTTTACCGCTGGTTTCAGCCATAACAGTGCTCGATACGAGCAAAGCTGCCAGCGCACCCAGAACGAATGCTTTCTTCATGATGTCCTCCCTCACGCCTAAACTGGCATGTTGTGCTTTGGCCTATGGCCACAAGCTGCGCGGACACTAACATGTTAGATGTAGTCAGCAAGACAGCTAGATACAAAATTTTGGCTGGGTGTTCTGGAGAACTATTCCTAAACGATGCCACAGCAGTTCGAGCATTCGCAGGAATGTCGCTGGTGTGTGATGCTAACAGCGGACCTCATGGGTCTAGTTGGCGATGAATGCGTAGAAACAAAAAGAGCTTCCAGTCTCTTTCGCTCATACGTCCCCAGGACCGAGCCCAGCCAATCCTTTGCTCAAGCACACAATCTTCTGAAAGCATTTCTGTATTCAACTCCTTAAAAGATCCTGGCGAGTCACTAGCGGACGTCTGCTTTAGGAACCGGTTGTGAAGTCCTGAACGGCCGATTTGGGGCGGGTTGCAGGCGTGAGCCTGCCAAGCTTGTGTGAAGCCAGTACCGCCGCTATTCTAATTCGGCACACATCAGGGTCGGGTATATGCCCCGTCCGTTGCCCGCTCTTAGCGGCCGGGTGCAGGGGCGCCTATGCAGGTCTCGGCAACTTTCTGGATCGTCATTGATCTTGGAAGTGCCACGTCAAAGCTCAGCAAGCTGCGCAATCAAGCCTACAACCGCCAAAATGGGAATGCTGGTATTGCGCTCGCACCATGTTGCCGACCTCAGACAAAAGTCCACGCAGATGCACTGCCGAACACCTCCGTGCGCGATGCGACGGAGGTAAAGATACTTCTCGAAACGTTGTGGCGGCTTGTTTCCTCTGCAACGGCCGCCGGCATCGTCGGAAGGCGCCGCAGCCACCTGAAGATTATCGCGAGTTCGTTCGTAAGCGACTTGCAAAGGGACGATGGAACGATGCCGACGGTCCAATCGGAGCCCTGATTTCACGTCAGCTTTCGGGAGCCAGACGAACCCGCATCTAAGGCCAGAAGGGGGCGCGTTGCAGAAGGCAGGTTCTCATCGTGGCAGGTATTTGCCGGTCCGCGTCTTGTACGCAGGAACACTCGCGGCGAGAGTTGCCGTGCTCAACGAAGTGATGCTGAAATTTAGGCAGGCAGCCCGCAAGCTCTGCAGTTGGAGCGTCACTTTGCCACTACGGCTTAGAAAGGATAGGCAGCTAACCTGCTGATCAGGTGAAGTGGGGATATCATTTTGAGCGGCGGTCTCGATATTGCAGTTGCCGGTGCCGGCCCGGGTGGACTGGCGATAGCTTTGTTCCTGTCACGCCACAGCCACAGGGTTCACCTTTTTGAACGCTTCGAAACACCCCGGCCTCTTGGATCAGGCCTCATGCTGCAACCCACGGGACTGGCAGTTCTCGAAGCGCTTGGGCTGAACGAGAAACTCGGCAAGCTGGGCTCACGTGTTGACCGCCTTTTGGGCACAGATTCTCGATCGGGTCGGACGGTGCTCGATGTCAGTTACAAGCCCCTGGGACCTGATGTACATGCCTTGGCCGTCCACCGCGCGGCAATGTTCAACGTGCTGCACGATGCGGTTATCGCTGCCAAAGTTCAGATCATGGTTGGGTTCACCGCGACCGGTATGTTCGCGTCGGAAGGGAGCTATTTCCTCTAAGGCAGCACAGGAAGCCACGGTCCCTTCCATCTAATCATCGACGCCACCGGTTCATCATCTCCACTACGGCCTTACGCAAAGCGCAGGCCAACTGCTCGCCCCCTGGAGTTCGGCGCCCTTTGGGCTACCCTGCCCTGGGTGGAGCATCGCTTTGACCGCAGCGCCCTGGTGCAACGCTACCGGAAGGCCAATGTCATGATCGGCGTTCTTCCTGCAGGCCGGCAAGTCACCGATGGCCCAGAGCTCGCCGCGTTTTTCTGGAGCTTCAAACCAGCCGATTATGATGCGGTGCCCAGCGCCGGTATCGCCGCATGGCGCTCCGAAGTCCGCAAGCATTGGCCCGAAACGCAATCTCACCTGGAAAATATTGAGGATTTCGACCAGTTGAGCCTGGCTCGCTACACTCACTCAACTCTGAGGGTGCCGGCAGGCGACGGGATCGTGTTCATTGGCGATAGTGCCCACTCAACCAGCCCACAATTGGGCCAGGGAGCCAACATGGCTCTGCTCGACGCTGCCGCCCTTGCTTGGGCAATTGGTGACACACGCAACATTCAGGACGCCCTGGCAAAGTACGTCCAGGTGAGACGCTGGCATGTTCGCCTGTACCAATTCTTGTCCAATGCACTGACGCCGCTCTATCAGTCAGACAGCTCTATCTACCCCGTTCTCCGTGACATCGGCACCACTTGTCTGGCCAAGATACCCCCTATGCCGTGGCTGCTAGCGAAGTTGATTTCCGGACAACTTCTGCTGCCGCGCCGTCCGCTTCTGTTCAATGGAGCGAAGGCGTGAACCGACCACATGTCGTCATTGTGGGCGCATCGGGGGTCTTCGGCTCCAGATTGGCTCGGCTGCTCGCAGGGCGACAGGCGTATCAAGTAACCCTTGCAGGACGAACGCTCGGGAAGATACTGCCGCTGCAGCCGGAACTCACCAAGACCCATCCGGACGGCAAGTACGAATCTGTTGTTCTGAACCGCGATCTTGTCCAGCCGCAGGACCTTCGATTACTGTGTTGCCACGTAGTGGTCGATTGTTCCGGCCCATTTCAGACGAGGGGCACCAACCTCATTGAGGCCGGGATCGGAGCTCACTGCCACTGGATTTGGCGGACTCCCGAGCTTTCGTCGCCCAGATTGGCCGTTTTGATCTTGCGGCCAAGGAGGCCGGCATAGCTGTGCTATCAGGAGCAAGTTCATCGCCCTGTCTCAGCAACGCCGTTCTGGATTACCTTGCTGGTAACTGGGTGAGCATCGACACAATCGACTGCGCCATTGTTCCAGGCAATCAGACTCCGAAGGGCAAGTCTGTCATCGATGGGATCCTCAGCTGGGTTGGGCAGCCCATCAAGTTCTTCCGAGAGGGCATGTGGCGAACAGGCGTGGGATGGACTAGCGGGCGGACCATAGCCATTGATGGTGTGTCCCCACGTCGAGTCATGCTCGCGGAGGTGCCCGATCTCGATGTTGTCCCCGCACGCTTCTCGCCCAGGATCCGGGCCGGCTTCGATGCCGGCATGGAGCTGCCTTTACTCAACATACTGATTGGATTAGCCGGGCTAGCCGTGCGGCTGCGTCTTGTCAGGTCGGCACGCACATTCTCAGCACTCGGTAACCTGATTTCCAACGCCCTTGATCGGTACGGCAGTCAGGACGGCGGGATGATGGTGGAAGTGACCGGCCTTGATGACTCTGGCCATCCTGGACGAGCCATCTGGCTACTAAAGGCCAGCAAGGGGCATGACCCTATGTTCCGATTGGACCCGCTGCGGCGCTGATCGAAAGACTCGTGCTCTCCGAACATGTGACGACCGGCGCAGCCAACGCAGCAGGTTGGCTCGTCCTAGACGAGATCATGCCCTGGTATTCAGGTCTCAGTCTCAACACACAGCAAAGTGCCAGGACTTCAACGGTCGCTTTTTCAGCGCGTGCTTGGGGATAGTTTCGAGCAAATGCCGGAGGTGACGCGGAAACTGCACCGCGGATGGCCTGCCGTTATTGCTCGCGGCAGCGCAACGGTTGAGCCAGCAACCTCGCCCCTGGGCCGGGTCCTTGCAAAGATGTTTAGGCTGCCTACAGCGGCTGGCGAGCACCAGCTGGCAGTGGTCATCGAAAGCAGGGATGGCCATGAGCACTGGACCCCGCGCTTTGGCTCCCACACGATGCACTCTGTCATGCGCGTCGATGGAAGCCTGCTCGAGGAGCGTTTTGGCCTGGTGGCCATTACGATGCAACTTGTCGCGACAGCAAAGGGGTTGGACATGCATCCGCTGAGGGGCCGCTTCAACAGCATTCCCCTGCCGCGCTTCCTCCTGCCAGTCGTCACTGCTCGAGAAACCAGCGTGGCAGGGCGCCATTGCTTTAAAGTCGAGATCGCTCTGCCAATCATTGGACGCTTGATGGCCTATCGCGGAAGCCTAAACGTGTAGCAACATCCAATTCTGAGGAGCATCTGCACAAATTCTGCAATCACGCGCAGCACTCTAGCGGCATGCGCAATCCTGATCCCAATTCGTCCCGGTCCGCCGTGCGCCTCCCCAGCAGCATCGTCGACAACGGCTGGTGGCTGGTGGAGGAGTTCCCCACCCTAACCCGCCCGGTTCAACGGCGATTAGGTTGCGCCCTTTATATCATCAACAAAGGCGCACCTGATGCAGAACCAGACGAAACCAAGATCGACAAAGCCCCACATCCTGCTTGGGGCGTTCATCGTAACGATCCTGCTGGTGGCGCTGAGTGACGTCCTGCTGTTCGACGCCGAACCCGGCATCAACCTCTTTCTGAGCGTTGTCGCCATAGCCTTGGGCATTCTGGTTATCGCCTGCCGCCGGGAGCGCTACCGCCAAGGGGCGGCAGGTTTGATGACAGCAACTGTCCTGTCCCTGCCGCTTGTCGAAGCACCCTCATTGCTGGCTTGTGGCTTCGCGGCTTTGGGGTTGAGCCTTTCTGCGCTCATTGCTGTCCGGCTCCTACCAGATGAACTGGAGCGCGTTCCCGTAACAGTGCTGCGCTTTTTGGTGCCCACGCCCGCTACGCTGATCCGCGATGCTGCCGCCTTGCGTCCTGCCATTCATGATCAGGTCGGACGAAAAGCGGCAGTGTGGCTGATGGCCTGGGTCGTGCCCCTGAGCCTGGGCGCTGTTTTTGCCTTCCTCTTCGCGTCGGCCAACCCGGTGATCGAGGGGCTTCTTTCCAAGCTGCGGCTGGAAACCGTGCTCGACCTTCTTGATCCCATCCGCATGCTATTCTGGCTTGTGCTGGCGATGGCGATCTGGTCGCTGCTGCGTCCAAAAGTGCTAGGTCGGCGGCCGCGCAGGGAGAGTGTACACTTGCTTCCCGAGACAAACTCCATCTGGCTGGGGCAGGCGGCCGTTTTCCGCTCACTTGTTGTTTTCAATGGGCTGTTTGCCCTCCAGACAGGGCTTGATCTGACCTATCTTTGGGGCGGCATGGCCCTGCCGGATGGCATGAGCCATGCCGAATACGCCCATCGCGGTGCTTATCCCCTGATCGCCACGGCTCTATTGGCCGGAGCCTTCGTGTTGGCAGCGATGCGCGAGAATGGGCCGGGACATCACCACAAGGTCATCAGGGCTTTGGTGTACCTGTTTCTCGCGCAAAACGTTCTTCTCTGCCTCTCGGCCATGCTGCGGCTGAACCTTTATGTCGAGGTTTATTCAATGACCGATTTGAGGCTAGCGGCGGGAATCTGGATGGGGCTGGTGGCCACCGGATTGGTGCTGGTCACGCTGCGCATCTTGTTGCGCAAACGCAATAGCTGGCTGATCGCGACAAATCTGGTGGCGTTGATGATGGTACTCTATGCGTCCGCCATGCTTGATCTTTCCGGCTATATCGCCCGTTTCAACGTCGAGCATAGCTGGGAGCTCACCAAAACTAATCTGCCTACAGACCTTTCTTATCTGCAAACGCTCGGGCCGAGCGCCATTCCGGCGCTTGACCGGCTGATCCCGCGTCTTATTCCCGGCGGCAGTCGTTGGGCTGAGGCGGTAACGATCCGGGCGGCCCTGGTCCGGGGCGTCGTTGACGAACCCGGCGACTGGCGTAGCTGGTTCTGGCGCATGCAGCGACTGCAGGATTACCTCGTCATGCACGAACTTGCCTCCGCGCCGCCAAACCGGCAAAACGGTTCGGCGTTCGTCAGGTAGGTGTCATGAGCAGCCGCATTCTTATTGTCGACGACGAGCCCCATATTCGGGATGTCATCACCTTTGCGCTCGAACGGGCCGGCATGACGGTCACTTCGGCCCGCGATGGCGCCGAAGCCCTGATCGCCTGGAGACGCCATGAGCCGGAACTCATCGTGCTCGATATCGGCATGCCTGAACGCGATGGGTTGGATGTGTGCCGAACCATTCGCAAGACCTCTGACGTCCCGATCCTCTTTCTGTCTGCCCGCGGTGAAGAGGTGGACCGTGTCGTCGGCCTCGAGATCGGCGGCGATGACTATGTGAGTAAGCCGTTCAGTCCACGCGAACTGGTGGCCCGTGTCAAAGCCATTCTCAAGCGAACAGCGGGGAATGCAGGGAACCGGCCTGATGTCCTGGTGCGCGGGCTGCTGAGACTAGATCGTACTGCCCATAGTGCAACGTGGAACGCAGCGGCAGTCACCCTCACCGCACTGGAGTTTTCCGTGCTATCTGCTTTGATGTCGCGGCCTGACATGGTGTTTTCGCGCGAGCAACTGATCGTAGCGTCCCATGGCAGGGACATGCATGTGTCGGACCGCACGGTCGACAGCCATGTGCGCAACATCCGCGCCAAGTTCATTGCGGTCGGTGGCTCGAATGTAATCGCCACTATTCACGGTGTCGGCTTTCGACTGTTTTTACCGGAGGCTGTCACGTGACAGCGCCGCAGGTGCCCGACAAATGGCGACCGTCGCTGGGGCTCGTAGTTTATGGTGTCCTGCTTGCTGTCTTCGGTCTGCCCTCTGGTCTCATCGTGCTCGTGCGCCTTGTCGGTGGGCGTGGACTGTCAACCCTCGAGATTGGCGTCCTCATCGTCTCGCTCATCGGCACGCTCACGATCGCTTATGTACTCACCCGTGCAGTGACTAAGCCCATTGAAGGTCTGGTGATGCGCACGCGCGAAATCGCGCAGGGCGGTCGGAACGCAATTCGGCCACCCGACGCCTATGGGACAGCCGAATTGGCTGTCCTGTCGCAGGCTTTCCTTGACCTATCATCCAAGCTCATGAATCGGACTGAATATATGCGCTCGTTCGCAGCGCATGTATCGCATGAGCTGAAGTCACCGCTGACAGCTATCAAAGGCTCGACCGAGCTGATGCGTGACGAGGGTGATAGCATGACACCCAAGGAGCGGCAGAAGTTCCTCGACAACATCGTCAAGGACGCTGACCGGTTAACTCAGCTTGTTGCACGGCTACGAGAACTCGCCGAGGCCGAATTGCCCACCAGGCCAGGAATAACAACGCTTGGCGAGATCCTTCCTAAGCTGCAGGCTCAATTCCCCAAGCTCAAAATCGTCTTATTTGGCGAAGACGTCCCAATCGGGCTGCCTGCAGAGACACTCGGTATTGTATTGGCGCATCTTGCCAGCAACTCGGAGCAGCATGGCGCATCACACCTAACGGCCGGCGCCACCAAAGATCGCGGCCGCCTCTGCATCACAGTCACCGACGATGGATCGGGCATATCCGATGGTAATCGGGACCGTGTATTCCAACCGTTCTTCACCACTAGGCGCGACAGCGGCGGCACCGGCATGGGTCTTGAGATCGTCAGGGCCATGCTCCAGAGCCACGGCGCTGAGATCGAGCTTGTCCCTTCCAGCCAAGGCGCCAGCTTTCAGATCCATGCACTTTGCACGCGAAACAATTAGTGCTGCTAACGCCCTGAAGTATTCAATATTCGTCCAATTTCGCGACGACGAACTGTTTTACAGTCTGCGTTGGCTTCGAACTGGCCGTCCCACTAGCCACTGTTGAATGTCTGCTTTCGGGAACGGGGAAAATATGGACAGACCGCCAGAATGGGGCGCAGTGAAGACGGGCAGGGCAGGGGCATGTAGCGACTCTGCCCGGACTGGGCAAAGCCGCGTTGCTTAGATCTCCGTTGCCTCAGATAGTGAGAGTGCATCGTCTACGTCGACACCCAGGTACCGTACCGTGTTCTCGATCTTGCTATGCCCGAGCAGTATCTGAATGGCTCGGAGGTTGCTCGTGGCCTTGTAGATGATCGACGCCTTGGTTCTGCGCAGGGAATGGGTACCATATTCTTGCAGTGTCAGACCAATGGCGGTGACCCACTTGTCGAGCAGCCGTGCATACTGACGCGTGCTCAGGTGGCGATCAGCATTGACGCGGCTCGGAAACGCGAAGTCATCGACCGTGCCGCCTCGTCGCCCAAGCCAGGCCAGAAGGCTAGCTCTTGTGTCCGAGGTGATCTCAAACTGAACGGGTCTGCCCGTCTTCTGCTAGATCACCATCGATCTGGAACGGATTGTCGGTCCAGCCACGAGTGTGCCGATCTTTGCCGCTCGGCGTCGGCGCCTCCGCGCCCTTATGGCGGCTATCGGTTTTATCTGGAAGTACTGGTCACGATGGCAAGCCAATCATGATCCTAACTTTAGCTACCAATCTGGCGGTGGCGATTTTGTCAGGGACATAGATGGAATACTCACATCGTACGGCCAGTGGGCGGAGCTTCAGGACACCATACGGTTCGTGCTGATAGAAGCCGTCGTTGCATTGGTTGTTAGAAAGATCATTGGTCCCCTACATAGGCGGAGCCCCGATCGTTATAATTCTAGGCGGCTTACGCAGGAAAACCACCGAAAGCCGACAGGCCGGAAACCACCCCAAAGTCGCAGTGGAGCAAGAGGCCGCTGCCGACCCCATTTCAGACCTCCGCAAAGGACGCTCAAAGTCCTGTATGCTGCCTTTCATCTTAGTTTTCTAAGCAACTTAGCACCGTATGGTCGGCATTGCTTTGAAAAACCGGCAGATGGCAGATCTTGTGAATTAATCGGCTGATCCACCTGCTGAGCAAACCCGTACTTTTGTTGTATCGGTCGTTTCAAATGGTCTCATGAAGGTATCGAGCTTCACAAGCATAACCGATGACGGCTGCACTTGGGACATCGGCCTCATCAGTTCGCCCGTTGGCTTAGCGACGCCAATACTGCTCGCGTTTCAGTGATCATGGTCACTGTATGGAAGAACGTATCCTGGTGCGCGCTCATCTTCATGGCGGGCATCGCAGCCCTGCCAAAAGAGCTCTACGAGGCCGCCGAGGTTGAGGGGGCCAACATTCTTCAGAGGTTCTGGTTCGTCACGCTGCCCATGCTGATGCCTACTGTCTACCTGATCGTGATGCTCCGCGGCATGGCCGAGGTTCAGACGTTTGAGCAGATCAACGGCTTGACGCGAGGCGGGCCGGGGACGGCCACCGAAACCATCGCCGTCTATCCCTACTCTCGGTTCTTCCAGGAACTTCGGTATGGCTACGGCTCCGCAATCAACTTGCTCCTGCTGCTATGCAGCGTGACGATCGGCGGCTTCTTCGCATGGAGACTTTACCGCGCGAACAGAAGCGGAGTTTGACATGCCTCCAATGATGCAACAACGACTGGGGCGCACTGCCCAATATGGCACGCTGATCATCGTACTTCTTCTGCTGGCCTTTCCCATCTACTACATGGTCATCACGTCATTGAAGCCGCCGGGCGAGGCTTACCGTTTGCCACCGACGTTATGGCCAAGGAATCCCACCATCGATGCCTATCCGTTCGTGGTCAAAGCGTAGAACTACTTCGGGAGCCTCGCCAACACTGTCCTTGTAGCCGGGAGCGCCGCGGCCGGAGCGACACTGCTCGGTGGGCTAGCGGCATATGGTTTCAGCCGGATGACGTTCCTGGGCAAGTCAGCCCTTTATAGCGCTCTGGTGGCTACAGTTGCCATCCCAGGCATGGTTACTCTAGGGCCGGTGTTCATCGCCTACAACGAGCTTGGACTTCTCGACACCCATATTGGGCTAATCCTGATCTTCATGTCAGACGGCATCCCGTTCGCGTTCCTTACCTTGTTCGCATACTTCAGATCCATTCCGCGGGAGTTAGACGAAGCTGCCTGGATCGACGGGGCAGGGCTCTTCAGCACCTTGTTCAAGATCATATTCCCGATCGCTATGCCTGCTTTCGCCGTAACGTTCCTCCTGCTGTTCATAGCTGGGTGGAACGAGTTCCTTTACGCCTTCACCCTCACCGTATCGCCTGAAACCAGGTTGCTCACCGTGCGCTTATTCGAGGTGTTGGTCAGGGCAGGTGCAAACACCACCCCATATGACCTCATCGCCGCCGGAGGCGTCTTGATCCTCCTACCCCTCATTCCACTTCTCGCCCGCGTCCAGAAGCAGCTCGTGCAGGGCATTCTGGCCGGTGCTGTCAAGGGTTGAAACTGCAGAAGAAAGTGTTCGGCAATGGAACCGGTTAAAATCAGCAATGCTTTCAAGCGCTTCGGCAGCGTCGAAGTACTCAAGGGAGTTTCCGTTGATATTGCAGAGGGCGAGTTCGTCGTCCTCGTGGGACCCTCGGGTTGCGGAAAGTCTACTCTGCTCCGGATGGTAGCAGGTCTTGAACCGATTTCTGGCGGGACCATCGCCATCGGAGATCGTGTGGTGAATAGACTTCCGCCAAAGCAACGTGACATTGCGATGGTTTTCCAGAGTTGCGCTTTGTACCCCCATATGACCGTGGCCGAGAACATGGCGTTTTCGCTCCGGATGAAACGCATGGATCGAAGCGTAGCAGACGCCAAGGTTGAACAGGCTGCCGAGATGCTAGGCTTGGGAAATCTGCTCGGCCGCTACCCTCGGGAGCTTTCGGGTGGACAGCGTCAGCGGGTTGCAATGGGACGAGCGGTTGTCCGTAATCCCGCGGTCTTCCTGTTTGACGAACCGCTCTCTAATCTCGATGCCAAACTTCGGGTCCAGATGCGCGCGGAGATCAAAGAACTGCATCAACAGGTCCGCACTACCACGATCTACGTCACGCACGATCAGGTCAAAGCAATGACGATGGCGGATACAATTGTCGTGATGCGCGACGGCAAGGTCGAGCAGATGGGTTCGCCGATCGATCTTTTTGACCGTCCGCGAAACATATTTGTTGCCCAGTTCATTGGATCGCCTTCGATGAACATCGTAGAGGTGAATTTAACTGAGCAAGGGTTTGTCACTTCGGACGGTCAAGTCCTTCCGGCACCGTCCGCTACCGGATCAGCGGCCTTCTACGGTATTCGTCCAGAACACTTAGTGCCGAATTTTGACGGCATTCCGATGGAAGTTGTTGTCGTTGAGCCAATGGGATCCGAAACTCAGCTCGTCTTAAAGCTTGGGCAAACGACATTAATCAGTCTGGTCCGCGAGCGTTTAGCTGTTACACCGGGATCTGTGATGAGGTTCAAACCCGAACTTCAGTCCGTACATCTGTTCGACGGGGAGAGTAACCGCTGCGCGATGAACTGAGTTCCTCCTTATATGGCATTCGAACTGTATAGCTATTCTGGACCAGTGCTGTTGGTGACAGCGCCACAAGTTTACCTCGTCCACGCGAAGCAACCATGTTCAGGCCGATCTAACGGCCGTTTATATGGCTGGAGGCACAATAGCAGCCGCCGGAATCCCCCCAATTCAGCCGAAAAGAGTCAACTTCCGGTGGCATCAGGCTCCCTCAATCAATGACGTGAAAGAAGGCGCTCGCAAGGGCGCATTCTTTTTGATTGTCGTACTGCATTTGCTTTAATCTAAGCGCAATTCAGCGTCGCTGTTTGAATGATCTGCATCATCCCAGTTCGCCGCTTCCGTAAGATTAGTGATTTAACATTGCTTCTGAATTTCAGGGCTTGCATTTGTCTTTGGATTTACAGGCATAATCTAAATATTAGAATTGCTACGTTCAACGCTTTGAAAACTTGAAAAATCGGTGGGTTGACAAGTTAGGTAGCTGCGGTAACGTTCCCATGAGAACCTGGGAGGGGTTATGGGTCAGAGTCGCGGTCGGCGGCCGACGATTATCGATGTGGCGGAGCGTGCCGGGGTGAGCAAGAGCACCGCGGCGCGGGCGCTGGCGGGCTCGTCCAATATCACGGAGGAGACGCGGGAGCGCGTGGTCAAGGCAGCTGCGGCGGTTGGCTATGAGCGCAATCATCTTGCCGTGGGCATGCGCTCGGGGCGCAGCGGCATGCTGGGGCTGGTCATTCCGGATATCACCAATCCTTTCTGGGCCGAGGTGGCGCGGGGCGCGCAAGACTGGGCGACGCGGGCAGGGGCTTCCTTGCTGGTATTTTCCTCGGACTGGGACCCCAAGACCGAAGCGACTCATCTAAGGACGCTGCACCGGGCGCGGGTAGATGGCGTCATCGTCAATCCGGTGTCCGACAGTTTCGATGACCTTGACCGGTTTGGATTGCCGTGTGTTTTCATTGGCTCGAGCGCCGAGCGCTTCCACGATGTTTCGAGTGTCGGCTCGGACATCGCCCAGGCCGTCCGGCTGGGCCTTGATCATCTGGTTGCCAATGGCCACCATGCGCCTGCGCTGATCCTGGGGCCAAAGTCGCGCCTGGCGCGGGCGCGTTTCCTGCGGGCGGTGCATGAGCACTGCGTGGAGCGCGATGTAGATCCGGCGATCCTGCGCATCGAGGAGGGCGAGTATACTGTCGAGGGTGGACGGCAGGCCATGCAGCGCCTGCTTGAAACGCCGCGCGTCGGGCATTTGGCGGTGTTTGCCGCCAACGACATGATGGCTTTGGGCGCGATGATGGCAGTGCGCGATGCCGGGCTTGATTGTCCGCGCGACGTGTCGATCCTCGGCTTTGACGGCATTCCTTCGGGTGAATTTGCCTGGCCAGGACTGACCACCGTCGTCAAGCCCGGCCGCGATATCGGCGAGCGGGCTGTGGAATGCCTGTTCGATGAAATAGAACACAAGCCGGACCACCGGCGGATCTACATGCCGTGCCGATTGCTAGAGCGAGGCTCACTCGCCGATTTGTCAGCACAACAGCCCAAGCGTGTTGCGGGGGTGGGGAGGGTCTGATCATGGTTGCCAAGACTGGCGCAAAGATCACTGCTGTGCTGTCAGATGGGAACGTTCCCAGTAGCAGCAGCAATTCAGCAGAATTTGATAGCGGACTGTTAGCATCGAGAGGCGCATTCGGCGCAAAGGTGCGGCAATGGTGGCCCTACTACGCCATGATGGCGCCGGGCCTGCTGTTTTTCTTTGTTTGGCACTATGTTCCGATCTGGGAGGCCAAGATGGCCTTCGAACAGGTGAAGATCATTCCGCCTAATATCTGGGTTGGGCTCAAGAACTTCCAACAGCTGTTCGCATCGCCGATCTTCTACCAGGTCCTGTTCAATACCCTGATCATCTCGGGCATGAAGATCCTCTTCGTGTTTCCGGTACCTATCATTGTGGCGCTGCTGCTCAATGAAGTGCGCAACGGCAAGCTGCGCGGCGCGATCCAGTCGGCGATCTACCTGCCGCATTTTCTGTCATGGGTGGTAATCGCCGGCGTGTTCATTGCGCTGCTGTCGCCCACGGACGGTGCGGTCAACCAAATCCAACAGTCTATGGGCTTTGGCACCATCAACTACCTGACCAATACCGGCACGATCCGCTGGGTCCTCGTGATCTCGGAGATCTGGCGCTCTGCGGGGTGGGACAGCCTGCTCTATCTCGCAGCGATCTTCGCCATTGCGCCCGAACTCTATGAAGCGGCCGAAATGGACGGCGCCAATCGCTGGCAAAAGATCTGGCACGTGACCATCCCCGGGATCGTGCCGACTATTGCGACGCTGTTCATCCTCAACATGGGCATGTTCCTCAGCGCCGATCTCAATCAGGTCATTAACTTCCAGAACGACGTCAACGCGTCCACGATCGATATCCTCGACACCTATGTCTATCGGCTGGGCCTCTCGACCGGCGAGTATGCGCTTGCGACGGCAGCAGGCCTGTTCAAGGCCGTGATCGGCATGATCCTCGTCATCACGTCCCATCTCGTCAGCAAACGGCTGACAGGCAAGGGAGTATGGTGATGGCCAGCCAATCGCGCCGCACGCCGCTTGAGCGGGTCGAGTATGTGCTGATCGTATCGACCCTGCTGTTGTTGGTGGTCTTTACCCTGCAGCCGCTGTTGAACCTGCTCGCCCTGTCCTTCACCGACCCTAGCAATGTGCCGGGCTTTTCGGGCCTTTCCATCTTTCCCGAGGGCTTTTCGACCGATGTCTGGGCGCTGCTGCTGCAGCACCCCAATGTGCAGCGCGGACTGTTCAACTCCATCTGGATGACCGCGACCAGCGTCTGCATCGGCGTGATGGGCACCGCGCTCATGGCGTGGGGCATGTCGCGGCCGGGCCTGCCCGGACGCCGGCTGATCTTCATCCTGGTGCTCGTCACCATCGTCTTCGAGCCGGGCATCATTCCAGATTACTTCCTGATGAAGCGGTTGGGCCTGCTGAACACGCCCTGGTCGGTGATCATGTATAAGGTCATCAGCGCCTGGTATTTGATCATCCTGATCCGGTTCTTTGAGGAAATTCCCAAGGAACTGCTGGAGGCCGCCGAACTCGATGGCGCCAATCCGTTCCAGACCTTCTTCCTGGTCGTGCTGCCACTGGCAAAGCCTGCTCTCGCGACCATTGCCCTGTTCTACCTCGTGCTGCACTGGAACGAGTTTTTCCGGTCCATGATCTACCTCAACGATCAAAGCAAATGGCCGCTGCAGGTGGTGCTCCGACAGTTCGTGATCGAAGGCGACAAGATCGCCATCGTAGGCGCCAACAACGCCAACAACAATATCGGGCTGGCGCAGATCGACATCCGTGCGCTCAAGGCCGGGATGATCTTCATCACCATCCTGCCGATCCTGGCGATTTATCCGCTGATCCTGAAGTTTTTCACCAAGGGCACGATGTCGGGGGCACTGAAGGGATGAGTGTTGTCAGGCGTATGTGTATGCGGCCTCGCCCCCACCCGGCCTCCCCCTCGCGGGGGAGGAGAAGAGGGGGATTGGGCGGTATGGTGCCACACTCGCCAGAGAACTCCTCCCCCTGCCAGGGGGAGGTCGGGTGGGGGTGCGAGAGCCCGGATATCTGGGCCAGCCTGCCCACCCTTGATCCCTCCCCGCTAGGGGGAGGGTGTCGACTGAGGGTTCGGAAACAAGAAATCCGCGTAAGCGGCAGAATCAAAAAACTAGGAGGAGACGACCAATGACTTTGAAGAAATTGCTTCTGGCGACAACCGCCATGGCCGTGCTCGGCGCCCTTGCCGCGCCGGCTTTTGCGCAGACAACGGTCCGGCTGGTGAGCAAGGATCTGCTGAGCACCAATCCGGATGACGTTAGGGAGATCGAGGCGATCGAAGCGGCGCTCAAGGCACAGGGCAAGGATATCGACATCCAGACCATCGACCTGCCGAGCGGCACCTCGGCTTATGGCGATGCGCTCGGCGTGATGCTCCTTTCAGGCGATATCCCGGACATCATCTATTTCCAAGGCGGCGATCAAAAGATGGCCGAGCAGGGCATTCTGGAAAACCTCAACCCATGGATCGAGAAGTCCGAGCACATCAAGGCTGCGCTTTGGCCACACAACGTGGAACGGCTCGCGGCTTACCCCTACCTGCTCTATATCTACCCGCCGCGTGCGCCGCAGCCTGTGATCCGCCAGGATTGGCTTGACCAGTTGGGGCTTGAGCCACCTAAGACAGTGGAAGAGTATGAAGCGCTGTTCCAGGCGATCAAGGATGCCGATCTCGACGGTGATGGCACCCCCGGCAATACTCTGGGCCTGACCGGGTTTGGTAATACGAGTGAACTGGACTCCGTATTCAACCAGGCCTTTGGTGTTACCGGCACCTGGATGAAGGATGCCGAAGGGCAGTGGGTCAATGCCCGCGTCACCGAAGCGGAACGGGCCAAGATCGAGTTCTATGCGCGACTTGCCGAAAAGGGCCTGTTCGACAAAGAATTTGTCACCAACACGTTCGACGTGAAGGAAGACAAGTTCTATACCGGCAAGGCCGGGGTGATCTTCGGCTCTTCACCTGAAGTCATCGACATTTACTCCGGCAAAATGCGCCAGGCTCATCCCGGCGAAACCATTGACCTTGCCCTTTTGCCGATTCCCTCGGGCCCCGGCGGACAAGGCCTCGCTGCAGTGGACGTGTCCAAGGAATCCCGCGGCTGGGCGATGTCCTCGCTTTCCGAAAACAAGGAAGCAGCTTTCGCAGTTCTCGATTTCATGGCGTCCAAGGAAGGCCAGGACATCGATCGCATGGGCTTTGCCGATGTGCACCACACGGTCGGTGCTGATGGGACGGTGACGTTCACGGACCAGATCTCGACCTGGTACGCTCGCTTCTTCAACGCTGCCAACTGGACCCCGCCGGCTCCGCTGCTGTCGCCCACGGCGCAGGCCGCCCTCGACACGATCAAGAGCAATTTCGTTGCTGATAATGCCTTCGTTTGGCCGGCCGAGTACGCCGCCGAGGTGGATGCGGCCGAGCAGGTCTATCGCTCCTGGGTCGCCAGGTTCATCACCGGGGAAGCGCCGCTCGACCAGTGGGGCCAGTTCGTCAGCGAGTACAACGCTGCGGGCGGCACGCGCATGGCTGAGTATGCGGCAACAGTGTTGGGCGAGTAGGTCGCCTGAGCCAGATGAACTCCTCCCCCTGCCAGAGGGAGGCTAGGTGGGGGTGCGACAGCCCCGATATCGGAGCCAACACCCCTCCACGCCGACCCTCCCCCTCATAGGGGGAGGCATCGACTGAAATAGCAGTGCTTCCTCGGAGGCAAAGAGGCAAAGAATATGACTCCAAATCTCCAATCGCGCATTCGCGGCATGTTGCATGGCATTGCGCTGGGCGATGCCTTGGGTGCGCCGGTGGAGAAGCTCTCGGCAGCGCAGATCCGCGAACGCTATGGGCGGGTGAATTCGGTGATGACCCGCTGGCACAAGATGGATCTACCGCCCGAGCAGCGCAATTATCGAGTTCGGGGCGACGGGATCGTTACGGACGATACCCTGATGACGCTGGCCTTGATGGACATTTACGCTGATGTGCGCCGCCATTTAGACGCCTGGGATATGGCCGACGGCATGGTGCGCCAGATCGCCTGGACCAAGCGCTGGGTGCCCGAATTGGGGCGTGAAGCCATGCTGATCGACCGTTTGTTTTATCCCGAGAAATGGATTTTCCAGCGCCATCAACTCAGCAATTGCGATCCGCGCCAGGGCGGCATCGGCAATATGGTCAATTGCGGCGCGGCCATGTACATCGCGCCCATCGGGGCCGTGAACGCGGCCGATGCCAAGGCTGCCTACAACGAAGCCATTGCCTTTGGGTCGGGCCACCAGGAAAGTTATGGGCTCGAGGCGGCCGGGGTGATGGCTGGTGCGGTGGCGGCGGCTTTTGTGCCGGGCGCGACGATCGAGCAGATCTTTGACACGGCTGTGGGCCTAGCCAAGGACGGGACGCGCGATGCTCTTATCGCTGTCGGCGAAACGGCGCGAGATTTGCGCGGCACCGGTGCAGATCATGCAACGGTGTGCGACGCCTTCCACACCACCATCGCGCGCTTCTCGGTTCTGGGCGACGACGTCAATCACAGCGCGGACAAAGTCGGTCGGCTCACCGATGCCTATCGCCCGAGCCGCCTCCAATCGATCGAGGAACTGCCCCTCGCGCTGGGTTTTTGCCTTCTCAACAATGGCGATTTCCGCCTGTCCATCGAAGATGGGATCAATTCGGGCCGCGACACCGACTCCATCGGGGTGATGGCCGGGGCGATCCTGGGGGCGCTGCGTGGCGAGGACGTCATCGACCCGCAGGACAGCCGGCAGATCGACGCAGCCAACCGGCTCGACCTCAACGCTTCAGCCGATGCTTTTACCCAGATAGTGACCACGATGCTGACCGCGGATCGGGCGGCGGCCAGCCAACGCGATGCAGCCTTGGTTGCCCTTTTCGAGCCAGTGCCCGCGCTGGCATCCTGACCCTCTTGCCTGAAAGACCTCTGATGCTCTCTGAAACACAAATTCTCGAAAAGATCTATGCCGGCTTTATCGGCAAGGCCATTGGCGTGCGGCTGGGGGCGCCGGTGGAGCCGACCATCTGGAGCTATGAGCGCATTCAGAAGACCTATGGCGAGGTGACGCAGTATTTGCGTGATTTCAAGAATTTCGCGGCCGACGACGACACTAATGGCCCGGTCTATTTCATCCGGGCGCTGCGCGATTATGGGCTTGGTGCGACGGCCGAGGATGTGGGCAAGACCTGGCTCAACTATGCGGCCGAAGAGCATGGCATGTATTGGTGGGGCGGCTTTGGCGTTTCAACCGAACACACGGCCTACCGCAATCTGCGTGCGGGCATTCCGGCGCCCCAATCGGGCTCCATTGCGCAGAACGGCACGACCGTCGCCGAGCAGATCGGCGGGCAGATCTTTATCGACAGCTGGGGCTGGGTGAACCCTGGCAATCCGCAGCGGGCCGCCGACATGTCGGCGATGGCCGCGAGCGTGGCGCATGACGGGGATGGGCTCAATGGCGCGCGCTTCTGCGCTGCAGCCATCGCGGCGGCGTTCGAGGCCAGGAGCATCGACGAGATCATCAAGACGGCAATGTCGACCATTGATGCTGGCGCGACTTATGCGCGGGTCTGCCAAGCGGTGATCGACTTTCACAAAGGCAATCCGGACGATTGGCGCGCCTGTCGCGACATGTTGGGCGCTGAGTGGGGTTACGATCGTTATCCCGGCGTCTGCCACATCATTCCCAACGCCGGGGTCACCATAATGGCCATCCTTTATGGCAGGGGCGATCTGCCGCACACGGCCGAGATAGCCACCATGGCCGGATGGGACACCGACTGCAATGCGGGCAATGCCGCAGCCGTCGTCGCGACCTTCCAGGGCCTGCACGAGGGCTGGGACAAGTACCGCAAGCCCATCAACGATTTCCTGGTCGCTTCGGGCATCGTGGGCACGATCAACATTGTCGATATCCCGAGCTTTGCGCGCGAACTGACTGTGCTGGCGCTCCAGCTGGCCGGGCGCGAGGTGCCCGCGCTGTGGCTGGAGGATTGCACGCGCCGTGGACTGCGGTTCGATTTCGACCTGCCGGGTTCGACCCATGGCTTCCGTACGGAGGGGTTCAACCAGATTTCGCTGCGTCATTCAGCAGAAAAGTATGTCGAGGGCTCACGCGGCTCGCTTGAAATCCAGCTCGATCGGCTCGAGCGCGGGCAGGGCGGGCGGGTGTTCTGGAAGCCGTTCTATCGCCGGTCGGATTTCGATGACGAGCGCTACCGGCCGATGTTCAGCCCCGTGGTCGATGCCGGCCAGACCGTCAGATTCAAGCTCTGGCTTGATCCGTGGAATGGCGATGGCAATCTGCGTGTAGCGCCCTATGTACGGCGCACCATGAGCGGGGCAGTGGAGGAAACCGGCGCTTGGGACGTGCCCTCGGCGGAAGGTTGGCAGGATTATAGCTTCGTCGTGCCCGAGGGCGTCGAGGCGATCGACGAGATTGGGATCTCCATCGAGTATTTCGGACGGCTCAAGTTCCTCGGCCGGCTGTTCCTGGCGGATTGCCGGGTGGATGGGCCCGGGCATACGGTGATTGAGCCAGAGACCGAAACGCAGGAATGGGGCGCCATCACGCGCTTCACCTTCAATCGCGGGCACTGGACTAAAAGTTTTGGCCGCATCCAGGGACACACGGCGGGTGACGCTGACATGTGGACTGGGCATTATTATGCGCGGGATGTTGTGGTGAGGGCCGATATCCAGCGGTTGGCGGGTGTTTCGCAGCTGGTGACGGCGCGGGTGCAGGGCACTGGCCGGTTCTACGCCGCGGGGTTTGAAAGTGACGAGGTGGTCATCCTCAAGGAGGATTTCGGCTCGACCGTTCTGGCCCGCGCGCCGTTCAAGGCGGAGACCGGTAAGAGCTACGTCTTCGAGTTTCGTACAATCGGCGATCGGTTGAGCTTCGCCGTGGACGGGCAGGAGCTCATCAGCGCTGCCGATGGAGAATATGCATACGGAATGGCCGGTGTTCGGCTGGCTTCGGCCGGACGACTGAGTTTGGGCCGCTTCGAGATCATCGAAACCGCATAGGCGGGGGAGACCAGCATGTCTGAAATCGAACTGAAACATGTCGGCAAGCAGTACGGGCAGGTGACCGTGCTCAAGGACATTTCGCTTGAAATGGCCGATGGCGAGTTCGTCGTGCTGGTCGGGCCTTCGGGCTGCGGCAAGTCCACCTTGCTGCGCATGATCGCGGGGCTGGAGGACATCACCTCCGGCCAGATCACCATCGGCGGCAAGATCGTCAACAACATGCCGGCCAAGGAACGCGACATCGCCATGGTGTTCCAGAGCTACGCGCTTTATCCGCACATGAAGGTCGCCGACAATATGAGCTTCTCGCTTCGTTTGGCAGGCACCTCTAAGGCCGAGATCAATAGCCGCGTGGCGGCGGCGGCTGAAATCTTGGGCTTAGAGGATCTCTTGGACCGGCTTCCGCGCGAGCTTTCGGGTGGGCAGCGTCAGCGCGTGGCGATGGGCCGCGCGATCGTGCGCAATCCCCGGGCATTCCTGTTCGACGAGCCCTTGTCCAACCTTGATGCCAAGCTGCGCGTCAAAATGCGCGGCGAGATCAAGCGGCTGCATCAGCGGTTGGGCAAGACCATGATTTATGTGACGCACGACCAGACCGAGGCGATGACCATGGCCGACAAGATCGTGGTGCTCAATGGTGGGCGCATCGAGCAGGCCGGCGCGCCGCTCGAGCTCTACAACAATCCGGCGAATTTGTTCGTCGCGAGCTTTATCGGTTCGCCGGAGATGAATTTGTTCGCGACGCGCTATGAGAGTGGCGCTGCGGTGGAGGTCAGAGGCGGTCAGGCCATGCCGCTGGGCCAGGCGCTTGATATCGCGTCGGGCACCGACATCGTCTATGGCGTGCGGCCACAGCATATCGGGCTGGGCGCAGGGGGCGTTCCGGCGGAGGTATTGGTGGTGGAGCCGACTGGCGACGCGCAGGAGGTTCTCGCCCGCATCGGGGAAGAGGATATCTCCGTCGTTGTCCGCGACCATGCGCTGCTAAGCCCGGGGGAAACGATCCATCTGGTGATCGATCCGGACAAGCTCTTTGTCTTTGACAAAGCTACGGGACTGCGGCTGCGGTGAGCCACGCCAGAAGGAGTTTCGATCCAACCGCCAAGGGTCCGCTCGACGGCATTCGCGTGCTTGATCTGTCGCGGTTGATGGCTGGCAATATGCTGAGCCTGCAACTAGCCGATTTCGGCGCTGATGTGATCAAGATTGAGCCGCCTGAGGGAGACCCGCTGCGGGACTGGCGGGATGATGGGCATTCGCTGTTCTGGAAAACCTATGGGCGCAACAAACGCTCCGTCGTGCTCAATCTGCGCCGACCGGCGGCCATGCAGGCGCTGTGGATATTGATCGAAGGTGCCGATGTTTTTGTCGAGAATTTCCGGCCAGGTACGCTGGAGAAAATGGGCCTTGCTCCCGATACACTGCTGGCCCGAAACCAGGACTTGATTGTGGTGCGGATTTCCGGGTTTGGGCAAACCGGTCCCTATGCGCAATTTCCGGGCTTTGGCACCATTGTTGAAGCGATGAGCGGCTTTGCGGATCGCACGGGCTTTCCTGACCGCGAACCGGTTCTGCCGCCGCTTGCCTTGGCCGACATGATCGCGGGCATTTATGGCGCGTCGGCCACCACGATGGCACTGTTTGCGCGCCAGAGCGGTTTGGCGCGCGGCCAAGTGATCGATCTGTCTTTACTTGAGCCAATGTTTTCGGTTTTAGGCCCCGAAGCAGCGATCCACCACGTCACCGGCAAGATCAAGCAGCGCGTCGGCAGCGCCTCCAACACTGCCTCGCCGCGCAATGTCTACCGATGCGCCGACGGCAAGTATCTGGCGCTGTCTGGTTCGACTCCAGCCGTGGCGCGACGCATTTTCGAGATCATCGGCCGCCCGGACATGAACGAGGATCCGCGCTTTGCCACCAATTCTGATCGGGTCAAGCATCGAGAATTGGTCGACGACGCGGTCGGGGCGTGGTTCGCTCTTCGAAATAGCGCAGACGCCCTTCAAGTCATGCGTGAGTCCGGCGCAACCGTCGGCCCGATCTTCAACATAGCCGACGCCATGGCCGATCCGCACTTTAAGGAGCGCGAGATCATCGTTGATGTCGAAGACCCGGAATTCAAAACATTGCCGATGCACAATATCGTCCCCTATCTGTCCGCCACGCCTGGCACATGGCGGCGGCCGGCGCCCGATTTGGGGCAGCACACCGATGAAGTGTTGCTTGAGGCCGGTATCGACGCGGCTCTTCTAAGAAATGAGCCCACATGATGCGTTCGCTTCTTTACGTCCCCGCCCATTCCGAGCGCTTCATCGGCAAGGCGCATGAACGTGGTGCCGATGCCATCATTCTTGATCTTGAAGATTCTGTTCCGGAAGACGCGAAAGACGAAGCGCGCGATAGCCTGATCGATGCTGTTCCCATGGTTCGTCGGGGCGGTGCAACAGTATTGGTTCGCGTCAACGCAGGAGAAGAGCGTCAGCGCCAAGATGCCCTTGCCGCGTGCCGCAGTGGCGCGGATGCCCTATATATACCCAAGGTCCAGAGCGCCGACGCGATCGCGGGTTTGGCGTCAGTTTTGGAGATAGAGGAAGCTCGATCGGGTCGGCCGCCAATGCGCTTTGTTGCTTTGATCGAAGACCCAGCTTCGGTGCTCAACGCCGTTGCAATAGCCGCCGCGCCGCGTCTCCTTGGTCTTTCGCTTGGCGGCGAAGACCTGGCGCTGGCGCTGGGCGCCACGCCTTCACCGGACGTGCTGCGGTTTCCCAAGCTCCTGGTGCATTATGCCGCGAAGGCCAAAGGTCTTTTGTCATTCGGCTTGCTTCGCAGCGTAGCCGATTATTCGGACCGTGACGGTATTGCGGTGGCAGCGCGTGAGGCGAGAGAACACGGGTTTGATGGTGCTACTTGCGTACATCCTTCCGTAGTGCCGCTCCTAAACTCCGCCTTTGCGCCAAGTTCGGAAGAGCAGGCTTGGGCAAGGCGTGTGCTGGACCATGCTGCTGAACGCGAAGGCGCTTTCGAATTGGATGGCACCATGATCGATGCACCCGTCATTGCGCGCGCCGCTCGTATCATGGAAGAGCGATAGTGGTTTGGCATGCGGGCTCCCATTTTGGCTGGGTTACCTGCCACGCCCCGCTTCTTCGATCCTGACCTGCCTCAGCACATACTTAAAGTGTTCGATCTAGTCGTTTTGGCTGAAACTTAAGCGCAAATGCACCGTAGCTTCTGCAGGTCCCAAAAGAACGATGGGAATGAACCAGAGGAGCGCACGGGCTTTGAAATCCGTGCATTTGCCCAGTGTTTCCTGAGCGTTCGCATTCCTGGCTAGATAACAGCACTCCCATGCAAGAACCTATCGATCGCATATTGCTCCAGGATGATCCTGACGCTCCGTGGGCGCCAATAATGAAATTCGATATTGCCATGTGCAGCGTGGACGCTGGCATAATGCCGCCCGGCTCGGCCGCGGCTGAATGGTTCTTGGTGCAGGAGAGTAGTGACCTTGCCTTAGGAGAGGTCATTATCTTTTTGCCCGAGGGTGACAAACAATTGCTCCGGGTGAAAATTGCCGAACAAGCCGATCTAGTTGATTTGGACCGCAGCTTAATGGGGCGGGTGGTTGCTTGGGGTGCAGACTTGAGCGTTGCCTAAAGCATGCCGCTGTCCGACTGATGTTCAACCCTGCTCGGCCAATCTAGACGGAAGGCGCTGGTTCTGCGTGGTTGGGATAATCGACTTACGGCCGTAGTGTTAGCTCTTCCTTAACGGTGATCCGCAGCATCCGTGCATCGTCACAGATGTTCGTAGGCGCGCAGTATCGTCGGCCTTTATCCGGGCGCAATTGAGATGCCGAACCGAGGGCACCTCCAATTTGCCCTCAGGCTGACAAGGATAGAGTGATGGCCACCCAGCCCTTTTCGGTCACCGTCTACCGCATGAACCAGGATGAACATGAGGATAGGACGGTGACGTTGGAAGCCGTAGCAATGAACATTGCTGAGAATGGCAGCTTGATGATCACCAGACCGAACGGACGGGCCGCGCAGTTTTTACCCGGCACTTGGGGTCATATCGATGTGGTGCGCGTCAAGGGACGCCGCGAAGAAGAGCAGTAAAATGTGAAGCGGTGGTCCCGGTTGACAGGTTCGTTGCGGTTCGACGGCTTCTTTGCTGAGTAGCGATGGTGTGAAACACCAAAGCGGCTTGGAAGCACTGGCGAGCAAAACGTGTCTCGCGGCCAAGTGCTATGAAGGGAGGCGTTTTGATTGCTGCAAGCCCATAACTAGCGGCTTTGCTTCATGGCAATGATTGGAACTCGTAGAGCTTCCAGTTCTCTCCATCAAACCGGTGCTGGAAGCTGATGGCATGGTAAGGCTCGACTGCTTTGGCCCAAAACGCACTTGCCACTTTGTTCTTGTCGATCACACCGATCTGCCATTTGCCAGCATGAGCCCGCAAGATTTGCTCGAAAGCCGCTAGACCAACGCCTCTTCCGCGATAAGCCTTGAGGACGAAGAACTCGGCAACAAAAAAGCAGTCCGGAGTGTCAGTTACTGGGCTGCCTTTGATAACAAGTGCAAAGCCGGCAAGCTCATCGCCTCGGAGAATAAAGTAGGGATGTTGCCAGAAGCGATCAAGAAACTCGTAATCAAACCGTCCGTCTCGTCCCACAGGAAACGGCAAGTCGCCAGTCATGTCATAGAGGTAAAGCTGGATCAGGTTGCTAATAGCAGCCTTGTCGTTGGTTTCCGCTTGGACAATTGACACCGGACTTTGCTGCTCATCCATTCCAAAGCCCTATCCATCTGTACAAAGGTTCAAACTGAAAAGTCCAGGCTTGTTGCTTGATTATGAAGTCGATTGTCCGAGCGTGTCACTATGTGGCTGGATCTGAAGTGCACTGGGCTGCGGCGTTGATCCCGCGCTGCTTGTCAATTGCTGCGCGCGGACGCAGGCATGATGATACCTTCATAGAGGTAGAGTTCCGGCCGGCCTAGCGAGCCAGGACGGATGCGATTGAGACCATAGCGGGACAGCATGACTCTTCGGCCAGGTTCGATGCTGGCGTTTGGTGTTGCGCTGATGATCTCGGCGAAGGGAACGTCGTCGACGACAATCAGATTTGCAACAGTGTACGTCACGCCTCCAGCATCGAGCGGCAGTGGGATAACGACCAAATCTTGTTCGATCATGTTGATGGTCCTGTTTTAAGCGCCGGCTTGCGGGTCGATAGTAGTGAACATCAGTGACAAGGGAAGTGCGTTGACAGCTAGGCATCGCACAGACCAGAAGCGGTCATGCCGTTTATCCAATCCGGAGCTGCACTTGCCTGATCCTCGTTTGACCTTGGCCCGAGACGGCGTTGCTGCGCGTTCGCTGGAAGGAATTGTTCCGGCGGAGCGGTATCTTGAGACAACAACGCGGCAGACGCGGCTACCCTCTACCGCACTGCGCCGGGCGCCGTCGTCCAGTGCCGAGCAGCTCGACCAATTGCTTTTTGGCGAGACTTTCGAGGTGCTCGATCAAGCAAGCGGCTGGGCTTTTGGGCAGGCGCAGCGTGATGGCTATGTCGGTTATGTCGAGGTCGCCGCCCTGGCGGAGCACGTGGTAGCTCCCACCCATACCGTGCGTGCGCTGCGCACCTATGCCTTCACCGAACCCAACATCAAGTCGGCGCCGACGGGGCTCTACTCGATGAACGCCCTGCTGACTGCCGGTGGGCAAGAGGGGCGGTTCGTTAAGACCAGTGGCGGCTGGTTCGTGGCAGACCACCTCGTTCCGGTTGGGCAGGCAGAGCCGGACTATGTGATGGTAGCGGAGCGGTTTATCGGTACACCTTATTTCTGGGGCGGGCGCGAGAGCCTCGGGCTGGATTGTTCTGGCCTAGTGCAGCAGGCATTTTACGCAGGCGGCCGGACGTGCCCGCGCGATAGCGACCAGCAAGCCATGCTGGGTGAACCGGTCGAGATTCTTCAGCGCGGCGATCTGGCGTTCTGGCGCGGCCATGTGGCTGTGATGACCAGCGCCACCGATATCATCCATGCCAATGGATTTCACATGGCCGTTGCGGTCGAGCCGCTGGCTGTGGCCATCGAGCGGATCAGCCGTTCCGGCGGGGGTGAACCGACGGCGTTTCGGCGGCCCTGAGGCCGATCACTCAGGCATCGGGCGGATGAAATGGTTCGGTCCGACCTCGCGGACTTCAGGTTGCGCGAGCGCGGACTGGCGGCGGATCAGGCCGATGCTGCCGAGTTCGTCATCGGCCGGGCCCTCGGCAAAGCGCCGGTCGGGATCGGGCACGGCCGAGAGCAGCAGCCGCGTATAGGGATGCTGGGGACTGCCGAGCACGCTTTCCATGTCGCCCCATTCAACGATCTGGCCGGCATACATGACCATGATGTCCTCGGCCACGTAGCGGGCCGTGGCGATGTCATGGGTGATGTAGAGCAGGGCCAGGCCAAGCTCTTTTTTCATATCGTTGAGCAGGTTGAGGATACCGAGCCGGACGGAAACGTCGAGCATGGAGGTCGGCTCGTCGGCGACGATGACGGCGGGATTGACTGCAAGGGCACGGGCGATGCTGATGCGCTGGCGCTGGCCACCCGAGAGTTCGTGTGGATATTTGCCGGCGATTGCCTTGGGGTCGAGTTTGACCCGTTCGAGCAGTTCGGTGATCGCCGCCTTCCGCTCGGTTGAACGAAGCTTGGGCTGATGAAGGCGCAAAGGCCGTTCGAGGTGGTGGCGGACTGTGTGGGCCGGATTAAGCGCCGAGAACGGGTCCTGGAACACCATCTGCACCGCAGCACGATAGTCCTTGAGACCGCCCTTGCTGACGGGAGTGCCCCGGAACAGCAATTGGCCCTGGTCAGGCTGGTATTCGCGCATGATGAGGCGGGCCGCCGTCGTCTTGCCGGAGCCGGACTCGCCGACTAGCGCCAGTGTGCGGCCGGAATGGAGCGCCAATGACACGGCGCGCGCGGCATAGACCGGCTTGTCCTTGCGGCCGAAGATCTTGGTGACATTGTCAAGCGCCAGGACTGGCGAGGTCATGAGGCAGGCTCCCGCCGGATGGTGGCGCCATTCAGCCGCGGCATGGAGGCCCAGAGGCGCTTGGTGTAGTCATGGCGGGGTGCGCGATAGATGGTCTGGGCGTCGTTGACCTCGACCAATTCCCCTTCGAGCATGATGCCGATGCGGTCGCTGACCTGCACCATCAGGCCCAGATCATGGGTGATGAAGAGGACGGAAAAGCCCAGATCCTTGCGCAGCGTATCGATGCGTTGGAGGATCTCGCGCTGCACCACGACATCGAGCGCCGTGGTCGGCTCGTCCATGATCAAGAGCTTTGGATTGAGCGCCAGACAGATGGCGATCACAATGCGCTGCCGCATGCCGCCCGAGCACTGGTGCGGATAGGACGAGAGGCGGTCGGGGGAGATGTCGACGAGCTTGAGCAGTTCGGCCGCGCGTTCCCTCGCCTGTGCGCGTGAAAGGCCCAGATGGGTCTTGAGCACATCGTGGAACTGCGCCTCGATGGTGAGCACCGGATTGAGCGAATTCATCGCGCTCTGGAACACCATGGCTACTTCGCGCCAGCGGAACTGGCGCAGCGCTTCGTCACTGAGCGCCAGTACGTCGCGGCCATCGACCAGGATCTGGCTGCCCAACCGGATCAGCGCCGGTGGGCGATGCAGGCGGCTGATGGCGAAGGCGATGGTGCTCTTGCCGCAACCCGATTCCCCGGCCAGCCCGAAGAACTCGCCGGGCGCGATATCAAAGCTCACGTCTTTGACAGCATGGAAGACGCCTTCGGCGCCGACATAGTCGATGGAAAGATTGCGGACAGACAGGACGCTCACAGCTTGCCCTCTCCGGCGCGAACCATGCGCGTCCAGCGGCCCAGCATGCCGCCGGTGCGCAGGCGTGGATTGGCGACTTCATCGATTGCAAAATTGATCAAAGCCAGGCCGAGGCCGAGCAGGGCCAGGGCAAAGCAGGGAGAGAGCAGGTCCCACCAAGCGCCCACGGAGAGGGCCGAGGCGTTCTGGGCATTGTAGAGCATGATGCCCCAGGAAACGGTGTTGGGATCGCCCAGACCGAGGAATTCCAGCGTGGCTTCGGTGATTACGGCGAAAATGACGCTGCCGATGAAGTTGATGCCGACAATTGAGATAAGGTTGGGGAAAATTTCGAAGGTCATGATCCGCCAACTGGGCTCGCCCAGCATTTCAGCGGATTTGACATAGTCACGCTGGCGGATCGAGAGCGTTTCCGAGCGCGTGACGCGCACGCCCCAGGCCCAGGAGGTCAGACCCAGGATGATGGCAATGACCGGCGGGCTGGCTTGGCCGACGAAAGCTGCGATGACCAGCAGAAGCGGCAGATTGGGAATGACCAGCACCAAATTGGTGAAGAAGTTGATGACCTCGTCGACCACGTCGCCTTTGTAGCCGGCGAGGATGCCCAGCACCGTGCCGATCAGGGTGATCATCAGGCCTGCGCCAAAGCCAACAGCGAGGGATATGCGGGCGCCGTGGATCAGGCGGGTAAACACATCATGGCCTAGGCGTGTCGTGCCGAGCCAATGATCGGGCGATGGGGGTTGATGGGGCCGGCCGACCCGCTGCGTTGGGCTGTATTCGCTGAGGAATGGAGCAAAGATCGCCACTAGGATGATAATGGCGAGGATAATGATGCCCACCAAGGCCTTCTTGTTCTGCAGAAGCTGGGAAAGCTGCATGGCTCAGGCTCTTTTCAGGCGTGGATCGAGCAGCACGTAGCTGAGATCAACGACAAAATTGGCCACCAGCATAGCCGCGGTCATGATCAGCAATTGTCCCTGGATCACCGGATAGTCGCGGGCGAGGATTGCCTGGTAGAGCATGTTCCCCAAGCCCGGATAATTGAAGACGACTTCGGTGACGAGCGAGCCGCCTAAGATGGTGCCAATGGAAATGGCCAGGGCCGATACCGTGGGCAGGAGCGCGTTTCGGGCGGCATACCAGAGCATGACGCGATTGTCGTTCAGCCCCTTGGCACGGCCCATGACGATATAGTCTTCGCCCAGAAGGTTGATCATGTTGTTGCGCATGGTGACAGCGAAGCCGCCGGTTAGCGCGATGACCATGGTGAGCATGGGCAGGGTGCCGTGGTGGATGACACTGGAAATGTATTCCCAGCCGAAAGAAGGATCCAGCATGGGATCAGCGGCATAGCCATTGGGAAACCAGCCGAGCTGATATCCGAAGACAAACAGCATGGTAAGCGAAATGACCACGGCGGGTACGGAACTGGAAAAGATGGCGAGCAGTGAGACCACGGCATCGAACAGCGTGCCACGGCGCCAAGCCGCCATGACGCCAAGAAAGGTGCCCAGGGCAAAGCCGATGATCGTGGCACTGCCGACCAGGCCGACAGTCCAGATCAGCGCTCGGCCGAGAAGGTCGGTGACGGGCAGGGGGAAGTACTTGATCGAACGACCCAGATCGCCGGTGAACACGCTTTGGAGATACTTGATGTATTGCTCGCCGATAGGCGCGTCGATGAATCCAAAGGTGAGCTTAAGGGCATTGAGGTTTTCCATCGACAGATTGGAGCCGGCGCCCGCAAACATGATCTGGACGGGGTCGCCCGGCATGATGCGGGGCAAGAAGAAGTTGATGGTTGCGGCAGCCAGGAAAGCGGCCAGGTAAAACACCACGCGCCGAAGCAGAAAGGCCATTGATGAAGGTGCTCCCCGGATTTCGGCTTAGGTCATTCTGGTAAGGACGCACCTTGGCGCGTCCTCCTATGGGGTGGTCGGCTTACTGTGCGACAGGTTCAAGCGCCAGCAGCTGGATCAGGCGACCTGGATTGGCGTTGGAGACCACCGGCGAGGTGATGGGGTTCTCGGCGCTCGCCCAACCGGTAAAACGCTTGGTGTTGTACTGGTAGAAGGAAGGGCTGTTGTAGACCGGGATCACCGGCATAGCTTCCGCCACTTTCAGCTGAATGGCGTCCATGATGGATTTCTGCTCGGCCGGATCTTTCACCTGCGTGTACTTATTGAGCATCTCGATAACTTCTGGATCGGTCCAGCGCTGGGCCGCAGCGCGGCTCTTGCCGAAATCGGCCGGGTTGAACGAGCGGATGTATGGGAAATAAGGATTGGCAGCCGAGCCGATTGCGTTGAGCGAGGCCGTGTACTTGGCGTCGATCAGGTCAGAGGCCCAGACGGACTCCTCGGGCGTGCTCATTTTCACATTGAGACCAGCCTGGGTGAGCGTTTCGATGGCGATCTGGGTGGCGTCGATCCAATCGGTCCATCCATTGGGGATTTCGATGTCGATGGTGATCGGCGTGCCGTCGGGATTGTCGCGGAAGCCGTCGCCATTGGCATCGACATAGCCTGAGCTTTCAAGCAGGGCGATGCCTGCTTCAAGGTCGAACTTGCCGTATTGGCCGAACTGGGTCTGCACTTCGGGATTGCCGAAGGCCTTGTAGAACTCGCCCAGCATGGCAGGGTCTTCGTTGATCACCGGATAGCCATAGCCGGCGATGTCGATGATGGTCTGACGGTCGATCAGCATGCTGAGCGCGCGGCGGAAGTTGACGTCGTTGAACGCCTTCTTGTTGTTTTCGTCCGGCGCTTCGAGATTGAGCGTGATCGCAACCAGGCTCGAGGGCAGGAACCAATATTTGTGGTGTTCCGGGTCCTTGGCAACGAATGTGTTTTCAATGTCGGGGATGAAGCTGGTTGCCCAATCGAGGGTGCCGTCCGCTAGAGCCGCAAGCACCTGCGGATTGTCGGCGAGCTGAGGCAGGCGGATGCAGTCGACTTCCAGATTTGCAGCATCCCAATAATTGGGGTTGCGGCACTGCTCGTAGACTTGCGGGGTAAACCGGGTGATTTCGGTTAGCGGACCCGAGCCGATGGGTGTTTCGTTGGCGAAGGTCACCGGATCGGCGACGTCCTTCCAAATGTGCTCGGGAACGATCGGCATGCCGACGATGGTGGTGGCAATGAGCGAATTAGGCTGGATGAGGTTGAAGCGGACGGTCCGCTCGTCGATTTTTTCAACCGATTCCATCAGCGGAGATACCGAGTTGAAATCGAGCGCCGGGAACTTCTTAAGGTAGTCGTAGGTGAACACCACGTCGTCGACGGTGATGGGCTCGCCGTCGGACCATTTGAGCCCGTCGCGCAGGGTGAAGCTGATGGATTTCAGATCATCTGCCAGCTCGAAGCTTTCGGCCAGGCGATATTCCCATTTGTTGCCGGCAAGGCGATTGAAGATCGCCAGCGGCTCGTAGATGAAATCCTTGGTCGTGGCCCGGGCAGAGGTCTGGTTGAACGGATTGAAATTGCGCACCCAGGTCGTGGTCTGCTCTGCACTCACTGTCAGCACCGCCTGAGCATTGGCCGGTACCGCAGCCATCGCCAGGGCCATGGCGGAAGCTGCCAGGATCAATCTATTTTTCAACACTGCTTGTCTCCTCTGCATCTGAACATCGCTCAGGCGATGCCGTTTTCCTTGAAGATTTGCTCAACTTCGGCGTGTAGGGCGGCAATGTCCACCCGCATCTTGCCCCGCCTCGCCTGTCCCCGTTCAATTCGCGCGAGACTTGCCGGTGTGAGCGGCCGGGCGGCTTTGGCGATGGAGTAGTTGGTTGCGAGATTGCCCTGGCTATAAAGCGCGATGTCAAAGCCCGCTTCGAGCGACGCTGCGACGCGCTCGGCCGGCGTGCCCTTCAGCGCTTCCATGCTGAGGCAATCAGTAATCAGCACGCCATCGTAGCCGATGTCCTTGCGGATCAGATCGTGAATCAGCGGGGACACCGATGCGGGGCGGTCCGGGTCGAGCTGGGTGAAGATCAGATGCGCGACCATGGCCCAGGGTGTGTCCTTGAGCGCGACGAATGGCTGGAAATCGGTGCTGCGCAGATCATCGAGGCTAGCGTCTACCACTGGGCAGTCGAAGTGCGGATCGACCGTCACCCGGCCATAGCCCGGGATGTGCTTGATGACGGGCAATTCGCCGGCTTCTAGCATCCCGGCTATAACTTCGCGGGCCATAGTGATGACAAGCTCCGGATCTTCGCCGAATGCGCGCTGGCCGATCACGTCATGAGTTCCGGCGCGGGCAAGGTCAACCACCGGCGTGGTGCCGCTGTCGATGGTCAACTCTGCCATCAGCGACCCCATGGCCTGGGTGGAGAGCCGCATGGCGCGCTTACTGAGTTCGAGATCCTTGCGGGCAAGGGCGCCGAATTCGCCAAGGCTGCGGAAGCTGGGCCATTTGCCATTGTTGAGGCGCTGCACCCGGCCGCCTTCCTGGTCGATGAAGACCGGCGCGTCTGGGCGGTCCACCGCCTCGCGGAATTGCTGGCAGATGTGCCGCGCCTGCTTGGAATTGTCCAGATTGCGCCGGAACAGGAACAGCCCCAAGGGATTGGTCTCACGGAAGAAGGCTATCTCGTCAGTTGAGAGCTCTAGGCCCGGCATGCCGACAAAGAGCGCGAGAGGCGTCGAGGTTGCCATTATGCGCCCGTCTTTGGCTTGGGTGGCACGCGCAACAAGCCATGGTAGATATCGTCCCCGCTTGCCTCGATCGGAACCGCTCCCACTGCCTTAACATAGAAATCCACCGGACCGGCTGAGCCGATGATGGCATAGGCGTAACCGTGAGACTTCATTGCGGCTAGTGTGTGATAGAATAGCGCCAAGCCAATGTTCTTGCCCCGGTGGCTTTCGGCAACGCCGGTGGGACCAAAAAAGCCGCGCGCTGTAGCGTCATAGCAGGCAAAGCCGACAAGTTGCCCGTCGAGAATGGCGACAAGGCAGCCCGGTGGTTGATGGGCCATAGCGATGGTGACCTCACTGACCCAGTACTCGCTGAAATGTTCGCGCACCCAGCTTTGGATCAGATGGAGTTCGGGCGGCAGCGCAACTCGGATTATAGCTTCAACTGCTTCTACCCGCTTTTGCAGGCTGTCCATGCGTCGGGAATAAAGATTTACGAGGCAATCCATAACACGGAATCAATCAGATTCTTTTGGACAAGGCGAGACTTCTGCCGAGGACCTCTTCGCAATCAGCCGTGTAGAGCTGTGCGCAGATTGCCTCCGGCCGCATCGAGTACTTGCTGCGCCGCGTCTCGATCAAGCTTGAGCACGAGCATGGTTGTCGCCAGCTTGATGCTGCCCTCTGCGACTTTCAATGCATCAGCGGCGACTTCGTACTCGGCTTCAGCCAAAGCGGCGACCATCTTGACTGCGCGGTCCTGCAGTTTGACATTCGTGGGGCGCATCTCGACCATGAGTCCGCGGTAAACGAAGCCAAGCCGGATCATGATGCCAGTGGAAATGCAGTTGAGCGCGGCCTTTTGAGCGGTACCGGCCTTCATCCGGGTGGAGCCGGATAAAACTTCCCCTCCTGTCTCTAGGAGGATCGGGATATCCGCCACCTCACCCAGCCGCCCCTCGCGATTGTTGAAGATCCCCATCGTCAGCGCGCCTTTGCTTCGCGCATGCGCCAGTCCGGCGATCGCATAGGGCGTGCGCCCGCTGGCGGCCAGGCCGATCACCACGTCATCGGCAGCAATTCCGATTCCATCGAGCGCATCGATGGCTAGTTGCTCGCTATCTTCGGCGCCCTCGACTGCCCGAAACACCGCCTGCTGGCCCCCGGCCATTAGCGTGATGGCGCGTTCATAGGGCCAGTTGAAGGTCGGTGGCAGTTCAGCCGCGTCTTGCGTGGCAATGCGACCGGAAGTGCCGGCACCCAGATAGATCAGGCGGCCTCCCCGCGCGAGCCGTTCGGCGCTGCGGTTGATGGCCTCGGAAATGGCGGCACTGGCAGTCTGTACGGCAGCAATGGCGGCATATTGCCCCTCAAGGATTCCCGCGACGAGATCATCGCTCGACCACTCCTCCAGGGTGGCGTAGCGAGGGGAAGCAGACTCGGTGGTGCTCATGAGGTGGTCTCGTTTTCGTACCAAATTTGCCGTGCCCATCGCGCTGCATGTGTCGCTGCATCGACCTTGGGGAAGCTGACCGATGCGTCAGGCAGCGCCGCCCGGAGCATAGGCTGCATGGCGGGATGAAGCGAGATGATGCCCCCAACAAACGCGATTGGCAGATTCCCTGCCCGTGCGATCAGCGCGCTCGCAAGACGGGCCAGTTCCGTTGCCGCGCGCTGGAGGATGTCATTCGCTAGCGGGTCGCCCAGTGTAGCAGCGCGCGCCACAGCCTGCGCCAGCGTGCCGATGCGGCCACGATCGCTGCCATAAACGAAGCTACGCGTCTGCTCCCAGCCTTCGCCGCCCATCTCCCTGTAGAGTTCACCCGCAAGGATTGCTGCCTCCGCCGGGCCGCCGGTCCCGTCAATGCGTCGATAGAGTTCGTCTAGAGCCTTGAGCGCGATCCAGGTGCCGGAGCCGGCATCGTCGATCAGCATGCCCCGGCCGCCGACGCGGATCATTTCGCCGTCTGCCTTGAGATGCACACCGATCGATCCGGTCCCGGCTGAAACGAGATGTCCTTTGCCGGGTGCAAACACGGCGCGGAACGCCAGTTCCATGTCGTTGCCCAGCCGGATCGCGTCGGGTACGATGGCAAATTGTGCGCAAACAATTGCCTTGGTTTCCGCATGCGCCCCCTCGCCTAAACCAGTAATCCCGAGGCACGCCGCCTTGGGTGCATGGGATCGGACTGCGTTGGCTATTTGAGACAAGCTGGCAGTCAGCCGCTCGCACTCCGGTGGGTTGAACACATGTCCTGTGGCGCCGGGAGCGTCGCCTCGATCGACGACGCCGGTCTCATCCACCAGCACCCAGCGAGCCGCGGTCCCACCGATATCGATGCCTAGATATGTGTCGTATGGAGAGGAGCGCATCATCCTGGAACCGCTCTGCCGATGCATTCAGCACTGTCATGCGGTCCTAGGGTCATCGTTCCCGCCTGAGCGAGTGTAACAGGCAGCGCTGTGAATTCCGGAGCGCCTCTCGCACTTAAAGTCTTTAAGGCCGCCATACAATTTCCGTGTCCCAGCATCGTGCAACGTCGTTTGCATGTAAACCCAGCCTAGATTTCATGTTCACACGATTCATTTCCGCTGCGACTATGTCGCCCGAATAGGTCAAGGCAAAGTCGCAACCTGGCCTTGACGACCAAGCCTATCCGGAGCCTGCATGATTGCCGTCCAAACCATACTCGAGCGCGCGTTTGCGCCTGTTCAGGATGCTGTCCAGTCGAGACGCATTCCAGGCGCTGTGCTCGGCTTGGTAGGTGCTGACGGTACCCGGGCAATTCGCACGATCGGCTCGGCGCAGCTCATTCCTACGACGCGTTCAATGATGGAGGGCACATGGTTCGATCTCGCCTCCCTGACCAAGGTTATCTTCACCACTGAGCGCATCCTCGCTCATGCCCACGCTGGCAGGATCGATCTCGATGCTCCCCTCATGTCCGTTATCCCTGATCTGCGCCAATACGATGCGGACAATTGGGCGCGCCAGGTTACTTTCCGGCAGTGCCTGGGTCACCAGACCCCGTTTCCGGCCGTGTTCCCGCTCTATACTTACGGCAATGATCCGAACCTGCTGCGCGCGTTCGTGCTGCAGCACAACTGGTTGCCCGGTCCAGCGGTTTACTCGGACATCAACTTTATTCTTCTGGGCATCGCACTAGAGCGCCTGGAAAACTGCTCCATCCGACAGATGGACCCCGGGCCGGGTTTCGCTTGGTCCGCCGATCCGGCGCACACCGCCGCAACTGAGTTCGACCCTTGGCGCAATCGTGTCATCGTCGGCGAAGTGCATGACGAGAACTGCTTCGCACTCCAGGGCTCCGGGCATGCCGGACTGTTCGGCACTGCCGGTTCCGTCCTCGATTTCGCTCAGGAGCTCCTTAGCCGGCGGGACCGGTCTGCCCTCATTCGCACAGCACTGTCCGGTCGCCGTACGCATGGTTGGGAGCGTTTCTACGAAGGCTGGTCGGGAGGGGATTTCTGTTCCGGCGATACGATATGCCATACTGGATTTACAGGTACCGGGCTATGGATCGATTTCGCCAAGGGCCATGCCTGGACGCTTCTGACCAATCGCGTCCATCCCAGCCGCCATTTTGCGAGCAACATTACCGCACTGCGCCGAGCGGTCGGCGATCTCCTCAATCACGCATAGGAGCACGACATGAATCCGATCTGGACTGTGGGGCTGATGACCGGCACCGTCCTGGACGGTAATATCGATGTAGCAATGCTCAAAACTGATGGCGAGCGCATCGAAAGGTTCGGGGCTTATACGCTGGCGCCTTATCCCCAATCGATCCGCAGCTTGCTTGAGGAAACACTGGCGCAAGCGCGAAAGTGGAATTTCCAAGGTGACGAGCCCGCGATCTTTGCCGAAGCGGAGGAGGCTCTGACGCGCGCGCAGGCAGCAGCCGTGCGGGATCTGGTGGAAGCCAATAGCATGAGCTTGGCCGAGATTGGTGTGGTGGGCTTCCATGGCCAGTCCGTGCTCCATCGTGCGCCGCAGCGGGGCAAGCCTGGAGCAACCCGGCAACTGGGAGACGGCGAGCTGATGCATCGGCTGCTCGGCATTAAAATCGCCTATGATTTCCGCACCGCAGACGTACAAGCCGGTGGACAGGGCGCTCCGCTCGCAGCGATTTACCACCAAGCCCTGCTGCGCGGCCTGGGTGCCAAGGGCGACGTTGCCGTGCTTAATCTGGGCGGAGTGGCCAATGTTACGTGGTGGGACGGCGCCGATACACTCATCGCCTTTGATGCCGGGCCTGCCAACGCGCCGATCAATGACTTTATCAAAGGCCTCGGTCTTGGGGAAATGGACCGCGATGGTAAACTTGCCCTCAGCGGCAAAGTTGATGAGGCTCGGTTAGCCGAACTGCTCAAGCATTCTTACCTCTCAGCGCCCTACCCCAAATCTCTCGACCGGTTCGACTTCCTTTCTACCATGGCAGATGGGCTCAGTCCCACTGATGGCGCCGCGACATTGACAGCCTTCACGACTGCCGCTGTCGGCAAGGCACTCGACCTACTACCGCAACGCCCTAGCCGGCTCGTGGTTTGCGGCGGTGGCCGGCACAATCCAGCGATCATGGCCATGCTGACCCAGCGCGCCGGCGTTCAAGCTCTGCCTGCTGAAGCTGTCGGCTGGCGCGGTGACGCCATCGAGGCGGAATGCTTCGCCTTCCTCGCTGCGCGCACCATCCGCGGCTTGCCGATCAGCTTTCCGTCAACCACAGGTGTGCCGCACCCGCTAAGAGGCGGTCGGACCGCGGGCTAAGCCGCCGCTTCTCTCAGGTGGCTGACTGTGCAGGTGCCGTTTGAGCCGTGAGCGTGGAAATGAAGCGCTTGGTGCGCTCGTCCTTGGGCGTGCTGAAGACTTGCTTGGCAGGTCCAGCTTCCACAATTTCGCCGCCGTCGAGAAACACCACGTTGCTGGCGATAGTGGCGGCGAGGCGCAAATCATGGGTGGCCATCAACATGGTCGTACCGTCGCGGGCCAGCTGCGCTAAGACTTCCACCACCTCGGCCGCCAATTGCGGGTCGAGCGCGGATGTCGGTTCGTCACAAAGCAGCACCTTGGGGGCAGGAGCCAATGCCCGGGCAATCGCGACGCGCTGTTGCTGGCCGCCGGACAGGTTGGCCGGCCAGGCATCGGCCTTGACGGTCATGCCGACCTTCTCGAGTAGTTCCATGGCTCGCTGCCGCGCCTTTTCGCGCGGCCATTTGAGAACCGTCACCAGACCTTCCATCACATTGCCCAAGGCAGTCAGGTGCGGAAAGAGTTGGAAGTTCTGGAACACCATTCCGGTCTTGCGGCGTAAGTTTAGAACGGCGTCACGGCTGGCTTTGCTCGTCGGAGTGAAATCTATAACGGCGTCGTCGATCCCGACCCGGCCGGATTGCGGAATTTCCAACAAGTTCACGCAACGCAGCAGCGTGCTCTTGCCGCTGCCTGACGGGCCGATCAGCGCCGTAACGCCGCCCTCCGGCACGACGATGCTCGCGCCCTTGAGTACATGGAGATCGCCAAAACTCTTCTGGATGTTCTCAAGCGCAATCATGATGCGGCCTCGATAAAGCCGCCATAGCGGGAGAAGCGCTTTTCCACCCGCGCCTGCAGGCTGGAGAGCACCGAACTCACCACCAGGTAAATCAGCGCCACTTCGATATAAAGAATGAGCGGCTCATAGCTGGTAGCCACAATGCGCTGTCCGGCGCGAAAGAGCTCCGGAACGGTGATGGCAGCGGCAAGCGAAGTATCCTTCACCAGTGAGATGAATGTATTCGACAGAGGCGGTACTGCGATGCGTGTCGCTTGCGGCAGGATCGTTCGGCGCATTGCTTGTGCCCAGGTCATGCCGATGGAGTAGGCCGCCTCCCATTGCCCCTTGGGCACGGATACAAGGACAGCCCGGATAATCTCGGACGTATAGGCGCCGACATTCAGCGTGAAGCCGATCAACGCCGCAGGAAACGCATCGAGCACGATGCCGACGCTGGGAAGCCCATAAAATATCAGAAAAAGCTGCACCAGAAGCGGCGTGCCGCGGATGATCCAGACATAAAAGCGAACGAACGCGGCAAAGGGTGCCGGAGCGAACAGCCGCGTGATGGCCGCTAAGAAACCGACGCCCAAGCCCAGCACGAAGGACAGCAAGGTCAGCGGCACGGTGAACATGATGCATGCCGTCAAAAGCGATGGCAGCGAGTCGATCATCAGGGAGAGCCAATGCGGCATTAGGGGCTTCCGTCAGCTCATGAAAAAAGGACCGGCCGTTCCTGGCCGATCCTTACCGATACTATGGGGCAAGAGCTACTGCGAGACGTCTTCGCCGAAGTACTTCTGCGAAATCTCGGCATAAGTGCCGTCTTCTCTGATCCCGGCGAGAGCATCATTGATAGCCTGCAACAGTTCAGGCTTGCCCTTGGCGAGCAACACGCCTGAAAAATCGGCGTCGGCTTCGCTGGCGACAATCTTCACATCGGCGTCGGGCTGCTGCTTCTTGAAGTCGAAGAAGGACAGGCTATCGTTGATCGTTGCGTCGGCGCGGCCCTGCAGTACCAGGGCGATCGACTGGTCGAACCCTTCGGTTGGTACGATCTCAGCGCCGTATTCCTGCGCGAGCTTGCCGTAATTGCTGGTCAGCGTCTGCGCTGCGGTCTTGCCGGAGAGGCTTTCAAAGCTCGTGATTTCGGCGTTGTCGCCGCGCACCACCAAAGCAGCCTTGGAGGCGATATAGGGTTCGGAGAAGTCGTACTTGGCCTGGCGCTCTTCATTGATGCCAACTTGGTTGATTACGACATCGTAGCGATTGGCGTCGACGCCAGCGATCAGGCCATCCCAAGGGCCTTCTACGAACTGGGCCTCGACCCCGAGACGCTCGGCAATTTCGCGGCCGATTTCGACATCGAACCCAACTAATGCGCCGGTCTCATCATGGAAGGTAAAAGGGGCATAGGTGCCCTCGGTGCCGATACGCAGCGCGCCGGCTTGTTTGACCTGATCAAGCGCGGACTGGGCCAGCACTGGCGCCGAAAGAGCGAGGGCCAGGACGGCCGGCAGCAATCTTGCAAATTTCACGATATTCTCCTTGTATGGCCGGCAAATTGCGCCTTGCGACTGCCAGTTTCAACTGGCTGGACAGATGTTTTCCCGATGCCTCTTATCGCAAATTGCTTTGCTCCCCTTCGACCTAGCTTGAGTTCTTGCTTGCGCGAAATCGGCAGAATGTGGCTTTCGCTATTTGAGCGTGCATAGCTTGTTGATCCTGTGCAGGGATGCAGTTGGAGGCAAGGACGCAACATCGGCCACTTTCAATTCGGTGCCGGAGCCGATAATTAGGAGCGCTCACCAAGGGGAATCCCTAGGTACAAGCGGTCCAACAGTCGGAACAAATTTGTCGGTTTTCGAGCCCATAAGAACGGCACTGGCAGACATGCCGCGCCCGCTCAAGCGGATCGTGCTGATCTGCTTTGACGTCGTTGTGCTCGCACTCGCCGTTTGGTGCAGCTATGCGCTGCGCTACGGCACCTATTTCATTCCGCTGCCCCAGCAATGGCTGCTGATTGCAGCCGCGCCGCTCGTGGCTATTCCTGTCTTCATTCGCATGGGTCTTTACCGGGCCGTGATCCGCTATTTGCCCGAGCGCGCCATTTGGACCATGCTGCAAGCCATGACCTTTGCAGCACTTGGCTGGGTCGCCTTAGTGTTCCTTGCCGAAATGGCCGGCAACGGCATTGTCCCGCGCTCGGTGCCATTCTTCTATTGGCTAATCGGCGGGTTCTTGGTTGTAGGCAGCCGCTTTGCGGCCAAGCACTTCATCTGGGCTCCCGCCGAAGAACAACTCCGGCATGGCCAGATCGTCATCTATGGTGCCGGCGAGGCAGGCTCGCAACTCGCCATGGCGCTGCGCTCACAGGGGCGCCGCTTGATTGTTGGCTTCATCGACGATGAAAAGAGCCTTCATGGGCGTGACATTGCGGGCCAGCGCGTTTACCCCCCGTCGGAGCTTCCGGCGCTCATCACCAATTACGGCGTGGAGGAAGTGATCCTGTCCATGCCCTCGCTCGCGCCTGACAAGCGCCAGCAGATCGTTGCCAACCTGACCCGGCACCCTATCAAGATCCGCACGCTGCCCCATATTGCCGATCTTCTCACCGGCAAATATCTGATCAACCAGATCCAGGAAATCGACATCGACGAATTGCTGGGCCGCTCATCCGTGCCAGCAGAGGCCGATCTCCTGTGCGACATGATCCGCGGCCGGGCCATTCTGGTGACGGGCGCTGGCGGCTCGATCGGTTCGGAACTATGCCGGCTGATAACGCTGTGGTCGCCCAAACTGCTGGTCTTGTTCGAGCAGAACGAGTTCGCGCTTTACAATGTTCATCGCGCCCTGATGGAGAAGGTAGCATTTCCGGTAGTCCCAGTTTTGGGATCCGTGGCTGACGCGCCTTTGCTGTCGCGCGTGCTCCAGGAAAACGGCATTGAGGCGCTGTTTCACGCTGCTGCGCACAAGCATGTTCCCTTGGTAGAGGCCAATGCGCTCGAGGGTATCCGCAACAACGTCTTTGGCTCGCTCGCTGTAACACGCGCGGCGTTCGAAGACGGAGTGAGAGACTTCGTGCTGATCTCCTCGGACAAGGCCGTGCGCCCGACCAATGTGATGGGTGCAACCAAGCGCTGGGCCGAACTGGTCATGCGCTACTATGCCGGTAAGGCGATTTCGAGCGGCACCGGCCAGCGCTTCAGCGCCGTGCGTTTTGGCAATGTGCTGGGTTCTAACGGTTCGGTGGTGCCGCTTTTCGAAGAGCAGATCGCCAGAGGCGGCCCCGTTACACTGACGCATCCGGAGATGACACGCTATTTCATGTCGATCCATGAAGCGGCCGAATTGATCGTGCAGGCTGGTGCGCTTGCAGAAGGCGGCGACACATTTTTGCTCGAGATGGGACAGCCCGTCCGTATTGCCGATCTTGCCCGCAACATGATCCAACTGGCCGGTGAAACCGTGCGCGACGCAGCCAATCCAGGTGGCAGCATCGAGATCATTACTGTCGGCAGCCGGCCGGGCGAAAAGATGTTTGAGGAATTGTTCTACGACGAAGCGGCTGCGCACAAGACGCGTCATCCTAAAATTTTGCGCGCTACCGGGGGCCGCGAGATCGAAGATTTACCCGCAGCCTTGGGGCGGTTAGAGCAAGCGCTTGCTGGCCATGACGAGACTGCGGCACGCGCCATCCTATTCGACTTCGTCGCCGAAACAGCTCATGTGCTGCCTCAGGCGGAGCGCTCCACCCCTGCGCCTGCGCCGGCCCATGCCGCAAGCCCGATGAGCGGCGCATAGGCGAGCGGCACGAGCGTCCAGGCGCCCGAGAACTGCGCCCATAATGCCAGCGGTAAGGCCCAAAACAGAGTCAGTGCCCCATAAAGCAGCGTCACCCGGCGATGTCCCCATTGCCGCGCCAATTGCTGATAGGCGTGGCGCCGATGAGCTTGCCAAGGTCTTTCACCTCGGGCTATGCGCCGCAGCAGAGTCACGGTCGCGTCGGTTACAAAGATGCAGGGCAGAATAAGCCAAGCTTGGTAGTTCAAGTTGTTCGCTGCAATAGTCAGCATGGCGATGGCAAAGATGATCAGCGCCAGTGCGTTGGATCCCGCATCGCCCATGAAGATGCGCGCTGGTGGCCAATTGCGCAGCAAGAAGCCGAGTACGGCAGCGATGGTCACGCATGCCAGCCAAAGCGCCGGCACATCCGGCGCGTTTGATTGCTCGCTCCACCAGATCAGGCACGCGCCGAAAAGGATGAGCACGGATTGGCTGCCGGCAAGCCCATCGATGCCGTCCATAAAGTTGAACAGATTGAGCCACCAGAGCCCCGCAAACAATATTAGTCCGGCAAGTAGCCAGCCCGACAGTGTCATGCCAAGTACAAGCGGCACCGCTGGCAGCGGCCAAATGGTCCAGATCAAGCTTGCGATTATCAGTGCCTGCATTGGAAAGCGGAACGCGGCAGGCAAATCGCGCAGATCATCTACGAAGCCGAGCATGGCGATGAGCGCAACGGCGGTGATTATAGGCAGCAGCGTTGCCGAGGCCCAAAGGCACAAAACGCCACCCGCCAGTAGTGCCGATACGGCGATCGCCACTCCACCTCCGCTGGGCGTCGGCACCACATGGGACGATCGGTGGTTCGGATGCTGCACCAGCCCAAGTCGCTTAGCCTTGCGCTCAATCCAGATCGTCAGGCACCAGCTCAGCGCTGTGGCGAGGAGGCAGAGGATAACGAGCAAAAGCGGGTGCAACAGCTAGCCTCCCTTGCGTGCGCGATAGTCATTTGCCGCTTGAAAGATCCCGTCGCGCAATTTCACGGGCGGCACCCAATCAAAGCGCTGGCGGAACTTGCTAGTGTCGAGCACTAGGCTCTGCGAGAGCTTGTTGATCGGCTGCGCCAGCCCAACCCGACGCATCGTCTGCAGTGCGAAGTGGGGCACTGCAAACAGCCGCGCGGGCTTGCCCAAGCCGTCGCCGATGAGCCGGAGCAGTTCGGGCGTTGACAGCGTGCCATTGTCGGAGAGATGGAAAACGCCGCCTGCACCTTCTGGTATCGTAAGCACAGCGCAAACAGCATCCGCCAGGTTTTCCACGGCTAGGTAGCTGCGCTCGTTCTCGATACCGCCAAATGGCAAGGGCAGGCCGCGGTCGCACCAGCGCAGCATTTGCCGGAAGCGTCCGCCTGCGTCTGGCCCGTAGACCAGGGGCGGCCGCAGCGCAGTCACCGAAAGTCCCTCGACCTGCGCCAACCCTTGCTCGGCGGCGAGCTTGGATTGTCCGTAAGCTGTTGATGGATAAGGTATATCGCTTTCCCGCAGAGGCTGCGGCTGCCGATTGCCCAAAGCGGCGATGGAGCTTATAAAGACCATCTGCCGAACGCCGGAGTTCACGGCAGCCCGGGCCAGCGTCAGCGTTCCCGCGGTGTTGACCAAGTGGAAAGCCGCCACATCTTGTGCCGCGGGCCGGTTCAGCACATGCGCTCGGCCGCCGGCATGGACTACTGCGTCGCACCCAGAAAGGGCAGCGGACCAGTCTGCGTCGGGGCCGAGTGCGATACGGAAATCCATGGTCTTGCTGGAGAAACCGGCGGTGCGGACGGTGTGGCCGGCGCTTTTCAGCGTGGCGACAATGGAGCGGCCGACGAAGCCGCTAGCGCCGGTGACCAGGATCTTCATGCGGCACCTAGTTTTTGGTAGAGGGCGGCGTAGGCTTGGCCCATCTTTTGGGCGGTGAACAGGGTTTCGTAGCGCAGGCGGGCAGCTTGGCCAAACCGCTGTGATTGCTCAGGATTTTGCCAGAGTGTTTGCATCGCTTGGGCGAGTTCGGTGGGGTTGGCGGGGGGGATGGTGAGACCGGTGATGCCGTTGAGGTTAACGTAGCTGGTGCCGGTGCCGATTTCGCAGGAGATCATGGGTTTGCCGGCCCTGGCGGCTTCCAGGAGGGCGACGCCGAAGGCTTCGGAGCGGAGATGCGAGGGGAAGACGAAAGCCGTGCAAGTGTCTAATAAGGCTTGCTTTTCTTCTTCGCTGACTTCGCCCAGAACGGTGACATTGGGGGGTGTTTCACCGGCTTCACCAGAGCCTGCGATAACCACGGGAAGGCCGGTGATGCGGGCTGCTTCAAGCAAAAACGGCAGGCCTTTATAGTACCGCATGGCGCCCAAGAAGAGAAAAAATCCGCTTCGCATCTGCGGTGAATGCGTTAGCGGACTGTTAGCATCGACGTTCACCGATGGCCCGATCCCGATTGGAATGACGGAAAGATTGCTGGAATAGCGGGCGAGCACGGTGCTGCTCTGCGCATAATTGGGCGAAGTGGCGACGATTGCGTCAATCGAACGGAGGAAGCGGTGCATGACTGGCCGGTAAAGCCGGAGCAGGCCCTGCTGTTTCACCACGTCGGAATGATAGGTCACAAGGGTTGGCTTGCGTGGCTGGGTGGCAAGGTGGACCAGATCCATCATCGGCCAGGGAAAGTGGTAGTGGACGATGTCGGCCTGTGCGGCCAAGCGCCGGAAGTCGCCAAACACCGAACGGGACAATCCCGTAGAGGCTATGTAGGCGTCCTGTCGGGATTGGTGCGAGAGATGACTGCCTACGGCAATCGGCGTAGGGCCTGGATTGCGACTCAGCGAGAGGACATCGCTTTGGATGCCCAGCGGCGCGGTTGATTCGGCTATGGCATGGATGACGCGTTCAACGCCGGTGAAGCTGTCCGGCAGATAGGTCTTGAAGAAATGCAGAACACGCATGGATGCGGTGTTGATCCGTGCTGTGGCCGCAAGCTCCGCTAGACAAGGGCATAGCTGGCGAAGAAATCGTAATGACCCAGCGTCGAGATGACGCCGCCGTCCCCTAGCGTCCAGCTATAGGCGAACGCGGTGTCCATTGTATCGTCGAACGCCGTCAAATCAATCAAAACCAGTTCGTTGGCGCTGGCGATCAGCTGGATGTTGCTCGATTGAGCCAGGAACGAGGTGATGAAGGCACGGGCGGCCTCGTCATAGGTCCGATCGATCGGGGTGGGTGGCTGCGGCGCCAGTTGCGGCGCATCGAACAGAATGTCCGCTTGACCGCCGATCAGCAAATTGTCCGCCAGCGTCGGATCGAAGCTCGCGATCAGGCTCAACCCGCCGACGTTGTAATGCACCAGCGAGAGGGCAGTACCCAACTGGGTTGCGAGTTCCTGCACCAGGGTCGGCGCCTGCAACTGGACCGCCGTCTCGGGGACGGGGTTGGCCAGCGCAGCTTGTGCAACGATGGGGTTGGCATCGCTGACGATCATGGGCGCCAGGGGCGGGGCCGGGGGCAGGAGGCCTTCGAGCGCCAATTGGTCGATTTCTGCGAGAATGACCGCAGGCGGGACGTCGGGCATTTCGGCCGGCAGAATGGCAACAGCTTCGGCCTGAAGCTTTTCGGTAGCGGCAATCAAGGCCTTGGCGCTGGTTGAGCCTTCCCAGGCTCCTTGTGCCGAGATCTCGCGCGCGTCGACGGGCGCCACTGGCCGGGCATCGGCCTCGGGCAGCATATCGCCGAGCAGTACCAAGCTCGTCGTATCGGCCTCGGGGCTTGCCCCTTGCGTGCCGAGCCCGCTCAACACCAGCGTGCCGACCACGGCCAGCATCTGCATGGCGGCGATGTTGTTGCCGGCGGGCATGCCGCCGCTATGGTCCACGGCTTGGAGCAAACGGTTTACCAGCTTGTCGGCAGGCGTGCCGTCCACAAGGAGGACCGGCTTGCCCGCTGCGGGTGGGCTCGCCTCGGCGTCGCTCTGTGCCGCAAGCTTTTCGGCTGCGAGCAGGGCATGGGGCGAGAGCCCGCCCAATAGATCGCCGTTGTCCAGTTCGCCGGCTTCCACATGGGTGGTATCGCTCGACCAAACATAGAGCGACCAGACGAGAATGGTGAGCAGGGCGGCTGGGTGGAGGAACACCTTGGAGGCGCGGAAGGCAACGACATTGGGGGCTGCGGCCTTGGAGGCCTGGGTGATAAAAAGATCGATCAGCTCGGCAAAGCTATGCCCGCGCAGGGGGCGGCCAAGGGCCGGGCTATCAAGAAGATAGCGTCCGTCCAACCGGCAGAAATGGATGAACACTTCGCCATCGAGCCGGCACAGCACCAACCAGGGATCACCCTCGTCGGTCTGCCCGCGGTCCATATGCACGAGTATTCCGGCCTGCCCCAAGGAGGCAACTGCGCGGTAGATATCGCTAAGCTCCTGATTGCTCCAGTCACGCGCACCGGCTTGGGCCAGATTGCCGTCGATCGGGGCTGGCGCAGTCTTTGCCGGACCAGGCTTGGTAAAGCTGAAAATGATCGCCATGCGCCGCCGGATCCCCCTCAATGCAGGCAGATGAAGCCGCCTATGCCGCGTCTTCGCCGAACAAGATTTCGTAGGAGTGCGGGTCGTAATACATCAGCATGCGCTTGACGAAGATCTTCTCGTCGACTTTGAGCGCCACGGCCCATTCGCGATAACGATTGGACGGGATCTTGCCGCGCCCGTTCTCGAGCTGGGAAATGAAGGTGTAGTAGTCGAGGCTCAGCATATTGGCCAGATCGCGCTGCGACAGGCCAGCTTCCTCGCGCAGCTGCTTGAGCCAGGTGCCTGCATCGAGCCGTAGCGGATTGCCCTGCTCGCCTGATGCCTTGTTCTTGGAGAGCATGGTCTAACCCCTGTTGTGCCGCGCCCGCGCTCCCCGGACCCGATCTTTTGCAAGTATAGTTGAGGCGCAGTCAAAATCAATCCGCTCGTGGCAGATCATGCCCCTGCAAGCCTCCAAGGCCCGCAAGTTGCTGAAATGCAGCACCTTTCACGTTTCGCAATCTAGCGGGTATGAAATTCGCTGTACACCCCCTTGCCAATATAAATCGTCGGGTCTATCAAATGAAACGACAGAAACGACTCACCATGGCAAGTAGATAGGGTGATGTCTGCGGAGGAATACTAGTTTATAGACGTACATTAAAATACGTATGTATGCGTTTTGCTGGTCTCGTCAGTCGCTATAGTTTATACGGACTTTCTTTCCTGAAGGTTGGGAGACCCTCAGGATGGAAAGTCGCCGCAACCGGGCAGTGGGGCCCGGGCGGAGTTTTCCAAGCCTCCCTCGTCTTTCACCTCTTGGCTTTTTCGGACGCGTTCGGAACGGCCTCTGGGTGTGGGCAAAGCCGTGCGGCGCTGTTTGGCGTCGGTGAGGGTACGTCAACAAAGGAATGAGACATGACGCCTGTTGAACAAATTACATCGCTGTATATCGGCTACTTCGGCCGTGCTCCGGACCCAGCTGGTCTGAACTACTGGGTCGGCCGCTTCAATGACGGCTTCTCGCTTTCCGACATCGCCGAGTCGTTCTCGGTGCAGCCAGAAGCCACCACCAAGTACCCCTACCTCGCGAACCAGAACATCGCTTCGCCACAGGCGTTCATCACCCAGGTTTACCTCAACCTGTTCAACCGCACGCCTGACGCAGCTGGCCTTGCCTACTGGACCGCACAGCTCGCCGCTGGTGCCGACGTTGGTGATTTCATCCTCGACGTGATCTCGGGCGCAACCACTGCTCCAGATTCCACCATTGTTGCGAACAAGGTCTCCGTTGGCGTCGATTTCGCGCTGATGACTGCCAGCCAGCCAGGTTTCACCTATAACGCTGCTGCCGCCGGTGCTGCTGTTGAAGTGATCAACGGCGTCGACGCTACTGCTGCCTCGGTTACTGCTGGTAAAGCCGAGACTGCAGCCTTCATCTCGGGCGGTGCTGTTGGTGTCCCGGTTGGTTTCACGACCAACATCGACGGCCTGGCAGGAACAAGCGGCAACGACCTCTTTGTTGGTGACTATGCTGTTGCTGGTCAGATTTCGGGTGCCGATTCGGCTAACGGCGGCGCGGGTACTGACACTGTAAACCTGTTTTCCGCTGGTGCTGCTTCGGCACTTCCTCAGCTTAACAGCATTGAAAATCTCAACTTTGTTGCTCCATCTGGTGCTTTTGCCGGTGTCAATGTCTCGGCAATTGCCGGGCTTCAGACTGTTGGTTTGGTCAACTCAACGAACGCGACGACTTTCACTGTCGGTGCTGACCAGAACGTTAGCTATTCCGGTGTAACTGGTGCTACCGCACAAACTGTCATAACGACAGCGACCGACACTGCCGTGACGGTGAATGTTGCTGGCAGCACGCTCGGCGCCGTAGACGTTCAGGGCGCTGGGGTAACTACGCTCAATGTTGCTTCGAACGGTTCTGCGGCAAGCACCCTTGCTTCGCTTGGTAGCTCAACGGGTACCGAAGCAACGGTCAACATCAGCGGCACTCAGGGCTTGACTGTTACTGCTGCTCTCGATTCATCAGTCAAGACTGTCAACGCCTCGACAAACACTGGCGGCGTTAATGTCACTCTCGGCGCTGCCGATGTGGCTGCTACCGGCGGTTCGGGTGCTGACACTTTCGCGTTCGGTGCTACTCTGACCACTGCTGATACGGTTGTTGGTGGCAATGGCGTCGATGTGATTTCCATCACTGGTGCTGATATCCGCGTTCCTGTTGCTAACGGCGTCCTGCCTGCTCTCAACACCAAGGTTACTGGTGTCGAAACACTGGCATTTACCGGTGCAACGGCTGCCCTGATCAGTGGTCAAACCTTTACTAATACTGAGATCACAAAGCTGCTGTTCAACACGGTTGACGCTGCTACCGATACTGTTGACTTCGCTGGTTCGGCACGCACCTATGCGTTTGGCGTCGACAACACCGGTGCTGCTACCCTTAATGGTACGGCTGGCGTAACGACCGTCAACCTGGCTCTTGAAGGCACTGCTGCTGCTGCAGCAGACGTTGGCGCACTGACCGTGAACTTTACCAACAACACTGCGACGCAGGTTGGTACAGGCACGATCAACATTGCTTCGACGGGCGCGAACGGCGCTGGTGGTGCCAACACCACGGGTGCAATCCTCGGCCAATCGAATGGTGGTGCCTTGACCTCGACAAACGTCGTGGTTACCGGCTCGCACGACCTCACCATTGGAAGTCTTGGTTCTGCCGGTTCGATTAATGCATCGGCCTTCACTGGCAAGCTGAACGTCGTTGGTTCATCCGGTCAGGATACCATCATCGGTGGTTCGGGTGCTGACACGATCAACGCGACAGTTGGCGCGGACACCTATACCGGTGGTGCCGGTGCTGACAGCTTTGTCTTCACCAGCATAGCTCAGGGGTCGTCGAACGCTCTTACCACGATCTCAGACTTCGTGTCTGGAACTGACAAGCTTAACGTCAACGGCATCAACGGTGCTGGAACTGCATTCACTGCAACTGCGATTAATGTGAATGCTGCTCCTGATTTTGCTGGTGCCCTGAACCTCGCTTCCAACGCTGCGGCCGCTGGCACGACCAGCTACTTCCAGTTTGGTGGCAACACGTTCGTCGTCGTCGACAACAACGCTGCTGTGAGCTCGTTCGATGCGGCTACCGACGCTGTGATCAGGCTCACCGGTGTGGTGAACCTTACTGCTGCCGACGTCATCGTCGCGTAATCGCACGGTTCAGATTCAGAAGGCGGGGGGCTTTCGGCTCCCCGCCTGCATTGCGAGCGCCAGGCTGATCATCCGGCGTTCATCTTCAAGGAATTTTCATGGCAAGTGCCGTGCACGCAGTTTCCGCCGAGCGTCACCGCGACCGTCATTGGCGGCCACTTACCTCTTATATCCATGCACAGAACCGCGCCCTAGTCGGCATAGCGCCGAGCGAACTTGCGCAGGCCATTCAAGGTTTGGCACTCGCTTTTGTCGTGCAGAACAATGTGCCCGGCATGGTTGCGATCCTTGGCATTGAGCCCAATTCCAGCCTGTTCGTGGCGTCGGACGGCACCTGGATGGGGCGCTATGTGCCCGCCATGCTGCGTGCCCACCCCTTCCTCGTTGCCCAGCAGGACGACAAGCAAATCCTCTGCATTGATGAGGCCAGTGGCTTGGCGGCGCCGGGCGAGGAGAATGTTCGTCCGTTTTTCGACAAAGCGGGCGCGCTGGCCAAGCCGACGGCGGACGTCGCGCAGTTTTTGCAGACGCTGAACACTCTATTGCAGCAAGGCAGCCAGCTCACCGCGTTGCTGCTCAAGCACAATGTCCTTGAGCCCTGGCCTATCGAAATCCGTGGCACCGAGGCCGATCCAGCCCGCAATGTGGAAGGCCTGTTGCGTGCCAACGAGGCGGCCTTGAACAGCTTGCCGGACGAGGCTTTCCTCGAGCTGCGCCGGGGCGCGTTGCTGCTGGCGCATGCCCAGCTCCTGTCCATGTCCAACCTTGCGCTGCTGCCCCGGATCGCCGAGGCGCGCCAGGCGCGGGAGCGGGAGATCAGGCAGCGGCGCGCCGAGGAGGCCGCCATGTTCCAGGCCAGTGGCCCGAGCCAGGACGTGATCGACTGGGATCGCGTGTTCAATGACTAATTGTTCCGCCGGCCGCACAGAACTCTAAAAGCATGAAAGCAGAACGCTTGATGTCTCAAAACGATGTTTTTAGCCGCGCCCTTGGCATCTACAAAAAGATTGTCGTGAGCACGCTGATCTTCTCGGCGGCGATTAATATCCTGCTTTTCGTGGGTCCGCTCTACATGCTGCAGGTCTATGACCGCGTGCTGCAGAGCCAGAACCAGACGACGCTGATCATGCTGACGGTGATCGCGGTGATGATGCTGGTGATCCATGGCGTGATGGAATTCCTGCGCTCGCGCGTGCTGGTGCGCACCGGGTTCCAGTTCGACGAGGCGCTATCCGCGCCGCTGTTTCATCGCGTGCTCAAGGCGAGCCTGGTCAACCCGTCGGGCAACTCGGGTGCGGCGCTCGCCGATGTGGGGCGGCTGCGCGAATTCCTGACGGGCACGGGGCTGACGGCCATGTGCGACGTGCCATGGGTGCCGTTGTTTTTGGCGGTGTGTTTCCTGTTCCATCCCTGGATCGGGACGGTGGCGCTGGGTGGCGCGACGATCGTGTTCGTACTGGCGCTGGTGAGTGAGCTCACCACCAAGAAGACGCTGGACGAGGCGAACAACGCTAACCAATCGGCCCAGCAATTTGCCAATACGACGCTGCAGAATGCCGAAGTGATCCGGGCCATGGGCATGGAGGGGCAGTTGCGCCAGCGCTGGCTCGACCGGCACGACAAGATGATGGATCTCCAGGCGGTGGCGAGCGACCGGGCGGGGGTGATTTCCTCGATTTCCAAGTTCGTGCGCGCGGCGATGCAGATCGCGATCTTGGGGGTGGGGGCGTATCTCGTCATCCAAGGCGAGATGTCGGCCGGCGTGATGGTTGCGGCATCGATCATGATGGGGCGGGCGCTCGGGCCGGTGGACCAGGTGGTGGGCCAGTGGAAGAGCTTTGTGGGCGCGCGGCAATCCTATCGCCGGCTCAAGACCATGTTCGCGCAGATCCCGGCCGATATCGAGCGCACGGCGCTGCCGGCGCCGCAGGGGCGGTTGGCGGTGGAGGGGCTGATGGCGCTCGTGCCGGGCAGCCGTACGCCGGTGTTGCAGGGCGTGACGTTCGGCATCGAGGCCGGGCAGACGCTGGCTGTGGTGGGGCCAAGCGGGGCAGGCAAGTCGAGCCTGGTGCGCACGCTGGTTGGCGTGTGGCCCACCGTGTCGGGCACGGTGCGGCTCGATGGCACGGAGATCGGGCACTACAATGCCGATGAGCTGGGTGCTTTTATCGGGTACCTGCCGCAGGAAGTGGAGCTGTTTGCCGGCACTATTGCCGAGAACATCGCGCGATTCCGCGAGGCGGACGACAAGGATATCGTGGAGGCGGCGAAGCTCGCCGGGGTCCATGACATGATCCAGAAGCTGCCGCAGGGCTATGACACCGAGATCGGCATTGGCGGGCGTTCGCTATCGGGCGGGCAACGCCAGCGGGTGGGTCTGGCGCGGGCGCTGTTCGGCAATCCATCGCTGATCGTTCTGGACGAGCCAAATGCCAATCTGGACAGCGAAGGCGAGACGGCGCTGATGCATGCACTGGCCAGCATCAAGCAGCGATCCATCAGCGTGGTGTTCGTCAGCCACAAGATGAACCTCCTTAGCCAGGCCGACATGACCCTGGTGATGAAGGAAGGCCGCGTGCAGCGGTTCGTGCCGACCAAGCAGTTTCTGCAGCCGATGGCTGCTGCTCCCGCCGATATGCGCCCGGCTCCGGCCGCCGCACAGATTTCGGCATGATGGTGCACAGCAAAGGATGTCTCCCATGATACAAAACGCATCGAAGGCCCGGAAATATTCCCCAACGCCCTTTATCGTCATGGGCTTTGCGACCATTGCCGCCACTTTCGGCGTCATGGGCGTGTGGGCATCGACGGCGCCACTCGACAGCGCCGTTATTGCACCGGGCGTGGTGGCGGTTGAGTCCAACCGCAAGCTGATCCAGCACCTTGAAGGCGGCATCGTCGCCGAGATCATGGTGACCGAAGGCCAGACCGTCGAAGCGGGCGAGCCGCTGGTGCGGCTCCTCCCGACGCAGGCGCAGGCCAACCAATCCATCCTGCAGCAGCGTGTTGCCGTGTTGCGCGCGACGGAAAAGCGCCTCGAGGCGGAGCGGGCCAATCTGGAACAGCCGGCGTTCGAGGATATCGGCGAGCTTGAAGACAAAGCGGCGCTGGCTTTGGCCATCGAAAGCCAAGGTCAGCTTTTTACCGAGCGCAAGGCCATTCGGGACAGCAAGACCAGTATCCTGCAATCGCGCATCGAGCAGTTTCACCAGCAGATCGCGGGCCTGACGGTGCAGCGGGAGGCGATCCAGCGCCAGCAGGCGTCGATCGATGCGGAGATCGAACGGCTGCGGGGTGGTGAAACATCGGGCGTGGTGCGCGCCAACCAGATCACCGCCATGGAGCGCGACAGTGCCGCACTTACCGGCAATTACGGGCAGCTCGTTTCCGAATCCGCCCGGGCCTACCAGAGCATCATCGAGACCGATCTGCAGATTATTCAGATCAGCCAGGAATATCAGGAGCGCGCGGCGTCCGAACTCAAGGATACGCTTGCCGAACTCAACGAAATCACGGAACGGCTGGTGGTGGCGGAGGATGTCAATTCGCGGACGCTGATCCGCGCGCCGCAGAGCGGCATCGTGCAGAACATCCGCGTCCATACCATGGGCGGCGTCGTGCGTCCGGCCGAAACCATGATGGAAATCGTACCGCAAAACGAGCCGCTGGTGATCAACGCCCAGGTGCGGCCGCTCGATATCGACAGCCTGGTACCTGGCCAAGTGTCAGAGATCAAGTTCCCGGCTTTTTCCAGCCGCAACCTGCCGACCATTTTCGGCACTGTGGATATCCTGTCGCCCGACCTGATCTATCCCGAGGATACACGCCAGCCGGCCTATTACCTGGCGCGCATCAGCGTGCCAGACAGCAATGTTCCCGATGCCATCAAGGGCCGCATTATCCCCGGCATGCCAGCCGATGCGATCATCGTCACCGGTGAGCGGACTATGGTCGATTACCTTGTAAAGCCGATCCGCGACTCGCTCGATAAGAGCATGCGCGAGGAGTAGATTACGTATTTACCCCCACGTGACGTTCCTGTTTTGATCACCTATCAGCAAAGCACAAGCGGTGTTTCCCAGTTAGTTCAGGTGCCTGGGCCACTGTCAAACTCTGACTGATGGGCGTTCATGTTGGGTTTATTGCGCAGTCTGTGGAGTTTTCGCGCCTATGTCGCGCGCTCAATCCTCACCGACTTCAAGACGCGCTTCGTCCGTAGCCGGCTTGGCTTTGCCTGGGTGGTGCTCAACCCGCTGGCGCAGGTCTCGATCTATGCCTTTATCCTGTCAGGGCTGATGTCTTCGCGCATTCCGGGCATCGACAACACTTTTGGCTATGCAATTTACCTCCTCTCGGGCTTGCTGGCGTGGAACCTGTTTTCCGAGATTATCGACCGGCTGATGAAGGTCTTCATCGCCAACGCCAATGCGATCAAGAAGGTGCGCTTTCCACGGATTGTCCTGCCGGTGATCGTGGTGGGAACTGCCCTCATCAACAATGCAGCGCTGTTCATCGTCATGCTGGTGCTGTTCGCATTGTTCGGTCATCCGATCACGCCCGAGATCATGCTCGTGGTGCCGGCGGCGTTGCTTGTGGCGCTGTTTGCCGCCTGCATCGGCATGATGCTGGGCGTGCTTAATGTCTTCATCCGCGACATCGAGCAGATCGTGCCCATCCTGTTGCAGGTCACTTTCTGGTTCACCCCGATCATCTATCCAGCAAACATCATCCCGGAGCGCTTTCACTTTCTGCTCGAACTCAATCCGATGTTCCAGATCGTCGATCTTTATCATCGGTTGATCGTTTATGCGCAGCCGATCGCCTGGAATGGACTCGCCTATATCGTCCTATGCGTCCTGGCGCTGTTTCCCCTTGCCATGTTCCTGTTCCGGCGGGCCAGCCCCGAAATGGTGGACGTTCTATGAGCGTGCTTGAGGTCTCTGGGCTCAGCAAATCCTTTCGCAGCTATCGGCGCGAGTGGCACAGGATAGCCGGCTGGTTCGGGCTCAAGCTTGCGCCGGCCAAGGAAGTGCATGTGCTGCGCGACTTGAGCTTTTCCATCGAGCGCGGCAGTGCGGTCGCCATCGTTGGCGAGAACGGTGCCGGCAAATCAACGCTGCTCAAGATCATCACCGGAACGCTGCAGCAAACCAGCGGCAGTGTCCATGTGGATGGGCGCGTGGCGGCCATTCTCGAGCTTGGCATGGGGTTCAATGGCGATCTGACCGGCCGGGAAAACGTCATCAACACCGCCAGCATGATGGGGATCAACGGCGCTGAAACCGAGGCGCTGATGCCTGACATCGAGGCGTTTGCCGGGATCGGCAGCTATTTCGACCAGCCGATGCGCACCTATTCAAGTGGCATGCAGATGCGCGTGGCATTCGCCGTGGCAACGGCGCGGCGGCCGGAAATCCTTATTGTCGATGAAGCGCTCTCTGTGGGTGACGCTTACTTCCAGCACAAGAGCTTCAGCCGCATCCGCGATTTCCAGAGGGAAGGGACAACGCTGCTGCTGGTTTCGCATGATCGCGCCTCAGTCGTGACGCTGTGCGACCGCGTGCTGCTGCTTTCGGAGGGGCGCATCTTGATGGACGGCCATCCGCAGGACGTGATGGACCTCTATAATGCGCTGATCGCCCGCAAGGAGGGCTATGAGGTCAAGCAGGTAGCGCTACCGGGTGGGCGCACGCAGACGACCTCGGGCACGGGCGAAGCCAGCATTGCGTCAGTCGAACTGCTGAACGCGGATGGGAATGTCGTCGATACTGTGTCCGTTGGAGAGCGCCTGACCTTGCACATCCGGGCCGATGTGCATCAGGACCTGCCTGAAATGGTGGTCGGCTACATGATCAAGGACCGGCTGGGCCAGCCGATCTTTGGCACCAACACCTATCATCTGGAGCGCATCCTGGCGCCCAGGCGTGGCGAGCAGATAAGCTATAGCTTCCACTTTCCGGCCAATCTTGGCATCGGCAATTACTCGCTCGCCATATCGCTGCACAAGGGCGACGAGCATGTGGCGGGCAATTACGAATGGCGGGATCTGGCCTATGTCTTCACGGTTGTTAACCCCGCCCATTCGCCATTCATAGGTACCACCTGGCTGCCTCCAACACTGGAGGTAAGCCGTGCCGGTTGATCGTTTCTATCGCGAGTTCGAGGCGGCGTTTCGCGGCACCCGTGCTGAGATCATTGGACGGCTAGAGGTCTATAACGATTTCCTCCGTCCGCTCCTCGCCATTTCCCCGAGCCGCAAGGGGCTCGATCTGGGGTGCGGGCGGGGGGAATGGCTGGAGGTTTTGGGCAAGACCGGCTTTGCCGCCCATGGCGTGGACCTAGACGCCGGCATGCTGGAGGATTGTTTTGCCCGCGGGCTTTCAGCGGAGCAGGGCGATGCCATGGTATATCTCGCCAGACAGCCAGACCAGAGCCATGCCGTTGTTTCTGGATTTCACATCGCCGAGCATTTGCCCTTTGGCGTTTTGCAGGAACTGATCGGGCAGGCGTTGCGCGTGTTGGAGCCGGCTGGGCTCTTGATCCTTGAAACGCCGAACCCCGAGAATCTGCGCGTTGGTGCCATGACATTTCACATGGACCCGACGCACAACAAGCCTTTGCCGCCGGGGCTCCTGTCTTTTCTAGCGCGGCATTACGGCTTTGAACGGGCGCAGGTTCTGCGCCTCCAGGAAGAGCCTGCGTTGCGGCGGGCGCCTACGGCATCTCTGATCGATGTGTTTCAAGGCGTGAGCCCCGACTACGCCCTGGTTGCCCAGAAAAGCGCCGCCTCTGAGCACATGCAACTGTTTGCCGAGGCTTTCAGCAAAGACCGGGGCCTGACACTGGAAACACTGTCGGAGCGTTTTGAAACCGGTGTGACGCGCAAGGCGGAGTTCCGGGCATTGGAGGCCGACGTAGAGCGCTTGCGGGACGCTGTGGAGCAGGTGCGCGCCGAGCTCGAGACGCGCTTGCATGATATTCAAAATAGCACTTCATGGCGCATAACCGAGCCGCTGCGCGGGGCAGGGCGCTTGCTTCATGTGGCTCGCAGCAGGGTTTCGCCGGCGGCCATTGCGGATCGCGTACGGCCGATAGGCCTGACGGCAGCATTGGCGGTGCACCGGCGGCCGCGCTTACGCAAGGCGCTAGTGGCCAGTGTGCGCGCCGTACCGGGATTGGAAGGCCGAATCCGGGCGGTTTTGGCCATGCACCAGCGTTCACAGGACAATTGGCAGCGCCGGCATGGTCCATCGCAATTGACGCCCAAGGGGCGCGCGATCTTTGAGAAGCTCAAGAACTTGCGGGACCGATAGTGCGCATCGTTATCGACTTGCAAGGAGCGCAGACGGAAAGCCGGTTCCGTGGCGTCGGGCGCTATACGCTAGCCATTGCCAAGGCCATATGTCGCGCGCCGGGGGCGCACCAGCTGGTGCTGCTGCTCAACGGGGCTTTGCCTGACGCTATTCCGTTCCTGCGGCGGGAGCTTGCGCATCTCGTGGCGGCCGATGATTTTCTGGTGTTTGAGGGCTTGCCGCAGAGCCGGGCGCAGCGGCCGGAGCAAGGCTGGCGGCACGGGGCCAGTGCCTTGCTGCGCGAGGCCTTCATTGCCGGGCTTGAGGCCGATGCGGTTTTTGTGCCGGGTTTCTTTGAAGGCTATGTGGATGATGCGGCTGTCAGCGCGGGTGCGGCGTTTCCTGTGCCGGTCATTGCGACGCTGCATGATCTGATCCCGCTGCTCAATCGCGAGCGCTACCTTGAGCATGACCTAGTGTTCAAACGCTTCTATGAGCGGCGTATCGAGCAGATCAAATCCGTCGCAGCGCTTGCGGCGGTGTCGCAATCGGCGTCGGAGGAGGCAACGGACCTTCTGGGGTTCGATGCGGGGCGGATTGCCGATACGTCGGAGGCGGCGGACGAGTTGTTCCGCCCACTGGCGCTGAGCCGCGATGCGTCCCGGCGATTCCGGGAGCGGTTTGGCCTCGCCAAGCCTTATCTGCTTTATGCGGGGGGTGCCGATCCGCGCAAGAATTTGCATCGTTTGTTGGGGGCGTTCGGGCAACTGCCTGCTGCAGTGCGCGAGCAGCACCAATTACTGGTCGTCGGGCGGATGGGCGAAGGTGAGCGCGCAGCGCTGGTGCTCGACGCACGGCAGCAGGGCCTGCCGGACGAGGCCGTAATTATTGCGGGCTATGTGCCGGACGAGGATCTGGTTCGGCTCTATAATGATTGCGCTTTGTTCGTGATGCCGTCGCTGCATGAAGGTTTTGGGCTGCCGGCGTTGGAGGCCATGCAATCGGGGGCGCCGACGATCGGCTCGAATGCGTCAAGCCTGCCCGAGGTGATCGGCCTTGATGAGGCAATGTTCGATCCGCTCTCCGTCAGCGCCATGCGCGAGCGGATCGAGCGTGTTTTGACCGATGAAGCATTCCGGTCGCGGCTTGTCGCGCATGGGTTGGAACGGGCGAAGCAGTTTTCGTGGGAGGTTACGGCGCGGCGGACGATCGGGCTGATCGAGCGGGTTGTGGAGGCGCAGACGGTCAGCCGCGATTGGCCGGAGTGGCTGGGGTTTGCGGACAGTCTTGAGGGGGAGTTGCTGAAGGCGATTGTTCGGCTAGAGCCGCGGGGATCGGATGCGGACCTTGCCGATGCGGCCCAAGCAATTGCCGATAACCGGCGGCTGCTGGATGCGCGTAAGCGACGGATGACCTTGCCGGTGCGGCAAAGCTGGCGGCTGGAAGGGCCGTTCGACAGTTCTTATAGCCTGGCGCTCGTCAATCGTGAATTGGCCCGCGCGATGATTGCCGAGGGGCATGAGGTGGTGCTTCACTCGGCGGAAGGTGATGGCAGCTATCCGGCGCCGGCGGAGCTTTTGCGCGATGAGCCGGAATTGGCTGTGTTGTTCGATCCGCTGGCGGGTGGTGGTCCAGGCGTGGTGTCGCGCAATCTATATCCGCCGCGTGTTGCGGATAGCGGGGGAAGGCTTAATTACCTGCACAATTATGCTTGGGAGGAGACTGGTTTTCCGTCCGGCTGGGTTGATGATTTCAACGATCATCTGCAGGGGATCACGGTTACGGCCTGGCACGTCAAGAAGGTGCTGGTGGACAATGGCGTTGCCGTGCCGATCGAGGTCGTAGGCAATGGCGTTGATCACTGGCAGCGGGTAGCGTCCGAGCCCTTTCCGATTGGGGCCAAGCGGTTCCGGTTCTTGCATGTGTCGTCCGGTTTTCCGCGCAAGGGGCTCGATGTCTTGCTCGCCGCTTATGCGGCCGAGTTCACCAGCCGGGACGATGTGTCGCTGGTTATCAAGACGTTCGATAATCCGCACAATAGTGTAGAGGCGCAGATCGAGGCGGTGCGGCGGAATCGTCCCGAGCTTGGTGACATCGTGCTTATCAAGCAGGATCTGACGCCGGGGCAGCTCAAGGGGCTTTATGAGCAGTGCCAGGTGATGGTGGCGCCGAGCCGGGCGGAAGGATTCGGGCTGCCGTTGGCGGAGGCGGTTGTTTCGGGGCTGACCGTGCTGGCGACTGGCTGGAGCGGGCAGCTGGACTTCTTGGGGGACGATCCGCAGAGCTTGGTGGATTTCAAGTTTGCGGCGGCCAAGTCGCATCTGCCGGTGTTTGGTAGCGTCTGGGCGGAGCCGTCGGTGACGGATCTGGCGCGTAAGATGCGGTGGGCGCTGGAGGAGCCGCAGGACAGCCGGACGGGGCGATTAGCACGGCTCGGGGAGAAGCTTGAGGCGTTTACCTGGAGAGCAGTGGCGCGGCGCACGAGCGATGCAGCGGCGCGAATTGCCGGGGCGCCGGTGGCGCAGGCGGCATCGGTGGCCTGGCTCAGTACCTTTGCAGCGCGGTGCGGTATTGCCACTTACAGCCAGCATCTGATCGATGCCTTGGCGTTGCCGGTGCAGATCTTTGCGGCGTTCGATGCAACTGCGGTGGAGGCGGAGGGGTATAATGTCGAGCGACTTTGGAGCCAGGGTGATGCTGACCTGAGCAAGCTGACTGAAGCTGTGCTCGCGAGCCCGGCTGAGGCCGTGGTGGTTCAGTTCAACTATGGATTTTTCGACTTTCCGGCTTTGAAGAGCCTGTTGCGTGCCGTTCATGGGAGCGGGCGGACAGTGCTTGTGTTCCTTCATTCGACGCGCGATCCGGCGCATGACACGGGTAAGCGCCTGGCCGATCTGAGGGAAGAATTGGCGTTGTGCGACCGGTTGCTGGTGCATTCGGTGGGGGATCTCAACCGGCTTAAGGCGCTGGGATTAACCCGGAATGTGACGCTCTTCCCGCATGGCGTGCTGGACGTTCCTGCTTTGCCGCCGGTTCGGTCAATGCGCGATGAGCCGATCATCGCCAGCTATGGTTTCTTCCTGCCCAACAAGGGCTTGCCGGAGTTGATCGAGGCGTTTGCGCTATTGCGGGCGGATGGGTTCAAGGGGCGGCTGCGCATGGTCAATGCGGAGTTTCCGGCGCCGATATCGGCGTCGATGATCCTAGAGGCGCGCCGGCTGATCCGTGAGCGTGGCCTGCAGAGTGTCGTTGAGCTTCATACCGATTTCCTGAGTGATGATCAGAGCTTGGCGCTGCTCGCACCGGCGCGGATGGTGGTGTACCCGTATCAGGACACAGCGGAATCGGCGAGCGGGGCGGTGCGATATGGACTGGCGAGCCGCTTGCCGGTGGTAACCACGCCCTTGCCGATCTTCGATGATGTCGCAGGCGCGGTGTTTCCCCTGCCGGGCATGACGCCGCGGGAGATTGCAGAAGGCATTCGCACGGTGCTGCAGCAGTTGGAGAGCAAGGACGCCCACGCTATCCAGACCCTGGAGCGGGCTGCTGCGTGGCGCGAGAACCATGTTTATGGCCGTTTGGGCCGACGCCTTGGCAACATGATCAATGCGCTGGTACGGGATAAACGCGCTTAAGCGAGTGCAGCCCGCATGCCTTCAACGAAGCGCGTGCGGGAGAAGTGTTCGGCGCGGATTTCGCAGGTCTGGCGCCAATCCAGTGCTTTGTCGGGTGTGAGCGTGCTGACGGCGTGAGCAAGATCGTCGGCGGTGAAGTTGGGCTTGAGCAAGATGCCGGTTTGCCCATCGACGATGGTTTCGCGTAGGCCGCCCTCGGCAACCCCGATCACCGGCTTGCCGGCAGCCATGGATTCAACCGGTGACATGCCAAAATCCTCGTCCACGGGCACATAGATTGTCGCGATGGCGCGGCCGATAAGGTCGGTCAGTTGTGCTTCACTTACCCAGCCGAGGAACGCGATATTGGGCGCACCGGCGGCGAGTGCCTTGAGGCGTTCCAGATCCTCGCCCGAGGAAGCTACGACCAGCTTGCAGTCTGGCATGGCGCAAAAGGCCGAAACAATCTTGTCCACCCGCTTGAGCGGCGACAGGCGGGCCGTGGAAAGGTAGTAATCGCCCTGCTCGATCCAGCGGAACGCCTGCAGGTCGCAGGGTGGGTAAACCAGTGTGGACGAGCGGCCGAGATAAGTTGCGATCCGCTCCTGCACCGTCTTGCTGTTGGCGACGATGACATCCATTCGCTCGACTGCGGCTTCATAGCCCTGGCGGAATTGCTCCAGCGCCATGCGCCGCGCCGGGTCGCGTCCGGCCCGGTCGGCAAAATGGTCCTTTTGATCGTAGAGGAAGCGCGGCGGCGTGTGGCAATAAAGGATGTTGCGGCCTTGGCCATGCTTTGGGGCGGCAAAGGGCGCAGCGACGCCACTATAAATGCGGGTGCCGTATTGGCCCGCCATTCCACGTGCGAGGCGGAAACGCATGGCAAGCGTTGCAGCCCTGATGCCGGGCCGCCGCAACGCGCCGGGCAAGGCGAGATCGACGCTGCCGTCGGGGAACGCGGCGGCATCATAGCTTTCATCGGTTCGATAGCCGTACATGACATCGGCGCCGATAGCCTCGGCCAAGGTCAAGACTAGGCGTTCGCCCCCGCCGCGGATTGCAAAATAATCATGGGCGATGAGCGTTTGCCCATGCGCCAAGGAGGCAGCAAGGCGGACAGGCGATGCTGAGGTCGCAGCGCGGTTTTGCGCACGGCGCGAGCCGATCTTGAGGTCGGCGAGACTGGAAAAAAGCATTGTGCCAGTTGGACATAGCCGTCCTCATGGCACAATTCGGCTACCAACTTACGGGAGTACCCGTATAGTCCAACATCAGGCCGCTATCGATCGGCCGCACCTGCTCCAGAACCGCTAGCAGCCGCCCTGCTGCAAGCATTGGTTCATCTGCCGGGTGAGCGGCGGAACTGAACGGCGCGGAGAGTTGGGTCACGACCGTGCCAGGGTGCAAGGTAAGGCATATGGCTTCTGGGTGCGTCCGGCGCAGTTCAATGGCTGCCGTATGCAAAAGCTGATTGAGCGCGGCCTTAGCCGCGCGGTAGCCGTACCAGCCGCCAAGATTATTATCCCCGATGCTGCCAACCCGAGCGGAAAGCGCGGCGAACACTGCCTTGCCAGTACGAGGCAGCAAGGGCAGGAAGTGCTTGGCGACGAGTGCAGGACCGGTGGCGTTGACGGCAAAGCTGGTGGCCAAGGCCGCTGGATCGAGCTGCTTCCAGGTTTTTTCCGGCCGCATCTGCCCATTGTGCAGCACGCCTGTTGCTACAAATACAAGACGCAGAGGCAAGCCCAGCGCCAAGGCAGAACGCGCCGCCTCGGCGATTGAATCTTCGTTGGTAAGATCAAGGCCCGTGCCGCTGCGCGACAGCGACAGCACTTGGGCGAAAGCCCCGGACTGCTCGATGGCGCTGGCAAGAGATGAACCGATCCCGCCGCTGGCGCCAATCACCACGGCGAGGCCGTCAGCCGGGAAGCTCGTAGGCGAAACTGTCATTGCCGCTGTCTCCTGCCGTCTTTACGAACTCCGCCGGGCTTTGGTTCAGCGCTGTTTCCATTTGCACAACAGTCCGTGGCGGATCGGCGTGTTGCGTGGCGGCGCCTACTGGCCGATATCTCAGCACAAGCAGCAATGGAGCCAAACCATGTCGGACTACCAGTTTCGTGAAGGGCAGCCGTCTTCGGATCAAGCGCCGGTCTTCTTCGTTTTTCACGGTACGGGAGGCGATGAGAACCAGTTCTTCGACTTCGCCGGGCAGCTGCTTCCCGGAGCGCATATCATTGCGCCACGTGGCGATGTCAGCGAGGGCGGCGCCTTACGTTACTTCAAGCGGACAGGAGAGGGGGTCTACGACATGGCCGATCTTGCCCTGCGAACCGACAAGATGGCGGCATTTATTGCCAGCCGCAAAACGCCGGGGCGCAAGGTGGTTGGGCTGGGCTATTCCAACGGCGCCAATATTCTTGCTTCGGTGCAGTTCAAAGCGCCGAATTTGTTTGACGCAACGATCCTCATGCATCCTCTGATACCTTTTGCGCCAGCACCATCGGATTTCAGCGGCCGGCAGGTGCTGATTACGGCAGGTCAACGCGACCCGATGGCCTCTATGGCTACTACACAGGGGCTGCACGACTACTTCGTTCAGAACGGCGCAGAAGCAAGCCTTGCCTGGCATTCGGGCGGGCACGAATTGCGCCAGGAAGAACTGCTTGCGGCGCAGAAGTTCTTGCTTCCGTTTCGGGCTTAACTGTCCAATCGCCTCTGACCACCTGCCATATCGGTTGACGCGGCGCAAACGCCCTGTAAGCCTCCGCGCCATCGGCCCGGAGGTTTTCCATGATCGTTGTTCGTCTGCTTTTTGCTAGCCTAGTGCTCGGCTTGTTCGCTGGGCCGGCCACGGCTGCGAGCTTTGATTGTGCGCAGGCGTCGACCCCGTTCGAGGACGCCATATGTGACACGCCAGACCTGTCACGGGCCGATGAAATCCTGGCGAAGGCCTTTGCGACTGCCGTTGGTGGCCTTTCAAAACCATCGGCTGATGCAATGCGAGAGGGCCAGCGTAATTGGCTCGCTTATGCCCAGCGCGTTTGCACCGCCGATGCCAAGCCCCTTGCCCGTGGCCGCTACAATGAACAGGGCGCAACGTGCCTTGTTGGCAAGTTCAACGAGCGCATTGATGATCTTGAGCAGAGCCGCATGCTGGACGGCCATCGCTTCCTGATCACTTCTGCTTACGCAACGATTCCGGACCCGGATGAAGTGGCCAATGCAGATTCCTACTACAAGCTAGCCGCTCATGAACTCGTTCTGCCGCAGCTCGATAGCGATGACCCTATTGCAGAGCAGTTCAATGCTTTTGTCATGCAAGAAGCGGGTGTCGGCTCAGACTTGATGGCAGTGTTGGAAAAGGGCGACACGAGCGAGCTTGATCCGCGTATCGATAACAGTGTCAAATTCGACATCAAGGAAACCGGCGGCGCCAACCGCATTACGCTTGTCCAAGACAGCTATTACTTCGGGCATGGCGCTGCCCATGGCGGAGCTATAGTTACCTATTTGCACTACCTTGTTAAACAGGACAGGGCGCTAGAGGCTTCGGACATCTTTGCGGGTGCCGATTGGGAGAAGACGCTGGTCGATCTCGCTTGGGCGCAAGTGCAGGCTGAGCATGGGGAGTGGATGATGATTAGCTCGGGCGATGACATCGCCGCCATGGTCGTTGATCCGACGCGCTGGGATTTCTCTGACGTTTATGGGCTGGTGATCCAGTTCAACCAGTATGAAATCTCGGCCTATGCCTATGGCACGCCTACGATTACCATACCTTGGAACAAGCTGGAGGCGATCGCCGCCGAAAACCAGGGATCGATTCTTTATGGCCAATAGGCTTCAGGCGTGCAAATCTGCCCATTCAGGATGGCGGCGGAACTGCGCGACAACATAGGAGCAGACCGGCTTGATCTTGAAGCCCTGCTTGCGGGCATCATCAATCGCCTTGTTGACTAGCTTGGCGGCGATGCCGCGGCCCTCGAATGCTGGCGGAACGCCGGTGTGGTCGATGATGATGAGATTGTCCTCGCCCTTGCGGAACGTCATTTCCGCTTCGGCGTCGGGCGAGAGCTTGATGAAGTAGCGGCCCCGCGTGGGCCCATCTTCACGCTCAACGGTCATTTCATTGTCGTTCATGAGAATACTTCCTGCCAAGCCCATAATGTGGGACGTCAGGGCGGCGGCTGCAAGCTAAATGGAAGGCGTTTCGTTGAGCAGCTGGGGAAACATGGCGCGTTCGACAAGAAACGGATGAATGTCGAGTGCCGCTATCATGTCCAATAGCGCCAGTCCTTCCTTGCCCTGTTCCTTATACATAACTGCCCGGCCGGTCAGCGCGCCGAAATGGCGTGGCTCCAGTTCCAGAACCTTTCCGATATCGGCAATGGAGCGGTCGAAATCGCGCAGCAGGTAGTAAATGGTGGCCCGCTGGTTCCATGCTTCGGCATAGCTGGGATAATCGACCACAATCTCATCGAGCAGGGCAATTACCGCTGGGAAATCGGCGCCCTGGCGTAGCGCGAGCACTTCGCTCATGCGCGCCGCGAGCGCCGGATCGGCCGGCGTGGTCCACTGGAGCCATATCTGGTCGGCTATGGCCTGTGCCGCAGCTGGGTTGGGGGCTGAGCGGAGCTGCTGAAAAAGCGCGTCGAGTGCCGCATTCTCGGGTGCTGCTTGGGCCGCGGCGGGCATCGGCATTGCTGCAAGCAAAGATGGCCCCAGAAGGGCGATGACGAACCGGAACCGGATTAGCCAGAAACGCATAAGGGGAGACTGATCCGCTTTCGCTTGCCTCGCAAGACAGCAGTTCGTGATCGCTTCGTTGCAATCTTGGTTCTCGGGCGCACCGGTGAGGATTGATCATAAGGCGAAAGACGCGGGAATTCCGCCAGCGTCCTGTTGACTTATGGCTTGCCAAGCGATGAGGCTCTGATGTCGCTGTTCAAGAGCTGTTTATGACCATCCTTCACCACATGATCGCCTCCGGTCCTCGTCCGGTCGCTCCGTTCTCCCATGCCGTCGAGGCTGATGGCTGGGTGTTCGTCACCGGGCAGATGCCGACCGACCCGGCAGCGCCCGATGCCCCACTGCCTGAGGGCGTCGAAGCGCAGACGCGGCGGGTGATCGACAATCTCAAGGTGGTGCTTGACGGTGTTGGGCTCGGGCTCGAGCACGTCACCATGGCGCGGATTTACCTGACGCAGTTTGAGCGCGACTACGCAGCGCTCAATGCCTTGTGGCCCAGCTTTTTCGAGCCCGGGAAATTGCCAGCGCGCACCACTGTGGGTGTTACCGCGCTGGCAGTGGGCGCGCTGGTCGAGATCGATCTCGTCGCCAAGAGGCCCTAGGCGCTATAGGCCACCACGTTCTGCTGCTGCTCGCCGAGGCCTTCGATGCCGAGACGCATGACGTTGCCGGGCTTGAGCCAGACCGGCTCGGGCTTGATGCCCATGCCGACGCCAGGCGGGGTGCCGGTGGAGATGATGTCGCCGGGCTGCAGACTCATGAACTGGCTGACGTAAGACACTACATGGGCAACGCCGAAGATCATGGTCTTGGTGGAGCCATTCTGGAAGCGGCGGCCATCGACATCGAGCCACATGCCAAGATTCTGTGGATCGGCGACCTCGTCGGCGGTGACCAGCCAAGGGCCGATGGGGCCGAAGGTGTCGCTGCCCTTGCCCTTGTCCCAGGTGCCGCCGCGTTCGGTCTGGAAGTGGCGTTCGCTGACGTCGTTGACCACGCAATAGCCGGCAACGTGGTTCATGGCGTCGGCTTCATCGACATAGCGGGCCTCGGTGCCGATCACGACGCCGAGCTCCACTTCCCAATCTGGTTTGATGGCGTTCTTGGGGATGATCACGTCGTCATTGGGGCCGATGATGGCGCTGGTGGCCTTCATGAAGATGATGGGCTCGGCCGGGATGGCCGCGCCGGTTTCGGCGGCGTGGTCGGCATAGTTGAGGCCTATGCAGATGAACTTGCCGACATTGGCGACGCAAGGGCCGATACGTTGGTCGGCGTCGAGCTTGGGCAGGACTTCGATGTCGGTGCCGCGGATGCGGGCCAGGCCTTCAGGCGTCAGCGCTTGTCCACCGATGTCGCCGACAATGCCGGTAAGGTCGCGAATGGACCCGTCCTCAGCAAGGATTGCGGGTTTTTCGGCGCCCTTTGGCCCCACACGCAGCAGTTTCATCGTTTCATTCTCCCTTTATTCAGAGCCAGTCGCACTGGCTTGTTGTTCGGTATTTCGGTTGATCAAGCGTCGGGGCGGATGACGCCCTTCTTGAGCAGGATATTGCCATAAAGCCGGCGCTCGCCGGATTGGACGATGGCGTAGCCCTTGCTGACGCGTTCGTAAAAGGCAAAGCGCTCCATGGAGGAGAGTTTCATTCCCGGTTCGTGCCGGGCGATGATCTGGTCGAACTCATCCATCACCGGCTCGCGCTGGCCGGCATTGCCGACCACCTGCATGCAGATGGCCTGCTCGTCGACGAAATCGTCTAGCGGCATAAGGGTCAGGATGGCGTCAAGAACATCGGTGGCGCTGACGCCGTCGAGCCGCACGAGAACCGGCCCGGCACCATCAGCGGGGTAATTGGCGTCCACGATAGCGATCTCGTCGCCATGGCCCATGGCGCGCAAGATGCCGAGCAGGTCAGGGCCGAGAATGGGGGGGATGTTCTTGAGCATATTGGCCGGCCTCCTCAGCCGAAAGGAAAACTATCGCGGTCGAGGGTGTCGCCGTCATCGAACAGGCTGGGGTGCTCGCGGGCAAAGGCAAAGAGTTCAACCATCACCGCATCGATATGCGCGCGGATGGCCCGGATTGCCTGATGCTCGTCGCGGGCAAGAATACCATCGAAGATCGCCTGGTGTTCGGCGATGGTCAGCGCCAGGCGGCGCGGGGTGATGATGAGGCGCCGGGCGCGGTCGAGGTTGGCGCGGGCGGAGTCGATGATGCCCTTGATCTTGGTGAAGCGCATCGAGCGGAAGATAATGTCGTGAAAGTCGATGTCGACCTGGTGGAAAGTTTCGGCATCGTCCCGTTCTGCCGCCTCGCGCTGCGCTGCCATATTGGCGTGCAGCGCCGCGATCAGCTCGGCATCGTAGCTGCCTATGAAGACGCGCAGGGCTTCCGATTCGAGGCCCTTGCGGATCAACATGTATTCGCGGACGTCGGCAATGCGCACCAGCGATACGGTGGAGCCACGCTGGGGCGCGATGTCGACAAGTCCCTCGATCTGTAAGCGACCAAGCGCTTCGCTGACCGGAAACCGCGATACGCCGAGTTCGGAGCAAATGAGGGATTTGTCGATGGGGCTACCGGGCGGCAAGGCTAGCGTCACAATCGCGTTGCGCAGCACAGCGGTCACTTCTGCCGTGACATTGCCACGGGTCAGCGGAACGGGGCGCTGGAGAAAAGAGTAAGGACTTGCTTCCGTTTCCATGCTAACATGTTAGTTAAAGCCGTGGTGCTTTACAACGTCCAAGGCCGCTGATTGCGGGTGCAATCTGGCGGCAAATGGCGCGTACGTAAAGCGAAGTTGAGACCCGTCCCCCGAAAGCTGCAAATGACCGAAACCATGATCCGCCCAGAGGCTCGCACATTGGTGCTCAATAGCGCCGACAATATTGCTGTCGCCTTGTCCAATCTCGAAGTCGGCGCACAGACGCCGCAGGGCGTGGCGATCGTGCGCCGGGTGCCCAAGGGGCATAAATTTGCCATCCGGCCGATCATGCCGGGCGAGGCCGTGTTCAAGTTCGGGCAGATCATCGGCTTTGCCAAGGAAGCCATTCCGCCGGGCGACTGGGTGCATGAGCATAATTGCGGCATGGGCGGACCCGATGGGACGCTGCATTATGATTATGCGTTCACCGAAGGCGCCGTTGCGCCGGAGATGATCCCCCTTGATCAGCGCGCAACGTTTCAAGGTTATCGCCGCGCCAATGGCAAGGTCGGAACGCGCAATTATATCGGCATTTTGACCTCGGTGAACTGCTCGGCAACGGTCGCCAAGTTCGTTGCGGACGCTGTCAATCGCTCGGGAATTTTGGATGATTACCCCGAGATCGACGGCGTCGTCCCGTTTGTGCACGGCACGGGCTGCGGCATGGAATCGCGCGGCGAAGGTTTCGATATCCTCAAGCGCACGCAATGGGGCTACACGTCCAATCCCAATCTGGGCGCGGCGCTCTTGGTAGGCCTGGGCTGCGAGGTGTTCCAGATCGGCCGCATGAAAGAAATGTATGGCATTTCCGAAGGGGAAACCTTCCAAACCATGACCATCCAGGAGCGTGGCGGCACCAAGAAGATGATCGAGTGGGGTGTCGAGAAGGTCAAGGAAATGCTGCCCGTGGCTGCAGCGGCGCGGCGCGAAACGTTCGATGCCTCGCACCTCACGCTGGCGCTGCAATGCGGCGGTTCGGACGGCTATTCCGGCATTACCGCCAACCCAGCGCTGGGCTATGCCGCCGATATCCTGGTGCGCAATGGCGGCACGGCTATCCTTTCAGAAACGCCCGAAATTTATGGCGCCGAGCATTTGCTGACGCGCCGCGCCGTGTCGCAGGAAGTGGGCGAGAAGCTGATCTCGCGTATACATTGGTGGGAGGATTACACCCGCCGCAACCATGGCGAGATGAACAATAATCCATCGCCTGGCAACAAGTTGGGCGGGCTGACGACGATTCTGGAAAAGTCGCTGGGCGCGGCCGCCAAGGGTGGCACCACGCCGCTCACCGCGGTTTACGAATATGCCGAGCCGGTGACCGAGAAAGGTTTTGTGTTCATGGACACGCCCGGCTTTGATCCAGTGTCGGCAACCGGGCAGGTGGCTGGAGGCGCGAACCTTCTAGCGTTCACCACCGGTCGTGGCTCGGCCTATGGCTGCAAGCCCGTGCCGTCGATGAAGCTGGCGACGAACTCCGATGTTTACGCCCGCATGACGGACGACATGGACATCAATTGCGGCGATATCGTCGAAGGTGTGTCGATCGAGGACAAGGGCCAGCAGATCTTTGACATGTTGATCGAGATCGCTTCGGGCAAGCATACCAAGTCGGAAGATCTGGGCTATGGGGATAACGAGTTCGTGCCATGGCAGGTTGGGGCGACGATGTAGGTTGGCGCCTGATTGCTGTGGCGGTTGCAGCATCAGTCACAAACTCGATGTCACCCCGGGCTCAACCCGGGGCCCGTCTTGAGATGGTTTTTCATAGAAAGCGGATCATCCAGACGACCTTGCGGCCGTGGAAGGATCTCGGGATGAATGCCGGCTCAAGGCCGGGATGACATCGAGTTTAAAGATGTATCGGTGCGTAACTCGTAGACCTGTCCAACCCGCTCCGTGCTCTCTCGCACATCACCCACATCACCCACCGGATAGGACGCGATCTCCCTCAGCCTGTCGATCGGGAGGTCGCGACGCTTGGGATCACCTACCAGCACTTGCAGACCTGCCAGGGCACACCGTTCCAAGAACGTCAGCATGAGCCTTGCAACATCGCTGTTGTAGAACACATCGCCAGCCGCAATCAGGTCGATGTCACTAGGCAGCGGTCCTTCAAGATCGATGTCGATCATTGCCACGGACACAGCGTTTGCTTCCGCATTGAGTAAGACGGCCGCGCGTCCATACGGGTCGATTTCAGCCGCAAACGCACTCGCACCCGCCTGCGCCGCAGCAATGGCAACGAGGCCCGAGCCAGCGCCAAGATCGAGCACGCGTTTGCCGCGAACCAGTTCGGGCGCCTGGCGGAAATGGTGGGCTAGGGCCAGCCCACCGGCCCATTGATAGGCCCAATAAGGCGCGGGCGATCGATCGCCGCTAGCCAGCCGCGATAGGCGGCTTCCGGAATGGGCTGAATAGAGCTTGATACTGGGCAAGCCCGGCACTGCTTCGACGCGTAGACTGTTCCGGATGAACGCCGCTTCATCCTTCAAGGGCGCTGTAGGCCCGTGGCGGTGACGTAGAGCGACATCAAATGCTGGCTGCAGGTGATGAACAGCCGGTTGCGGCGCGCGCCGCCGAAGCAAACGTTGGCGGTGGCATGGCCGGTGTTGATGCGGCCGAGCAGATTGCCACCGGGATCATAGACGTTCACGCCGGGGCCGGCGCTGGTCCAGACATTGCCGTCGGTATCGAGGCGGAAGCCGTCCGAGGACCCGTTGTCGATAATTGTGAACACGCCGGGATTGGTCAGCTTGCTCTCGTTGACACTGAACTGCCGAATATGGGTTGGCACGTCCGGGTTGTGGCTGCGGCCGGTGTCGGAGACATAAAGGATCGACTCGTCCGGTGAGAAGGCGAGGCCATTGGGCTTGGCGAAATCATCGGCAACGACGGTCAGCGAGCCATCGGCTGGATCGAAGCGGAAGACATAGCAGCCGGGCTGCTCCTGTTCGGATTTGTAGCCCTCGTAGTCGGAAAGGATGCCGTAGGGCGGATCGGTAAACCAGATGGTCCCGTCGGACTTGACCACGACGTCGTTGGGGGAATTGAGGCGCTTGCCGTTGTAGCTGTCGACCAGCGTGGTGATTGTGCCATCGAGCTCGGTGCGCAGGACCGCGCGGGCACCATGCGAGCAGGAGACGAGGCGTCCTTCCCGGTCGCGCGTGTTGCCGTTGATGTAGTTGGAGGGCGAGCGGAAGGTGGAAACGCCGACTTCGGGAATGTAGCGCAAGAGGCGATTGTTGGGGATGTCGCTCCAGACAAGGTATCCGCCGTCGCCGAACCAAACGGGGCCCTCCGCCCAGCGGCAATCCTCGTACAGCACCTCCAGCACGGCTGCGCCGATCGTGAGTGACTTGAACTTGTTGTCGATGATCTCGAGCGCCGCGCCGCCTTGGGCCATAGGGTTTCCTCCGGTTTTTGGGTGCATATGACGGGATGGTTGGCCCAGGGGCAAGGGGCTAGTGGTGATTGTTGCCTTTGCTCATAGGACTCCCACGTAGCCTCGCCACCCACCAGGTCATCCGCACCTCCGATGTCATCCCTGCGAAGGCCAGGATGCATCCCGAGATCGTGCCACAGCCGCAAGGTGGTTCGTGCTGAACCGACCAACCCCCACCCAGCCTCCCCCTGGTGAGGGGGAGGAGCACATAGCGTGTGTGGCAACATCGTCGTTTAGCCCCGATCCGTCCCTCCCCCTAGTAGGGGGAGGCTAGGTGGGGGTTCTCTCAACGAACACCAACTTATCCATCTTCTCCCCCCACCTTCCACCTCCACTATCCTCCTCCCCATCACCCCGGATGAACGGGCGGCGCTGC
>JAESFJ010000028.1_pt1 | contig 114797 bp, 107 predicted proteins | sample 9266161 | NCBI WGS metagenome assembly JAESFJ01 (sample SAMN14506165, study PRJNA617096) | algae metagenome | isolation source: Calothrix sp. FI2-JRJ7 and co-occurring heterotrophs from granitic desert soil | place: USA: Red Pass Lake area, Fort Irwin, California | collected 2000-06-01 | reverse complement strand
CCTCGGGCACCAGCTCGGCCAGCTCACTGGCGCATTTCTCGATGGTCTTTACATCGTTGTGCAGGCAGTAGACCTGGCCGCCGCGCAGCAGCTCGCGCAGCAGCGCTTCCTTGATGGTCGGCTTGTTGCTTTCCATGACGAAGGTGCGCACCGACAGACGCCGCGCTGGTGGCGTGGCGATGATTGATAGGTCGCGCATGCCGGCCACGGCCATGTTCAGCGTGCGCGGGATCGGCGTGGCAGTCAGGGTGAGGATGTCGACCTCGCTGCGCAGGGCCTTGAGCTGTTCCTTCTGGCGCACGCCGAAGCGGTGTTCCTCGTCGATGATGGCCAGGCCGAGGTTGTGGAACTTGACGTCGTCCTGTAGCAGCTTGTGCGTGCCGATGACGATATCCACCTTGCCTTCGGCCAGTTGCTGCACGGCCTCGCCGACTTCCTTGGCGCTCTTGAAGCGGCTCATCACCTCGACCTTCACCGGCCAGTCGGCGAAGCGGTCGCGGAAGCTGTTGTAGTGCTGCTGGGCGAGCAGGGTGGTGGGCACCAGCACGGCGACCTGCTTGCCGCTGTGCACGGCGATGAAGGCGGCGCGCATGGCCACCTCGGTCTTGCCGAAGCCGACGTCGCCGCAGACCAGGCGATCCATCGGCTTGCCGGCCAGCATGTCGGCGCGCACGGCATCGATGGCGGCCTGCTGATCCGGGGTTTCCTCGAAGGGGAAACCGGCGCTGAAGGTGGCGTAGTCCAGTGCCGGGTCCTGGAAGGCGAAGCCTTCACGAGCGGCGCGGCGGGCGTAGATGTCGAGCAGCTCGGCGGCAACATCGCGCACCTGCTCGGCCGCCTTGCGCTTGGCCTTCTGCCAGACCTCCGAACCGAGGCGATGCAGCGGCGCCAGGGCATCGTCACTGCCGGTGTAGCGGGCGATCAGGTGCAGGCTGGCCACGGGGACATAAAGCTTGGCTTCGTCGGCATACTGCAGGGCGAGGAATTCGGCGGCCTGGCCATCGAACTCCATGGTCACCAGGCCCAGGTAGCGGCCGACGCCGTGATCGATATGCACCACCGGCGCGCCTTCGCGCAGCTCGGTGAGGTTCTTGATCACGTTGTCGCCGCCTTCTCGGCCTTTTTCGCGGCGGCGACGCTGCATGACGCGCTGGCCGAACAGCGGGCTCTCGGCGATCAGTGCCAGGTCGTCGAGCAGCAGGCCCTCATCCAGTGGTGCGATGCAGATGTTGAGGCGTTCAGGGCTGGCGACGAAGGCCGGCCAGCCCTCGACTTCCCGGGGCTTGAGCTTGAGGCGGGCGAGCAGTTCCAGCAGCACTTCGCGGCGACCGGCTGATTCGGCACAGAACAGCACGCGGCCTGGATATTCTTCGATAAAGCGGCGCAACGCCGCCAGCGGCTCGCCGGCCTTGGCCTGAATCGCCAGGTCGGGCAGGGCGCGTGCGTCAAAACGGGTCTGGCCGACGCCGGGCTCGATATCGTCCTGATTGACCACCACCCGCGGCCAGCTCTTCAGACGGGCGAAGCAGTCCTCGACCGGCAGGAAGATGTCGGCAGGTGGCAGTAGCGGGCGCTCCGGGTCGACTCGGCGGTCCTCATAGCGGCTCCGCGCATCTGTCCAGAAATGCTCGGCAGCCTTTTCGATGCCGGGCAGGGAGAACACCTGGGTGTCGCCTGGCAGGTAGTCGAACAGGGTGTCTGTCTCTTCGAAGAACAGCGGCAGGTAGTACTCGATGCCGGCGGGGGTGATGCCGGTGGAAAGGTCCTGATAGATCGGGCAGCGACGGAAATCCACGTCGAAGCGCTCGCGGAAACGCCCGCGGAAATCGGTGACAGCTTTCTTTTCCAACGGAAATTCACGCGCCGGCAACAGACGGATCGACTCGACCTTGTCCACCGAGCGTTGGGTCTCGGGGTCGAAGGTGCGCAGGGTTTCGATTTCGTCGTCGAACAGGTCGATGCGGTAGGGCGTGTCACTGCCCATCGGGAACAGATCGATCAATGCGCCGCGCACGGCGAACTCGCCGTGTTCGTAAACGGTGTCGACGCAGCGGTAGCCGGCGGCCTCCAAGCGGCCGCGCATCTGCTCCACATCGAGTTTCTGACCGACATCCAGCACCAGGCTGCCACCCAGCAGAAAGTGCTTCGGCGCCAGGCGGTGTAGGGCGGTGGTGATCGGCACTACGAGGATGCCGCGGCTCAGCTGCGGCAGGCGATAGAGTGCTGCGATGCGTTGCGAGATGATGTCCTGGTGCGGCGAGAAGACATCGTAGGGCAGGGTTTCCCAGTCGGGAAAGTGCAGCACTGGCAGGTCGGGGGCGAAGAACGCCAGTTCTTCCTGCAGCCGCTCGGCGCTCTGGCTGCCTTCGGTGAGTACCAGCGTGAAGCGTCCGGCATTGCTGGCCGCTTCGGCGATAGTTAGAGACAGCGCGGCGCCGGGCAGGTTACCCCACTGTTGTTTGCCGGCGCTGGCCGGTAGAGACGGAAGACGCAGTACGGACACGGGCGGCTCACGGTCGTGACGAAAGGCCGGGAATTGTAGCGGGGCTTGGTGGTCAATGTCAGTCGCGACAGGCGCGCATTGCTCATGCCCGCGCGCGCCGTCATAATGTAGCCCCTTTTTTCAGCCCCTACATGTGGAAGGTACTGCCCGTGACTCAGAAGCCCGACCAGTGTCTCGGTGAATGGATCGATCGTGAAGCCCTCGCGGAAGCGATGATTCCGCTGATTGGTCAGCTCTATCGCAACAACAATGTGGTGACCTCGATCTATGGCCGTGGCCTGATCAACCGTTCGGTCATCGACATCCTCAAGGCTCACCGTTTCGCTCGCCATCGCCTTGCCGATGAGGCTGAACTGTCGGTGCACGACACCTTCCCCATGCTCAAGGCCATGAGCGAGCTCAAGCTGGGCGCCGCCTCCGTGGACCTGGGCAAGCTGGTTGCCAAGTTCAAGGCCGAAGGCGCTGGTCGCAGCGTCGAGCAGTTCGTCAAGGACGAGCTGGCCGAGGTGGTCGGCAAGCAGAACGGTTCCGGTCGTGAAGGCACCGATGTGGTCCTCTACGGCTTTGGTCGTATCGGCCGCCTGCTGGCGCGCATCCTGATCGAAAAGACCGGTGGTGGCGACGGCCTGCGCCTGCGTGCCATTGTTGTGCGTAAGGGTGCCAGCAACGATCTGGTCAAGCGTGCCAGCCTGCTGCGTCGTGACTCGGTACACGGCAAGTTCAACGGCACCATCACCATCGATGAAGAGAACAACACCCTGACGGCCAACGGCAACCTGATCCAGGTGATCTATGCCAAGGACCCGAAGGAAGTCGACTACACCCAGTACGGCATCAAGAACGCACTGTTGGTGGACAACACTGGTGTGTGGCGTGATGCCGAGGGCTTGGGTCAGCACCTGGCCTGCCCGGGCGTCGATCGCGTCGTTCTCACCGCACCTGGCAAGGGCGCGCTGAAGAACATCGTGCACGGCATCAACCACAGCGAAATCACCGCTGAGGACAAGATCATCTCCGCGGCTTCCTGCACCACCAACGCCATCGTGCCGGTGCTCAAGGCGGTCAATGATCAGTACGGCATCGTCAACGGTCACGTCGAGACCGTTCACTCGTACACCAACGACCAGAACCTGATCGACAACTTCCACAAAGGCAGTCGTCGTGGTCGTAGCGCCGCGCTGAACATGGTCATCACCGAAACCGGCGCTGCTACCGCTGCGGCCAAGGCGCTGCCGGTTCTGAAAGGCAAGCTGACCGGCAACGCCATTCGTGTGCCGACGCCGAACGTGTCCATGGCCATCCTCAATCTGAACCTGGAGAAGGCCACCACTCGCGAAGAGATCAACGAGTACCTGCGCCAGATGGCCATGCACTCGGATCTGCAGAAGCAGATCGACTTCGTCAGCTCGCAGGAAGTGGTATCGACCGACTTCGTCGGTTCGCGCCATGCCGGCGTGGTGGATGCCGAAGCCACCATCGCCAACGATAACCGCGTTGTGCTGTACGTCTGGTACGACAACGAGTTTGGTTACAGCTGCCAGGTGGTGCGCGTGATGGAAGACATGGCTGGGGTCAACCCGCCGGCCTTCCCGCGTTAAGCGTCAAAGTTGCAAAAAAAACGGGAGCTTCGGCTCCCGTTTTTTTATGCCCGGAATCTGGCCTGGCGAGGTTGTCGAGTTGATCTCGGGCAGCATCGAGTTTGTTGCGCCCTGTTACCGAAAGGCCAAAAAAAGCAAGCGCTTGGGTGGTCAGTGCCGGGGGGCGTCTTTATAATCAAGCGGATTTTTTACCCAGGTTTGGCGCCTTCCTCCACGCCCATATCGTATCGGCGTGGTCGGGTCTATTAGACCTTCGGTAGCGCCGCCTGTCCTATAAAAAGCTTTCTAAATCAGTGGTTAGGCAAACCTATGATCAAACTAAAGCATGGGCTTGATTTGCCCATAACGGGTGCGCCGGCACAGCGTATCGAGGCCGCCAGGCCCGTACGCAGTGTCGCCGTCATCGGCTTCGACTATCACGGGATGAAGCCGACGATGGAAGTGCAGGTCGGTGACCGGGTCAAACTCGGTCAATTGCTGTTTACCGACAAGAAGACACCCGGCGTGCGCTATACCGCCCCTGCGGCTGGCGTGATCAGCGCCATCCATCGTGGTGAGAAGCGTGTCCTGCAGTCCGTTGTCATCGACATCGAAGGCGACGAGCAGGAAACCTTCAACCAGTATGCTGCCGACCAACTCGACTCGCTGAGCGACGAGCAGGTTCGCGAGAACCTGCAGCAGTCCGGTCTTTGGACTGCGCTGCGCACTCGTCCGTTCAGCAAGGTGCCGGCGCTGGATGCCGTACCCAGCTCGATTTTCGTGACTGCAGTCGATACCCACCCGCTTGCCGCCGATCCTGCGGTGATCATCGGTGAACATGCCGCTGACTTCGAAAACGGCCTGAAGGTTCTCGGTAACCTGGCCAAGATCTTCCTGTGCAAGGCCGAGGGTGTCAGCCTGCCGGGCGAGCATGTTGCCAAGGTGCAAAGCGAAGCCTTTGCCGGCCCGCACCCGGCGGGGCTGCCAGGCACTCACATTCATTTCCTCGACCCGGTCAGCATCGGCAAGAGCGTCTGGCAGATCGGTTACCAGGACGTGATCGCGGTGGGCAAGCTGTTCACCACTGGCCAGCTGTTCGTCGAGCGCGTGGTAGCACTCGGCGGCCCGGTCGTCGAGCAGCCGCGTCTGCTGCGCACGCGTCTGGGCGCCAACCTGGAAGAACTCACCGCCGGTGAGCTCAAGCCAGGTTTCAATCGTGTGATTTCCGGCTCGGTGTTCGGCGGTCGTACCGCTCAAGGTGCCTTCGCCTTCCTCGGCCGTTACCACAACCAGGTGTCTTGCCTGGTGGAAGGCAACGACCGCGAGATGATGCATTACCTGCGTGCCGGCGTTAACAAGCACTCGGTATTGAACATCTTCGTCTCCAAGCTGGCCGGCGCCAAGCTGTTCAACTTCACCACCACCACCAACGGCAGCCCGCGCGCCATGGTGCCGGTGGGCAACTACGAAGCCGTGATGCCGCTGGATATCTTGCCGACTCAACTGCTGCGCTATCTGATCGTTGGCGACACCGAGATGGCTCAGAAACTGGGTTGCCTGGAACTCGACGAAGAAGACCTGGCACTGTGCACCTATGTGTGCGCCGGCAAGTATGAATATGGCCCGATCCTGCGGGACAACCTCACCCGCATCGAGAAGGAGGGTTAATCCGTGGGCATTCGTGCATTCCTCGACAAGATCGAGCACAACTTCGAAAAAGGCGGCAAGTACGAGAAGTGGTATGCCCTCTACGAGGCCATCGATACCTTCTTCTATCGTCCTGGCAGCGTGACCAAGACCACCGCTCACGTGCGCGACGGTATCGACCTCAAGCGCATGATGATCACCGTGTGGTTGTGCACCTTCCCGGCGATGTTCTTCGGCATGTGGAACACCGGCTACCAGGCCAACCTGATCTTCGCTCAGAGCCCCGAGCTGCTGGCGAGCCAGGAAGGCTGGCGTTTCGCCCTGATCGGCTCGCTGGCCGGTTTCGATCCGAACAGCCTGTGGGACAACTTCATCCAGGGCGCCGCCTACTTTCTGCCCGTCTACGCGGTGACCTTCATCGTCGGCGGCTTCTGGGAAGTGCTGTTCGCTTCGATCCGCAAGCATGAAGTCAACGAAGGCTTCTTCGTCACCTCCGTGCTGTTCGCCCTGATCCTGCCGCCGAGCATTCCGCTGTGGCAGGTCGCCCTGGGCATCAGCTTCGGCGTGGTGATCGGCAAGGAAGTGTTCGGTGGTACCGGCAAGAACTTCCTCAACCCGGCACTGACTGGCCGTGCCTTCCTGTTCTTCGCCTATCCGGCGCAGATGTCCGGTGATGCGGTCTGGACTGCGGTCGATGGTTTCGCCGGCGCCACTTCGCTGAGCCTGGCAGCCTCCGGCGGCATCGAGAACGTGATCAACAACGGCATCACCTGGATGGACGCCTTCGTCGGCACCATTCACGGCTCGCTCGGCGAGACCAGCACCCTGGCGATTGCCATCGGCGGTCTGGTCCTGCTGATCACCAAGATCGCCTCCTGGCGCATCGTCGCCGGCGTGATGCTGGGCATGATCGGCCTGAGCCTGCTGCTCAACCTGATCGGTTCCACCACCAACCCGATGTTCGCCATGCCCTGGTACTGGCATCTGGTAGTGGGCGGCTTTGCCTTCGGCATGTTCTTCATGGCCACCGACCCGGTGTCGGCGTCGATGACCAACACCGGCAAGTGGATCTTTGGTGCTCTGATCGGTGTGATGGTGGTGCTGATCCGTGTGGTCAACCCGGCCTTCCCCGAGGGCATGATGCTGGCGATTCTGTTCGCCAACCTGTTTGCACCGCTGATCGACCACTTCGTCGTTCAAGCCAATATCAAGCGGAGGCTGGCACGCAATGTCTAGTCAAAAAGAATCCACCGTCCGCACGCTGACGGTGGCCGTGCTGGTGTGTCTGGTGTGCTCGGTGTTCGTCGCCGGCGCAGCCATTGCACTGAAGCCGACTCAGGTTGAAAACCGCCTGCTGGACAAGCAGCGCAGCATCCTGGCCATTGCCGGCCTGGGTGAGGCGGGCATGTCCGGCGCCAAGGTCAAGGAGCTGTTCGACAGCACCATCACCGCCAAGCTGGTGGATCTGGAGAGTGGCAAGTTCTCCGATGCATTCGACCCCATCACCTTCGACCCACTCAAGGCGGCCAAGGATCCGAAGACCTCCAGCGCGCTCAAAGGCAGTGAGGATATCGCCGGTATCAAGCGCCAGGAGCGTTACACCACCGTTTACATGGTGGAAAAGGACGGTGAAGTCGAAACCCTGATCCTGCCGGTTCGCGGCTACGGCCTGTGGTCGACCCTGCACGGCTTTATCGCGGTCAAGGGCGACCTCAATACCGTGGTTGGCATGGGCTTCTACCAGCACGGCGAGACTCCCGGTCTCGGCGGCGAGGTGGACAACCCGAAATGGAAGGGCCAATGGCCGGGCAAGACCCTGTTCGACGACAACGACAAGTTGGCCGTACAGGTGGTCAAGGGCGGCGTAGATCCGCAAAGCCCGAACGCTACCCACCAGGTCGATGGCCTGGCCGGCGCCACTCTGACCAGTGTCGGTGTGGACAACCTGCTGAAGTTCTGGCTCGGCCAGAACGGCTTCGGTCCGTTTATCGCTAACCTGCGTGCAGGGGAGGCTTGATCATGTCGCAGCCGACTATTAAAGAAGTCCTGCTCAACCCGGTCTTCAACAACAACCCCATCGGCCTGCAGATCCTCGGGATCTGCTCGGCCCTGGCGGTGACCTCGAACCTGCAGACCGCGCTGGTGATGTCTGCCGCGCTGACCCTGGTGACCGGTTTCTCCAACCTGTTCATCTCGATGATCCGTAGCCAGATCCCCAGCTCGATCCGCATGATCGTGCAGATGGTGATCATCGCCTCGCTGGTGATCGTGGTCGATCAGGTGCTCAAGGCCTACGCCTTCAGTCTGTCCAAACAGCTGTCGGTGTTCGTCGGTCTGATCATCACCAACTGCATCGTGATGGGCCGCGCTGAAGCCTTCGCCATGCAGAACCCGCCGGTGCTGTCGTTCTTCGATGGTATCGGCAACGGTCTGGGCTACAGTGCCATGCTGATCGCCCTGGGCATCATTCGCGAGCTGTTCGGTGCGGGCAAGCTGATGGGCTACGAGGTCTTCTCGGTGGTCAATGACGGCGGCTGGTACCAGCCCAACGGCATGCTGCTGCTGCCGCCATCGGCATTCTTCCTGATCGGTCTGTTCATCTGGGCCATCCGTAGCTGGAAGAAGGATCAGATCGAGGCCAACGCTTACAAGATGGCGCCTCAGGTATCCAGCAAGGAGGCCTATTAATGGAACATTACATCAGCCTGTTCGTCCGTGCGGTGTTCGTCGAGAACATGGCGCTGGCGTTCTTCCTCGGCATGTGTACCTTCATCGCCATCTCCAAGAAGGTGGAAACCGCCATCGGCCTCGGCATCGCCGTGGTCGTGGTGCTGGGTATCACCATGCCGGTGAACAACCTGATCTACACCAATATCCTCAAGGATGGTGCGCTGGCCTGGGCCGGCCTGCCTGAGGTGGATCTGTCGTTCCTCGGTCTGCTGACCTTCATCGGGGTGATCGCTGCACTGGTACAGATCCTCGAGATGACTCTGGATAAGTACGTGCCGTCGCTGTACAACGCCCTCGGTGTGTTCCTGCCGCTGATTACCGTGAACTGCGCCATCATGGGTGGCTCGCTGTTCATGGTCGAGCGCGACTACAACCTGGCCGAAAGCACCGTCTACGGCATCGGCGCTGGCGTGTCCTGGGCGTTGGCGATTGCTGCGCTGGCTGGTATCCGCGAGAAGCTCAAGTACAGCGATGTACCGGCTGGTCTGCAGGGGCTGGGCATCACCTTCATCACCATCGGTCTGATGTCGCTGGGCTTCATGTCCTTCTCCGGCGTGCAGCTGTAAGGAAAGGATGAACAGATGAATTACGAAATCTTCCTCGCCATCGGCATGTTCACCGCCATCGTTCTCGCGCTGGTGCTGATCATTCTCGCTGCTCGCGCCAAGCTGGTGTCCAGCGGCGACGTGAACATCGAAATCAACGGCGAAAAAACCATCGTGGTCCCGGCTGGCGGCAAGCTGCTGCAAACCCTGGCCGACAACGGCATCTTCCTGTCGTCCGCTTGCGGTGGCGGCGGTACCTGCGCCCAGTGCAAGTGCATCATCGAGTCCGGCGGTGGCGAGATGCTCTCCACCGAAGAGTCGCACTTCACCAAGCGTGAGGCCCGCGAAGGCTGGCGCCTGTCCTGCCAGGCCGCGGTCAAGCAGGACATGAAGATCGAAGTCCCGGAAGAAGTCTTCGGCGTGAAGAAGTGGGAATGCACGGTGGAGTCCAACCCCAACGTCGCCACCTTCATCAAGGAGCTGACGCTGAAGCTGCCGGAAGGTGAAAACGTCGACTTCCGCGCCGGCGGCTACGTGCAGCTGGAATGCCCGCCACACACCGTCAACTACAAGGACTTCGACATCCAGGAGGAGTATCGCGGCGACTGGGACAAGTTCAACCAGTGGAAGTACGTGTCCAAGGTCGACGAGACCGTGATCCGTGCCTATTCCATGGCCAACTACCCGGAAGAGCGCGGTCTGGTGAAGTTCAACATCCGTATCGCCTCGCCGCCCCCTGGCAAGGACGATCTGCCGCCGGGCAAGATGTCGTCCTACGTGTTCAGCCTCAAGCCGGGCGACAAGATCACCGTGTACGGGCCCTTCGGTGAGTTCTTCGCCAAGGATACCGACGCCGAGATGGTCTTCATCGGTGGTGGTGCCGGCATGGCGCCGATGCGTTCGCACATCTTCGACCAGCTCAAGCGCCTGAAGTCCAAGCGCAAGATCAGTTTCTGGTACGGCGCGCGTTCCATGCGCGAGTCGTTCTACAACGAAGAGTACGATCAGCTGGCCGCGGAAAACCCGAACTTCCAGTGGCACCTGGCGTTGTCCGACCCACAGCCGGAAGACAACTGGACCGGCCTCAAGGGCTTCATCCACAACGTGCTGTACGAGAACTACCTGAAGGACCACCCGGCTCCGGAAGATTGCGAGTTCTACATGTGCGGCCCACCCATGATGAACGCCGCGGTGATCAAGATGCTGACCGACCTGGGTGTCGAGCCGGAGAACATCCTCCTCGACGACTTCGGCGGCTAACGCATGAGGTCTGCTGTACTCCAGCCCGTTATCGCTGTCGCCCTGGCGGCAGCCCTAACGGGCTGCTTGCGTTCTGAACGGATCGAAGAGTTCGGCGGCCCGACCATGGGCAGCACCTATTCGATCAAATACGTCCGCAGTGAAGGTGTCGCGCCGCAAGCCGAACTCAAGGCCGCGACCGAGGCGATCCTCGCCGAGATCGATCTGCAGATGTCCACCTATCGCGATGATTCGCTGATCGAGCAATTCAACAGTGCGCCAGCGGGTACCTGCCAGGCCATGCCCAAGGGCGTGCTGGATCTGGTGCGTGCCGGCGATCGTCTGCACCAGGAGAGTCAGGGCTATTTCGACCTGACGCTGGAACCCTTGCTCGACCTCTGGGGCTTCGGCCCCAAAGGGCAGGGCGAGGCAGTACCGGATGCCGAGCGTCTGGCCGAAGTGCGTCAGCGGGTCGGTCAGCAGCACCTGAAGATCGACGGCGAGCAGTTGTGCAAGGATGCCGATGTTCAGGTCGACTTCAACAGCATCGCGGCCGGTTATGCTGTCGATCTGATCGTGGCGCGCCTGGGCGAGTTGGGGGTTACCAGTTATCTGGTCGAGGCCACCGGTGAGCTCAAGGCGGCCGGCTTCAAGCCCGATGGCAGCCACTGGCGCATCGGTCTGGAAGCCCCGCGCGACGACCAGCGGGTGGCCCAACGCATTCTGCAGCTCGATGGTTACGGTATCTCCACCTCAGGTGACTACCGCAACTACTTCGAAGAGAACGGCCAGCGCTACTCGCATACGCTCGATCCGCTGAGCGGCAAGCCGGTCAACCACAAGCTGGCGGCGGTGACGGTGGCAGATCCATCGACCTTGCGCGCCGATGGCTTGTCTACCCTATTGATGGTGCTTGGGCCGGAAGCTGGCATGGCCTTCGCCGAGCGCAACGGTATCGCGGCGTTTTTCGTGACGCGTGAGGGCGAGGGCTTCGTCACACAGGGCACGACCGCATTCGAGCAGCTATTCGCTGCAGGAGATGAGCAATGACTTTTCTGGTTGTATTTCTGGCCATGATTCTGGTCGTCGGCATTATGGCCGTTGGTGTGATCATGGGGCGCAAACCCATCGCCGGTTCCTGCGGTGGCATCGCCAACCTGGGTATCGAGAAGGAATGCTCGATTTGCGGCGGTAGCCGTGAAAAATGCGAGGAGGTCAATCGCGACCAGAGCGAAGCGCCGAATACCGACCTGGCTTACGACGCGAGCAAGCGTTAAGCCGGGTGGTAGCTTTGAAAGCCGGTGGCTATTATCCGCTGCCGGCCCCGCCGAGGGTGCGCCACAAGCGCTCCGGCCTGATCTGAAGGAGTAAACATGGCGGTCTACAACTACGATGTGGTGGTGCTGGGCTCCGGCCCGGCGGGCGAGGGCGCGGCGATGAACGCGGCCAAGGCCGGGCGCAAGGTAGCCGTGGTGGACAACCGTCCGCTGGTCGGCGGCAACTGCACCCACCTGGGCACCATCCCGTCCAAGGCGCTGCGCCATTCGGTGCGGCAGATCATGCAGTTCAACACCAACCCGATGTTCCGCCAGATCGGCGAGCCACGCTGGTTCTCGTTCCCCGACGTGCTGAAAAGTGCGGAGAAGGTGATCGCCAAGCAGGTCACCTCGCGCACCGGCTACTACGCGCGCAACCGCATCGACACCTATTTCGGCACCGCCAGCTTCGCTGACGAGCAGACCGTCGAAGTTGTCTGCCTCAATGGTGTGGTGGAAAAACTGGTGGCCAAACAGATCGTCATCGCCACCGGTTCGCGTCCGTACCGCCCGGCCGATGTCGATTTCCGCCACCCGCGTATCTACGATAGCGACACCATTCTCAGCCTGGGTCACACACCGCGTCGTCTGATCATCTACGGAGCGGGGGTGATCGGTTGCGAGTACGCCTCGATCTTCAGTGGCCTGGGTGTGCTGGTCGACCTGATCGACAACCGCGATCAACTGCTCAGCTTCCTCGACTCGGAAATCTCCGACGCCTTGAGCTACCACCTGCGCAACAACAACGTGCTGATTCGTCACAACGAAGAGTACGAGCGCATCGAGGGTGTGGAAAACGGCGTGGTCCTGCACCTGAAGTCGGGCAAGAAGATCAAGGCCGACGCCCTGCTGTGGTGTAACGGCCGGACCGGCAATACCGATCAGCTTGGCCTGGAAAACATCGGCATCGCGGTCAACAGCCGTGGTCAGATCCAGGTCGACGAGCATTACCGCACCGAGGTCAGCAACATCTACGCCGCCGGCGACGTGATCGGCTGGCCGAGCCTGGCCAGCGCCGCCGCCGACCAGGGGCGTTCCGCTGCCGGCAGCATTGTCGACAACGGCAGCTGGCGCTTCGTCGATGACGTGCCGACCGGCATTTACACCATTCCGGAGATCAGCTCGATCGGCAAGACCGAGCGTGAGCTGACCCAGGCCAAGGTGCCTTACGAAGTGGGCAAGGCCTTCTTCAAGGGGATGGCCCGTGCGCAGATCTCGGTGGAACCGGTGGGCATGCTGAAGATCCTCTTCCATCGTGAAACCCTGGAAGTGCTGGGTGTGCATTGCTTCGGCTATCAGGCCTCGGAGATCGTCCACATTGGCCAGGCGATCATGAACCAGAAGGGTGAAGCCAACAGCATCAAGTACTTCATCAACACTACCTTCAACTACCCGACCATGGCCGAGGCCTATCGGGTTGCCGCGTTCGACGGCCTCAACCGGCTTTTTTGAGCGGCTCCGGCCGGCGGCCTGAGCCGGTCGGGGAGACAGGCTGGGTAGTGGCTTCCGAGTGGCGCTGGCCGAATCGGGAGAGCTTCTAGCGTCTCAGGCGGCAGCAAAGGACAAAACCGGCCATTGGCCGGTTTTGTCGTTGTTGGGTGCTGTGTTCGTAGCCCGGATGCAATCCGGGAGCTGGAGCGAGGATGTCCCCGGATTGCATCCGGGCTACGCGGCGGGCTGCTCTGGCTTGCTCCCCTCTCCCGCTTGCGGGAGAGGGGCCGGGGGAGAGGGCGCTAAGGCTCAGCCGCGCAGCGTCTGCACCGCGATGCCGGGGAAGTCGGTGATGATGCTGTCGACACCGAAGTCGGCCAGGCGGCGCATCAGCGCCGGCTCATTGACCGTCCATACCGACACGTGCAGCCCTTGCTTCTGCGCCTTGAGCAGGCGCTCCGGGGTGCACAGCGTCCAGTTCAGCGCCAGCAGGTGGCAGTCGTAATGCGCCGCTACTTTCAGTGGGTCGAGCCAGGCGTACTCGGCAACCAGACCGAGCTGCAACTGCGGGGTCAGTTCGCGCGCGGCCTTGAGTACCTCCCGCGAGCTGGAGGTGATGGTGATCTGCTCACGCAAACCGAAGCGTTCGACGAGTTCGGCAATGGCCAGCACGGTGCGCGCGGCGCGCACTTTCGAGGCGCTTTTCACCTCCAACTGCCAATGCTCGAACTTGCACTGCTGGAACAGTTCTTCCAGGCGCGGAATGGGGCATGGGCGCACCCAGCCAGGGCCGCCCTTGCGCGCGTCATACTTCACCAGTTCGGCGGCGTCGTGCTCGACCACCTTGCCGCGCAGGCCGGTGGTGCGCTTGAGCGTCGGGTCGTGGATCACCATCAGTTCGCCGTCGCGCGACAGATGCAGATCCAGCTCGCAGCGGTCGACGCCGTGTTCCAGGCAGCGCTGGAAACTGGCCAGGGTATTTTCCGGGGCTTCGCCCTTGGCGCCGCGATGGCCGTAGATGAGAGTCACTGTTACTCCTTGGCGGTGTCGAGGTGACGTGGCTGGTGATGGCGCACGCTGTTGATCACGTGATCGTATTCGAAATAGACGCTGAATTCGCGGTAGTCCCAGCGTGTGATCGGCGGCTGGCCGACGGGCTTGTGCTCTTCATCGGCCAGGCCGAAACGCTCCAGTACCGAACGCTTGGACTGGCCTTTATGCGGCAGGTTGCTGGCGTCGAGATCGGCGCCCTGGCTGCCCAGGGGAATGGTCAGGGTATCGGCGAGTAGAGCAGTAGGGGCGAGCAGGGTGAAAAGCAGAGCGAGACGATACATGGTGGTTCCTTGGCGACTGTCATTCGCGGGCTTGGCGACGCTCCAAAGCCTGCTTTTGCAGGATATGCCGAGCCAGCAACTGGCGCTGTGCGTCGGTCAACGCTTCGAACTCGGTGCCTATCTCGAATTGGCCATCCGCGCGTTGGCTGCAGTGCACCACCTGGCCACGCAGCAGCAGGCCTAGGGCCTGGGGCATCAGCACCATCTTGATCGCCAGATGGCTGCCCGGCGCCACGGCCTGGGCGTTATTGAAGCTGATGCCGCCCTCGGACAGCGATACCTGGCGTGGCGCGCCGATGTCGCGCAGCAGGCTCTGCGCCACGGCCTGGCCAAGCAGGTCGATGCGCTTGTTGATCACCTTCAGGTAGTTGGCCAGGGTACGGTCGCGCTCAGTGATATGGCGCAGCAGATGCTGGGATTCGAAGTCCATCAGGTGCAGGTCGCTGAGCAGGTTGAACAGCGGCGATGGATCGTGAAGCGCGTCGCTGGCATGGGCTTCTGCCCCCGACAGCAGGCTGAATTCCAGTGCGATCGTATCGTCGATACGATAGTATTCGCGGCGATCATCTACATCGTTAGTCGACATGGCGAACCCATGAAAGCGGTGGTGGTCGAAGACCCTGTTGAAAGTCTCGCGAACTGGATGCGTGCCAGGCAAGCGTCGCCGAACAAGCCTCGGTTACGAATGGTAAACGAGCATTGCTCGCTTCGCTCGCCCCTTCGGGGCCACACTGAAGCGCGCTGGTCATAAGCGGCTTTCCAAGTGTCTTTAACGCAGCATGCCCGATACGCAGCAGACTTTGAGTTGCTTCTGAGTGTAAGGCTGCTGACCTGGCCCTGCCACAAGGACGTTTTTTCTTTCCCCCGAATCTCTCCGACATGTTCAGACCTCTGTTCGTATTCATCGGTACGCGCTACACGCGGGCCAAGCGTCGCAACCACTTCGTCTCCTTCATTTCCCTGACGTCCATGCTCGGCCTCACCCTCGGGGTGATGGTAATGATCCTGGTGCTGTCGGTGATGAATGGTTTCGACCATGAAATGCGCACTCGGGTGCTGGGGATGATTCCTCACGCCACGGTCGAATCGCCGACCCCGGTCAGCGACTGGCCGGCATTGGCGCGGCAGGTCGAGCGCCATCCGCGCGTCGAGGCGCTGGCACCCTTCACTCAGATGCAGGGCCTGCTGACACACGACGGCAAGGTGCAGAAGGTGCTGATCAATGCCATCGACCCCGAGCAGGAACGCAAGGTGTCGATCATCGACGGTTTCTTCCAGCAGGGTAATCTCGACAGCCTGCAGCCAGGTGATTTCGCCATGGTCATCGGTGACAAGGCGGCGGCCAAGCTGGGCCTGAAGTTGGGTGACAAGGTCACCTTTGTCGCGCCCGAGGTCACCGTGACCCCCGCCGGCATGTTCCCGCGTCTGAAGCGCTTTACCGTCACCGGCATTTTTCACGTCGGCGCCGGCGAGATCGACGGTGCACTGGCTCTGGCCAACATCAGCGACCTGGCGCGCCTGCAGCGCTGGAAGCCGGATCAGGTACAGGGCCTGCGCCTGAAGTTCGATGATCTGTTCCAGGCGCCGCGCAGCGCCTGGGAGATCGCCCAGACCCTCGACGGTGATTTCTACGCCCGCGACTGGACCCGCACCCACGGCAACCTGTACCAGGCCATTCGCATGGAGAAGACCATGATCGGCCTGCTTCTGCTGCTGATCGTCGCGGTGGCCGCGTTCAACATCATTTCCACCCTGGTGATGGTGGTGACCGACAAGAAGGGCGACATCGCCATCCTGCGGACCCTCGGCGCCACGCCGCGGCAGATCATGGCCATCTTCATGGTGCAGGGCACGGTGATCGGTGTGGTCGGCACCTTCATCGGCGCCGTGCTGGGGATTCTCGCAGCGCTGAACGTCAGCAGCCTGATCGCCGGCATCGAACGTCTGCTGGGCATCAAGTTTCTCAATGCCGATGTCTACTTCATCGATTACCTGCCCTCGCAACTGCAGAGCGCCGACGTGGTGATGGTCTGTACCGCGGCGTTGCTGCTGAGCTTCTTCGCCACCCTGTATCCAGCCTGGCGCGCTGCGCGTACCCAGCCGGCCGAGGCCCTGCGCTATGAGTGAGTCCATGAACCAGAACGCCATGAAACAGCACAATGCCGTGCTCAGCTGTCGCAACCTGAGCAAGCGTTACGACGAGGGCCCCGAGTCTGTTGTGGTGCTCGATGGCCTCGAGCTGGAACTCTTCCCCGGTGAACGTGTGGCCATCGTCGGCAGCTCCGGTTCCGGCAAGAGCACCCTTTTGAACATGCTCGGCGGCCTGGATACGCCCAGCGAGGGCAGCGTCTGGCTGGCCGGCGAGCAACTCTCGGCGCTGAGCGAGACCGCTCGGGGTCTGCTGCGCAACCGCGCGCTGGGCTTTGTCTACCAGTTTCACCACCTGCTGGCCGAGTTCACTGCGCTGGAGAACGTCTGCATGCCGCTGTTGATCGGCAAGACGTCGATCAGCGAGGCGCGCGAGCGTGCCACCAAGCTGCTCGAGCGAGTCGGGCTTGGCCATCGCCTCAATCACAAGCCGTCAGAACTGTCCGGTGGTGAGCGCCAGCGTGTGGCGATTGCCCGTGCCCTGGTCAACCGCCCGGGGCTGGTGCTGCTCGATGAACCCACCGGCAACCTCGACCAGCACACCGCTGAAGGCATCCAGGAGCTGATGCGCGAACTCAGCCGTGACTCCAACACCGCGTTCCTGGTGGTGACCCACGACATGCAGCTGGCGCGGCAGATGGATCGCGTGCTCAGCCTGCAGGACGGCAAGCTGGTGGCCCTCTGATGTTTCGTCCGCTGAGTATCTTCATCGGCGCTCGCTACACACGGGCCAAGCGCCGCAACCATTTCATCTCCTTCATTTCGCTGACCTCGATGATCGGCCTGGCGCTTGGCGTGCTGGCGATGATCGTGGTGCTGTCGGTGATGAACGGTTTCCAGAAGGAAATGAGTTCGCGCATTCTCGGCATGGTGCCGCACGCCATGCTCTACGGCGCCGAGCCGGTCGCCGACTGGCGCGCCCTGGCGGACAAGGCCATGGCCAATTCGCAGGTACAGGCCGCGGCGCCTTATGCCGAGCTTGAGGGCATGCTGTCGCATCGCGGGCTGATGCAGCCGATCCAGATCCACGGCATCGATCCGGCGGAGGAGGGCAAGGTATCGATCCTGCCCGAGCACATCCGCCAGGGCAGCCTGAACAATCTGCAGCCGGGTGAGTTCGGCGTGGTGATCGGTGATATCACCGCGCGCCGCTTCGGTCTGCAGGTGGGCGACAAGCTGACCCTGATCATCCCCGAGCTGAGCAGCGCGCCTGGTGGTGTAACCCCGCGCATGCAGCGGCTGAACGTGGCGGCGGTGTTCAAGGTGGGGGCCGAGTTGGACAGCTCGCTGGCACTGATCAATGTCGTCGATGCCGCTGCCATGCAGCGCTTGCCGGAAGGTACGGTGCCAGGTATTCGTCTGGCGCTGAAGGATCTCTACCAGGCGCCGCAAGTGTCCAAGGCGCTGGTCGCCGAACTGGGCGCCGGTTACCGCGCCGATGACTGGACCCACACCCAGGGCAGCCTGTTCAGCGCGATGAAAATGGAAAAGACCATGATCGGTCTGCTGCTGCTGCTGATCGTCGCGGTGGCAGCATTCAACATCATCGCCACGCTGATCATGGTGGTCGCCGATAAGAGCGGCGACATCGCCATCCTGCGTACCCTGGGCGCCACACCGCGGCAGATCATGGCGATTTTCATGGTCCAAGGCTCGGTGATCGGCCTGGTCGGTACGCTGATTGGTACGGTGTTGGGTGTGCTGGCGGCGCTCAATGTCAGCGCCCTGGTGGCTTGGCTGGAATCGTTCGCCGGGCAGCAGGTGATGAGCTCCGATGTGTACTTCATCAGCAGCCTGCCGTCCGACCTGCAGTGGCTGGACGTGGCGTTGATTTGTTCGGCGGCATTGATCCTGAGTTTCCTCGCCACGCTCTACCCCTCATGGCGGGCCGCGCAAGTGCAGCCGGCCGAGGCGCTACGCTACGAGTAAGAACGAAAAGCCGTCGACTTCGACGGCTTTTTCTTTTCAGCGGCGTTCCAGTCGGCGCTTTTCTTGACGCTTGCGCCAGCTACGCTGGACCCACCAGCGCCAGTAGAGCATGGTCAGCACGTAGCCCAGTATCGCGAGGATGACCCCCGCGACGAAGGAACCCAGGTACAGCGGCTTCCACAGCACCGCTACCTCGGCCGTGATCCATTCCAGGCTCAGCGTCTCCGGCATGCGCACCGGCGGTGTCTGCATGATCCACGCGCCCAGCTTGTAAGTGCAGTAGAAAACCGGTGGCATGGTGATGGGGTTGGTCAGCCACACCAGGCCGATGGAGATCGGCAGGTTGGCGCGCATCGGGATGGCGACGACGGCGGCGGCCAGCATCTGCATGGGCATGGGGATCATCGCCCAGAATAGGCCGATGGCCATACCGCGGGCTACCGAATGGCGATTGAGATGCCAGAGATTGGGATCATGAATGAGTTTGCCGAGAAAGCGCAGGGACTTGTTACCCTTGATGCTGTCGGGGTTGGGCATGTAGCGCTTGAATAAACGACGCGGCATGAAGAGTCTCTGAGCAGGCAAAAGCGCCGATATTATGCACGGATTCAGCCTGGCCAGCGTTTCCATATTGTGACCAGAGGTGAGCGCTGGACGCGCTCGCCGCAGCTCGATGAGCAAGGAGAAACCATGCGAACAGGGATGTTGGCGCTGGCCCTGGGGCTATTGATGCTGCGCTTTCTGCCGAGTTTGCCGCCGGGCTGGCTGTTGCTGGTGGCGGTCGGTGCCGGCCTGGGGTTGCTGTTCTCGCGCCTCTATCCGTTGGGGTTCTTTCTGTTGGGGCTGGCCTGGGCTTGCAGTTCGGTGCAATCGGCACTGGATGACCGCCTCGATCCACAACTCGATGGCCGCACCCTCTGGCTGGAGGGCCGTGTGGTCGGTCTGCCGGAGGTGTCCGATGGCGTGGTGCGCTTCCTGCTCGAAGAGGCGCACTCCCGACGTGCAGAGCTGCCGAAAAGGTTACGCCTGGCCTGGTATGGTGGGCCGCCGGTGCAGGGCGGCGAGCGCTGGCGGGTGGCGGTCAACCTGAAGCGCCCACACGGATTGGTCAATCCGCAGAGTTTCGACTACGAAGCCTGGCTGCTGGCCCAGCGCATTGGCGCTACGGGCACGATCAAGTCTGGCCAGCGGTTATACGCCGCGACGGGCTTGGGGAGTTGGCGCGACGGCCTGCGTCAGCATCTGCTGGCGGTGCCGGCCTTTGAGCGAGAGGGCGCCATTGCCGCGCTGGTCCTGGGTGATGGTTCCGGCCTGAGTGCGAGCGACTGGCGCCTGCTGCAGCATACGGGCACGGTACATCTGATGGTCATCTCCGGTCAGCATATCGCCCTGCTGGCCGGCTTTCTTTACGGACTGGTGGCGTTGCTGGCGAGAGTCGGCGCCTGGCCAAGGCGCTGGCCCTGGTTGCCCTGCGCCTGTGCGCTGGCCCTGAGTGGGGCTCTGGTCTATGGGATGTTGGCTGGTTTCGAGGTGCCGGTGCGCAGGGCCTGCGTGATGGTTGCGCTGGTGCTGCTGTGGCGCATGCGCTTTCGTCATCTGGGCGCCTGGTGGCCATTGTTGCTGGCCCTGCTCGTGGTGCTGCTACTCGAGCCATTGGCGTCCTTGCAACCGGGCTTCTGGCTATCGTTCTCGGCCGTGGCGATTCTCGCGTTGGTGTTCGGTGGCCGGCTTGGTGTCTGGGGTTGGTGGCGCGGGTTGACGCGTGCGCAGTGGACCATGGCCATTGGTCTGTTGCCGATGATGCTGATTCTCGGTTTGCCAGTCAGCAGTAGCGGGCCGCTGGCTAATCTGGTCGCCGTGCCCTGGGTGGGGCTGTTGGTCGTGCCCCTGGCCTTGCTGGGCACTCTGCTGCTACCCGTTCCCGTGGTTGGGGAGGGCCTGTTGTGGCTGGCCGGCGGTGCGCTGTATCTGTTGTTCGAATTGCTCAGCGTGATCGCTGCTTGGCTGCCTGCCTGGCTGCCCAGCAATCTGCCGCTCTGGGCCTGGCTACTGGCAGCGGCAGGCGCCCTGTTGCTCCTGCTGCCTGCTGGCGTACCGTTGCGTCTGCCTGGCATCGCGCTGTTGTTGCCTGCATTGCTGTTGCCCACACAGCACCTGGACGATGGTCGTGCCGATGTTTGGGTGCTGGACGTGGGGCAAGGGCTGGCGGTGCTGGTGCGTACCCGAGAGCACAGCCTGCTGTACGACGCGGGGCCGCGCTTCGGCGATTTCGATACCGGGGAGCGTATCGTCCTGCCTTCCTTGCGGGCAATGAACCTCAGGCGGCTCGACCTGATGCTGCTCAGCCATGCGGATAACGATCATGCTGGCGGTGCGGCGGCGATCAGGGCCGGGATGCCGGTGGCCCGGGTCATCAGCGGCGAGCCGCAGCGTCTGGCTAGGACGCTTGGCGCTGAGGATTGCGAATCGGGGCAAAGCTGGCAATGGAACGACGTGACGTTCAGGTTGTGGCAGTGGGACCAGGCCGTATCCGGCAATCAACGTTCTTGTGTATTGCAGATTGAGGCGGCGGGTGAGCGCCTGTTGCTGACCGGTGATATCGATGTCCGCGCCGAACGCGCGCTGATGCAGACCGACTTTCCCCTGGCCTCGCGGTGGCTGCTGGCGCCCCATCACGGCAGTCGCACCTCATCCAGCCAGGCTTTTATCGATGCGGTCGGGGCGCAGCACGTGCTGATCACCCGCAGCCGCCACAATGCCTTTGGACATCCTCACCCGCAGGTGCTGGCGCGCTATCAGGCGGCAGGTGTCGAGGTACATGACACCGCGTTGCAAGGTGCTCTGCATTTGCGTCTGGGGGAACATGCTGCACCGCATGGGTTGCGACGCGAGCCACGTTTCTGGCGGGAAAAATGAGAACGGCGGCGGTCGGCGGGCGTTACACCCTGTGCTAGAGTGGCGCGACTTTTTCGAGGGGGATTCTCTACCGTGTGGGAACTGGTCAAAGCTGGCGGCTGGATGATGCTGCCGATCATTCTCTGTTCCATCGCTGCTGCCGGCATCGTTGCCGAGCGCCTGTGGACCCTGCGGCCCGCCCGCGTCACCCCGGCCAATCTGCTGGCTCAAGTGTGGCGCTGGATCAAGGACAAGAAACTCAACAACCAGAAGCTCAAGGAGCTGCGTGAGGACTCGCCGCTGGGGCAGATTCTCGCTGCCGGCCTAGCCAACTCCAAGCATGGTCGCGAGATCATGAAAGAGTGCATCGAGGAGGCCGCCGCCCGCGTCATCCATGAGCTGGAACGCTACCTCAATGCCCTTGGCACCATTGCCGGCATCGCGCCGCTGCTCGGCCTGCTCGGCACCGTGCTGGGCATGATCGAGATCTTCAGCTCCTTCATGGGCTCGGGCATGGCCAATGCGCCGATGCTCGCCGGCGGTATCTCCAAGGCCCTGATCACCACGGCAGCTGGCCTGATGGTGGCGATCCCGGCACTGTTCTTCCACCGCTACCTGCAGCGTCGCGTCGACGAGCTGGTGGTCGGCATGGAGCAGGAGGCGATCAAGCTGGTGGAAATGGTGCAGGGTGATCGCGACGTCGACCTGGGTGAGGGCAAGGCGTGAAATTCCGGCGCAAACCGCGGGAGAACGTCGAGATCAACCTGGCCTCGTTGATCGACGTGGTATTCATCCTGCTGCTGTTCTTCGTGGTCACCACCACCTTCACCCGCGAGACCCAGCTCAAGGTCGACCTGCCCGAGGCAGCCAGTGGCACGCCGCCCGAGCAGACCGAGCTCAAGCAGGTCGAGGTGCTGATCGGCGCCGATGGCGCCTACTCGGTCAATGGCAAGGCGCTGCTGGAAAGCAACCTGACTAACCTCATGGCGGCGCTGCAGAAGGAATCCGACGGTGACAACAGCCTGCCGTTGATCATCAGTGCCGACGGCAAGACCCCTCACCAGGCGGTGATCACCGCCATGGACGCCGCCGGCAAGCTGGGCTTCTCGCACTTGCGCATTACCACGGTGGAAGCACAGGAAAATCCTTAAGTGAGCGCTGCTGATCGCTTGCTCGAGGCCTGGTATCGCGGCCACCCAGCGCTGGCGCTGCTGCGTCCGCTGGAGTGGCTGTACCGCCGCGTGGTGCAGAGCAAGCGCAGGCGTTTCCTGGCCGGCGAGGGTGATATCTACCGCGCCCCGGTACCGGTGCTGGTGGTGGGCAACATCACCGTGGGCGGCACCGGCAAGACGCCGCTGATCCTCTTTCTCATCGAACACTGCCGCGCTCGCGGCCTCAAGGTCGGCGTGGTCAGTCGTGGTTATGGCGCCACGCCGCCGAGCTTGCCGTGGCGGGTGCGAGCCGATCAACCGGCCGCACAGGCCGGTGACGAACCGCTGCTGATCGTCCAGCGTACGGGCGTGCCGTTGATGATCGACCCGGATCGCAGTCGCGCCGTGCGTGCGCTGCTGGCCGAAGAACCACTGGATTTGATCCTCTGCGACGATGGCCTGCAGCACTACCGTCTGGCGCGTGACCTGGAGCTGGTGCTGATCGATGCCGCGCGTGGCCTGGGCAATCGCCGCTGCCTGCCGGCCGGGCCACTACGTGAGCCGGTCGAGCGTCTGGCTGAGGTGGATGCTGTGCTGTTCAACGGCGCCGAGGCGGATCGCGCCGATGGCTATGCCTTTCGCCTGCAACCGACCGCACTGGTCAATCTGCTCAGTGGTGAGCGCGTTGGCCTCGAGCACTTCCCGCCCGGTCAGGCCGTGCATGCGGTGGCCGGCATCGGTAATCCGCAACGTTTCTTCAATACTCTCGAAGCGCTAAACTGGCGGCCGGTTCCGCATCCCTTCGCCGACCATGCCCAGTACGATGCCACGCAGCTCAGTTTCGAGCCGTCGCTGCCACTGCTGATGACGGAAAAGGATGCGGTGAAATGCCGGGCCTTCGCCGCCGCCGACTGGTGGTACCTGGCTGTCGATGCCGTGCCCACGCCGGCATTCGTCGACTGGCTGGATGGAGAGCTGGCCCGCCTCATACCGGGGTCCTGATGACCCCAGCAAGGATTCCACCATGGACCTTAAACTGCTCGACATTCTCGCCTGCCCGATCTGCAAGGGCCCGCTGCAGCTCTCCGAAGACAAGACCGAACTGATCAGCAAGGGCGCTGGCGTGGCCTACCCGATCCGCGACGGCATTCCGGTGATGCTGGAAAGCGAAGCGCGCACCCTGACCACCGACGAGCGTCTGGACAAGTAAATGAGCGCAGTCTTCACCGTCGTCATTCCTGCTCGTTATGCCTCCACCCGCCTGCCCGGCAAGCCGCTGCAGGACATCGCCGGCAAGCCCATGGTGCAGCACGTCTGGGAGCAGGCGAAGAAGAGTTCGGCCAGCCGCGTGGTGGTCGCCACCGACGATTCACGCATCGTCGAAGCCTGCCAGGCCTTCGGCGCCGAGGTGCTGCTGACCCGCGAGGATCACAACTCCGGCACCGACCGCCTGGCCGAAGTGGCCACCCAGCTCGGTTTGCCGGCCGACGCCATCGTGGTCAACGTGCAGGGCGACGAGCCGCTGATCCCGCCTGTGATCATTGATCAGGTGGCAGCCAACCTGGCGGCCAATCCGCAAGCCGGTATCGCCACCCTGGCCGAGCCCATCGAGGACGTCACCGCGCTGTTCAACCCCAATGTGGTCAAGGTGGTCGCCGACAAGAACGGCCTGGCCCTGACCTTCAGCCGCGCGCCGCTGGCCTGGGCGCGCGACGCCTTTGCCAAGAGCCGCGACGTGCTACCGGCCGGCGTGCCGTATCGCCGTCATATCGGCATCTACGCCTACCGCGCGGGTTTCCTGCATGACTTCGTCGCCTGGGGCCCGTGCTGGCTGGAAGACACCGAGTGCCTGGAGCAGTTGCGCGCGTTGTATAACGGCGTGCGCATCCATGTCGCCGATGCTCTCGAAGCACCGGCTGCCGGTGTGGATACCGCTGAAGACCTGGAGCGGGTGCGCCACCTGTTGGGGGCCTGATGAAGGTTCTGTTCGTCTGCCTGGGCAACATCTGCCGTTCGCCCACGGCCGAGGGCGTTCTTCGCCACAAGCTGCGTGCGGCGGGTCTGGATGATCGGGTGTTGGTGGATTCCGCCGGCACCGGCGACTGGCACGTCGGCAAGGCGCCGGACAGTCGCACGCGCCAGGCTGCGCTGCGCCGTGGCTATGATCTGTCCGCGCAGCGTGCGCGCCAGGTCGAGGCTGCCGATTTCCAGCGCTTCGACCTGATCCTGGCCATGGACCAGAGCAACCTGCGCAATCTCAAGGCGCTGCGTCCCGCCGATGCCCGTGCCGATCTCGATCTTTACCTGCGCCGATATGAGCTGGCGCTGGATGAGGTGCCCGATCCCTACTACGGCGGCGAGGATGGCTTCGAGCAGGTGCTGGACCTGATCGAGCAGGCCAGTGACGCGTTGCTGATCGAGATCAGGGGGCGCCTGTGAGTCTGAATCTGCAGAGCGACGTGTCGCTCAAGGCCTTCAACAGCTTTGGTGTCGATGTGCATGCACGGCGTTTCGCTGAAGCCCGCGATGATGACGATGTGCGCGAGGCGCTGAACCTGGCAAATCAGCAGGGCTTGCCGCTGCTGGTGATCGGCGGTGGCAGCAACCTGCTGCTGACCCGCGATGTCGAGGCGCTGGTGCTGCGCATGGCCAGCCGTGGTATTCGTATTCTGGAGGACGACGGCGAGCAGGTGCTGGTGGAGGCCGAAGCCGGTGAGCCCTGGCATCCGTTCGTGCAATGGAGCCTGGCACAGGGCCTCAATGGCCTGGAAAACCTCAGCCTGATTCCCGGTACCGTGGGTGCCGCGCCGATGCAGAACATTGGCGCCTATGGTGTGGAGATCAAGGATCTGTTCGCCGGCCTGACCGCTCTGGATCGGCACACCGGCGAGCTGCGCGACTTCGCGCTGGAAGAATGCGCCTTCGCCTACCGCGACAGTCTGTTCAAGCGCGAAGCCGGGTGCTGGTTGATCCTGCGCGTGCGCTTCCGTCTGAGTCGCCTGGCTTCGCTGCGTCTGGATTATGGTCCGGTACGTCAGCGCCTGGCTGAGATGGGCATCGAGGCACCGACTGCAAGCGATGTCAGTCGAGCTATCTGCGCCATTCGCAGCGAGAAGCTGCCAGATCCCGCCGAGCTGGGTAACGCCGGCAGCTTCTTCAAGAATCCGGTGGTGCCATTCGAACTGGCCGAGCGCATTCGCGCCGAGCATGCCGATCTGGTCAGCTATCCGGCTGGAGCTGGCCTGGCCAAGCTGGCTGCCGGTTGGCTGATCGAGCGGGCAGGGTGGAAGGGGGCGCGTGAGGGCGATGCTGGCGTGCATCGTTTGCAGGCGCTGGTGCTGGTCAACTACGGCAACGCCACAGGCGCGCAACTGCTGCAGCTGGCGCAGCGTATCCAGGCCGATGTATTCGAGCGCTTCGGTGTTGAGCTGGAGATCGAGCCCAACGTGCTCTGATCTGTAGGCAGGGCGTGATCCGCTGCCTGCCGCTCCCGGATTGCATCCGGGCTACGCTTCTGCAGCGCCAGGAACGGAAATGAAAAAGGGGATGCCTAGGCATCCCCTTTTTACTTACCGCAGGAGGATCAAGCCTGAGGCTTGACCTCCTCCTTGTCGGCTTGCGTCTCTTCTTCCGGCTGCGCTTGCTCTACCGCTTCGCTCACGCTTTGCTCGCTGACGACAGAGGTGGCTTCGGCTTCAGCGACCGGCTCGACTACAGGAGCTGTTTCGACTACGGCGGCTTCGGCTTCTGCCGGGACGCTTGCTTCAGCGACCGGAGCGGCGTCGACTGCTGGGGCAGCCTCTACAGCCGGGGCTGCAGCGGCGGCCTGTGCAGCTTCGCGCGCCAGGCGCTCAGCTTCACGCTGACGACGACGCACTTCGCGCGGGTCGTTCGGCGCACGGCCAGTGGCATTGGCCGGAACCGCTGCGGCAGCAGGTGCTTGCTCGACCGGTGCCGGAGCAGGCTCCTGGGCGACTTCGACAGTCGGCTCAGCTTGAGCGATCGGTTCGGCAGCGGGAGCTTCCACGACGACAGGGGCTTCGGCTGCGGCTGGTTCTGCCTCAACTGCTTTCTCTGCGACCGGAGCGGCTTCGACCACTTCACTCACAGCAGCCTCGGCTTGCGCCTCGACCGGTTGAACAGCTGGTGCTTCTTCAACCTGAACAGACGGTGCTTCGACGGCCGGGGCTTCGCTGACCGGAGCCTCGCTGGCAATGGCTTCGCTGCTGTCGACGCTTTCTGCAACCACGGCGGCGGCAGTAGCCACGGCAACCGGGGTGACGGCCTGAGCGTCGTTACCGGCAGCTTCGCTGTTCTCGGCGCTCTCGATCAGGTTGCCATCGGCATCACGCTGACGTTCGCGACGATTGCTGCGACGACGCTGACCGCGGGAACGGCGACGCGGGCGCTCGCCATCGTTGCTGTCCTGCTCGTCGTCCTGCAGTTGCTCTTCGTTCGGCAGTGCTTCGTCCTGCAGGGCCTCGGTTTGCTCGGCACGCGGCTGACGCTCTTCACGCGGTTGACGCTGACGCTCCTGACGTTCACCGCGCGGCTGGCGCTCGGCACGCTCTTCGCGTTGCTCGTTACCAGCATCGGCATCGAGTGGTTCACGCAGTTCACGCACTCGCTCTTCACGCGGGGCACGCTCTTCGCGCGGCTTGCGCTCACGGCGATTTTCCTGACCTTCGCGCGGCTCGCGTGGGACGCGCTCTTCACGCGGTTGACGCTCTTCGCGAGGTTGGCGTTCTTCACGCGGTTCACGGGCCTGACGCTCTTCACGCGGGGCGCGCTCTTCGCGAGGCTTGCGCTCCTCGTCGCGGCGACCGCCACGGTTGCGGCTCTGCTGACGACCGTTGCGACGCTCTTCGCGCGGCGGACGCTCGTTGCTCTTCTTCTCGACTACTGCAGGTTTGGCTTCTTCTTCCTTGCCGGCGAACAGGCTGACCAGAGACTTCACCAGGCCCTTGAACAGGCTCGGCTCAGTCGCTTTGGTCGGAGCCAGCGGTGCTTGCGGCTCGGCAGCGACCGGGGCGCTGCTGCGCGGTGCGGCCTTGATCGCGGCTTCCTGGCGAACCAGTGTGCGCGTGGCGGCGGCCGGCTGGGCGGCGGTTTCTTCGGTTTCCGCAGTGGCGGCGATTTCGTAGCTGGTCTGGCCGCTCAGGGCTTCCGGGCTGTCGTCACGCAGACGCTGCACTTCGAAATGCGGGGTTTCCAGGTGATCGTTCGGCAGGATCACGATACGCGCACGGGTGCGCAGTTCGATCTTGGTGATCGAGTTGCGCTTCTCGTTGAGCAGGAAGGCGGCGACCGGGATCGGTACCTGAGCGCGGACTTCGGCGGTGCGATCCTTCAGCGCTTCTTCTTCGATCAGGCGCAGGATGGCCAGCGACAGGGATTCGACGTCACGGATGATGCCTTGGCCGTTGCAGCGTGGGCAGACGATGCCGCTGGTCTCGCCGAGGGACGGACGCAGGCGCTGACGGGACATTTCCAGCAGGCCGAAGCGCGAGATGCGGCCGACCTGAACGCGGGCGCGGTCGGCTTCCAGGGCTTCACGCACCTTCTCTTCGACGGCGCGCTGGTTCTTGGCCGGGGTCATGTCGATGAAATCGATGACGATCAGACCGCCGATGTCGCGCAGACGCAGCTGGCGGGCGATTTCTTCGGCCGCTTCCAGGTTGGTCTGCAGCGCGGTTTCCTCGATGTCGCTGCCCTTGGTGGCGCGCGCCGAGTTGATGTCGATGGAAACCAGGGCCTCGGTTGGGTCGATGACGATGGAACCACCGGACGGCAGCTTCACTTCACGCTGGAAGGCGGTTTCGATCTGGCTTTCGATCTGGAAGCGGTTGAACAGCGGCACGCTGTCTTCATACAGCTTGATCTTGCTGGCGTACTGCGGCATCACCTGCTGGATGAAGGAGAGGGCTTCTTCCTGGGCTTCGACGCTGTCGACCAGCACTTCGCCGATATCCTGGCGCAGGTAGTCGCGGATGGCGCGGATGATGACATTGGATTCCTGATAGATCAGGAACGGGGCAGGGCGGCTGGTGGAGGCTTCTTTAATGGCGCTCCACAGTTGCAGCAGGTAGTCGAGGTCCCACTGCATTTCTTCGCTGGAGCGGCCCAGGCCGGCAGTGCGCACGATCAGGCCCATGTCGGCCGGAGCGTTGAGGCCATTCAGCGCTTCACGCAGTTCGTTGCGCTCTTCACCTTCGATGCGGCGGCTGATGCCGCCGGCACGCGGGTTGTTCGGCATCAGCACCAGGTAACGACCGGCCAGGCTGATGAAGGTGGTCAGGGCTGCGCCCTTGTTGCCGCGCTCTTCTTTCTCGACCTGGACGATGACTTCCTGGCCTTCCTTGAGCACGTCCTTGATGTTGACGCGGCCGCCTTCAGGGGCTTTGGAGAAGTATTCGCGGGAGATTTCTTTGAGGGGGAGGAAGCCGTGGCGTTCGGAGCCGAAGTCGACGAAAGCGGCTTCGAGGCTGGGTTCAACGCGGGTGATGCGGCCTTTGTAGATGTTGGCCTTTTTTTGTTCACGGGCGCCGGACTCGATGTCCAGGTCGTAGAGTTTTTGGCCATCTACCAGGGCAACACGCAACTCTTCAGGCTGAGTCGCGTTAATTAGCATTCTTTTCATGTGGTACCAATGGGTTCCGGGGCTAGCGGAAGCCACGTTAGGCACACACGACTCTCAGGGTCGGTGTCAGGCGCGTCAGAAACGGTCGTAAATCGTTCCACTGTCTAGCGACGGTCAGCCATTATCAGGCCGCGGTCGCGACGGACGTCTCCTGCTTGCTGTGGTGACAGAAAGCACTCAGTCAGGAAGAGGAATCAACTGGCGGTAGCGGACGAGATGAGGCGTCTTTGATCAAGCGATATGCTACGCAGTCCGACAGTTGTACATCTCCACCCTACACGTATCGCTGAAAATCGGGTGCCGCGCGCGGATTCCGCAGCGGTTGTCAGTTACCGCGACCGCCCGGTGGGCGAATCGCGCATCATACTCAAGGCTTTATTTCCGAAGTCTTCCTGGCCTTTTGCGGCCTTTCTAACCTGAAGAATCCGTCGGACGGCCTCACGTCCAAATACGTTTGCGCGGGCAGGGGATGGCAAGTTTGGCATTCATCCGCAAGCCAGGCCGCTTTTGGCGGCGTTCGCGACTATAGCAGCAATGATTAAGTGCTTCAATTCCATAAAAAATTGTTATGATTGCGCGATGACTACTCCTGCCTCTCCAACCTCCGGCGTTCAGCTGATCGAGGTTGCACCGGAACTCGCCGGCCAACGCATCGACAACTTCCTCAGGACACAGCTCAAGGGCGTGCCCAAGACCCTGATTTACCGCATTCTGCGCAAGGGTGAAGTGCGGGTTAACAAGGGGCGGATCAAGCCCGAGTACAAGCTCCAGGCTGGTGACGTGGTGCGTGTGCCGCCGCTGCGCCTGGCCGAGCGCGATGAGCCCGAGCCGCTGGCGCAGGGGCTGCTGCAGCGCCTCGAGGCCGCCATCGTTTATGAGGACAAGGCGCTGATCGTGCTGAACAAGCCGGCCGGTATCGCCGTGCATGGTGGCAGCGGCTTGAATTACGGCGTGATCGAGGCGTTTCGCCAGTTGCGTCCCGATGCCAAGGATCTGGAGCTGGTGCACCGCCTCGATCGCGATACGTCCGGCCTGCTGATGATCGCCAAGAAGCGCAGCATGCTGCGCCACCTGCACGAAGCGCTGCGCGGCGATGGCGTGGACAAGCGCTATATGGCGTTGGTGCGTGGCCACTGGGCGACCGCCAAGAAGCAGATCGCCGCGCCGCTGCTGAAAAGCAACCTGCGCTCCGGCGAGCGTATGGTCGAGGTGAATCCCGAGGGCAAGGAGGCGCTCACGGTATTTCGCGTGCTGCGCCGTTTCGGTGAGTTCGCCACGCTGGTCGAAGCCAGGCCGATCACTGGTCGTACCCATCAGATTCGTGTGCACGCCCAATATGCGGGTCATGGTATCGCCGGCGACAGCAAATACGGCGACGACGACTTCTCCCGCGAGATTCGCGAGCTGGGCGGTAAACGCCTGTTCCTGCATGCCTATGAGTTGCACGTGCCGCTGCCCGATGGTGGCGTGCTGAAGCTCGAGGCTCCGGTGGATGAGATGTGGGCGAAGACCCTGGAGCGTCTGAGTGCCTGATTATCAGCTACTGATTTTCGATTGGGACGGCACGCTGGTGGATTCCATCGGCCGTATCGTCGAGGCCATGCACCGTGCTGCCGATGTGGCGTGCGTGCCGCGCTGCACCGATGTCGCGGTGCGCGGGATCATTGGTCTGGAGCTGGGTGTGGCGATTCGCACGCTTTACCCGGAACTCGATGAGCCGCTGCGAATCGAAACCATCCGGCGTGCCTACAGTGAGCAGTATCTGGCGCTGGAAACCGAGCCGTCGCCACTGTTCGAGGGTGTGCGCGAGTCGCTCGAGGTGTTTCGTGATCAGGGGTATCGTCTGGCCGTAGCCACCGGCAAGGGGCGCAAGGGGTTGCATCGGGTGCTGGCTGACAAGGGTTGGCTGGATTACTTCGATATCACCCGTTGCGCCGACGAGACGGCGAGCAAGCCCGATCCGCTGATGCTGCATGAGATTCTTGCGCATTGCCGGGTGCAGCCCGAGCGCGCGCTGATGGTGGGTGATTCGACCTTTGACCTGCTGATGGCGCGCAATGCCGGGATGGATGCCGTGGCGGTAGGTTTCGGTGCGCAGCCGTTGTCGGTGCTGCGCGAGTGCTCGCCGCGTTTGGCGATCAATGAATTCAATGAGCTGCGTGCATGGCTGGAAGGCCCTCAGGCGCAGCGTCCTGCAGAGGTGAGTGAGCATGTCGGATGAGTGGAAGTCATCGTCTTCGTCGGGCGAGGATGCCAAAAGCTGGAAGTTGCTGGAGAAGGCACTGCTTTCCAGTGTTCAGGAGCAGCGTCGCTCGCGTCGCTGGGGCATCTTTTTCAAGCTGCTGACCTTTATCTATCTGTTCGGTGCGCTGGTGCTGGTGTTGCCGGTGCTTGATTTGAAAAAAGCCTCGACCACTGAGGCGCATACCGCGCTGATCGAAATTCGCGGCATGATCGCTGATCGTGAAGAGGCCAGTGCCGACAAGGTGGTGGGCAGTCTGCGCGCCGCCTTCGAGGACACCAATACCAAAGGTGTGATCCTGCGCATCAATAGCCCGGGCGGCAGTCCGGTGCAGTCCGGCTACATCTATGACGAGATCCGTCGTTTGCGCGGCGAATATCCGCAGACCAAGGTCTATGCGGTGATCAGTGATCTGGGCGCCTCCGGTGCCTACTACATCGCCAGTGCGGCTGATGAGATCTATGCCGACAAGGCCAGCTTGGTCGGCTCCATTGGTGTCACGGCGGCCAGTTTCGGCTTCGTCGAAACCATGGAGAAGCTTGGTGTGGAGCGCCGCGTTTACACCTCGGGCGAGCACAAGGCGTTTCTCGATCCGTTCCAGCCGCAGAAGGAAGAGGAAACTCGCTTCTGGAAAGGGGTGCTGGACACCACGCATCGCCAGTTCATCGAAAGCGTGAAGCAGGGGCGCGGTGAGCGTCTCAAGGCGGACGAGCATCCCGAACTGTTCTCGGGTTTGGTCTGGTCGGGTGAGCAGGCGCTGCAGTTGGGTTTGGTCGATGCGTTGGGTAGTGCCAGCTATGTGGCGCGCGAGGTGATTGGCCAGAAAGAGATGGTCGACTTCACTCAGCGTGATACGCCATTTGATCGCTTCGCCAAACGCCTGGGTACCAGTGTGGCGGATCGAATCGCGTTGTGGATGGGCTTTCAGGGGCCGACACTACGCTGATGTATACGAAGAAGGCCCGCGTAGCGGGCCTTCTTCATTGATGAATCAAGGAATCTCGACGCCTTCGTTCAGTAGCATGTCCACCAGGCGAATCAGTGGCAGGCCGATCAGGCTTGTAGCGTCCTCGCCTTCGGTGCTGCGGAACAGGCTGATGCCCAGTCCTTCGGACTTGAAGCTGCCGGCGCAATCGAAAGGTTGTTCTCGCTGCAGGTAGCGCAGAATCCTCTCGTCGCTCAGTGGGCGAAAGTGCACGGTGAAGGGCACGCATTCGACCTGGCATTTGCCGGTGTTCGAGTTGAGGAGTGCCAGGCCGGTGAGGAAGGTGACGCTGCTGCCACTGGCGGCGCGCAGCTGTTGCTGGGCTCTCGGCAGATCGTGGGGTTTGCCGAGTATTTGTCCATCGCCGAGTACGGCGACCTGGTCCGAGCCGATGATCAGATGCTCAGGATGGCTGGCGGCGAGGGCGCGGGTCTTTTCTTCGGCCAGGCGCTTGACCAGGTCGATGGCTGCTTCACCGGGCAGGCGGGTTTCGTCGATGCTCGGCGATTGCCAGGTAAAGGGCAGTTGCAGGCGTTCGAGCAGCTCGCGGCGGTAGGGTGAGCTGGAGGCGAGCAGCAGCGCGGGCATGTTCTCTTCCTTTATATAGGTGGGCGGGGAATTCTACTGATCGCTACCATTCGAAGACAGGCCGAATTTCCTTTGACAGCGGCAGGGTGCATCCCTAGAATGCTGCGCCTATGTTGAATGGGCCGATTCCACCTCACGTTGATCCGCGCAAGCTCGCCGACCGCGAAGCTACCCTCGAAGGGCAGCTCGAACTGGCCAGCCTGCCGCGTCTCTGCGACCCGCTATCCGATACGGTTGGCGCGGTGCAGGCGAAGTTTCATTTCGCCCGTGACGAGCAGAAAACTGTGGTTATCCGCAGTGAGCTCGAGGTTGAGGTCAAAATGGTCTGCCAGCGTTGTCTGGAGCTGGTCGCGCTACCCATCCGCAGCGAATGTGAATACGCCGTGGTTCGGGTTGGAGCGAACACTCAGTCCTTGCCTAAGGGCTACGACGTGCTGGAAGTGGGCGAAGAGCCGCTGGAGCTGCTTGGTCTGGTCGAGGAAGAGTTGCTTCTCGCCTTGCCCATCGTTCCTGCTCATGCCCCAGGTGATTGCCAGCAGCCGGACGGTCTCGATGAGCCCGAGCCAGGCGAGGACGAGGTATCGCGGTCCAACCCGTTCAGTGTATTGGCGCAGTTAAAGCGTGACCCAAACGTTTAGGAGTTAATGAATTATGGCTGTTCAGCAGAACAAAAAATCCCGTTCCGCCCGCGACATGCGTCGTTCGCACGACGCCCTCGAGGCCAGCACCCTGTCCGTAGAGAAGAGCACCGGTGAAGTTCACCTGCGCCACCACGTTTCTCCGGAAGGCGTGTACCGCGGTCGCAAAGTGATCGACAAGGGCGCTGACGAGTAATCCTTGTCTGCCTCGATCATCGCGATTGATGCAATGGGTGGGGACTTCGGTCCCCACTGCATTGTTCCGGCCTGCATTTCCGCGCTGGCCGAATTCCCCTCGCTGCATCTGGCCCTCGTCGGCCAAGCTCCCCTTATCGAAGAACAGCTCGCTCGCCGGTCCGGCGTCGATCGCTCACGCCTGCAGGTTCATCACGCCAGTGAAGTGATCACCATGGACGAGCGTCCGGCTCAGGCGCTGCGCGGTAAGCCCGATGCCTCGATGCGCGTGGCGCTGGAGCTGGTGCGCCAGCGCCAGGCGCATGCCTGCGTCAGTGCCGGCAATACCGGTGCGTTGATGGCGCTGTCGCGTTACGTGCTGAAGACGCTACCGGGCATCGATCGGCCGGCCATGGTTAGCCCGATTCCCACCGAGCGCGGTCACTGCTACCTGCTGGATCTGGGCGCCAACGTCGATTGCAGTGCCGAGCACCTCTATCAGTTCGCGATCATGGGCGCCGTGGCGGCCGAGACGCTGGGCGTGTCTCGGCCACGGGTCGCCTTGCTCAATGTCGGTACCGAAGACATCAAGGGCAATCAGCAGGTCAAGCTGGCGGCCAATATGCTGCAGCAGGCGCATGGGCTGAACTTCATCGGCTACATAGAGGGCGACGGCATGTATCGCGGCGAAGCCGATGTCGTGGTGTGCGACGGTTTCGTTGGCAATATCCTGCTCAAATCCAGCGAAGGCCTGGCCAAGATGATCACCGGGCGGGTCGAGACGCTGTTCAGCGATGGGCTGTTTGCCCAGGCGATAGGTGCCCTGGCGATGCCGTTGTTGCGACGCCTGAAGGCTGATCTGGCGCCGGCGCGGCACAATGGTGCAAGTTTTCTCGGGCTGCAGGGCATCGTGGTCAAGAGCCATGGTGCGGCTGGCCAGGAAAGCTTTCAGAGCGCCATTCGCTGTGCGCTGCGCGAGGTGCAGGAGAATTTGCCGCAGCGACTGCATGGTCGCCTCGAGGACTTGTTGCTGTAAACTCGTCACGTTTTCAGGGCGCCTCTAAAAACTATCTGCGTTGCCATCGCGGCGTTAAAAACAGGCTCAAAATGCTCATTTACAGCGCGTAAACTGCGCTTTTTCGCCTGTTTTTGCCTTGCGCTGGCTGCCTTGCCTACGTTTTTAGAGGCACCCTTCAGGGCGTGACGTGCGGCGGAATGTGACCGCCGCGCGTAGCCTGTCATCCAACTGTCAGTTTGCTGCGCCAGGCTCGCCTGGCGTTGTTTTTTCGACTCAAGGGACTTATTCATGTCTGCATCCCTCGCATTCGTCTTCCCCGGTCAAGGCTCGCAAGCTCTGACCATGCTTGCCGACCACGGTGCCCAGCAGAAGCTGGTGCTCGATACTTTCGGCGAAGCTTCCGAAGCGCTCGGCTACGACCTCTGGGCACTGACCCAGCAAGGCCCGGAAGAGCAGCTGAACCAGACCGACAAGACCCAGCCGGCCATTCTCACTGCTTCCATCGCCCTGTGGCGTCTGTGGCAGGCCGAGGGTGGTGCCAAGCCGGCTTTCGTTGCTGGTCACAGCCTGGGTGAATATTCCGCGCTGGTCGCTGCTGGCAGCATCGCCTTTGTCGATGCGGTGAAGCTGGTGGAGCGCCGCGGTCAATTGATGCAACAAGCCGTGCCGGCCGGGCAGGGTGGCATGGCCGCCATCCTCGGTCTGGAAGATGCCGACGTGCTGGCCGCCTGCGCCGAAGCGGCGCAGGGTGATGTGGTCAGTGCCGTGAATTTCAACGCCCCAGGCCAGGTGGTGATCGCCGGTAGCGCCGCTGCCGTCGAGCGCGCCATCGAAGCGTGCAAGGCCCGTGGCGCCAAGCGCGCCATGGCGCTGCCGGTCAGCGTACCGTCGCATTGCGCGCTGATGAAGCCGGCCGCCGAGCGTTTCGCCGAGTCGGTCGAGGCGCTGAGCTGGCAGGCACCACAAATCCCGCTGGTGCAGAACGTCAGCGCCGCCGTGGTGTCCGATCTGACCACCCTGAAGGCTGATCTGCTGGCGCAGCTGTACAGCCCGGTACGCTGGGTCGAGTCGGTGGTGCGTCTGTCCGAACAGGGCGTGACCGATCTGATCGAATGCGGCCCTGGCAAGGTGCTGAGCGGCCTGAACAAGCGCTGCGTCAAAGGCATCAATACTCACAACCTGGATACCCCGGATGCTTTTGCTGCCGCTCGCGCAGCCCTGGCTTGAGCAAGGAGAACGAACATGAGTCTGCAAGGTAAAGTCGCACTGGTCACCGGCGCCAGCCGTGGTATCGGTCAGGCAATCGCTCTGGAACTGGGTCGTCAGGGTGCCATCGTCATCGGCACCGCGACCAGTGCCTCGGGTGCCGAGCGTATCGCCGACACCCTCAAGGCCAATGGCGTCGAAGGCGCCGGTCTGGTGCTCGACGTGAGCAACGACGAATCGGTTGCCACCACCCTCGAACACATCCAGCAACATCTTGGTCAGCCGTTGATCCTGGTCAATAACGCCGGTATCACCCGTGACAATCTGATGCTGCGCATGAAGGACGACGAGTGGCATGACGTCATCAACACCAACCTGAACAGCCTCTACCGTCTGTCCAAGGCCGTACTGCGTGGCATGACCAAGGCACGTTTTGGGCGCATCATCAACATCGGCTCCGTGGTCGGTGCGATGGGCAATGCCGGTCAGGTCAACTACGCTGCAGCCAAGGCTGGTCTGGAAGGTTTCAGCCGCGCGCTGGCGCGTGAAGTCGGTTCGCGCGGTATCACGGTCAACTCGGTGGCCCCAGGTTTCATCGACACCGATATGACCCGTGAGCTGCCGGAAGGCCAGCGCGACGCGCTGCTGACGCAGATTCCGCTGGGCCGTTTGGGGCAGGCCGAAGAGATCGCCAAGGTAGTCGGTTTCCTGGCTTCCGATGGCGCAGGTTACGTCACTGGGGCTACTATCCCGGTGAACGGCGGTATGTACATGAGCTAAAAAGGGCGCCTCCGAATGCCCGGAGGCTCTCGAATGTGACGCGAGCCATCAGAAAACTGTCATAGTTGCTGTCTAAAATCCGTTATAAAGCTGCAACAGGTTTATAGACAGATCGTTGAAGTGTTCCTGGGGGCTCCCCGGCATTCAGCTTGAAATGCTAAAAACCCTTTCTATACACTTGGCCGCTACCAGCTGCCTGGATTTGTCCAATAGGAGTGAAAACAAGGTATGAGCACCATCGAAGAACGCGTCAAGAAAATCGTTGCTGAGCAACTTGGCGTCAAGGAAGAGGAAGTAACCAACAGCGCTTCCTTCGTTGAAGACCTGGGTGCCGACTCTCTTGACACCGTTGAGCTGGTGATGGCTCTCGAGGAAGAATTCGAGACCGAGATCCCGGACGAGCAAGCTGAGAAAATCACCACCGTTCAAGAAGCTATCGACTACGTGACTGCCCACGCGCAATAAGTCACCGTCAGCTTTCTGATCGAGAAAAGCCGCACTGCCCTAATCAGGCGTGCGGTTTTTCTTTACGTGCAGGGCGCATGTGGCGCCTGAGTAGAACAAGAGGAGATTGCTGTGTCGCGTAGACGCGTCGTGGTTACCGGTATGGGCATGCTGTCGCCATTGGGTAACGATGTGCCGAGCAGCTGGCAGGGCATTTTGGCCGGGCGCAGTGGCATCGGTTTGATCGAGCATATGGACCTGTCGGCCTACTCCACCCGTTTTGGCGGGTCGCTCAAGGGCTTCAATGTCGAGGAATATCTCTCCGCCAAGGAGGCGCGCAAGCTCGATCTTTTCATCCAGTACGGTCTCGCTGCCTGCTTCCAGGCCGTGCGTGATTCCGGGCTGGACATCACTGACGCCAATCGTGAGCGTATCGGTGTGGCCATGGGCTCCGGCATCGGCGGCCTGACCAATATCGAGAACAACTGCAAATCGTTGCACGAGCAAGGGCCGCGGCGCATTTCGCCGTTCTTCGTGCCTGGCTCGATCATCAACATGATTTCCGGCTTCCTGTCGATCCACCTGGGTCTGCAGGGGCCGAACTACGCCATCGCCACGGCGTGCACTACCGGTACGCACTGCATCGGCATGGCCGCGCGCAACATCGCCTATGGCGAAGCCGATGTGATGGTCGCCGGCGGCGCCGAGATGGCAGCCTGCGGCCTGGGCATGGGCGGCTTCGGTGCCGCGCGTGCGCTGTCGACGCGTAACGACGAGCCGACCAAGGCCAGCCGTCCGTGGGACAGGGGCCGTGACGGCTTCGTGCTGTCCGACGGTTCCGGCGCCCTGGTGCTGGAAGAGTTGGAACACGCCAAGGCGCGTGGCGCCACCATCTACGCCGAGCTGATCGGCTTTGGCATGAGTGGCGATGCCTTCCACATGACTTCGCCACCCGAAGATGGCGCCGGTGCGGCGCGCTGCATGGCAGCAGCCCTGCGTGATGCCGGTATCAATGCCGATCAGGTGCAGTACATCAACGCGCACGGCACCTCGACGCCTGCGGGCGACAAGGCTGAAGTCGCCGCGGTGAAAAGCGTGTTCGGTGATCATGCCTACAAGCTGTCGGTCAGCTCGACCAAATCCATGACTGGCCACCTGCTCGGTGCTGCCGGTGCGGTCGAGGCGATCTTCAGCGTGCTGGCGCTGCGCGACCAGGTAGCGCCGCCGACCATCAACCTGGACGAGCCGGACGAAGGCTGCGACCTGGACTTCGTGCCGCATCAGGCCAAGGCCATGCCGATCGAAATCGCCCTGTCGAACTCCTTCGGCTTCGGCGGCACCAACGGCTCGCTGCTGTTCCGTCGGTACCACGGCTGATGCTGAGCTGGGTCAACGGCGCGCCCGGCGAGCAGTTGTCGGTTCGTGACCGTGGCCTGGCTTACGGCGATGGTCTGTTCGAGACCATCGCCGTGCGTGGCGGGCGCATCCCGCTGCTGGCGCGGCATATGGCGCGCCTGGCCGATGGTTGTCGGCGCCTGTCCATCCCCCTCGATCTGGTTCTCATTGAGCACGAGCTGCAGGCGTTCGCCGGGCAGCTGGGCGAGGGCGTGGCCAAGCTGATCGTCAGCCGTGGTGAGGGCCAGCGTGGCTACGCGCCGCCGCAACCCTGTCAGCCGCTGCGCATCCTGCAGGCGGCGCCGCTGCCGCAGTATCCCGCTGCGCATGCCGAGCAGGGCGTGCGTCTGTTTCCCTGTGAGACGCGTCTGGCCGAGCAACCGCTGCTGGCCGGGCTCAAGCACCTCAATCGCCTGGAACAGGTACTGGCGCGCGCCGAATGGCAGGATGCCGAGTGCGCCGAAGGCCTGATGCGCGACAGCAGTGGCCGGGTCATCGAGGGCGTGTACAGCAACCTGTTTCTGGTCATCGACGGCGGGTTGGTCAGTGCGCAGTTGTCACGTTGTGGTGTGGCCGGGGTGATGCGTGCGGAGATACTGCAGCAGGCGCAGTTGCTCGGGCTGTCTGTCGAGTTACGCGATGTTTCCTTCGACGAACTGCTGGATGCCGATGAAGTCTTTCTCTGCAACAGCCTTTACGGCATCTGGCCTGTACGGGCGCTGCAAGAGCGACACTGGTCGGTCGGGCCGCTCACCCGTAAACTGCAGGCCATCGTCTGCGACCTACTGAGTAAATAACTGGTGCTACGCAAGATCTTGGTGCTGCTTGAGTGCGGCGTGCTACTGGCTGCGCTGCTAGTCGTGGGTGCCGCCTGGCAGCAGCAGAGAGCGCTGGAGCAGCCTCTGCATCTGACTGAAGAAATGCTCCTGGAGGTGCCTTCCGGCGCCACGCCGAGCGGCCTGCTCAATCGCCTGGAGGCGGAGGGCGTGATCGACAACGCCTTCTGGTTGCGTCTGTACTGGCGCTTCAATCTGCGCGCGCCTGCCATGCACAGCGGCGAATACCGCTTGCTGCCCGAATACAACGCCCGCGACATGCTCGGCCTGTGGCAGCGCGGTGAGGTGGTGCAGTACAGCCTGACCCTGGTCGAGGGCTGGAACTTCCGCCAGGTGCGCGCCGCTCTGGCTCGCCAGGAGCGTCTGGAGCAGCGCCTGGCCGATCTCAGCGATGCCCAGCTGATGGAGCGTCTTGGCCTGGCTGGGCAGAATCCGGAAGGGCGTTTCTTCCCCGATACCTATCGCTACGTGCGCGGCATGAGCGACGAGGACCTGCTCAAACAGGCCAACGTCCGTCTTGAGAGCGTATTGGCCGAGGAGTGGCAGAAGCGCGCCGAGGGTTTGCCCTATCGCGAGCCTTACGACGCGTTGATCATGGCTTCGATGATCGAGAAGGAAACCGGTGTACCCGAAGAGCGCGGCGAGATTGCCGGCGTGTTCGTGCGCCGGCTGCGCATGGGCATGCGTCTGCAGACCGACCCCACCGTCATCTACGGTATGGGCGAGCGCTACAACGGCCGCATCACCCGCGCCGACCTGCGTACGCCAACGCCCTACAACACTTACACCATCGACGGCATGCCGCCGACGCCGATCGCCATGGTTGGCCGCGAGGCAATTCACGCGGCGCTCAACCCGCTTGATGGCACCACCCTGTATTTCGTCGCGCGAGGCGACGGTAGCCATGTGTTCTCCAACACCCTGGTCGAGCACAACCGCGCGGTGCGCGAATATCAGCTCAAGCGTCGCGCCGACTACCGCTCCAGCCCCGCGCCACGCGCGGCGGCCGAAACCGAATAAGGGCAACCCGTGACCGGTCTGTTTATTACCCTGGAAGGCCCGGAAGGCGCCGGCAAAAGCACCAATCGCGAATATCTGGCCGAGCGCCTGCGCGAGCAGGGCATCGATGTGGTGCTGACTCGTGAACCCGGTGGCACGCCGCTGGCCGAACGGATTCGTGAATTATTGCTCGATCCGAGCGATGAGCCGATGGCGGCCGATACCGAGCTGCTGCTGGTGTTCGCCGCCCGTGCCCAGCATCTGCAGCAGGTCATTCGCCCGGCTTTGGCCAAGGGCAGCGTGGTGCTGTGCGATCGTTTCACTGATGCCACCTACGCCTACCAGGGTGGTGGTCGGGGTCTTTCCATCGAACGTATCGCGCAACTGGAGCAGTTCGTTCAGGGCGAGCTGCGCCCTGATCTGACGCTGATTTTCGATCTGCCGGTGGAGATCGGTCTGGCTCGCGCCGCGGCTCGCGGTCGTCTGGATCGTTTCGAGCAGGAAGGCCGTGGCTTCTTCGAAGCGGTACGCCAGGCCTATCTGCAGCGCGCCGAGCAGGCGCCACAACGTTATCGCGTGCTCGATGCCGGGCAGACCCTGGCTCAGGTGCAGGCCGATATCGATGCCTTGCTGCCGAGCCTGCTGGAGGCCTGCCGTGGCTGATGTCTATCCCTGGCAACAAGCGCTCTGGCAGCAACTCGCCGGGCGTAGCCAGCACGCCCATGCCTACCTGCTGCATGGTCCGGCCGGCATCGGCAAGCGTGCGCTGGCAGAGCGCCTGATGGCGCGCCTGCTATGCCAGAGCCCGAATGGGCTGGATGCCTGTGGCAACTGTAAATCCTGTCATCTGTTGGTTGCCGGTACTCACCCGGACAACTACGTGCTGGAGCCCGAAGAGGCGGACAAGCCGATCAAGGTCGATCAGGTGCGTGAGCTGGTCGACTTCGTGGTGCAGACCGCGCAGCTCGGTGGGCGCAAGGTGGTGTTGCTGGAGCCGGCCGAGGCGATGAACCTCAACGCCGCCAACGCACTGCTGAAGAGTCTGGAAGAACCCTCCGGCAATACCGTGCTGCTGCTCATCAGCCACCAGCCCAGCCGCCTGCTGCCTACCATCAAGAGCCGTTGCGTGCAGCAGGCCTGCCCATTGCCGAGCGAGGCGATGAGCCTGGCCTGGCTGGCCCAGGCACTGCCCGAACTGGGTGACGATGAGCGCGCTGATCTGCTGACCCTTGCGGCGGGTTCGCCGCTGGCTGCCGTGCGCCTGCATGCTCAAGGTGTGCGCGAACAGCGTGCCCAGGCCGTGGAGGGGGTGAAAAAACTGCTCAAGCAGCAGATCTCCCCGAGCCAACTGGCGGAAAGCTGGAACTCATTGCCGCTGAATCTGCTCTTCGACTGGTTCTGCGACTGGGCGCAACTGGTGTTGCGCTACCAACTGACCAAGGATGAGCAAGGCTTGGGCCAGGCCGATATGCGCAAGGTGGTGCAGTACCTGGCGGACAAGAGCGCGCAGGCCAAGGTATTGGCGATTCAGGAATGGCTGCTCGCGCAAAGGCAGAAGGTGATGGGTAAAGCCAACCTTAATCGTGTGCTGCTACTGGAAGCCCTGCTGGTGCAGTGGGCCGCCTTGCCAGGACAGGATCGCGGCTGATTGGCGCGAGAGCCGGATTCGGCAGGGCGTCACATTCTCCTGGCTGCCTGCCGCCCGGTTGTTTGCGCATGAGCATGAACAAGCCCTAGAATCAGCCATTAAGCAATAAACGCTAGGAATGCGCTGATGAGCCTGCCACCCAATCTGGGTCCCCGTAATGGAATTCTGTCCCTGACCATCAAGGACAAGTCCGTGCTGTACGCGGCCTACATGCCTTTCATCAAGAATGGCGGTCTCTTCATTCCCACCAACAAGAGCTACAAGCTCGGTGACGAAGTGTTCATGCTGCTCAACCTGATGGATGAGCCGGAGAAGATTCCGGTGGCCGGCAAGGTGGTGTGGATCACCCCTAAAGGCGCTCAGGGCAACCGCGCCGCCGGTGTTGGCGTACAGTTCAACGATGGCGATAACACCGCTCGCAACAAGATCGAAACCTACCTCGCTGGCGCGCTGAAGTCCGACCGCCCGACTCACACCATGTAACCCGCTGGCCGCGAGCGTACTGTCCTCGCGGCCGAAGCATCTCCCCCAAAGCGTCCAGGCGCCTGCCACTTTCGATTACAATTCGGGCTTTCCCTTTGCTCGAGTTCTCCTGCTGTGCTGATCGACTCCCATTGCCACCTTGATCGTCTCGACCTCGCTGCCCATGGCGGTTCGCTGGATGCTGCTCTGGATGCGGCGCGCGCCGCCGGCGTCGGGCATTTCCTGTGCATTGGCGTCAGCGCTGATAACGCCGCCACGGTCAAGGGCCTGGCCGAGCGCTATGCCGATGTCGATTGCTCGGTGGGCGTGCATCCGCTGGATCTCGAGCCGGGCGCCGAGCCGGCGCTGGACTGGCTACTGGGCGAGCTGGCACACCCAAAAGTGGTGGCCATTGGTGAGACCGGTCTGGACTATCACTACGAGCCGGAATCCGCTGCGCTGCAGCAGGCCTCCTTCCGTCTGCATCTGGAGGCAGCGCGCATCACTGGCAAGCCGGTAATCGTGCATACCCGCGAGGCTCGCGCCGACACCCTGGCGTTGTTACGCGAAGCGGCGCTGCCACAGGCTGGCGTGCTGCATTGCTTCACCGAAGACTGGGAGATGGCCAAGGCCGCGCTGGACATCGGGTTCTATATTTCCCTGTCCGGCATCGTCACCTTCCGTAATGCCGAAGCGCTGCGCGAGGTGGCTCGCCAGGTGCCGGCTGACCGTCTGCTGGTGGAAACCGACTCGCCTTACCTGGCGCCCGTACCGCACCGTGGCAAGCCCAACCTGCCGCAATACGTGCGTGAAGTGGCCGAGTACCTGGCCGTACTACGTGGCGTCAGCTACGAGACCCTGGCCGAGCAGACCTCGAGTAACTTCAAGCGTCTGTTCCCGTTGGCTGGTGTGGCTTGAAACTATGGCGTAGCCCGGATGCAATCCGGGGGCGTCGGTAAATATTTCCCGGATTGCATCCGGGCTACGGTTCGCGCTTCTGTCATCAGACCAGGCAAAAAAAACCCGGACTCTGGGGGATGAATCCGGGTTAAGACCATTAGGAGTAAATCAAGGTACGCGGTCCACGGTACCTTGGCTGGCGGGGCACTTGGGGGGAGATGCCGCACACCAGTAAGTTCTAGTATTAGCCATGATCGGCGAGCGTCCAGGCCAAAGCCTGAGTTTTTTAAACGGATTTGGAATACCGCGGACGCTGCTGAGTCCTCACCCTTTTGCCAGCTGGGTTAGCAGGCCCAGCGTTTCCTCGATCACTTGCTCTTGGGTGTAGAAGTGTGGCGAAAGCCTTACTCCCGGCCCACGCTGCACGCAGATCACCTGCTCCTCGCGCAGGCGCTGATACAGCGCGGCATTGTCCCAGCCGGCCAGGCTGAAGTTGAGAATGCCGGCACGGCGCGCGGGGTCGAGCGGGCTATGAATCACCGCACCGGGTAATGCGCGAATACCGTCGTTCAGGCGCTGGACCCGTTTCTCCAGCAAGGCGCCGACCCGCTCCATACCCACTTCTTCGAGCAACGACAAACTCGCCTCTAGGGCGAAGGCGCCGAGCATGTTCGGGCTGCCGCATTCGAAGCGCCGTGCACTGCGGGCTGGTTGCCAGTCCTGACGGGTGTAGTCACCAGCATGTTCCAGCATGTGCCAGCCGTACTCATGAAGTTTCAGCTGATCGCGTACCGCACTGCGGCAATAGAACACCCCCAGGCCCTCCGGGCCGAGCATCCATTTGTGGCCGTCGGCCATGGCGAAGTCGCAGTTGTAGGCCTGGACATCGAAGGGCAGGGCGCCCAGCTGCTGGATGGCATCGATGCAGAACAGCACGCCATGCTGGCGGCAGCCGCGACCGAGGCGCGGGAGATCTAGGCGCAGGCCGCTGGCGAACTGCACGGCGCTGATCGACAACAGGCGTGTTCGCGGAGTTAAGGCGGCTAGCAGCGCTGCTTCCGGATCATCGCCCTTGAGACTGACTTCGATCACTTCCACGCCCTGGGCGGCCAGCGCCAGCCAGACGATGCGGTTGGAAGGGAATTCCTCGCCGCTGATGATCACCTGGTCGCCGGCTCGCCAGTCCAGGCCGAAGGCCACGAAGGACAGCGCCTCGGAGGTATTCTTGACCAGCGCAATATCACCGGTGCTTGGTGCGTTCATCAGGCGCACAAGGCGTTCGCGTAGGCTACGCTCCAGTTTCAGCCAGTCGGGATAATCACGTGCGCCGCTGGTCACGTTCGCTTCCGAGAACCGCCGCACCGCTTCAGCGCTGCGTTTCGGCCAGGGGGCGACCGCCGCATGGTTCAGATAGCGCAGTCCATTTTCCAGGGGGAACTCATCATGAAACACGTACATGGTCGGATGATCCGTGCAATTTGGCCGCATTTGGGCATAATAAGCGGCTTCGATTTTTGACCCCGTAGTCCCTTTATGCAGAAAGAACCCCGTAAGGTCCGCGAATTCCGTCGCCGCGAGCAAGAAATTCTCGATACCGCGCTGAAACTCTTCCTCGAACAAGGAGAAGACAGCGTTACTGTCGAGATGATCGCTGATGCGGTCGGTATCGGCAAAGGCACTATCTACAAGCACTTCAAGTCCAAGGCGGAGATCTACCTGCGCCTGATGCTCGACTACGAGCGTGATCTCAACGAGCTGCTGCATTCGGCTGACGTGGATCGTGACAAGGAAGCGCTGTCGCGTGCGTACTTCGAATTCCGCATGCGCGATCCGCAGCGCTATCGCCTGTTCGACCGCCTGGAAGAAAAGGTGGTCAAGGGCAATCAGGTGCCGGAAATGGTCGAGCAGTTGCACAAGATCCGTGCTTCCAACTTCGAGCGTCTGACCCAGCTGATCAAGGGCCGCATCGCCGAAGGCAAGCTGGAAGACGTGCCGCCGTACTTCCACTATTGCGCAGCCTGGGCCCTGGTGCACGGCGCCGTGGCGCTGTATCACTCGCCGTTCTGGAGCAACGTGCTTGAGGATCAGGAAGGCTTCTTCCAGTTCCTCATGGACATCGGCGTACGCATGGGTAACAAGCGCAAGCGCGACGCCTGATGCCTGGCATGTCGGCCACGGTAATGTGCCGTGGCTGACATAGCGATATACTCCGGTTCTTAACGAACTGGAGCTCTCAATGATCGTCGATCGCCAGGGCAGACGCTTTCGCAACCTCCGCGTCAGCCTGACCGCCGCCTGCAACTACGCCTGCACCTATTGTGTGCCGAACGGCAAGCGTCTGGTCGCCGCTCAGGACGAACTCTCCGCCGACGCCATGGCGCGTGGCGTGGCTTATCTGATCGAAGCAGCCGGCATCGAGCGCCTGCGCATCACCGGTGGTGAACCGCTGGTCAGCACGCGTCTGGAGCCTTTCCTGCGCCAGGTCAGCCAACTCGGTCTCGACGATATCAGCCTGACCACCAACGGCCAGTTGCTCGAGCGCAAGCTACCGCTGCTGGTCGAATGCGGTATCCGCCGTCTCAATGTTTCCCTCGATACCCTCGACGCCGACGCCTTCCGCAGCATCGCCCGCGGCGGCGACCTGGCCACCGTGCTGGCCGGCATGGAAGCGGCGCGCGAAGCCGGTATGAAGATCAAGGTCAACATGGTGCCGTTGCGCGGGCAGAACCTCGACCAGGTACTGCCGCTGCTGGAGTACTGCCTGGAACGCGGCTTCGAGCTGCGCTTCATCGAACTGATGCGCATGGGCCACCTGGCGCGCGACCCCAATGCCTTCAACCAGCAATTCGTCGGTCTGCCCGAGCTGCTCGAGCTGATCGGCAGCCGCCACCAGTACGTTCAGGCCAGCGCACCAGTGGACGCTACCGCGATGCGCTACGCCATTCCCGGTGCCGGTCATTTCGGCGTGATCGCCAACGAAAGCGTGCCGTTCTGCCGTACCTGCTCGCGTCTGCGCCTGTCGTCTACCGGCTGGTTGCACGGCTGCCTGTCGTCGAGCAACCGCCACTTCGTTGGCGACCTGCTGGACAAACCCCGTCACCAGGCCTTGCCGGCGCTGCAGCGGCTGCTGGTCAAGGCCCTCGGCGACAAGCAGGACCTGGCCTTCTCCGGCGGTGTCACCGTGATGAAGATCATCGGCGGCTGAGCCGCTGTGTCGTGCTTGGTTCCTCTGCTACTGCACAATCGCCGGGGTTAGTACTTCTTCGCACCATTGCCTGAATGTGGTCGGAGTCGTGTTTTCAGGCGTGCGCTGTACACCATTGTCCAGGCCTTCGTTCTTGGCTTTGTACATATCGATCATGGCGTTGGCCATGGCATTGGACATTCCGCGCTGGACGAAGCCTGCTTTGAAGTCATCGAAGCTGATCTGCTGGTAACGCACTGGTTTACCCAGCACCTCGGTCATGATGTCTGCCATCTCGTTGAACGAAAGATCTTCTGGCCCAAGAACCGCCACTTCATGTTGCCCGCTCCAGCTTTGATCTAGTAGCAACTGAGCGGCCACAGACGCTATGTCACGAGTCGCAACTGTGGGGAATTTACGGTCTCCGTCGATAGGGAGGAAGAACACGCCTCGTTCACGAATCGGTGCTATCTGGCGAGCGATGTTGTCCATGAACGAGGGCATTGTCAGGGCTCGAAAATTCACACCAGTGCTGGCGATCAGGTCATCCATGGCTAGTGAAGCCGTCACGTAACCAGCGTTAGCCGCAAAGGGCGTATTGCGGCCTAGGGCGGAAACGCTGATGACGCGGCGTACGCCATGTCGCAGGATTGCTTGGCATGCAGGACGAGTGAAGTCTACGTAGGCATCTATTGCGCTTTGCGCCTGTGCATCGGGCGGACATAGCCAGAACACGGTGTCGGTATTCTGAAAGGCTTCATCGACGACGGCAGGATCACTATGTGAGCCCTGAATGATCTCGATATGGCTCCTCACGGTGGCGGGAATGCGAGAGGGGTTGCGTTCAATCACTCGGATGGGAGCACCACTGGCCACGATGGTTTCTAGAATTTGACTGCCTATATTTCCGGTGGGCGTCGTAATGACGATTCTGTTTTTGCCAACCGATGGAGTGGCGGAAGCGCCAAGGCTTGCAAGTATCCCCACTCCCGCAGTTGCTACTACTCCGCCAAGAAAACGGCGCCGTTCTACATCTTGCAAATCGGAGTGGGAAAAAGAATCTTCTTTTTTGGTCATGCTAATCTCCAGGCTTATTCGGGTAAGGAGTTGTGCCGAACATTTTGTAGAGATTAGGCTTGGTGTCTGGTGCGTTCCATGCGTGAAAATCCTATTTATATTGTAGCCAGTCCATGGCCGCAATTGGTGGAGTACGCATAAGTTAGAAAGTTTTGGTGCGATTCAGAAATCCACCAGACTCAAACCGATGCTGAATACGGTGCGCCTACGGTTATATTCGATAAGTGTGTCACCATAGCCATGGAACAACTGTGTGTGTAAGCGAAGGTTGCTGCTGTCTGAGTCGCCGATGGTGCGGAACCATTCAAGACGGAGTGATCCGCGCCCATCACCGCGCAAGTTGTTGCGCAGCGTAGCGTCGAAAATGTTGCGTAAATCGTAGTTCCACCTTCCTGTAATCTCTGCCCGACCAATGTAATTGGCTATGTCGGGGTTGTCGTCGTTCTCCGAATCCTCACTGATCCGTTTCCAGAGGCGTCCGTTGATCTGGAAGCGGTCGTCAAGCTCCGCACCGCTCATCAGATAAACACGGTTCCAGCTTCGAGAGAGTGGCTCAGACTCTCCATTGGAGTGATGAGCTGCACCAACACCCATATAGCGTACTTGCCAGTTGCCAAGAGCGCTGTAAGTCGTCGGGTAGACATACATGATTTCCGGCTCATGATCTGTCGTTCGGAATGGACGGGACATGTTTTCATTGAACAACTGCCAGGTTGACTGCTGGCTGTAGCCGAACCACAAAGAATCCTGATGGGAGGCGTCGTTATCCGTCAGTAGGTTCTGAGCAAGTTTGGTGCGTAACGACAGGGCAATACGAGCTTCGGTAGCTTGGTAGGTCGAGTTTTCACCTTCCGTGGCATCCTCGACCTTTGGTCGATCTGTCGTGGTTGAGAGCGAAACGTTCAAGGGGCGATAACCGCGCAGGGAGAGGGTTCCGCAGTCCGTGCCTGCTTCAAGCTCCCAGAAGCGTGATAAGGCCGAGTATTGCTTGTTGCGACAGTTACCTGACTCTGCAATAGCCGAAGTTTCTCTGCTGGGAGGTATTACTGTCGTCGCTGCATCTGTTGGCGGAGCATTGTTCGGTGTCGCGACCTTGGCGGTTTGTTGCCGCCCCCATTCATCAAAGCAAGTTAATCTTTTTTCAGGGTTTTCTATTCGTTGGCAGGATTTCCAGGCCGGCGGGTCATCAATATTTGCATACACCTCATTGGCAATGGTAGTGGCGTATGTTCTCTGAGTGCCAAGGCCGCTAAGAAATATGGCGGAAGCAATACAAATAACTTGTTTAAATTGCATAAGTGTTCCTTTTGAAAGTGTTGAGGCCACTGTATTGACGTAGGCTTGCCACGAATACAATTCGTCTATGATTTCGGGTCGTTCTCTGTCCTGCACGACAAGCACGTGGTCGATAGTTAAGAACGCATGAATACGAGGTACGGGCGGATCACTCTTTCGTTTGTGGACGAGTGAGGAGGACGCGTAATCGAGAGACCAGAGACTGTTGAAGGGCTATCAGAGTGATCATCAGGCTGGGCAGGACAGTCAGAGTGACTAACGTGGAGAATGCGACACCGAACATCACGATGGCGCCCAGTCCACGATAGAGCTCGGTACCCGCGCCGGGGATGAATACCAAAGGTGCTATGCCCAGGATGGTCGTTAGAGTGGACATCAGAATCGCTCGCAGACGGATGTTGATGGCATCGTCTACTGCCGAAGTGATCGATTCTGCACCTTCTTCCATACGTTGGTAGGCTTCCTGAACGATCAGAATGGGGTTGTTGACTACTGCACCAAGCAGTACCAGGAAGCCGAGTAGAGTGATCATGTCGAAAGGTTGATGGATGCCGAATGTGGCGCCGACACCGTTGAGTAGTGCCAGCCCGATGATCCCTCCGGTGATGCCCAATGGAATGGTGGCCATGACGAATAATGGTCGCCCCCAGTGATGGAAGATCGCTACCAGCATCAGATAACAAAGCAGCACGGCGAGCAGGAAGTTGCTCGAAACCGCTTCACGCGTGGCCTGTAGCTGGTCACTGGCGCCGCTGATGCTAACCGAGATGGCATATGGAATTTCGCCATCCAGTCGCATGGCGTCGATCAGATCCGTACGCACCTGATCGACGGCAGTTTCCAGCGCGACCGAGCGTGGCGGAACGATATTCAGAGTAACGGTGCGGCGGCCGTCTACTCGGCGAATGCTGTCGGTATCAATCGATTCCCTGAGCTCGGCTAGCGCAGAGAGCGGCAGTACTAGTCCTGCGGGGGTCGCGATAGGCAGATCACGCAGGTGCTCGGCTTTTTGCTCGCTACCTGCATTGCTGAAGAGATAAATATCGACGCGTCGATCATTCAGAATCATATCGTCGGCGAACGCCCCGTCGCTGAGGGCGGCAACTGAGTAGCCAAAGCGCTCGGCGCTCAGGCCGACTTCTGCCAGACGCTCCCAGCGTGGGTGAACTTCCAGTAGTGACTGGTTCAGGCTGAGTGAACTTGGTTCGGAACCAATCTGGGCACCTTCGAACAGTGACCCGGCCCGGGCGTAGGCGCGACCGGCAACTTGGTATATCTGCACGAGATCAGTGCCTGAAATGTTCAGATTGATGCTTCGCGTGCCGCCGTCGTTGCTTGAAATGATGGAGCCGCGTGAGGCGAACGCCCTCATGCCCGGCCAGGCGGTGAAGCGCGTTTCCAGAGCTTTCATCAAGGCTTCCAGATCGCCTGCATTCTTGGGGTCGGTAATGACGCTGATACCCTGAGCATCGACAAACATGGAGAAGAAACGGAGCGCAGGTATGTCTGTCTCGCCGCGATGGAAAAGCGCTGGGTCATCCTCCAGGCGTTTTTGCAGCTCCGGAATCAGAATCTGCGCAATGCTTCCGACCTCCGCAAGGTTGTAGCCGGGCGGTGCGATCATTCGCGAGAAAATTCTGGCTTCCTCACCTTCGGGCAGGTACTCCGCCGGAGGTGTCAGCCACACCGCAGTACAGACAGCAGCAAAAAGGGTCCCAAGTAGAATGATCAGGCGCCTTTTGGGGCTGCGATAAGAGGCCGTTATCCAGGTGCCTATCCGTCCAAGTACGCTGCTTTCAGTTGGTTCATTTGATGTCAATGTCGGTAGTAGGCGCGATGCCAGTGCCGGTAGCACTGTCACGGCGACCGCCATCGACGCCAGGATCGCCGCAGATATGGCGATGGCAATATCCGAGTAGAGCTGCCCGGCTTCCTGCCGGATGAACAGGGTAGGTGCGAACACCAGTACGGTAGTCAGTGTACAGGCCAGTATCGCTGGCCAGACCCTCCGCACGCCCTCCACCGCAGCCTGGAATGGCTTGAGGCCGCGCTTGCGGGCTTGATCGATGCTTTCCAGCACCACGATGGTGTTGTCGAGCGTCATGCCGATGGCGAATGCCACCCCGGCCATGGAGATCACGTTGAGTGTGCGTCCTGCCAGTAGCAAGCCGATGAAAGCTGCGACGGTGCAGATTGGAATACCAATTACCCCTACGATCGTGCTGCGTATCGAACGCAAGAAGGCATACATCGCCAGAGTTGCCAGCAATGTGCCCAGCAGCAGATTGTTCCAGACGTTGCTGATGGAGTCCTCGACATAACGTGCATCCTCGTTGACCAGCGTCATCTCCAGGCCCAACGGGGACAAGATATCCGTGTTGATAACCTCGACTGTCGGAAGTACGGCGTACTTGGCCTGAACGACATTCGAGCCGGTTTCACGGCGCACCGCCAAGATCAGAGCGGGTAGGCCGTTGTAATAGGACGAAGTTCGCAGTTCGTGATGGCTTAGTTGGATTTCGGCCACATCTGATAGGCGCACCAAACTGCCTTCGCGCTCGGCGATGATCAATTCGCCGATGTCAGCAGGTTCGCTGAAGCGCCCGACTGTACGCACCAGTATGTTGCGCTTACCGCTGTCGAGGTCACCGGCGGGATGATCGATATTGCGTAGCCGCAGGGCATTGCGAAGATCAGCCATGTCCAATCCACGTTCGGCCAAACGGTAGGGATCGACTTCGATACGCACCTGCCGCTCCTCCGCACCACGAATATCTACCAGAGAAACGCCATTGATACGTTCCAGACGCGGACGTACTTCGTCCTCCAGGAAGCTGCGCATCATTTTCAGATCGAGATTGGCGTCACCCTCCGTGCGCGGCCCTACACGGAAATACATAAAGGGATCATCAGACGAGGAAATGGTGCTGAGAGAGGGGGCGTCGACGTTTTCCGGATAGCCAGAAACCTGGCTGAGCGCATTATTGGTTCTGATCAGCGCTTCGTTGATATCGACGCCAAATGGGAATTCCAGCTCGATGTTGGCCTGGCCGACGCTGCTGGTCGAAACCATGCGCCTGAGGCCAGGAAGTGTTCTCAAGTACTCTTCCTGCTCGATCAGAATCTCTTGCTCCACATCCCGAGGTGAAGCTCCAGGCCAGCGGGTATCTACGCTGATGGTTCGTGTTTCCAGATCAGGGATCATCTGAACGGGTACACGTAATGCTGAGCTGATCCCAAAAACACATAGGATGAGGACTGCGACGGCTATCAAGGTGCCATGCTGAAGCATGCGTTCGAATCCCATACGTCAGTGCTCCACCACGTCTACGCGTTGGCCGTCTCTTAACGCCTCGTTGCCGCGGATGATGATTCGTTCGCCGACTTTTATATGGTCACTGGCGACGGCTACGCCGCTGCCCTCATCGTGGAGAACGCGTACGACGCGTCTGCGCGCAACGATCTGGCCTCTTTCGTCCTGAACTACATAAATGCTGTGACTACCATCAGGCTGGCGTAGTAGCGCGTCACGGCTGATCAGGACCGCATCGCCAGCCGTCTGCGAGAGAGAAATCTCGGCCCGGGCAGAGGTTCCGGGAAGCAGGCCACCTTGCGGGTCGTCTACCAGCAAACGAAGCAGGAAGGTTCTCGCATCGGGATTCGTCACCGGCACTTTCGCACCGATACGAGCCTCTAGTGGTCGGCCGCCAAGGGCATCGGAGAATACCCTTGCCTGAATGTCATCGCCGATCTGTTCAAAGCGCTCTTGCGGTACGCGAAGGTCGAGATAGACGGGGTGGGTTGCTACCAGCGAGAGCACTGGTGTGCCGCGCTGTACCCACTCCCCGATTTCACTGAGTTTCTCGGCAACAACCCCGGAGAATGGCGCCGGCAAAGCGTGTCGTGTGACGATTTCTTCTTGCTCGCGCACGCTCGCGTGAGCAGATTGCTCTGCAGCTCGTGCCAGCTCCAGAGCCGCAGTACGAGCCCCAAGTTCCGTGGTCGCTATGGCATTGTGCGCGACAAGTCGTTGCGCCTCGGTGACCAAGCGTTGGGCTTCGCGTACGGTGGCGCTGGCTTCAGTCGCGTTGGCGCGAGCGCGTAGCAGTGCCTGGTGCGCCAATGCAGAATCGAGTTCAAGCAGAGTTTGTCCGGCTTCGACGTGATCGCCAGCATCGACATGAACGCGTGATATCAGCCCATCCGTGCGTGCCGACAAACGTGCCTGTCGTTGCGCAGTCACGGTTCCTGTGAGAGAGAAACGTTCGCCAAATGCCAGGGGTTCCGCTGGAGCCACCGCCACACGCGTGTTATCAGGATTGGGGGCGTCATCAGGGCTATGAGGTGCCGTATCGCATGCGCCGAGAAAGAGTGATGCCAGCACAAGAATTGATCTCACGAACACGGGAACCTTCATTGGTCGAATAATGGAGTGAGTCGAGGTGCGGCAGGGCTATTTGTAATAAGTCATGACACGAATCGTCGCAATACAGCCTGTATTCAGTAAGTGATGTCGGTATGTCGTTACATACGGAGACATTTCCTACGCTTAACCCGAAGAGACTGAATATCAGTTGGAATAGTCTTCTGCTGCCCTCTGCACATTTCTCCTTTCGAGCTTATGAAGTTGCGGGAAAGGTGGCTATGCGCGTTGGTCCCGCATACTTTTGTGATCGTCCATCACAGAGCTGAATAGATTGGGGCATGTTTGACTGCCTGCCTTGGCAGTATTGATTGGGTGCTACACAAGTTGTTCGGTGGCAATGGAGCTGTAATTTCAATAATTGCCTTATCGAGTTTTAAGTTTTTTGTTACCAGCTTTATCTGGGAGGCCGGATAGCATTTCTGTCGCTTACACGTTGCATTAACTGTGGGGTAATGTCGGGCATCTATTTGATCGTTCGGAGAAATCATGGATCCGCTGTCAGATGTCCTCTCGTTGCTGAAGCCGCGTAGCTATGTTTCTGCCGGCGTGGAAGCGGGCGGAGCATGGTCAGTTCAGTTCCCGGCGCAGAACAAGCTCATCAAATGTTATGCCGTGGTATCTGGTGAGTGTTGGCTAGCTGTCGAGGGTGTGCCAGAAGCAGTGCACATGAGAAAAGGTGATTGCTTCGTCCTACCCCGCGGTAGACCTTTTCGTTTGGCCAGTGACATGACATTGCCGGCAGAGCCGTCTAGCAACTATTTTCCGCCACCTCGCCCCGGTGCTGTAGTGAAGATCAAGGACGGAGGAGAGTTCTTTCTTGTTGGCAGCCGATTTGGCGTCAGCGGTGGGCATAGCGAAACCCTGATAGGGATGCTTCCGCCAATTGTGCATATCCGCAGCGAGGTAGAGCAGGCTGCGTTGCGTTGGGCCGTGGAAAGGATGATGCAGGAGCTACATGATCCAGAGCCTGGTGGCTCTCTTATCGCTCAACACCTCGCTCACATGATGCTGGTTCAAGCGCTCCGGCTGCACGTGAAGGAGAATGGCTCGAACCGTACCGGATGGTTATTTGCCGTGGCGGACAAGCAACTGGGGCCAGCAATCGGAGCGATCCATGCCGACCCCGCCTACCGTTGGACGTTGCCGGCACTGGCTGAGCGTGCTTGCATGTCGCGTTCGGCCTTTGCTCTCAAATTCAGGGAAACCGTCGGTAGTTCACCCATGGAGTACGTGACACGATGGCGCATGCTTCTGGCCGGGGACAAGTTGGAGAACTCCTCTGATCCAGTCTCTGCCATTTCCTTGTCCCTGGGCTACGAATCAGAGAGCGCATTCAGCACGGCGTTTAAGCGCGTGATGGGCTCTTCCCCTCGACAGTACGCCAGGTCATGTACTCAGCAAGCAGGATGAGTTGATACCGGTCTCTTCGGTGGCTTGATGGTGATGAAGATCATCGGCGGCTGATGCTTGGGTTGGCTGTTCTGGAACGGCTTAGCTACACAATCCTTTCTCGGCGACTGCCGACAGCTCTCTGAAAAAGAAAGCGGGTGCTCTTCATCAGGCTTTCGGTCCAGCCCAAAAGAAAGCCGCCCGAAGGCGGCTGCGAGCGTCAGGCGCATTGTCTTTCCAGGCGCCCGACGCGTGTCTCGTGATTACTTCTTCACTGCCTGCAGGTAATCCTTGAGGGTCTGCTCATCAGCTGATTTGACCGTCATGCCCTCCGGGCCGCTGCCGATGTCGGTGAACTGCTTGGCCGGCTCGCCGGTGGCTTTGAAGTCCTTCAGTTCCTGAGAGTTTTCGCGAAATACCCACAGACGGCCGTCCTCGATTTCGGTGACGAAGCCGGGCCTGTCGTACTGGCTGGCCAGCGCGGTGCCGGCGAAGAGGCTGGAGAGCATCAGGGCGGTCAGGGCGATCTTTTTCATCGTTGTGCATCCTAGGGTGTTTGGGGTGGGCACACCCTAGCGCAGGCTATGTGACTTACTTATTACATTATCCGCATATGCGTGTAACCAGATGTAAAAGCTGCCTAGCCGTCAGTGCAGGGCCCGCTCGTACCAGTTGCGACTCTTGTTGACCATGCGCACCAGCCAGAGCATCACCGGCACCTCGATCAGCACGCCGACCACGGTGGCCAGCGCCGCACCGGAGTCGAAGCCGTAGAGCACGATAGCCACGGCCACGGCCAGCTCGAAGAAGTTGGAGGCGCCAATCATGGTCGACGGGCCTGCCACGTCGTGACGTACCTTCAGCGAGCGATTTAGGGCGTAGCCCAGGGCTGCGATGAACAACGTCTGCAGCAGGATGGGCATGGCCAGAATGCCGATCACCAGTGGTTGTTCGACAATGGCCTGGCCCTGAAAGGAGAACAGCAGCACCAGGGTGGCCAACAGAGCGATGATGGAGAAGGGAGAGATTTTCGCCAGGGCCGCTTCGAAGGTGGGCTTGCCGCGCTTGAGCAGGTGGGCGCGCACGGCCTGGGCGATGGCCAGGGGGATGACGATGTACATCACCACCGACAGCAGCAGGGTGTCCCAGGGCACCGGGATCGACGATACACCGAGCAGCAGGGCGACGATGGGGGCGAAGGCGAACACCATCACCAGGTCGTTGAGCGCCACCTGGCTGATGGTGAAATTGGCGTTGCCATTACAGAGATTGCTCCAGACGAACACCATCGCCGTGCACGGCGCGGCACCAAGCAGGATCAACCCGGCCATGTAGCTGTCGAGCTGGTCGGCCGGCAGCCAGTCGGCGAACAGGATCTTGATGAACAGCCAGCCGATCAGGGCCATGGAGAAGGGCTTGACCACCCAGTTGACGAACAGGGTGACGCCGATGCCGGCTTTCTGCCCGCGCACTTCATGCAGCGAGCCGAAATCGATCTTCATCAGCATGGGGATGATCATCACCCAGATCAGCACGCCGACCGGGATGTTCACCTGGGCAATCTCCATGGCGCCCACCGTCTGGGCGGCCTGCGGAGCGACCAGGCCGAGTGCCGTACCGGCCGCAATACAGAGGAATACCCACAGGGTCAGGTAACGCTCGAAGAACCCCAGGGGCGCGCCTGCGGATTGCTTCAGGGTGGTATCACACGCATTTGTCATCTTGGTTGCCTATCCTCGTCATCAGCGAATGGCCAAACATATTCGCTTTACTGTATATCTGCAAAATAATATATTCGCTCATGTGCATCCTTGACGGAAATCAACATGAGTCAGAAAAAGCGTGTCCTGTTCCTCTGCGTGGCCAACTCGTCGCGCTCGCAGATGGCCGAAGCGCTGCTGCGTCATACCGACTCCGAACATTTCGAAGCCTTCAGTGCGGGCACCGCGCCCACTGAGGTAGACCCGCGCACCCGCGATGCGCTGGAGCACCTCGGCGTTTCTACCGCCGGGCTGTTCAGCAAATCCGTCGAGCAGGTGGCGGGCGAGCCGTTCGACTATGTGATCACGCTATGTGACAAGTCTGCGCTGGAGTGCCTGGCGCTTCCCGGCACCGGCGAATACATCGCCTGGAACTTCGAGGACCCGGCAACCAGCTCGCAGAAGGACGCCTATCGCAAGACCCTGCACGAGATCCACGAGCGGATAAAGATGTTCGTGCTGATCAAGAGCAAGCCAGCCAGTACTGCCAACGATGGCATGACGCCCACCGAACTGTTCAAGTGCCTGGCCGATGAAACGCGCGCGCGCATCGCCATGCTCGTTACCCTCGAGCAGGAACTGTGCGTCTGCGAGCTGACCGCCGCGCTGGAAGAGGCCCAGCCGAAGATTTCCCGGCACCTGGCGTTATTGCGCAGCAGCGGTCTGCTGGAAGATCGGCGCAATGGCCAATGGGTGTACTACCGTCTGCATCCGCAGTTGCCCGAGTGGGTCAGGGACGTGCTCAAGCGCACCCTGGACAGCAATGCCGAGTGGCTGCGCCCGGATGTGCAGCGCCTGTGGCAGATGCGTGACCGCCCTGGGCGCAAGCCCGCCTGTGACTGAGCGGCGAACCTCGTGAAGATCCTGTTCTGACCCCATTCCTGGAGCGACACCGTGCAAGACGACCTGCCCAACGCCGACCTGCAACTGCTCGATCTGCCGACTGCGGACAAGCTCACCATCGAGTCGGCCTCGATCCACGCGCCGCGCATCCTGCTGCTGTACGGCTCCACCCGCGAGAAGTCCTTCAGCCGCCTGATGACCGAGGAAGCCGCGCGCCTGTTGCAGCACTTCGGCGCCGAGACGCGCATCTTCGACCCGCGCGGTCTGCCGCTGCCGGACGATGCGCCGGAAAGTCATCCCAAGGTGCAGGAGCTGCGCGAACTGATGCAGTGGTCGGAAGGCCAGGTGTGGTGCTCCCCCGAGCGTCACGGCGCGATGACCGCCGTGTTCAAGGCGCAGATCGACTGGGTGCCGCTGGCCATGGGCGCGGTCCGCCCGACCCAGGGCAAGACCCTGGCGGTGATGCAGGTCTGCGGCGGTTCGCAGTCGTTCAACGTGGTCAATCAGCTGCGCGTACTGGGGCGCTGGATGCGCATGTTCACCATCCCCAACCAGTCCTCGGTGCCCAAGGCCTTCATGGAGTTCGACGCGGATGGCCGGATGAAACCGTCCTCGTTCTACGACCGCCTGGTGGACGTGATGGAGGAACTGGTCAAGTTCACCCTGCTGCTGCGCGATCGCTCCGACTACCTGGTCGATCGCTACTCCGAGCGCAAGGAGTCGGCCGAAGAACTGTCCAAACGCGTCAATCAGCGCGCCATCTGAGCGAAGGAACTGCCCACCATGACTCATCCATACGATGTACTGCACGTGCCCGGCCTGGCCGGCACGCTGATCTTCACGCCTTGCCCCGGCACCCGGGAAACCTCGCTGGAACAGGCGCTGCTGGCGCTCAAGCAGGCCGGTGCAGAGGGGGTGATCACCCTGATGCCGCGCAGCGAGCTGGCCGCCAATGGTGCCGAACGGATCGCCCAGCAGTGCCAGGCACTGGACCTGGCCTGGTATCACCTGCCGGTGGCCGACGAGCAGGTGCCGCTGGAAGAGTTCGGCGAAGGCTGGCGGGCATCGCGCCAGGCAATTCTCGAACACCTGCGTGGCGGCCGCTCGCTGGCCATCCACTGCAAGGGCGGCTCCGGGCGCACCGGCCTGATCGCCGCACGCATCCTCATCGAAGCTGGCATCGCGCGAACTCAGGCCATCGCCCTGGTGCAAGCATTGCGGCCCAAGGCCATCCAGCATCCCGCTCACGTCAACTGGATCAACCAGTTCGGCGCGACCCACTGACAGAGGCATCGACATGACCATCAAAGTAGGCATCAACGGTTTTGGCCGCATCGGCCGTCTGGCCCTGCGCGCCGCCTGGGACTGGCCCGAAATGGAGTTCGTGCAGATCAACGACCCGGCTGGCGACGCCGCCACCCACGCGCACCTGCTCAATTTCGACTCGGTGCATGGTCGCTGGCAGCATGAGGCGGGCAGCGATGGCGATTGCGTGGTGATCGATGGCAAGCGCATCAAGGTGAGCGCCAACAAGGCCATCGCCGACACCGACTGGAGCGGCTGCGACCTGGTGCTCGAGGCCAGTGGCAAGATGAAGACGGTCGCCGTGCTGCAGGGTTATCTGGACCAGGGCGTGGAGCGCGTGGTGGTCTGCGCGCCGGTCAAGGAGCAGGGCGCGCTGAACGTGGTGATGGGCGTCAACCAGCACCTGTTCGACCCGGCGCAGCATCGCATCGTCACCGCCGCGTCCTGCACCACCAACTGCCTGGCACCGGTGGTCAAGGTGATCCACGAGGCGCTGGGCATTCGTCACGGCTCGATCACTACCATCCACGACCTTACCAACACCCAGAGCATCCTCGACCAACCGCACAAGGACCTGCGTCGCGCCCGCGCCTCGGGTATGAGCCTGATTCCGACCACCACCGGTTCTGCCACGGCGATTGCCGAGATCTTCCCGGAGCTGCGCGGCAAGTTGAACGGCCATGCCGTGCGCGTGCCGCTGGCCAACGCCTCGCTGACCGACTGCGTGTTCGAGGTCGAGCGCGCCACCACCGCCGAGGAAGTCAACGCGCTGCTCAAGGCGGCCGCTGATGGCCCGCTGAAGAACATCCTGGGTTACGAGGAGCGCCCGCTGGTGTCCATCGACTACCGCACCGATCCGCGCTCGTCCATCGTCGATGCGCTGTCGACCATGGTGGTGGCCGGCACCCAGGTGAAGATCTATGCCTGGTACGACAACGAGTGGGGCTATGCCAATCGCGCGGTGGAGCTGGCGCGCCTGGTCGGCCAGGCCGGCTGATTCGTAGGGTGCGCCGTGCGCACCAGCCAGCGCAGCGCATGGGAAGGACAGGCTTGTGGGGCGTCCTTCCTGCTGCCTGGGACGAATCATCGGCTTGTCCGCATCCCTCAGGGAGCGCCATGGTGCGCGCGGCGCACCCTACGCTTGAGGCCAGCCCTCCGGCCGCTATAACGCCCGATCAGGAAATCACGCCATGCACGCCCTCGCACGACTCTCTCCGGAGATCCGCCAGTACCTCTTGGTAACCGGCAACTACTGGGCCTTTACTCTCACCGACGGCGCTCTGCGCATGCTGGTGGTGCTGCATTTTCACAGCCTCGGCTACACGCCGCTGCAGATCGCCGCGCTGTTTCTGTTCTACGAGATATTCGGCGTGGTCACCAACCTGGTGGGCGGTTACCTGGGCGCGCGGCTGGGGCTCAATCGCACCATGAACATCGGCCTGGGCATGCAGGTGCTGGCGCTGTTGATGCTCACCGTGCCGGCTGCCTGGTTGACTGTGCCCTGGGTCATGGGGGCGCAGGCGCTGTCCGGCATCGCCAAGGATCTGAACAAGATGAGCGCCAAGAGCTCGATCAAGCTCTTGGTGCCGGACACTCAGCAGGGCACGCTGTACAAGTGGGTGGCCATCCTCACCGGCTCGAAGAATGCGCTCAAGGGCGTGGGCTTTTTCCTCGGTGGCGCGCTGCTCGCCGTGCTTGGTTTTACCGGTGCGGTGCTGGCCATGGCCGCCGCGCTGGCGCTGATCTGGCTGGCCAGCCTGGTGCTGCTGAAGAAGGATCTGGGCAAGGCCAAGGCCAAGCCGAAATTCCGCGACATGCTGTCCAAGAGCCGGGCGATCAACATTCTTTCGGCCGCCCGGCTGTTTCTCTTCGGTGCGCGCGACGTCTGGTTCGTGGTGGCGCTGCCGGTGTACCTGAGTTCGGTATTCGGCTGGGACTTCTGGCTGGTCGGCGGCTTTCTCGCCAGCTGGGTGATCGGCTACGGCATCGTGCAATCGGTTGCCCCGCGCATCACCGGCAAGCAAAGCGGGCATGTGCCGGACGGCCGCGCCGCATTCCTCTGGGCGGCATCGCTGGCGGGGCTGCCGGCGCTGATCGCCCTGGGCCTGGGCGCCGGCTGGTCGGCGCAGGTGGTCTTGCTCGGTGGGCTGATGCTGTTCGGCGTGCTGTTCGCGGTGAATTCCTCGCTGCACAGCTACCTGATCGTCAGCTACGCCAAGGAGGACGGCGTATCGCTGGACGTAGGCTTCTACTACATGTCCAACGCACTGGGGCGGCTGATCGGCACCTTGCTCTCGGGCTGGGTCTTCCAGGCTTATGGGTTGGAGGCCTGCCTGTGGGTGTCCAGCGCGTTCGTACTGGCCGCCGCGCTGATCTCCATCGCCTTGCCCAGACACCGCGATGCCGCTCGGCAGGCCTGAGGTCAGTGAAATGGCAAGGTGGACTTGAATAAGGCTGGCGCAGAACCTGCATCTACGCCTCGTCCGCCGGATTTCCGTCACCGGCGAGGAGGATCGATTCATGCGTAACCTGCTTCTACTGGTGGCGCTGCTGGGCCTGACCGGGTGCATGAAGGTCAGCGATCTGGCCAGCGGCGCCGAGTACCACCTGCGCGATGCCGGGTTTCTCGACCACGGCCGTACCGAGCGCATGGCCTCGCGGCGCCTGCAGCAGGACTCCTTCATCTACATCGCCCAGGGCCACTTCGTGCCGCCGGGCCATGGCTACCCGCGGCCCAATGTGGTGGCCGAGGAGGCGTTCAAGGGCTTCGTCGAATACTTCCCGCTGGTGCGCCGCGCACGTCAGCCGGCAGGCCTGGATGAAGCCATGGCCGAGGCGCGCGGGGCTGGCGCACATTATCTGTTGTATGCGCGTTTCGCCTACAGCGATGACCGCATCGGCACCCTGGAGGAGTGGGAGGATCAGGAGGCTGTGGATCGCCTCGGCACTGACCGGGCATCGATCCAGCTGATGCTGATCGAAACCAATACTCGCTTCCTGGTCGACACCGCGCGGATTCGCAGCCGTGGCGGATTCCTGACGTTTTACGACGCCCAGCCGCAGGACCTGATCGGCCCGCCGCTGCACGACTATGCGCGCAGCCTGCTGGGGGTTGGCCGCTAAGACTAGGGGCAATCCGCGCGCCGCTCTTGTGGGAGGGGCTTTAGCCGCAACAGGTGCCACGGTGTATCCTCTTCAGTCCCCGGCAAAATATGGACGAGGAGAGAGCATGAGCGATCCAGGCAAGGCCGGCGACCTGCTGGCGCAGATCCCCAAGGGCGAAGGCAAGGGCCTGCCACCTGTGCACCTGTGGAACCCCGATTTCTGTGGCGATATCGACATGCGTATCGCCCGCGATGGCACCTGGTATTACCTGGGCACGCCTATCGGCCGCAAACCCATGGTGCGGTTGTTCTCCACCATCATCCGCCGCGACGGTGACGACTATTTCCTGATCACGCCGGTGGAGAAGGTGGGCATCAAGGTAGACGACGCGCCTTTCGTTGCCGTGACCCTGCAGGTGGAAGGTGAGGGCGAAGCGCAGGTGCTGCGCTTTACCACCAACGTCGAGGACGAGGTCGTGGCCGGCGCCGAGCACCCGATTCGGGTGGAGATCGACCCTGCGACACTCGAACCCTCGCCCTATATTCTGGTGCGGCGTAACCTCGAAGCGCTGATTCATCGCAACGTGTTCTACCAACTGGTGGAACTGGCGGTGGAGCGCGAAGTGGACGGCAAGCCTTGGCTGGGGGTGTGGAGTGCCGGGCAGTTCTATCCCATCGGGCCGTCCCCGGTCTGAGTGGGCAATTCGGGATAAGCGCCGGTGCGCGCAGCGCACCCTGCGGGTTTGACAGGAGACGCAGATGGATGAGCATCGCATCGAAACCGAACGTCTGACGTTGCGCCCACCGCAGCCGGAGGATGCTGCCGAGGTGCAACGTCTGGCTGGTGATTTTCGTATTGCCGATGTCACCAGCAGCATTCCCCATCCTTATCCGCCCGAGCTGGCGCAGCAGTGGATAGAGCGCTGCGCGCAGGATTGGGCCAGTGGCACGGCGGCCAACTTCATCATCATCGAGTCGGCCAGCGGCAAGCTGGTCGGCAGCATGGCGCTCAAGGACATCGGCCGCGGCGAGGCCGAGGTTGGCTATTGGATCGGCGTGCCTTACTGGAGCCGTGGCTACGCCAGCGAAGCCTGCAATGCCCTGGTGGATTTCGCCTTTCAGCAACTGCGTCTGCGTCGCCTGCACGCCAGCCACCTGGCGCGCAATCCGCAATCCGGCCGAGTGCTGTTCAAGGCCGGCTTCCGCCATCTGGGCCTGGGCCACAGCCAGTGCGGCTGCCAGGGCAAGCTGGAGCCGGTCGAGCTCTACGAGCGAGTTTCCGGCGAGTGACCTGAGCGGCCCTCAACGCACCCGATCACGACTCTGTACCGCCAGGTCCAGCGCCTTCTGCATATCCAGCCGCGCCGAGCGGCCCACGTCCTTGTCGCTCATCTTGTAGTTGCGCTCCGATGGCAGGATCGGCGCGGTCAGGTCTTCGGCGTCCATCGGTTCGAAGTCATAGTCACCGCCGATGGTCATGGCGCTGCGCCGTAGCAGCATGCGCACCTGTTCCGGCTGCAGACGCGGATTGATCGACAGCATGGCGGCGACCACACCGGTCACCAGGGGCGTGGCGTAGGAGGTGCCGCAATGCACGTCGCCGGTCGCATCGACCTCACGGGTGGAGGCGCGGGCACAGGCAGCGGCGGTGATGTCGACGCGCATGTCGATGTTCGACGAGTTGCGTTTGACCACGTAAGTCGGGTCGTCGATTTCGGCCTCTTTTTCCTTGCTGCGCTGATGCCCGCCGACCACCAGCAATTGCTCGGTGATGAAGGAGGAGGGCAGGCGGTACTCGTCCCGACCGGAGAAGGACGAACCGTTGCCGGCGGAGTTGATCACCAGCACGTCCGGGTGTTTCTCGCGCAGCCAGAGGAAGAACTCCTCCAGCAGCTCTTCGTAGCCGCTCATGGCGATGCCGGAGCGCACCAGCGAATCGATCTCGTCGCCTTCGACGTTGCGCGTGCCGACGCGGTGGATGCCCCAGCTCCAGTTGAGGACGCGTACGCCGTCTTCCACCAGGTTCACCGAGGCGGCGATGTTGGCGGTGATGCCGGCGTCCGAGTTGCGCTCGACGATGACTTCGAAGCCCTGGCTGGCCTTGTCCAGCCCGCGCAGGAAACCGGTGTTGCCGCCCTTGTCCCAGTGCGCGGCGAGAATCCCGGCCACGGTGCTGCCGTGGTTGTCCGGTTCGTCGGCATCACGCGCATAGACGCAGGTGCGCGGTTTGCCATCGGGGCAGGCGCCGAGGTAGTCGGCGAAGTCGGGCGAATCGAAATCGACGTTGCGCTCGATTACGCCGACGCGAATCGGCTCGGCTTCGATGGGCTTCTGACCCGCCGGGATGCGTCGCTGGTAATAGTTCACAGCATCCATGAAGCGGTTCGCCGCCCATTCCTCGGAGTTCTTTTCCGGTTTGCGTGCTGGCTGGCGCGCGGCTTCGCGCTCTTCGCCGCGCTCCGGTGCGCTTTCTTCCACCACCACGGCATCGACGCTGGTTTCGTTGCCGATGCGCAGCACCAGCGCGTCACGTTCGGTCAGGTTCTTCACCGGCAGGCGCAGTTGGTAGACGTTCAGCGGTGGGATGGCGCCGACCACCTTGGCATCGTACTTCTTCGCCAGGCGCCTGGCTTCGTCGAGGCCGTCGTGGCTTTCCTCGATCAGCAGGCTGACCAGGTCGACATAGGTGGTCAGGCCATCCATGTTCTTCGCCACTTCATCCGGGCCGGCAGCGAGCACATGGCTGCGATGCAGCGACAACCACACCGGATTGCTGGCGCGCGAGCCGTCCTCCAGCCACAGCGGTGCGCTGCGATGTTCGTTGCTGTTCAACTGTAGGCGTAGGCCATCGCCAGTGCGCTTGACCGCCGAAGCGGGCAGGGTGTCGTCGCCGAGCCGCAGCCTGGGCAGCTTCGCGCCAAGGCCACGCACCTGCATGCACCATTCCTGCTGGTCACCGGCGAGCAGGTCGCCGCAGCGTTGCAGGCTCTGGATGCGCAGCGGTTCCTGCGCGCTGGCAAGAGGGCTGAGCACGGCCATGACGAAAGCGGAGAGAAGGGCGCGGTTGGGCAGCATGGGGCAGGGTTTCCGTGACGATTGTCCTACTTTTCCGACTGCCTTCGCCGCGCTTTGTTCAGGTTAGGAGGAAACTGGCTGCTTCGCTCAGGCCACTGGAATCGCCGGGTCGGCGGCTGCCAGGGCGATGGCGCGATCAGCGACCGGCGGGTAGATCCACAGGCTGTTGATCTGTTTTTTCAGCGTCTTGGCTTCGCTGCCGATCAGTTTTACCTGGCGATCCCAGCCTTCGCTGTACACCGCACCCCAGGCGCCGAGATCGAGGCAGGTCACGTACTTGGGCTGGCTGTAGTGCGTCGCCGCTACCCCGATCAGTTCGGCTGCAGCGTTGTTGCCGGCGTGGCGACCCAAGGCGATGGCGTGCTGGCAGGACATCACGCTGAAGTTGCCGACATCGTCCGTTGCGGCGCGGGCGGTATCGCCTGCTGCGAAGATTGCAGGTTGACCCTGGACCTTGAGCTGGCTGTCGACCTGCAGTCGGCCCTGATGATCGCGTGGAGCATCGATCTGCTCGGTCAGCGCGCTGGCGCGAAAACCCACGGTCCAGATCACGGTATGGGAGGCGATACGCTGGCCATCATCCAGGGTCACGCCATCGGCATCGACCGCCACCACCATGCGTCCCAGGCACCATTCGATTCCCAGTTCCCGCGACGCCTCGCTGATCGCCGGACGAATGCCATCACCCAGCGCGGCGGCAATCTCTTCGCCACGATCGACCACTACCACGCGAATGGCGGCGTCATCGCCGAGCAGGGCGCGCAGGCGTGCCGGCATTTCCGTCGCGGTCTCGATGCCGGTAAAGCCGCCGCCGGCGACCACCACGGTATTGCGTGCGGTGCTTGATGGACGCTCCGCCAGGCTCGCCAGATGTTGCTCCAGGCGCACCGCCTGCTCGATTTCATCGACATCGAACAAATGCGCTTCCATGCCCTCCAGCGCTGGGCGCATCAGGCGGCTACCCGAGGCCAGCACCAAGCGGTCGTAGCTCAGGCTCCCCGGCTTGCCGGTGGCGTCGCGATAGCTGACCTGCTGACGCGGTGCATCGATACCCTCGGCCGTGCCCTGGACGAATTCCACACCCACGGCTGCCAGCAGCTCGGTGAGAGGCGCTTTCATGCTTTGCACATTCGGCTCGTAGAAGCGCGGTCGAATGCGCAGCTCCGGCTGAGGGGCGAGCATGGTCACGCCGATATCCGTTCGTCCGTGTTGATCGAGCAGGCGCATGGCACTGAGGGCGCTCCATACCCCGGCAAAACCACCACCGACAATCAGAATGCGTTGTTTCATCTGGTACTCCTGGCTTTGGCTCGTTTCGTTTGACGGAGCCATGCTAGGAGAGGAGCATTTCGGCAGATACGACATATACCCCCGAAATCATGCCAACTCGCCCGCGTACCGTTCTCTTCCTCGCCTACCCGCAAGTCGGTCTGCTCGATCTTACCGGCGCGCAGACGGTGTTCTGGGCGGCCACCAAGGCCATGCACGAACGCGGTTTGCCGGGTTACGAGCGCCTCACTGTCAGCCTTGCGGGCGGTTTGGTGGGCACTGCCGAAGGCCTGGTGGTGGATACCCAGCCGCTGGCAGAGGTGCAGCTGGCGCAGGTCGATACGCTGATCGTGCCTGGTGCGCCGGAAATCGAGCGTGCGGTGGCCGAATCGGCCGAACTGATCGCCTGGATCGCCAGCAACGCACGCCGAGTGCGGCGCACGGCCTCCGTATGCAGTGGCACCTTTCTGTTGGCTCATGCGGGGTTGCTCGAGGGCAAGCGCGCGGCGACGCATTGGGCGATGTGCGACATGCTCAAGACGCGTTTCCCGGCCATCGAAGTGGACAACAACGCCATCTTCATCGAGCAGGGCGCAGTGTGGACCTCTGCGGGTGTCAGTGCCGGTATCGACCTTGCCCTGGCACTGGTCGAGGCCGATTGCGGGCGAGAGGTGGCCATGCAGGTGGCGCGTGAGCTGGTGGTCTTTCTCAAGCGTCCCGGTGGGCAGGCGCAGTTCAGCGAGCTGTTGCAGGCACAAGCCAAGGACACCTCGACCTTCGATGAGCTGCACCGCTGGTTGGGCGATCACCTGAGCAGCCCGGAACTGAATATCGAGACCATGGCCGAGCGCTGCCACATGAGCCCGCGGCATTTCTCCCGCCTGTACAAACAGAAGACCGGGCGCACGCCGGCCAAGGCAGTGGAAATTTTCCGCCTCGAAGCCGCGCGCAGGTTGCTGGAGGACTCCACCCGCAATATCGATGTTATCGCTAGGCAATGCGGCTTCGGTGACGAAGAGCGAATGCGTGCGACATTCCAACGTCATTTAGCGATTTCGCCGCGGGATTATCGAAGACGCTTCTCGCGCTGAAGGCTCTGCGCCGAGGGGGGATGGCATCGGCTCGGCAGAATCTGGTTATAGTATTACGTTCTCTTCAAGCCCCATTCGAAGCCTTCCATGTCCTCCAATCGTCTGCTCTCGATCGACGCCCTGCGCGGTTTGGTCATCCTCTTCATGTTGCTCGATCACGTTCGCGAAACCTTCTACCTGCACCAGCAGGTCGGCGACCCGATGGACGTGACCGCTACTGAGCCTGCGCTGTTCTTCAGCCGTACCCTGGCGCATCTGTGCGCGCCGGTGTTCATCCTGCTCACCGGGCTTTCGGCGTTTCTCTATGGCGAGAAGCATATGAGCCGGGCGGCGACCAGCGCCTTCCTGTTCAAGCGCGGGCTGTTCCTGGTGGTGCTGGAGTTCACCCTGGTCAACTTCGCCTGGACCTTCCAGTTCCCGCCCACGGTGATCTACCTGCAGGTGATCTGGGCCATCGGCCTGAGCATGCTGGCGCTCTCCGTGCTGCTGTGGCTGCCGCGAACGCTGCTGGCCGTGCTGGGCCTGGCGCTGGTGGCGGGGCACAACCTGCTCGATGGGCTGCACTTCGGCCCGGAGTCGGCGCTGCACATTCCCTGGGCGATCCTGCATGACCGCGGCTGGATCGAATTTTCCGAAACCCTGCGCCTGCGCACCTCCTACCCGGTGCTGCCGTGGATCGGGGTGATTGCTCTGGGCTATGTGATCGGCCCGTGGTTCCGCTGGTCCAGCGCGCCCGAGCAGCGTCTGAAATGGCTGCGTCGTGCGGGTTTCGGCGCGCTGGCGCTGTTCGTACTGCTGCGCCTGCTCAACGGCTATGGCGAGAAACCCTGGGCCGTGGAAGAAACCGCACTGCAAACGCTGATGGGCCTGTTCAACATCACCAAATACCCGCCGTCGCTGTTGTTCCTGGCGCTGACGCTGGGCGTCGGCCTGTTGCTGCTGGCCTACTTCGAACGCCGCAACGACGGGCGCATGGTGCGCACGCTGGCTGTGTTCGGCAGCGCGCCGATGTTCTTCTACCTGCTGCACCTGTACGTGCTGAAGCTGCTCTACATCGCCGCCTTCGCCATCTGGGGAGCGAACCAGGGGCATTACTTCGGCTTCGATTCGATGGGCTGGATCTGGGCTGCGACCGTGCTGCTGGCGCTGTTGCTGTTTGCGCCGACGCAGTGGTTCGCTCGGCTCAAGGCGCGGCGCCGCGACATTCGCTGGTTGAAGTACCTCTGAGAGCCTTTGACGTAGGGTGCGCCGTGCGCACCAACTGTCACCTCGAAAATATCCGGTGCGCACGGCGCACCCTACGTTCGCTCGGCATTGGCACGATGTCGTGCGCTGTAGGAGCCCGCTTGCGGGCGATGGTTGGCTGACGCGATCGCCGGCAAGCCGGCTCCTACAGGTCGAGTTGCGGAGTCTTTCCGAGTGGCTCCGGCGTTACAGCTTCATGTTCAATGACAGGTAGGCCGAGCGGCCTGGAGCAGGGGAGAACATCGGCTGGTCATCGCCGCCCCAGAAGAAGTTGTCGAACCATACGTACTCGTAGTCGCGGTCGGTCAGGTTCTTCATCTGCAGATCGAGGCTGGTGGTTGCCGATAGCTGATAGCGCACGTTGGCATCGAGCACCGCGAAGCCCCCGTACTTGCCTTGCTGGTTCAGCTCGTCGATGTAGTAGTCGCCCTGGGCGCGGGCCGACAGGCCGAAGCGCCAGGCGTCGTTGAACTGGTAATCGACGCCTGCATTGCTGATGTAGCGCGGCGTGGAGAACACCTCCTTGCCCGCCAGCGACTGCCCACCCGCGGTGAACGCGCTGACCACCTTGGCTTCCTGGATGGCGTGCGAGCCCCACACCGTCCACTGGTCGTTCAGCTGTGCGGTGAGCTGCATGTCGATGCCGCGACGCTTGGTTTCACCCAGGCCGACGGTGGTGCCGGTGCTCGGCATGTTGGCCACTTCATCGGTAGCTTCCTGTTGCCACACGGCGATGCGCGCCTCCGAGCCGGCGAACGGCTTGAACTTCACCCCCACTTCCTTGCCGGTGTTGATCGACGGTTTGTACGAAGCCTGGCCGGCGGTCATGTAGGCCGGTGCGGTGGAGCCGGTGAGGATCTGGAAGGTACGGCCCCAGTTGGCGTAGACGTTGATGTCCGGGGTGATGCTGTACACCACGCTGAGCTTGGGCTGCTCGATCCAGCCGTAGTCCTGCAGCTCGGCCTTCTCGCCGTTCATCAGCTCGGTATTACCGGAGAACTTGTCGACGCGGTACGCGGGGATGATCTTCAACTGCTCGATGGGCTGGATGATCGCTTGGGCATAGGCGCCGGTGTTGTACAGCGTGTAGCTGTCGTCGTTCTGCGTGCGGGCCGGGGGTGCGTCGAAATCGGTGGGGATGCCGAAGTTGTAGCGGTAGCGGCGGTATTCGTTGTTCTGCTGCTCGTAGTTGATGCCGCCGTCGAGGGTCAGCATCTCGTGGGCGCGCCAGGTCAGGTTGCTCAACACGCCGGTCTGGCGCTCTTCCCACTGGCGGCGCTGACGCGGGGCGTTGCCGACCGGGTAGCTGGTGAAGGTGACGGTGCGGTCATCGTCGTAGCTGTTGTAGTACAGCTTGTTGCTCAGGCTCAGGTCATCGCTGAGCTGGAAGTCGGCATGCGCGCTGAGGTGCTTCATGTCGCGGTCGTCGCCGTCGTTGGCGTTCTTTTCCAGCGACTGCGAGCGGCTCGCGGCCAGCTCCTGCGCGGTGAGAAAACCCGGCTCCTCGGCCTGATGGTGGTAGAGGCGAGCGACTATGCCGAGCTTCATGGTCTGTTCGTCATCGGTGACGAACCATTTGCCGCCCAGGGAATATTTGTTGGAGTTGCTGTTGTCGCGGAAACCGTCGGAATCCTGCTTGGCCAGAAAGTAGTTCTGCGCGAAGTTGCCTTCCTCGTGGCCCACGGCCAACTGGAATTCGCGGGTATTGAAGCTGCCGTAGGTCAGGCGGCCGTCGGTGTAGTTGCCGCCCTGGCGGGTGACGAAATTGATGTTGCCGCCGATGTTGTGCAGGCCGTAGCGCGGGTCATTGGTGCCGCGCACCACCTCTATGTATTCCAGATCCAGCGGGAAGACCATGTCGATGAAACGCTGGTTGCCGCTGTTGACGTTGCTCGGCACGCCATCGATCAGCGTCTTGATGCCATTGATGTAGCCCTCGCCGTTGAACGCACGGAAGGTCACCTTGCCGGACTCGGCGCCCATGCGCGTCTCGGTCAGCTGGATGCCGGGCATCTGGCCCACCAGCTCCCAGCTGTTCATCACGTTCTTATCCTCGATCTTGTCACTGCCCATGATGTCGACCGAGGACAGGATGCTGTCGGTGCGCAGCGTGCCGCTGGCCTCCGGGGTGACGTAGACCGAGCCGAGCGAAACGGTGGAGTTGCCGGAGGAGGCAGCGTGAATCTGAGTCGTGACCAGGGCGGTCATGACGGCGAGGGAGGCCGAAGTGGCTTTCATGGGTATTCCTAGCGTTGCGTTTTCTAAGTGAGGGGAGGGTGTTGCGCTGGTTTGCTGCGCGGGCTGGCGAGTCTCCTGGCGGCAGCGGGTTGTCCGGTCGGACGAATTATCTTCAGTTAAGACGTTATATCATAACAATTCTGGTGCGCTCGACCAGTTCGAAATCAAGCCACGGGGGCCGCAAAGGCTCTGGCTAGAGCCGTCTCAGGCTGAGCAATCGGCGCAACGGCTGATGCACAGTGGCCTTACCTGCATGAACGATTAGACGCCGGCCAGCTAATGGCGTATCAATATCAGGCGTCTTCCGCGTTTCTATCCAAACAGAATCACTATGCAGCCCCTGTGTTCGGTCAATGCGCCCAGCAGTGCCAATGATGAGCGGCTCGATGGCTTAGTGCGCCTGCTTGGCCGGTATTTCGACTCGGCCGCCGTGCTGGTTTCCAGTGCCGGCTCTGCGCGCCATATTTGGGCCAGCCCTGGCCTGAGCGATGTGGCGAAGATCATCGGCATCAGCGAAACCACGCCCACCACGCTCGTCTGGCCACTGCAAGCGCAAGCAGGTGCCCAGCTTGGCACGCTGTACCTGCATTTCGACCGGCCACGTACGCTCGATGCCAGGCAGCAGGAGGCTCTGCAGGATTTCGCCGCCCTGGCCCTCGATCTACTGGCACGGGAGACCGACGAAGCCCTGCAGCGTCATGAGATCGCCGCCCTGCGCGATAGTGAACGACGCATGGCGCTGGCCATCGCCGGTAGTGGCACCGGTATCTGGGACCGTGACATCAGCAGCGGCGAGATTTACTACTCCAGCAGTTGGAAGGCGCTGCTCGGCTATGCCGACCACGAAATCGGCAATCGCATCGAAGAGAGCTATACCCGCGTACATCCAGCCGACCTCGACTATGTACGCGCGACCATCCAGGCGCACCTGGATCAGCGTACCGATGCCTATGAGGTGGAGCACCGCCTGCGTTGCCGCAACGGCCAGTACAAATGGGTGTGCAGCCGCGGCAAGGTGGTCGAGCGCGACAAGCATGGCAAACCGCTGCGAATGATCGGCACCACCACCGACATCACCGCCATGCGCCGCCTATCCGAGCAGGTACAGCAGACAGCCACCCTGATGACCGACCTGACCAATGAAATCCCCGGCATGGTCTTCCAGGTCCGCCGGCAGAGCGATGGCAAGTACGCCGTTACCTACGCCAGCGCCGGCGCGCAAGCCATCTGCGGGCTCAGTGCGATGCAATTGATGCAGGACGCTCAGGCGCTGACGGCCATTGTCCATCCGGACGACCGCATGGCCTTCATCGATTCCCTGCAGCTATCGGCCGAGGAGTTGACGGACTGGTATCTGGAGTTCCGCGTGCAGGTGCCGGGGCGTGAAGTCGCCTGGTGCCAGGGTGAAGCCTGCCCGCGCCGCGAAGCAGACGGCAGCGTGATCTGGCATGGCTTCATGACTGATGTGACCGAACGCAAGCAGATCGAGGCCGAGCTGCAGGCCTTCGCCACCACCGACTTCCTCACCCAGCTCGCCAACCGCAGGCACTTCATGTGTCAGCTCGAGGCAGAGCTGGCGCGCCTGCAACGCAGCCCTGAACAGAGTGCGGCGATCCTGATGTTCGACCTGGACTACTTCAAGACCATCAATGACCGCTGGGGCCACGATGTCGGCGACCAGGCGCTGCGCCATTTCGCGGGAATTCTAAGCGGCCAGCTGCGCAAGACCGACACCGCTGGGCGCCTCGGTGGCGAAGAGTTCGCCGTGGTGCTCAGCGACGCGAATCTGGACAAGGCCATGCACTTCGCCACGCGCATCCAGAGCGAACTGGCCAGGGCGCCGATCCTGCATGCCGGGGAACCGATCTTCCTCGCCGTCAGCGTCGGCATCTCCTCGCTCAACGCCAGCGACGCCAGCGTCGAGGCTGCACTATCGCGCAGCGATATCGCTCTGTACTGCGCCAAGCGCGGCGGGCGCAATCGCATCGAGCATCATTGACGGCAGGCTGGCTCAGGCCGCCAGCAACGCCTGGCTGATGGCCTCGTTGAACGCAGGAATATCGTCGGGGTTGCGCGAGGTGATCAGCGTCCAGTTCTGCCCTGGGCAAACTTGCACCTCGGCGTCTACCCAGCTTGCACCGGCATTGGCCAGATCCAGGCGTACGCTGGCATACGACGTCAGCACCTTGCCCGGCACCACGCCAGCATCGATCAGCAGCCAGGGGCCATGGCAGATCGCCGCGACCGTCTTGCCGGCGTCACGAAACTCCTGCACCAGGCGCTGCGCGTCCTCATCCTGGCGCAGGTTGTCGGCGTTCACCGTACCGCCAGGGATCACCAGCAGATCGTAGTCCGCCGCGTCCACTCCCTTGAGCTGGGTGTCGGACTGCACGCTGACGTCCTTCTTGCTGTCCTGCAGCCAGGTTTCGGCCTCGCCGCCCTTGACGCTGGCGTGGGTGACGCTGGCGCCCTGATCCTTCAACGCCTGCATCGGCTTGAGCAGCTCGTCGCGCTCGATGCCCGTGTTGGCGGTGATGAACAGCACCTTCTTGCCTTGCAGATTCGAACTCATGATCGATACCTCCGCTGATGCGCCGCACGGGCGCAGTGAATGGTCGCGTTGGCGAACGCGGCATGTATCAGGATTGAAAGGTGCAAGAAGCAGAAGTTCGACTTGATTGGCAGGCGAGTATTCAGTTGCTGGTTTTTTCGGCGGTATTGGTTGGCAGCGGATAGATCACTTCATGCGTGTTCAAATCGCGAATTTCGGAATTGATGGTAATGGTCGAGACCTCACGTCCCGGCGGCCCGCTGATATCTTCGCGAGTAGAGAAGTCCACCACATAGTGCTGCCCCGCGCGGAACTCGACATTCTGCGCACCGAAGCCGCACTTCGCTCCGGCTGTATCCAGCACGTTCATGGATCACCAGCTCAGGGAGTGTTTGCCTGGCGTCAGCCGTAGAGCCTGCTTGCCGGAAACATCGAGGATTGAGTGGCGCCCGGCGTCCGGCAGTTGCTGGCCATCTACATGCGTGGCCAGCAGCAGACGGTGAAAAGGCACGCCCAGCGCGCGGTATCGCGTGGTTGCGAAGTACACAACGGGTGCGTCGGGCGTGTTGTTGGACGGGTCATCAGGCGTCATCGACTCCGGCGCCCAGTTCCCCTGGTAATCCTTGTCCTGATAGTTGGAGCAGGCCGTCATCAGACCGCGATCAGCGGGACGCCAGGCGGTTTGAAATGGGATAGAAATGAGGAACTGTGTATTGTTGTTCATGCTTCCTTGCTGAATTGGGCCGCGGCGGATAACGGGTCTAAAGCGGGTCCGTAAATTATCGGTATGACCACTCCGGCAGACTCGCTGACAGTTCGCGGCAGCAGCACAGCGAGGGGCCTGCCTTCAAAGAAAACCTATCCTTTTACCCCCTCAAGAAAACCTCGAGTTCTTCATACTTCATCGGTTTGGCAAAGTAATACCCCTGCAACACATCGCACCTGCTGCCCTTTAAAAAAGCCGCCTGAGATTCGGTTTCAACACCTTCAGCGACCACTGTCAGGCTCAGGTGGTGGGCCATAGCGATAATGCCCTGAATGATTGCGGCATCGTGGCAATCCGTGCCGAGCTCCTGGATAAACGAGCGGTCGATCTTGATCTTGTCTATCGGCAAGCGTTTGAGATAGCTGAGACTGGAAAATCCGGTGCCGAAATCATCGAGAGCAATGCGCACTCCCAAAGCCTTGAGCCGGTGCAATGTGTCGATCGCTTGTTCAGCGTTATGCAGCAAAAGCGATTCGGTGATCTCCAGTTCCAACTGCTCACCACAGAGTCCGTGCTTCTCCAGGATGGTTTGGACAAATTGAACGAAATGACCACGCTGAAAATGGATTGGCGAAATGTTCACAGCCATTGAGATGCCAGTGATGCCTTGTTCGCCTAACTGGCGCAGTTGAGCGCAAGCCGTATCGAGTACCCAGAGGCTCAGTGGGATGATCTGGCCACTGTCCTCTGCCACTGGCACAAATACCGCTGGTGAGATAAATCCTCTTTGCGGATGCTCCCAGCGCAATAGCGCTTCGATCCCTGACACTCGCCCCGTACGCGTTTCTATCTGCGGCTGATAATGCAACTTGAGCGATTCAGTATCGATAGCCTTCTGTAGGTCGTTGCGTAGTCTCGCGTGTTCACAAACGCGCTCATTGAGATCGCTGGTGTACCACTGGAAATTATTGCGCCCTTGCTGCTTGGCTTTGTACATAGCCATGTCAGCCTGCTGAATGAGCTGCATCGGTGGCTCGATATAACCATCGCTCAGGGTGATGCCCACACTTGCGCTCACGTGCAGGTCAATGCCTCGGATGCAGTAGGGCCTGGCTATGCCCGCCATCAGTCGTTCGGCCACCGATACAACGTCGTCATCACGCAGCAGGTTCGGCAGCAGAACGATAAATTCGTCGCCACCCATGCGCACGATGGTATCGCCGGGACGAACGTGTTGGGCCATACGCTGCGCCACCTCAATCAGCACTTGATCGCCGAAATAGTGCCCAAGCGAATCGTTGATGGATTTGAATCCATCCAGATCGATGCACATTACCGCCAGGCGACGCTTGCGCCGGCGACTGATGTGACAATACTCAATAAGCCGATCTTCAAGAGTTACACGGTTAAGCAAACCCGTCAGGCGATCATGGCAGGCGTTGAAGCTCAACTCGCGCTCGTAGTGCTTCTGCTCGCTGATATCCCTGACCACTGCGAATACCCCGACGATCTCGCCATTGACCCTGATCGGCAGGTTGGAAATGTCCATGGTCAACAACATGTCGCTCGCGTCGCGAAACCGTGCTTCGAAACGTTGGTGCTCTCCGGTACAGGCTGCAGAAAAATGTCTACCTACCCGTTGCTGCTCCTCCTCGAGCACCAGATTGACAAAGTGATGACCGATCAAGTCGCTAGTGGTGTATGGCTTGAGCTTCAAACTTGCGGGATTCGCATTCTGGATTCTGCCGGCCAGATCGAGGGCGAATACCGGATTGGGGTTGTAGGTGAACAGTGAACGAAAACGTTGTTCGCTTTCCTCCAGGTTTCGGCCGTCACACTCACGGCGGATCGCAATGGCAGCCAGTTGGGCCGCGCAACCCAGTCGTTGAATCTGCGCCTCGTCCGGCTTATGGGTGCGGTTCTGGTAAAAGGCAAACGTACCTAACACGCGTCCTTGATGAGAGAGCAAGGGCATCGACCAGCACGAGTGCAGGTTATGCCCCAGGGCCAGACTACGGAAACGCTCCCAGCTTGGGTCAAGCGCGATGTCTTCGGTGACCACCAGCTCACGCCGGAATGCAGCGGTACCGCAGGTTCCCTCCTGTGGGCCAATGGCCATTCCATGAATCGCCTGGCTGTATTCAATCGGCAAACCAGGCGCCGCACCGTTAAGTAAACGTTTGCCTTCGGCATCAGCAAGCAGAATTGAACTGAAAATTTCGGGGGACTGTGCGTCCAACATCTGACAAATGGCGCAGAGTATTTCGTCCAGATGACAGTCGGTTGCGATCATGTCGAGGATGTCACGCTGCGACTCGGAAAGTGCCTTGCTGTTAAAGCTCGTGAAACAAGTATTCATGCGGGATCTTGAAGACTCTCGATGTCATCCGATCTTTAGAGAGCCTGAAATAGTGAGCGATCGAGCACTTTCGACTAGCGCATCGGGAGCCTCTTTATAAGGGCACTGATCCAATCCAAAAAAGGCTCAGATCAGCCGCGGAAAACCATATCAGATGCGTCCTCTTTGGCTTCGCTGCTCTCGGTCTCGGTGCGCGTCAAAAATCGCTTGCGAGGGCAGTAGTTGAGTCGCCAAGCCACCCAACATTACTCGCTGGCGAGACGCTCACAAATCATCGGCGCTGCGGCATACAGGCAGGAGTAGTGAGAAAGCCCCTCCATCGGCTCGACACGCGCGTTGCTTCAAGGGGACAGATTTATTTATAAAACTGACCGTCCGCTTCTAGCCGAAAGCAGCCGATCACCATGGACCGCTTACGGCTCTCCATCGGTCGTGTCCGTTAGCGTCCCAAAGCCCGCCACCAGCGGGCTAATGTAAGAGGTCGCGCCGGAATTAATCTCATGAAAATGCGGCATGGTCCAATGCCTCAGATTCCCGAAGCGTATGCGATTGCCAGATATCCTCTCTAACCAGGGCTTATGCTGAAAACCCCCCATCTATTGTTAAAGCTACACCGGTCACCATCGCAGCTTCGATGCCAAACAGCCAAGCAACCATTGCCGCCACTTCACTGCCTTTTGCATGCCGCTTGATGGCCATAAAGCTGTGCATGAGATCCTTTAACTCGCCGTCGCCTGGATTCATGTCCGTGTCGGTTGGGCCGGGTTGAACCACGTTTACCGTAATTCCGCGATCACCGAAGTCCCTCGCCAGTCCCTTGGCCATTCCTTTGAGGGCGGCTTTGCTGGCGCCGTAAGCAGCGAGTCCCGCCATGGGCGTCCGATCGGCGTTGGTCGAACCAATAAATATGATTCGTCCCCCTTCGGACATAATCCGAGCGGCTGCAACAGCGGCATGGTATGGGGTGTTGATGTTGATACGAAACAGGCGATCAATCTCATTCGGGTCCATGACCAGCGGATCACCTGCCCCCAATATGCCTGCGTTAACGATCAGTACATCCAGCGCGCCCAGGCGGTCGATCATCGAGCTCACCGCTGCACAATCACCACTGTCCACCCGTATCGCTTCGCCGCCTACCTCCTCTGCGAGTGCCCTCGCAGGTTCCCGGGATGCCGCATAGGTAAATGTGACGTGCATACCTTCCTTGGCGAGACGCCGAACGATGGCTGCACCGATGCCGCGGCTGCCGCCCAAGACCAAGGCTTTTTTAACCGTTGTAGTTGTCATGATGAGTACTCCTGGGTGAAAGATTTGTCAGTGCCCGAGGACGGTTTTTCCGGCTGATCGCGCCCCCTGCGGGAAGCCGTTACGCCGGGCGGAAGCAGCGATAGCCAGCGCAGCCAGAAGCAATACGAAGACAGCCCAGGCAAATGACTGCGCACCTTGGGTATCCAATAGGATTCCACCGACGATGCCGCCGCTGGCAATTGCGCTGTTCCAGGTCACCACATTCATGGAGAGCGCGGCATCCGCGCCGGCGCCGGCAGTGTCTGCCAGGGCGGTTTGCAGCAGCGTGGCAGCGCCACCAAAGCTCAAACCCCAGACGAAGACGCCCAGGTACTGCGCGATAGCGGAGTGGCTGTTCATGCCCATCACAAGCGAAATCAATGCGAAGGCTGCGAGGCTCAGTAGCACGGCACGACGTAGGTGTCGGTCGACTATGCGTCCGGTAATCCAGATGCCGATCAGGGAAGCGAGACCGAATACCAGCAGTATCAGGTCGACCCGTTCGATGATCCCGGCCTGGGCTACGAATGGGGCGATGTAGGTATAGAGGATGTTGTGAGCCAGCATCCAGGTGAATACCACCCCCAGGACTCGAAGGATTCCAGGTGTCTTGAGTACTTGGAGTACCCGTAATTGCTGGCCTTTTGGCTGTCCTGGATAGTCGGGTACTTTCACCACGACCCAGGCGATCAACGCCAGCGTTAAAAGTGACATTGAGCCGAACGCCAGCCGCCATCCCAGCAAGTTGCCTAACCATGTTCCGAGCGGTACGCCCAGCGAAAGCGCAACGGGTGTGCCCACCATCGCGACTGCCATTGCCCGCCCCTGAAGAGCTGGCACCACCATACGCCGTGCATAGCCCGCCAACAGGCTCCAGGCGAGGCCTGCCGCCGCGCCAGCAGCAAAGCGTGCGATCAGCGTCAGCGTATAGCTGGAAGATAGGGCAGTGAGCGTGTTGAAGAATAGGAAGCCAAGAATGGTTGCAAGCAGGACTCGACGTCGATTCCAGCCTTGTGTGGCGATTGTCAGTGGTATGGCCGCAACGACTGACCCCAGTGCGTATGTCGTTACCGTCTGGCCAGCCAATGCTTCCGAAATGTTGAGGCCACCGCTGATTTCGGAGAGCAGCCCGGCCGGCAGCGTCTCGGTCATGATGCATATGAACCCTGTCATCGCGAGCGCCGATAGGGCCGCGATGGGCAGCTTCTCTGGGTTGCGGCTGGTGGTCGTCATTGGAGGAAATCCTGTATTTATGTATCAATCGGTACATATATGATCAGGAGTGTGCTCGTATGGTCAATGACTTTTGTATCGACTAGTATATAAATCCAGTAGGTGAGGACACTGATATGGCCCAGCTAGGACGTCCACGCTCGTTCGATCGCGCGCAAGCCATTGACGATGCAATGCTGCTGTTCTGGAAATACGGCTACGATGCAACGTCGTTGAGCCGACTCAAGGAAGCCATCGGCGGTGGGATCACCGCGCCGAGCTTCTATGCGGCTTTCGGCTCGAAGCAAGGGCTCTTCAAAGAGGTTGTAGAGCGCTACATGGAGACTCATGGGCGAGTGAATGACCCCCTCTTTGATGAAAACCTGACACCGAAGGAGGCGATTGCCACTTCGCTCAAACGCTCCGCACGCATGCAGTGTGATGATCACCTTCCAAAAGGTTGCATGGTGGCGCTCGGGACGATAGGAGCTTATGCAGACGACCCCAGTGTTCCCCTGCCGCTACGGCAGGCACGAGCCCGCACGCGTAAAGGCATTTTGGCCCGCGTTACTCAAGGCATCGAACGAGGCGAACTTCCTGAAACCACCGATGCGTCTGCACTTGCTTCAGTGTTTGAGGGTTTTTTACTCGGCATCTCGCCCATGGCACGTGACGGCGTTCAGCTCTCGGTGATCGAGTTGGCCATTGATCAGTTAATGGGGTTATGGAAAGTACAATCGGCCTGTTTGGAGCGAGAGTAACCATGACGTGAATAGCTCCAGTTCACGTGGATACAGCTCAGACCCAGCATCACTCGCTGGCGAGCCGCGCACAAATCATCGGTGCTGCGGCATACAGGCAGGAGTAGTGAGAAAGCCCCTCCATCCGCTCGACGCGCGCGTTACTTGGGAAGCGTTCGGTCAGATACTCCGACATACCGAAAGGTGACCAATTGTCCGCCGTGCCATGCCACAGGCAGATATTCACTTCGCTGGCGAAGACGTGGGCTGACCAGGGCTGGAAGTTAGGGCGAACTGCCGCATTGCCTTGTGGATTCGAGCGCCTGTGTGAGTCTCGCTTGGCTTACTGCGGCAACCTGACCTTCTTTTTCGCCCCGAACAGATTCCAGCTGGCCACGAACAGCGCCGCCACCAGCGGGCCGATCACGAAGCCGTTGAGGCCCAGCAGGGCCAGGCCACCGAGGGTGGAGATGAGGATCAGGTAGTCGGGCATGCGGGTGTCCTTGCCGACCAGGATGGGGCGCAGAATATTGTCCACCAGGCCGATCACCAGTACGCCGAAGGCGGTGAGGATGATGCCTTGCACCAGGCTGCCGCTGAGCATCAGGTAGATGGCCACAGGCGCCCAGATGATGCCGGCGCCGGCAGCCGGTAGCAGTGAGAGAAAGGCCATCAGCACGCCCCACAGCAACGGGCTGTAGATGCCCAGCGCCCAGAAGATGAAGCCACCGAGTGCGCCCTGTACGGCGGCGACTACCACGTTGCCTTTCACCGTGGCGCGTACCACGCGGGTGAACTTGATCTGTAAACGCCGTTTGGTGGTGTCGGCCAGCGGGATGGCGGTGCGGATTCTATGCACCAGATCCCTGCCGTCGCGCAGCAGGAAGAACAGCAGGTACAGCATCACGAAAAAGCCGATGAAGAACTCGAAGGTGCCCTGGCCGATGGCGAATACCTTGGTGGCCAGGTATTGGCTGCCGGCCATGGCGCCGTTGGAGATCTGTTCGCGTAGGCCTTCGAGGTTGTTCATGCCGACACGGTCGAGCTGTTGCTGTATCGACGGCGGTAGCATCTGGATGAAGCGGGTGACGTAGGCGCCGGCATCCAGCTCGCCCGACTCGAGCTTCTGGTACAGGGCGGTACCTTCGGCCACCACGGCGGAGGTGATGAAGATCACCGGCAGAATCGCCACCAACAGGCAGATGATCAGCGTCAGCAGGGCAGTCAGGTTGCCTCTGCCGCCAGTGCGCCGCAGCAGGCGCTCCTGCAGCGGTGCGAACACCACGGCCAGGACCATGGCCCAGAACACCGCGCCGTAGAACGGCAGCAGTATCCAGAAGAAGGCGATGGTCACCAGAACGAGCAGGAGGATGAAGGCTTTCTGTTCGAAGGTTGGGCTCTGCATATCGGGATCGCTGGGAAGGGACATGTCAGTTAGTCCCCCGATGCTCTGGCAAAGTGCCGACAAAGTTGGACCGGGCTTGTAGCCGCGCGGCGGGGGGATTGACAGCTCTGGGATACTGGAAGGCGTGAGGACGATCATTCGACGGAGGCATGGCCATGCGTGACGAGGAAATCAAGGCGCTGTTCGACCAACAGGCGGCGGGCTACGACAAGCAATGGGCGGGGATGGCGCCGATTCGTGAGGCGCTGTATTTGCTGCTCGATGCGCTGTTCATCGACCTGCCGGCCGACGCGCGGATACTTTGCGTGGGCACCGGCACGGGGGCGGAAATCGCGCACCTGGCCGAGCGCTTTCCGGGTTGGCGATTCACCGCGCTCGACCCGTCCGGGGCGATGCTCGAGCTGTGCCGTCAGCGCGCGGAGCACGGCGGCTTTGCCCAGCGCTGCGACTTTCACGAGGGCTATCTGGATACGCTGGCGCCTGGGGCGGTCTATGACGGCGCTACCTGTTTTCTGGTGTCGCAGTTCCTACTCGAACCCGCGGTGCGTATCGCGTTCTTCGGCCAGATTGCGCAGCGCCTGAAACCCGGCGGGCTGTTGGCCAGTGTCGACCTGGCGGCGGATATCCAGTCGCCGGCCTACGAGGTATTGCTGCCTGGCTGGATGACGCTGATGGCTGCGGCCGGGGTCGATGCGCAGATGCTGGAGCGTGCGCGCGCAGCCTACGCCCGTGATGTGGCGGTGCTACCGGCGCAGCAGGTGGCTGGCATCATCCAGGCCGCCGGGTTCGACGCGCCGGTGCAGTTCTTCCAGGCCGGGCTGATGCATGGCTGGGTAAGCCGGCGCAAAGTCGATGCTTGAATGGCTCTACTCGTGGCGTGAGCTGCTGTCGCGGTCGCGTGGGTAGTGGCGGTCGAAGGGCAAGGGTGGTAGCCAGGCTTCTCGGCGGATGGTCCAGAGTTCGTAGGTGGGGGTGAACTGGTTCGGTTCGTCCAGCGAGCCGACATTGACCTCGACCTCATCCGCCGAGCGTGCGAACACCGGCGAGCCGCAGCGCGGGCAGAAGTGGCGGCCGGCGTACTGGCCGGTTTCGCCCTCTACCTTTACCGCGTCCTGCGGGAATATCGCCGAGGTGTGAAAGAGGGCGCCGTGGTGCTTGCGGCAGTCCATGCAGTGGCAGACGCCGACCCGATAAGGCTGGCCGCTGGTTTCGAAACGCACCTGGCCGCAGAGGCAGCCGCCGGTGAGGTGGTTCATGGCGATATTCTCCTGTTTCGTGTGCAGGGACTGAGAACATAGCAGGGGATGGTGTGATGCTCGCCAGTTAAGAGCAGGGCGATGACTCTGTAGGAGCCCGCTTGCGGGCGATCCTGATAAAAGCATCGCCCGCAAGCGGGCTCCTACGGTTCGAGATCCAGTTCCTGCTCGATCTTCGCCCATTCCGCTTTCAGTGCACGGCGCAGGTAGGCGATGAAGAGTCGGTCGCGCAGGCGGCGCAGGATGGAGCTCCGTCGCGCGGCCTGGGTTTGCTCGATGGTTTCGCTGAGCCAGGCGCTGTCGAAGCCTGTCCAGACCGGTGGGATGGGCGCGAGCATGTTGGAGTAGCACGCAGGAGCGACGTCCTCATAGAAGGCAGCTTTTACTGTGGCACGGCCGAAACCTGCCACCTGACGGGCGATGTATCCGTAGTCGACTTCGGTGTCGACGAATACGTCCGACAGCGCCGACCACAGATGGATGCGTTCTTCGCGGGTCATAAGCCAGGTCTGCTCAATGCTGCGTAATCAGTGGCGAGAATGTAATGGCTGGCGCGCATCCTGGCCATTGGCGCGGGCTGCTGCGAAGGCCTGGTGGGATGTATCATCGGGCACATATCTGCATGACTGAATCTGCCCGTGAGCGTCGGTCGTGCAAGCGCTGTTTTCGTATCCGTGGCCGTAGACGCGGCCCGCCATTTGCGAGTGATGACACGATGATCGAGGTTACCGAAGTTTCCATTGCCGAGCTGCGCGCGGCGCTGGAGTCCGGCCGCACCACGGCGGTCGAGCTGGTCAAGGCCTATCTGGCGCGTATCGACACCTACGACGGCCCGGATACGCCGACCCGGCTCAACGCGGTGGTGGTGCGCAACCCTGATGCGCTGAAGGAGGCCGAGGCGTCCGATACACGCCGCGCCCGTGGCGAGACGCTGAGCCCGCTCGATGGCATTCCCTACACCGCCAAGGACAGCTACCTGGTCAAGGGCCTGACGGCAGCCTCCGGCAGCCCGGCGTTCAAGGACCTGGTGGCGCAGCGTGATGCCTTCACCGTCGAGCGTCTGCGCGCCGCTGGCGCCATCTGTCTGGGCAAGACCAACATGCCGCCGATGGCCAATGGCGGCATGCAGCGCGGTGTCTATGGCCGCGCCGAAAGCCCGTATAACGCCGATTACCTGACGGCGCCGTTCGCCTCGGGCTCGTCCAACGGTGCCGGCACTGCCACCGCTGCCAGCTTCTCCGCCTTCGGCCTGGCCGAGGAAACCTGGTCCAGCGGGCGTGGCCCGGCCTCGAACAACGGGCTGTGCGCCTACACGCCGTCGCGCGGGGTGATCTCGGTGCGCGGTAACTGGCCGCTGACACCGACCATGGACGTGGTGGTGCCCTATGCCCGGACCATGGCTGACCTGCTGGAAGTGCTCGATGTGGTGGTAGCCGACGATGCCGACAGCCGTGGGGACCTGTGGCGTTTGCAGCCCTGGGTGCCGATCCCGAAAGCCTCCGAGGTACGCCCCGCGTCCTACCTGGCGCTGGCGGCCGAGGCCGATGCACTGAAGGGTAAGCGCCTTGGCGTGCCGAAGATGTTCATCAACAAGGACGAGCTGGCAGGCACCAGCGAGAACCCGGGCATCGGCGGCCCGACGGGCCAGCGCATTCACACCCGGCCGACGGTGATCGCCCTGTGGGAAGCAGCGCGCCAGGCACTGGAGGCGGCCGGCGCCGAGGTGGTGGAAGTGGACTTCCCCTTGGTGTCCAACTGCGAGGGTGATCGCCCTGGTGCGCCAACCGTGTTCAATCGCGGCATCGTCACGCCGGAGTTCCTGCATGACGAGCTGTGGGAGCTGAGCGGCTGGGCCTTCGACGATTTCCTGCAGGCCAATGGTGATCCGAAACTCAACCGCCTGGCCGATGTGGATGGCCCGCAGATCTTCCCCCACGACCCCGGCACGCTGCCGAACCGTGAGGGCGATCTGGCGGCGGGCATGGACGAGTACGTCAACATGGCCAAGCGTGGGATCAAACCCTGGGACCAGATCGCCACGCTGCCTGACGGCCTGCGCGGCCTGGAGCACACTCGCAAGATCGATCTGGAAGACTGGATGGATCAACTGGGCCTGGATGCGGTGCTGTTCCCCACCGTGGCCGACGTCGGCCCGGCCGATGCCGACGTGAACCCGGCATCCGCCGATATCGCCTGGAGTAATGGCGTGTGGGTGGCCAATGGCAACCTGGCGATCCGTCATCTGGGCGTGCCGACCGTGACCGTGCCGATGGGCGTGATGGCCGATATCGGCATGCCGGTGGGCCTGACCTTCGCCGGCCGTGCCTATGATGATTCGTCATTGCTGCAGTTGGCGGCGGCCTATGAGTCGACCGGCAGCAAACGCCTGATCCCGCCGCGTACGCCGGCGCTGGGGTGATTGGAAGTCAGCTGATCGTGCTGTGTCGTGTGTAGGAGCGAGTGAACTGCTTTTCGCGAGCAGAGCTCGCTCCTACAAAGGCACATCGACCCAGCCCTCTCCCCCGGCCCCTCTCCCGTAAACGGGAGAGGGGAGGCAAGCCGCGCCGGCTCGGTGGGAGGGGCTTCAGCCGCGACTGCTGTAGCGCCTGTCGCCGCTAAAGCGCCTTCCACGGTTTGTGGCGCTCCACAATTCAGCGCGTGGGGGGGAGCAACCCGCCATCACTATTTCGGCGGGTTTCACCCGCCCTACTATGTATCGGTCACCTGTGAATTGAAGAGGGGAGGCAAGCCGCGCTGGCTCGGTGGGAGGGGCTTTAGCCGCGACTGCTATAGAGCCTGTCGCCGCTAAAGCGTCTCCCACGGTTTGCGGTGCTCCACAATTCAGCGCGTAGGGCGGGTGCAACCCGCCATTGCCATTGCGGCGGATTACACCCGCCCACTAGATGACGCCCTATCGTTACTGCCGCAAATCCACCGCCGGTGCGCCTTGGCCGTCGAACAGCTGGCTCGGGGTGCTGGGCAGGATGCTGGGGCGGCCGTTGTCCGGGCCGCCGTTGCCGATGATGCGAATGTCGCTGTACTTCTTGCCCGACAGTGCAGCCAGGCCGGCGCCATCGCGGACGATGGTCGGCCGCAGGAAGACCATCAGGTTGCGTTTGATATGGGATTCGCGGGTGGAGCGGAACAGCCCGCCGAGCAAAGGAATGTCGCCCAGCAGCGGCACCTTGGAGATGGCCTGGGTGACGTCGTCCTGAATCAGGCCGCCAAGCACGATCACCTGACCGTCGTCGGCGAGGATGGTGCTCTTGATCGAGCGTTTGTTGGTCACCAGATCGACCGCCTGGGCGTTGAGCCCGGTGCTGGGGGCGATGGAGGAGATTTCCTGCTCGATCTCCAGGCGCAGGGTGGCGCCTTCGTTGATGCTTGGCGTGACCTTGAGGGTCACGCCGATGTCCTGGCGTTCGATGGTGGTGAAGGGGTTGCCGGCGCCTGAGGCGTCGGTGGTGTAGGAGCCGGTCTGGAAGGGCACGTTCTGCCCGACGAGGATTTCCGCTTTCTGGTTGTCCAGGGTCAGCAGGCTCGGCGTGGATAGCAGGTTGCTCTTGCTGTTGGCCGAGAGCGCGGTGATCAGTGCGCCGAAACGATCACTGCCGATGCCGATGATGGCGCCGTCGGGCAGAGTGAGGTCTTCCGGTATTTCCTCACTTTGCAGGATCTGCAGCACGCTGCCCACCGACAAGCCGGTACCGGCGAAGTTGACCCCGCCCAGGCCGCCCCTGCCGCCACGAGCGTCCACGGCCCACTGCACGCCGAGGGCGTCGGTGATGTCGCCGGAGACTTCGACGATGGCCGCTTCGACCATCACCTGGGCGCGCGGTACGTCGAGCTGACGCACGATATCTTCGAGGGTGGCGACCAGATCGGGCTCGGCCAGCAGCACCAGGGCGTTGAGACTCTCGTCGGCGCGGATGAGGATGTTCGACTGCCGGCCAGTGGTTTCGCTGTTTTCCTGATTCTTCAGTCCTTCGGAAATCTCGCCGAGGGTTTCGGCCAGGGACTTGGCGTCGTTGTGGCGCAGGCGGATCACTCGCGTATTGGCCGAGCGGCTGGTGGGGCTGTCCAGCGAGCGTGCAAGGTCGGCCAGTTTGGCGCGGGCGTCCGGCGGGCCGAGCAGAATCAGGCGGTTGGTGCGGGCGTCGGCCACCACCTGGGTGGCGCTGGTGCCCTTGGCCTGGCCGCGGGCGATGGCGGTATTGAGCACTTCGGCGGCGTCCATCACCCAGGCGTGTTGCAGGGTCACCACGCTGAAGTCCTGCGCGCCGCTGCGGTCGAGCTGCCGCATCAGGTCTTCGATGCGTTCGATGTTGGCGCTGCGGTCGCTGATGATCAGCGCGTTGGACGAGGTGACTGCCGCCAGATGGCCGTATTGCGGTACCAGTGGACGAACCAGCGGGATCAGCTCGGCCACAGGCGCGTGCTGCACCTGGATCAGGCGGGTTTCCAGGCGATCCGGCGCCGGCCGGCCGGCATCGGCTTCGGCCTTGGCCTCGGCGTTGGGCACGATGCGCGCCTGATCGCCCTGGGTCAGCACGCTGAAACCGTGGGTGGCCATCACCGAGAGAAACAGTTGATAGACCTCGGACAGCCCCAAAGGCGTGCTGGAGATCACGTTGACCTGGCCCTTCACTCGCGGGTCGACGACGAAGGTCTGCCCGGTGATGCCGGCGACCTGATCGATGAACTCGCGGATGTCGGCGCCCTTGAGGTTGATGGTCCAGCTTTCTTCCTGCTGATTGGCGCTGGCCGGCACCTGCTCTATCTGCGCGAGCAAGGGCAAGGGGGCAGCGGCCAGGCCGGCGGCGAGGAGGGCGAGGGTCAGTCTGCTTCGGAGAACATGCATCGGTTCAGTCGCTTTCCATGAGCTGATCGGCGGGCGTTTCCTCTGGCAGGGTGCCAGAGGCTTCCATCTGTTCGCGCAGGTCTTGCATGCGCTGGCGCAGTTGTTCGAGGTTGTTCTGGTCGAGTTGATCGAGTTGTTCGACGGGGTCGTTGATCGTTTCTTCCGCTGGCGTATAGACGCTGTACTGGCCACTCTGCTGACGAGGGAAGGCCAGGCTTTCGCGGCGGCCGTTGCGCAGCAGTTCGACGCGGTCGGCATAGACGGCATCCAGGCGCACGCCACTGTCCACCTCCATGCCGACGGTGTAACGCTGGGCGCTCTGGCCCTGGCGCTGAACCACCGCGCTGGAGCGTTGCGGGTCACTGTGAACGAAGCTGCCGAGCAGAGTCAGTTGCAGGTTGGTGGCCGGTGGCGGGCCGCTGTCGGCCTCGCGCGGGCTGCCGAACAACTGGGCGATGGGCGCCTGTGCGCGCTGTTGCAGATTTGGCGCAGTCTGACTGAGCGGTTGCTGCACGGGGCCGCGCACCAGGCGCAGCAATTCGGCACTCTGCCAGGCCAGACTCACGCTCAGGGCGATCAGCACGAGCATACCGATCAGGCTCGGGGCATTGTCCTTGATCCGCTGGGAAAGGGCCGAGGTGGGCAAAAGCATTACTCCGCAAACGACAGTCTAGTTCTTCTTATGTGCTGGGCGTCGCGCGCTGATCATAGCAGCCTGCGCGAGGTTGGCATCCCCCAAATAGGGTGGGTGTACAGTTACAGACGATGTGTTAAAGATAGTTGAATAAACGCACAAAAAGACCGTCCTAGAGGTAGCCATTGGGTCAAATAGCCAGATTAGGCTGTGCTACCCGAATAAGGTTCTGTTCTAAGGCCACGCATGAACACTTCGTTGCTCGAAATTCCGCTGCGCCGTCTGCCCTTCAGCTTTGCCAAGCGTCATGGTGTGGTGTTCGTGATGCAGGATGAGCGCGCCAGCCTGGCCCATCGCGCCGATTGTGACCCGGTGGCGCTGGCCGAGGCGCAGCGCTTCGCCGGGCGCCGCCTGCCGCTGCAGGTGTTGAGTGCGCCTGAGTTCGCCCAGGTGCTGGGTGCGGCCTATCAACACGATTCCGCTTCCATGCAATTGGCCGAGGACATCGGCGGCAGTTTCGATCTGGCCTCGCTCGCCGATCAGGTGCCGGAAACCGAAGACCTGCTGGAGCAGGAGGACGATGCGCCGATCATCCGCCTGATCAACGCCATCCTGGGTGAAGCGATCAAGGAAAACGCCTCCGACATTCACCTGGAAACCTTCGAGAAGCGCCTGGTGGTGCGCTTTCGCGTCGATGGCATCCTCCGTGAGGTGCTCGAGCCCAAGCGCGAGCTGGCGGCGCTGCTGGTCTCGCGGGTGAAGGTCATGGCGCGGCTGGACATCGCCGAGAAGCGCGTGCCGCAGGACGGGCGCATCTCGCTCAAGGTCGGCGGGCGCGAGGTGGACATTCGCGTGTCCACATTGCCCTCGGCCAATGGTGAGCGGGTGGTGCTGCGCCTGCTCGACAAGCAGGCCGGGCGCCTGTCTCTGCAGCACCTGGGCATGCGCGCCGAGGACCGCAAGCTCATGGAAGAGACGGTGCGCAAGCCGCACGGCATCCTGCTGGTCACCGGCCCCACCGGCTCGGGCAAGACCACCACGCTTTACGCCAGCCTGGTCAGCCTCAACGACCATACGCGCAACATCCTCACCGTCGAGGACCCCATCGAATACCATCTCGAAGGCATCGGCCAGACCCAGGTCAATACCAAGGTGGACATGACCTTCGCCCGCGGTCTGCGCGCCATCCTGCGCCAGGACCCAGACGTGGTGATGGTCGGCGAGATCCGCGACAAGGAAACTGCCGAGATCGCCGTGCAGGCTTCGCTGACCGGCCACCTGGTGCTGTCGACGCTGCACACCAACAGCGCCATTGGCGCCATTACCCGTCTGGTGGACATGGGCGTGGAGCCCTTTTTGCTGTCGTCATCGCTGCTTGGCGTGCTGGCCCAGCGCCTGGTGCGGGTGCTGTGTCCGTCGTGCAAGGAACCCTATGCGGCCGATGAGGCCGAATGCGCGCTGCTCGGTGTGCCGGCCAGTTCGCCGCCGACGCTTTACCACGCCCGTGGTTGCGCCCATTGTCATCAACAGGGCTATCGTGGGCGTACCGGCATCTACGAACTGGTGGTGTTCGATGAAACCATGCGCACTCTGGTGCACAGCCGCGCTTCCGAGCAGGACATGACCCGCCACGCCCGCACCCTGGGCCCGAGCATCCGTGACGATGGCCGGCGCAAGGTGCTGGAAGGGGTGACCACGGTCGAGGAAGTGCTGCGCGTGACGCGAGAGGAATGATGGCAAGTGGGATGTTTTTAGGTGCGGCTCCAGCCGTGAGTCGGGGCAGATCGCGGCTGAAACGGAATGCCGCCCAGCCGTTCCTACGGGAACAACCGGAGCGATTTGCCGATGGCTGCCTTTGAATATATCGCCCTTGACGGGCGCGGCCGCCAGCAGAAAGGCGTGCTGGAAGCCGACAGCGCGCGCCAGGTGCGCCAATTGCTGCGCGAGCGACAGCTGGCGCCGCTGGAGGTCAAGGCCACGCGCAGCCGCGAGCAGGACAGTGGGCAGGCGCGCCTGGGTTTTGTACGTGGCCTGTCGGCGCGCGACCTGGCGCTGGTCACTCGCCAGTTGGCGACGCTGATCCAGGCGGCGCTGCCCATCGAAGAAGCGCTGCGCGCCGCTGCGGCGCAATCCACCAGTTCGCGTATCCAGGGCATGCTCCTGGCGGTGCGCGCCCGCGTGCTGGAGGGCCACAGCCTGGCCGGCAGCCTGAAGGAATTTCCGGCGGCTTTCCCCGAGTTGTACCGCGCCACGGTGGCGGCGGGGGAACATGCCGGGCACCTCGGCCCGGTGCTGGAGCAATTGGCCGACTACACCGAACAGCGCCAGCAGTCGCGACAGAAGGTGCAGCTGGCGTTGCTCTACCCGGTGATCCTGATGTGCGCGTCCTTGCTGATTGTCGGCTTCCTGCTCGGCTACGTGGTGCCGGACGTGGTCAAGGTATTCGTCGACTCGGGGCAGACCCTGCCGGCGCTGACGCGCGGGCTGATCGCCCTGAGCGACTGGGTCAAGGCCTGGGGGCTGGTTGCCTTGGTGGCGCTGATCCTGGCGGTCGTCGCCTTGCGCGCAGCCCTGCGTGACGAGGCGTTCAGGTTGCGCTGGCATCGCTTGCTGCTGCGCATACCGCTGGTCGGTCGATTGGGACGCGCCACTGATTGCGCGCGCTTCGCCTCGACCCTGGCGATCCTCACCCGCAGTGGTGTGCCGCTGGTGGAGGCGCTGGCGATTGCCGGCGAGGTGATCGGCAACCGGGTGATCCGTGGCGAGGTGCTGGTGGCGGCGCAGAAGGTGCGCGAAGGTGGCAGCCTGACCCGCTCGCTGGAGGCCACCGGCCAGTTCCCGCCGATGATGTTGCATATGATCGCCAGCGGCGAACGCTCCGGTGAGCTGGATCAGATGTTGGCGCGCACGGCGAAGAATCAGGAGAACGACCTCGGTGCACAGATCGCTCTGCTGGTCGGCTTGTTCGAGCCGTTCATGCTGGTATTCATGGGGGCAGTGGTGCTGGTGATCGTACTGGCCATCCTGCTGCCGATTCTTTCTTTGAACCAAATGGTGGGATAGCAGGTGAGAAAATCTCAGGCGGGCTTCACGCTCATCGAAATCATGGTCGTGGTGGTGATTCTGGGCATTCTGGCGGCACTGGTGGTGCCGCAGGTGATGAGTCGGCCCGATCAGGCCAAGGTCACCGCTGCGCAAAACGACATTCGCGCCATCGGTGCTGCGCTGGACATGTACAAGCTCGACAACCACAACTACCCCAGCACCCAGCAGGGCCTGGAGGCGCTGGTGAGCAAGCCGAGCGGTAACCCACAGGCGAAGAACTGGAACAAGGACGGCTACCTCAAGCGCCTGCCCATCGACCCCTGGGGCAACCCCTATCAATACCTGGCTCCCGGCACCAAGGGCGCATTCGATCTGTATTCGCTTGGCGCCGACGGCAAGCAGGGTGGCAGTGACCTGAACGCCGATATCGGCAACTGGGATCTTTGACTCGACCATGCCGTCGTTCGCCTGTAGGAGCGAGCTCTGCTCGCGAAGCGTTCGACATCGCCAATGTTCGCGAGCAGAGCTCGCTCCTATGTTGAAGGCGCAGCGTGGCTTCACCCTGATCGAGCTGCTGGTGGTGTTGGTCATTCTCGGCAGCCTGATCGGTCTGGCGGTGTTCAGCACCGGTATCGCCGGGCCGGCGCGCGAGCTGCGCAGCGAGGCCGAGCGCCTAAGTGGATTGATCGGCGTGCTGGTCGACGAGGCGGTGCTGGACAATCGCGAATATGGCTTGAGCTTTACCCGCGACGGTTACCGGGTGCTGCGCTACGACTCGCAGCGCGGCGAGTGGCAGGCACTGGATCGTCAGGCCCATCCCCTGCCGGAATGGGCCGAGCTGGCATTCGAGGTCGATGGCGAGGCCTTGAGCCTAACAACCGATGCCAGTGCTGATACGCCACAGTTACTGATCCTCTCCAGCGGTGAGATGACGCCCTTCCGTCTGCGCCTGGCCGAACGCCGTCGTGACGGCCTGCGTCTGCAACTGTCCAGCGATGGCTTCGGTCTGCCGCGTGTCGAGGAGCTGGGCACGGGGCGCGCCAGATGAGATCAGCGCGCGGCTTTACCCTGCTCGAAGTGCTGGTGGCCCTGGCCATCTTCGCCCTGATTGCCGCCAGCGTGCTGACTGCCAGCGCACGCAGCGTGCGCACGGCCAGCCAGCTTGAGAACAAGACCCTGGCCATGTGGGTGGCGGACAACCGACTGACCGAGCTGCAACTGGCCGATACGCCACCGGCTGATGGCCGCGACCAGGGCCAGGTGGAGTTCGCCGGCCGTCGCTGGTTGTGGCAGAGCGAAATTCAGGCCACCAGCGAGCCGGCCATGCGCCGCGTGACGCTGTGGGTCGCCGCCGAGGAGCGGGGCGCTTCGGGCGATCTGCGTGAGCGGGCACAGGTCACGCTCAGCGGTTTCCTGGGGGCGCCACAGTGACCTGCCTCCCTCGTAGGAGCGAGCTCTGCTCGCGAATCCGTGGCGACGCCATTTCGCTCGCGACGCTCGCTCCAGCCCGTAGGATGGGCCGGGCGGCGCTCCGCTTCAGCCCACCAACAGCGGCCAGCCTTGGTGGGCTAAAGCCCACCCTACCAACTGGTGACCCTCAGCGGTTTTCTGGGGGCTCCATGATGAGTCGGAGCGCTCAGCGCGGCTTCACCCTGCTCGAGCTGCTGATCGCCATTGCCATCTTCGCCCTGCTGGGGTTGGCCACCTACCGCATGCTCGACAGCGTGCTCAGTGCCGATGCCGTCACCCGCGAGCACGAGCGTCAGTTGCGCGAGTTGACCCGCGCCCTGTCAGCCTTCGAGCGTGATCTGCGTCAGGTGACGGTACGGCCGATTCGCGATGCTTTCGGTGATGCCCAGCCAGCGCTGCACGGCGATCTGGCTGATGCCACGGCGCTGGAGCTGAGTCGCGTCGGCTGGCGCAACCCGCTCGGCCAACCGCGTGCCGAGGTACAGCGGGTGCGTTGGCAGCTCAGTGGCGAGCAGTGGCAGCGACGTTACTGGCGCGTGTTGGATCGCGCGCAGGACAGCACGCCGCAGATCCAGCAGGCGCTCGATGGCGTCGAGTCGTTGAGCCTGCGTTATCTGGACAAGGACGGCCAGTGGCAGCCTGACTGGCCGCCAGCCAATGCCTCTGGCGACGGTCTACTCACCGAGCTGCCACGCGCTGTGGAACTACGTCTGCAACATCGCCGCTATGGCGAGCTGCGCCGTCTGCTGCGCCTGCCCGATCTGCCGGCGCAGAACGCTGTCGGCGCGCCACCAGCGGATTCTAACGAGGTGCCGCAGTCATGAAGCGGCAGAATGGAGTGGCGTTGATCACCGTGCTGCTGGTGGTCGCAGTGGTCACGGTGGTCTGCGCCGGGCTGATCGCCCGTCAGCAGCTGTCGATCCGCAGCAGCGCCAACCAGTTGCACGTGACCCAGGCCTGGCACTACGCCTTGGGGGGCGAGACGCTGGCCAAGGCGATGCTGGAGCGCGACCTGCGCCGGGGCGATCCACGTCAGCCGGTTGATCACCTGCTGGAACCTTGGGCCAGGCCGCTGACGTTCCCGCTGGATGAAGGCGGCGAGCTACGGGTACGCATCGTCGACCCCAACGGCCGTTTCAACCTCAACAGCCTGGTGCGCCAGGGCCGGCCCAACGAGCTGGCGGTGCTGCGCCTGCGCCGCCTGCTGTTGCGTCTGGGCATCGATAAACCCTATGCCGAGCGCTTGCTGGACTGGCTCGATAGCGACAGTGAGTTGCAGGGCGGCAATGGCGCCGAGGATGGCCAGTACCTGCTGGCGACACCGCCTTATCGTACGGCCAATCGCGAGATAACCGACGTGTCCGAGCTGCGCCTGCTGCTGGAGATTGAGGAGGCCGACTATCGCCGCCTGCGGCCTTTCGTCAGTGCGCTGCCGAGCGAGGCGTTGCTTAACGTCAACACCGCCAGCGCGATGGTGCTCTCCAGCCTGTCCGATGGATTGACGCCGGATGCGGCCCTGGCATTGATCGCCGGGCGTGGTGACGAGGGGTATCTCAGCCCGGCCGCGTTCGCTGCTCAGCCTACGCTCGCCGGGTTGGGCGAACAGGTGGTACAGGGGCTGGCGGTCGGCAGCCAGTATTTCGAGGTGTTCAGCGAGGTGAGCCTGGGTGAACGCCGGGTGGTATTGCGTAGCCTGCTGCAGCGCAGCAATGATGGCCAGGTCAGTGTCCTGGCGCGTGATCTGGGGCAGGGCGGTATGCCGCCACGGCCCATCGAGGAAGAACAAGAATGAACCCGTTATGGATTTTTCTGCCGCCTGAGGCGTGCCACGCGCTCTCAGCGGATCTACCCGTGCAGCGCGTCACGGCAGACGGCAGTCGCTCGCTCGGTCTGGCCGAGGCTCTGGCTGATTTGCCGGCACACTGGGAGCTGGTGCTGCCGGTTGAGGCGGTCACCGCCTGCGCTGTGCAACTGCCGACGCAGAAGGCGCGCTGGATGCGCCAGGCGCTGCCGTTCGCGGTGGAGGAACTGCTGGCTGAAGAGGTCGAGCTGATGCACCTGGCGCTGGGTGAGCAATTGGCCGATGGCCGTCACCGCGTCTATGCGCTGCGCGCCAGCTGGCTGCGCGAGTGCCTGGCCCTGTGCGCGGCGCAACCGCCGCAGGCGATTCGCGTCGATGCCGATCTGCTGCCACGCCAGGGCAGTCAGCTGCTCTGGTTGCAGTCGCGCTGGTTGCTCGGTGGCGAGGCGCCCTGGCGCCTGGCTTTGCAGACTGAGGACTGGCCAGCGCTGGCAGGCCGTTGCCCATCGCCATGCATCGCCAGTGCGCCAGATGGGCAGGTGCTGCCCGAGCCGGTGGATGAGGTGCATCTGCTGGAGGACACGCATCAATGGCTGGTGCTTCAGGGCAACGGTGTCGATCTGGCTCAGGGGGAGTTCGCCCTGCGCCAGAGTGGCGACAGTTGGCGGCGTTGGCGCCCGCTGACGGGGGTGTTGGCACTGTGCCTCGTGTTGCAGTGGGGCTTCAATTTCGCGCAGGGCTGGTACCTGCAGCGCGAAGCCGATGCTTACGCTGCGTCCAGCGAGGCGCTGTACCGTGAGTTGTTTCCTCAGGACAGCAAGCTGATCAACCTGCGGGCGCAGTTCGATCAACATCTGGCGCAGTCCACGGGCGGCGATAGCCCGGTGCTGGGCCTGCTGGCCGAAGTAGCGGCGGCGCTGCAGGCCGATGGCGCAGCGCTGGTGCAGGTCAATCAGCTCGATTACAGCGCGACCCGTGGCGATCTGTCTTTGCAATTGCAGGCGCCGGGTTTTGCCGAGCTGGAGCGTTTGCGTGAGCGTCTGGAGGAATCCGGCCTGTCGGTGCAGATGGGCTCGGCCAGCCGTGAAGCCGAGGGCGTCAGTGCACGCGTGGTGATAGGAGGATGATGGGCATGTCGAGGACGGGTTTGAGCGAAAGTGTGCAACTGCACTGGCAGCGCTCACCGCTGGCGCAACGCTGGCAAACGCTGCCGGCACGTGATCGTCTGGCACTCGTGGCGCTGAGCGTTTTCCTGCTGTTGGTGCTGTTCTATCTGGCGTTGTGGCAACCGGTGCAGCGTCAGGCTCAGGCCGCGCGTGCCGCGTTCGAAGAGCAGCGCGCCCTGTACGCCTATATGCAGAGCCGTGCGCCACAGGTGCAGGGGCGCGAGCTGCAGCCACGCGCCAGCCTCGACCCGGCGCGTCTGCAGGGGGTGGTCACGGCAAGTGCGGCCGAGCAGGGCCTGGTGATCGAACGTCTGGATACCGAGGGCTTTGGCGCGGTGCAGGTCAACCTGCAGCCAGTGGCATTCGCCCAGTTGCTGCGCTGGATTCAGACGTTGGAGGGGCAGGGCGTGCGCATCGAGGAAGCAGGGCTGGACCGCGCCGAGGAAAACCGCGTGACTGCGCGGCTCAGCTTGCGTGTGGGCGATTGATCTGGTGCATTTGTTGACAAGTACTCCCGTCACTCCCGCGCAGGCGGGAGTCCAGGTGGCCTCTGGGTTCCCGCCTGCGCGGGAACGACGGTTGCTCCATGAAGTAATGGCGCTTGTTTCGCAGGGTAACGACGGCTGTTGCATGGAATGTTCTCGCGGTGCGCGCGGCGCACCCTGCGATTTGCATGGCGCCGCGGTAACAGCGCGCACCCGATTGGGCGGTTAGGGAACGTCGCTGCCCTGATAAGGTGCCGTCAGTGGCGCCATGGAATACTACGAAGTGGCTGCAACGCCCATGTTTCGGGCGTTATGTGGTTTATGGCCTGAGTATTGCTGTAGATATCCGTTTACCCTTTTCTGCTTGATCACTCCTTTTGCGGGCTGTCAATATCTGCCGCCGGCGCTTCCTGTGCTTCTGTAATTAGTTGTCGCATTGAGGAAATATCGCCTCATTGCCTGCCGCTAGAATGCCGCACACCCAGCCAAGGCCCCTTTGTCGCTCGTCCACCACGACAGCGCAGCACCGCCTTCTACAATCCATAAAAGGCCCGGGCCCCTCACTGCCATCGATGTCATACCCAATTCGAAGGAGCAAAGAATGAAGAAGATCGCACTGCTTGGCGCCCTGGCGCTGTCCCTGATGTCGCCCCTGGCCATGGCCGAGAAGCCGCTGCGCATCGGCATCGAGGCGGCTTACCCGCCCTTCGCGTTCAAGACTCCCGATGGCCAGATTGCCGGCTTCGACTACGACATCGGCAACGCCCTGTGCGAAGAGATGAAGGTCGAGTGCAAGTGGATCGAGCAGGAATTCGACGGTCTGATCCCGGCCCTGAAAGTGCGCAAGTTCGACGCCGTGCTGTCTTCCATGTCGATCACCGAAGACCGCAAGAAGTCCGTGGACTTCACTGGCAAGTACTACGCCACGCCGGCCAAGCTGGCGATGAAGGCCGGTACCGAGATCAAGGACCCGCTGGTCGACCTGAAAGGCAAGAAGATCGGCGTGCAGCGCTCGTCCGTGTATGACCGCTACGCCACCGACATCTTCGCCCCGGCTGGCGCTGAAGTCGTGCGCTATAGCTCGCAGAACGAAGTGTTCCTGGACATGCAGTCCGGCCGCCTGGACGCCACCCTGGCCGATTCGGTGAACATCGATGACGGTTTCCTCAAGACCGACGCAGGCAAGGGCTTCGCGTTCGCCGGCCCGGACTTCACTGACGTGAAGTACTTCGGCGAAGGTCAGGGCATCGCCGTGCGCAAGGGTGACAAGGCGCTGGCCGACAAGATCAGCGCCGCTATCCTGGCCATCCGCGCCAACGGCAAATACAAGGAAGTGCAGGACAAGTACTTCGACTTCGACGTTTACGGCGAGTAAGCGTCCCAGATAGATGAAGTGGCACTAACCTTTTGAGGTTGTGCCACTTTTTTCTTGGTTCTGCGGGGTCGTTAAATACCAATCCGGGTATTCAACCTGCGGCCCGTCGCGTGAGCGACATGAATTTTCTTTGTGCTAGGCGGCGCCTGGGGTGCCTGAGAGGTATTAGCGCATGCTTCAAGGCTACGGCTCGACCATTCTCGATGGTGCCTGGCTCACCCTGCTTCTGGCGCTGACGTCGATGGCAGTGGCGATCTTCCTCGGCCTGCTGGGTGCGGCCTTTCGTCTGTCGCCGATCCGCTGGCTGGCGGCGTTGGGTGATACCTACGCCACGGTGATTCGCGGGATTCCCGACCTGGTGCTGATCCTGCTGATCTTTTACGGCGGCCAGGACATGGTGAACCGTATCGCGCCGATGCTCGGCTATGACGATTACATCGACATCAATCCCTTCGTCGCTGGCGTGTTCACCATGGGCTTTATCTTCGGGGCCTACCTGTCGGAGACCTTCCGCGGTGCCTTCATGGCGATCCCCAAGGGGCAGGCGGAAGCCGGTGCGGCCTATGGCATGAGCGGGATGCAGGTATTCTTCCGCATTCTCGTGCCGCAGATGATCCGTTTCGCCATTCCCGGTTTCACCAATAACTGGCTGGTGCTGACCAAGGCCACCGCGCTGATTTCCGTGGTTGGCCTGCAGGACATGATGTTCAAGGCCAAGAGCGCGGCCGACGCGACGCGTGAGCCGTTCACCTTCTACCTGGCGGTGGCGGGGCTGTATCTGGTGCTGACCAGCGTTTCCTTGCTGGCGCTGCGTTTCCTCGAGAAGCGCTACTCGGTGGGTACCAAGGTGGCTGACCTATGATCTTCGACTATCAAATGATCTGGGAGAACCTGCCGCTGTACTGGGGCGGCGTGCTGGTCACCCTGAAAATCCTGCTGATCTCCCTGGCGTTCGGCCTCAGCCTGGCGCTGCCACTGGCACTGATGCGGGTGTCGAAATCGCCCTGGGTCAACTTACCGGCCTGGCTCTACACCTACGTGATTCGCGGCACACCGATGCTGGTGCAGCTGTTTCTGATCTATTACGGGCTGGCCCAGTTCGAGTTCATTCGTGACAGCTTCATGTGGCCGTATTTCTCCAGTGCGACCTTCTGCGCCTGCCTGGCGTTTGCCATCAACACCAGCGCCTACACTGCGGAAATCCTCGCTGGCAGCCTCAAGGCCACGCCGCCCGGCGAGATCGAGGCGGCCAAGGCCATGGGCATGTCGCGCAGCAAGCTGTATCGGCGCATCCTTCTGCCTTCGGCGCTGCGCCGGGCGCTGCCGCAGTACAGCAATGAAGTGATCATGATGCTGCACACCACCTCGCTGGCCTCGATCGTGACCCTGATCGACATCACCGGCGCCGCGCGCACCGTCAGTTCGCAGTACTACATGCCTTTCGAGGCCTTCATCACCGCCGGCCTGTTCTACCTGGCGCTGACCTTCATCCTGGTGCGCCTGTTCAAGCTGGCCGAGCGCCGCTGGCTGGCCTACATGGCCCCGCGCAAGGCCTGATGCCATGACGATTCAAGAGAACCCGAACATGTACAAACTCGAAGTTCAGGACCTGCACAAGCGTTACGGCAGCCATGAAGTGATCAAGGGCGTGTCGATGGCGGCCAAGGCTGGCGATGTGATCAGCATCATCGGCTCCAGCGGCTCGGGCAAGAGCACCTTCCTGCGCTGCCTGAACCTGCTCGAGCAGCCGCATGCCGGCAAGATTCTGCTCAACAACGAAGAGCTGAAGCTGGTGCTGGCCAAGGACGGTTCGCTGCGCGCCGCCGATGCCAAACAGCTGCAGCGCATGCGCTCGCGTCTGGCCATGGTGTTCCAGCACTTCAATCTGTGGTCGCACATGAGCGCCCTGGAGAACGTGATGGAAGCGCCGGTACATGTACTCGGCATGAGCAAGGCTGAAGCCCGCGACAAGGCTGAACATTACCTGGCCAAGGTCGGCGTCGCGCACCGCAAGGACGCCTACCCCGCGCACATGAGTGGTGGTGAGCAGCAGCGCGTGGCCATCGCCCGTGCCCTGGCCATGGAGCCGGAGGTGATGCTGTTCGATGAACCCACTTCGGCGCTCGACCCCGAACTGGTCGGCGAAGTGCTCAAGGTAATGCAGGACCTGGCCACCGAAGGTCGCACCATGGTGGTGGTGACCCACGAAATGGGTTTTGCCCGCGAGGTGTCGAATCAGCTGGTGTTCCTGCACAAGGGATTGGTCGAGGAGCGCGGTTGCCCGAAGGAAGTGCTGGCCAATCCGCAATCCGAGCGGCTGCAGCAGTTCCTTTCCGGCAGTCTCAAATAATAAGAAGCTAGACTTCGCACTTAACTGGTGCGTTGAACCCATTGAATAGACACTAATGACTCCCCATCGAATCGGCTTTTTGTACTGGCCCGGCACCAAGGCCCTGACCCTGTCCCTGGCGGAGGAGGCCCTGCGTGTCGCCCAGCGCGTGCATCCGGAAGTGGTGTACGAGCTGGTGTTCCTCCAGGCCGAGCCGCTGGCTGCGGGTGACTGGCGTCTGCCGGGCGAGCCCTGGGCAGGGCATCTGGAAGGGTTGGACAAGCTGTTCCTGCTCGCCGATACGCCGCCAGCGCAGGTGTCTGCGGGGCTGGCGGCGGCGCTCAAGCAGCAGGTGCGTAGTGGTTGTGTGATTGGCGGGCTGTCTGCCGGGGTCTATCCGCTGGCTCAGCTCGGTTTGCTCGATGGTTATCGCGCGGCAGTGCACTGGCGCTGGCAGGACGATTTCGCCGAGCGTTTCCCCAAGGTCATCGCCACCAGCCATCTGTTCGATTGGGATCGCGACCGGCTGACTGCCTGCGGCGGCTTGGCCGTGCTCGATCTGCTGCTGGCGGTGCTGGCGCGCGATCACGGCGCCGAGCTGGCCGGTGCGGTGAGCGAGGAGTTGGTGGTCGAGCGCATTCGCGAGGGCGGTGAGCGTCAGCGCATTCCGCTGCAGAATCGCCTGGGCTCCAGCCATCCGAAGCTGACCCAGGCCGTGCTGCTGATGGAAGCCAACATCGAGGAGCCGCTGACCACCGACGAGATCGCCCAGCACGTGTGCGTGTCGCGTCGTCAGCTGGAACGTATCTTCAAGCAGTACCTCAACCGCGTGCCCAGCCAGTACTACCTGGAACTGCGCCTGAACAAGGCACGCCAGCTCTTGATGCAGACCAGCAAGTCGATCATCCAGATCGGCCTGTCCTGCGGCTTCTCCTCGGGGCCGCACTTCTCCAGCGCCTACCGCAACTTCTTCGGCGCCACGCCGCGCGACGATCGCAACCAGCGTCGTAGCAACAGCCCCTTCGAGTTGACCTCGACGCCAGTCGAGCGCGGTTGATCCGTCTTGTGGGAGCGAGCTCTGCTCGCGAACCGGGGGGTAACGCCAAAGCTTCGCGAGCAGAGCTCGCTCCTACACTGCAGTAGCCCGGATGAAATCCGGGGCGATCGGGTGTCAGTCCCGGATTGCATCCGGGCTACGCAGGCAGGACTTTCGATACCGATCGGTCAGCTTGCGGAGAATTTTTCCAGCGGCGTGCTCCAGGCGGCGATCTGCGATTAAACTGCGCCTTTCCGACGCTTTCTGTCGCTTGGACGAAAACCCGCGGAAAACCTGGGGTGGCGCTGTAAGAAGTTGTCGCATGGCGACAATGCCGACCCCGATTCAGTCCCTACAATCCTTGCATCCCCTGTCGTTTCGGGCGCTTCGTCGCCTCTCTGCGGCCGGTATTTCTCACCAGGAGAGCTTTGATGTCCGTTCAGCACGATGCGGTGCAACGCGCCGATTTCGATCAGTTCATGGTCCCCAACTACGCCCCTGCTGCCTTCGTCCCCGTGCGCGGCCTGGGTTCGCGAGTCTGGGATCAGAGTGGTCGAGAGCTGATCGACTTCGCCGGCGGCATCGCCGTCAACGTGCTGGGTCACTGCCACCCGGCACTGGTCGCGGCGCTGACCAAGCAGGCCAATACCCTGTGGCACATCTCCAACGTGTTCACCAACGAGCCGACCCTGCGTCTGGGCAAGAAGCTGGTCGAAGCGACCTTCGCCGAGCGCGTGTTCTTCTGCAACTCCGGCGCCGAGGCCAACGAGGCCGCGTTCAAGCTGGCGCGTCGCGTCGCCCATGACCGCTTCGGCCCGGAAAAGCACGAAATCATCGCCGCCACCAACAGCTTCCACGGCCGCACTCTGTTCACCGTCAGCGTCGGCGGCCAGCCGAAGTACTCCGACGGTTTCGGGCCGAAGATCCAGGGCATCACCCATGTGCCGTACAACGACCTGGAGGCGCTGAAGGCCGCGATTTCCGACAAGACCTGCGCCGTGGTGTTGGAACCCGTGCAGGGCGAGGGCGGCGTACTGCCGGCCGAGAAGGCCTATCTGCAAGGCGCCCGCGAGCTGTGCAACGCACACAACGCGCTGCTGGTGTTCGATGAAGTACAAAGCGGCATGGGCCGTACTGGCGAGCTGTTCGCCTATATGAATTACGGCGTGGTGCCGGACATTCTCTCCAGCGCCAAGAGCCTGGGCGGTGGCTTCCCCATCGCGGCGATGCTTACCACCACCGACCTGGCCAAGCACTTCTCGCCCGGCACCCACGGCACCACCTACGGCGGCAACCCGCTGGCCTGTGCGGTCGGTGAGGCGGTGCTGGATATCGTCAACACCCGCCAGACCCTGGACGGTGTGAAGACCAAGAGCGAGCAGTTCAAGACGCGCCTGCTGGCTCTGGGCAAGCAGTACGGTCTGTTCGAGCAGGTACGTGGCATGGGCCTGCTGCTTGGCTGCGTACTCAACGAGGCGTGGATGGGCAAGGCCAAGCAGGTGCTCGATGCCGCTACTGCCGAGGGTCTGATGATTCTGCAGGCCGGCCCGGACGTGGTGCGTTTCGCTCCGAGCCTGGTGGTCGAAGATGCCGATATCGACGAAGGCCTGGCGCGTTTCGAGCGTGCGCTGAGCAAACTGACGGCCGCCTGAGTCCCTGCTGACTTGCTGCGGGAGGCGCTTCAGCCGCGACAATCGCCGCTGCGACTGCATGGATGCAGGAGGTAGAGCGCAGGATGCCCGAGCCGAAAGCGCCTCCCACGGCTGTTTGCCCGACCCGGGCTATGAATACCCTGTTTAGAAGGAGTGACCCATGCTGGTGATGCGCCCTGCGCAAATGGCGGACCTGGCCGAAGTGCAGCGACTGGCTGCTGACAGCCCGGTAGGTGTCACTTCATTGCCGGACGATGCAGGCCGGCTGGGCGACAAGATCGCCGCCTCGGATGCGTCGTTCGCCGCCGAAGTCAGTTTCAATGGCGAGGAGAGCTACTTCTTCGTCCTCGAGGACACCGAGAGCGGGCGCCTGGTCGGCTGTTCCGCCATCGTCGCCTCGGCGGGATATTCCGAGCCCTTCTACAGCTTTCGCAACGAAACCTTCGTGCACAACTCGCGTGAGCTGAAGATTCACAACAAGATTCACGTGCTGTCGCTGTGTCATGACCTGACCGGCAATAGCCTGCTCACCAGCTTCTACGTCGAGCGCCCGCTGGTCAGCAGCGTGTTCGCCGAGCTCAATTCGCGCGGCCGCCTGCTGTTCATGGCGGGTCACCCGGAGCGTTTCGCCGATGCCGTGGTGGTGGAGATCGTCGGTCACAGCGACGAGAACGGTGATTCGCCGTTCTGGGACGCGCTGGGGCGCAACTTCTTCGACATGACCTACGCCGAGGCCGAGCGTCTGTGCGGGTTGAAGAGCCGCACCTTCCTCGCCGAGCTGATGCCGCATTACCCCATCTATGTGCCGCTGCTCTCCGACGAGGCGCAGGAGGCCATGGGCCAGGTGCATCCGCGCGCGCAGATCACCTTCGACATCCTCATGCGCGAAGGCTTCGAGACCGACCACTACATCGACATCTTCGACGGTGGCCCGACCCTGCATGCGCGTACCTCGGGCATCCGCAGCATCGCGCAGAGCCGCCTGGTGCCGGTGAAGATCGGCGAGGCCGAGGCGGGCGGGCGCCAGTATCTGGTGAGCAACGGCCAACTGCAGGATTTCCGCGCCATCGTCGCCGATCTCGACTGGGTGCCGGGCAAGCCTGTGGTGCTCAGCGCACAGGTGGCCGAGGCCCTGGGTGTCGGCGAAGGTGCCAGCGTCAGGTTGGTAGCGGTTTAACAGGCTCTCTCCGGCTGGAGAGGGCGCCCTTCAAGGGCAGAGGAGAGTGCCGGCGGCGCTCTTGAGGAATCTGGAGGCTTTATGATCGTTCGTCCCGTGCGCAGTGCCGACTTGCCGGCCCTGATCGACCTGGCTCGCAGCACCGGCGCTGGCCTGACCACGCTGCCGGCCAACGAGGAGCGCCTGGCGCACCGGGTCGACTGGGCGGAGAAGGCTTTTCGTGGCGAGGCCGAACGTGCCGATGCCGACTACCTGTTCGTCCTCGAGGACGATGCCGGCAAGGTGGTGGGCATTTCTGCGGTGGCCGGCGCCGTCGGCCTGCGCGAGCCCTGGTACAACTACCGGGTCGGCCTGACCGTCAGCGCTTCTCAGGAGTTGAACATCCATCGCCAGGTGCCGACGCTGTTCATGGCCAATGATCTGACCGGCAACTCCGAACTGTGCTCGCTGTTCCTGCATGCCGATTACCGCACTGGCCTCAATGGCCGTTTGCTGTCGAAGGCGCGCTTTCTGTTCATCGCCGAGTTTCGCGAGCTGTTCGGCGACAAGGTGATCGCCGAGATGCGCGGCATGTCCGACGAGCGTGGACGCTCGCCGTTCTGGGAAAGCCTCGGTCGGCATTTCTTCAAAATGGAGTTCTCCCAGGCGGACTACCTCACCGGCGTCGGCAACAAGGCCTTCATTGCCGAGTTGATGCCCAAGTTTCCGCTCTATACCTGCTTTCTGTCCGAGGATGCACGTGCCGTAATCGGCCGGGTGCACCCGGATACCGAGCCGGCGCTGGCCATGCTCAAGGCCGAGGGTTTCAGCTATCAGGGCTATGTCGACATCTTCGACGCGGGCCCGGCCATCGAGGCGGAAACCGCGAAGATTCGCGCCGTGCAGGGCAGCCAGAATCTGGTACTGGCCATCGGTACGCCGGGTGATGACGCCGAGCCGTTCCTGGTGCACAACCGCAAGCGCCAGGACTGCCGTATCACCGTTGCACCTGCGCGCCTGGCGGCCGGCACCCTGGTGGTCGATCCATTGACGGCCAAGCGCCTACGCCTTTCGGCGGGTGATCAGGTTCGCGCCGTGCCGTTGGCGGCGCACCGCTGAGTTATTGGTTTTGCGTGGCGGCCCATGCCGGCCGCTGGAAAATGCTGGGAGTGGTAAAACAAGATGAACACTCATTACATCGCTGGTCAGTGGCAGCCCGGTCAGGGCGAGTCGCTGCAATCGCTCGACCCGGTCAGCCAAGCCGTGCTCTGGCAGGGCCAGGGCGCCACCGCTGCGCAGGTCGATGCAGCCGTTGCCGCTGCGCGTGGCGCTTTCTCGTTGTGGGCCGCGCATTCGCTGGATGGCCGCATCGCCGTGCTGGAACGCTTCGCCGCCTGCCTGAAGTCGCGTGCCGACGAAGTGGTCCGGGCGATTGGTGAGGAGACCGGCAAGCCATTGTGGGAAGCTGCCACCGAAGTGAACAGCATGGTGGGCAAGGTCGCCATTTCCATTCAGAGCTATCGCGAGCGCACCGGTGAGAAGAGCGGCCCGCTGGGCGACGCCACTGCGGTGTTGCGCCACAAACCGCACGGTGTGGTGGCGGTGTTCGGCCCCTACAACTTTCCCGGCCACTTGCCTAACGGCCATATCGTGCCGGCGCTCCTGGCCGGTAACTGCGTGCTGTTCAAACCCAGCGAGCTGACGCCGAAGGTGGCAGAGCTGACGGTCAAATGCTGGATCGAGGCCGGGCTGCCCGAGGGCGTGCTCAGCCTGCTGCAGGGCGGTCGCGAAACCGGCGTCGCCCTGGCCGGCCATCCTGGTATCGACGGGCTGTTCTTCACTGGCTCCAGCCGCACCGGCAACCTGCTGCACGCTCAATTCGCCGGGCGCCCGGACAAGATCCTGGCGCTGGAGATGGGCGGCAACAACCCGCTGATCGTCGATCAGGTCGCGGATGTCGATGCCGCGGTGTACACCATCGTCCAGTCCGCGTTCATCTCGGCTGGCCAGCGCTGCACCTGCGCGCGCCGTCTGCTGGTGCCGCAAGGGGAGTGGGGCGACGCCCTGCTGGCGCGTCTGGTGCAGGTTGCCGGGCAGATCAAGGTCGGTCGCTTCGACGAGCAGCCGGCGCCGTTCATGGGGTCGGTGATTTCCCTGCAGGCCGCCACGCAGCTGATGCAGGCGCAGCAGGGCTTGCTGGCCGGCGGCGCCACGGCGTTGCTGGCGATGACCCAGCCGCAGGAGGGTGCCGCGCTGCTGACGCCCGGCATTCTCGATGTCACGGCCGTGAACGACCGTCCTGACGAAGAATTCTTCGGTCCGCTGCTGCAGGTGATCCGCTACAACAGTTTCGAGGCTGCCATTGCCGAGGCCAACGCCACGGCTTATGGCTTGGCCGCCGGCCTGCTGTCCGACTCACGTGCGCGCTTCGAGCAGTTCTGGCTGCACAGCCGCGCCGGTATCGTCAACTGGAACAAACAGCTCACTGGCGCCGCCAGCACTGCGCCTTTCGGTGGTATCGGCGCTTCGGGCAACCATCGCGCCAGTGCCTACTATGCAGCGGATTACTGCGCCTACCCGGTGGCCGGGCTTGAGAGCGAAAGCCTGGCTTTACCCGCGACCCTGACTCCGGGAGTGACTCTGTAATGACCGCTTATGAGATGTCCGCTTTTGAAATGAATGTCGACGGCCTGGTCGGGCCGACTCACAACTACGGTGGGTTGTCCTACGGTAACGTCGCGTCGCAGAGCAACTGTCAGGCCGTGTCGAGCCCCAAGGAAGCTGCCAAGCAGGGGCTGGCGAAAATGAAGGCGCTGATGGACATGGGCTTCAAGCAGGGCGTACTGGCCCCGCAGGAGCGTCCGGACGTTGCCGTTTTGCGCAGCCTGGGCTTTACCGGCAGTGACGCGCAGGTGATCGCCAAGGCCGCCAAGGGCGCCATGCCTCTGCTGGTGGCGAGCTGTTCGGCTTCCAGCATGTGGACGGCCAATTCCTGCACTGTCAGTCCCAGCGCCGACACGGCAGATGGCCGCGTGCACTTCACCGCCGCCAACCTCAACTGCAAGTTCCACCGCAGCATCGAGCACCCCACCACCAGTCGGGTGTTGCAGGCGATGTTCGCCAGCGAGAAACACTTCGCTCATCACCCGGCGTTGCCGGCGGTCAGTCAGTTCGGTGACGAAGGTGCGGCCAACCACACGCGTTTCTGCAAGGGCTATGGCGACGCCGGGGTAGAGTTCTTCGTCTACGGCCGCAGCGCCTTCGACAGCCGTTATCCGGCCCCGCAGCGCTACCCGGCGCGGCAGACCCTGGAAGCCTCTCACGCGGTGGCTCGCTTGCATGGTCTGGGCAAGGCTGGTGTGGTGTTCGCCCAGCAGAATCCGGAGGTGATCGATCAGGGCGTGTTTCACAACGACGTGATCGCCGTGGGCAACGGCGAGGTGCTGCTCTATCACCAGGATGCCTTCTTGGGCACCGACAAGGTACTGGCCGAACTGGGTGAAAAACTGGCCCGGCGCGGCGGTAACTTCCAGGCCATCTGCGTGCCAGCTTCTGCCGTCAGCGTGCAGGATGCGGTGCGTTCCTACCTGTTCAACAGCCAGCTGCTGACGCGCGCCGATGGCAGCATGCTGTTGGTGGTGCCAGAGGAGTGCAAGAGCAACGCCAGCGTCTGGCGCTACCTGGAGCAACTGACCGCGAGTGGCGGGCCGATCCGCGAGGTGCGGGTGTTCGACCTCAAGCAGAGCATGCAGAACGGCGGTGGTCCTGCTTGCCTGCGCCTGCGTGTGGCGCTCAATGAGCAGGAGCTGGCTGCGGTCAATCCGGGCGTGCTGATGAGCGACGCGCTGCATGACACCCTGGTGGCCTGGGTCGACAAGCATTACCGCGACCGCCTCAGCGAAGCCGATCTGGCCGACCCGCAATTGCTCACCGAATGCCGCACGGCATTGGATGAACTGACGCAGATCCTTAAACTGGGCTCGGTCTATCCTTTCCAGATAGCCTGAACCTGACCTCGATTCCCGGAGATTTTATGAGCGACGCGCTGCAACTGATTCTTGAAGACAACGACGGTACCCAACTGGAAACCTCCTGCAGCCGCTTTGCCGTGGTCTGGCAGGGCAAGGAGCTGTGGGTCCAGGCCGTTGGCGATCAGTTGCTGATCGGTGTCGATGTGGAAGAGGGCGATACCGAGTACGTCAACCTGCTGCTGCGTCCGCAGGCTACCAACCTGGTCAGCCTGCAGCTGGAGATGGAGCCGATGATCGCCGACGAGGATGATCATGTTCATGGCCCGGACTGCAACCACTGATCGAACCTGGTAGGGTGGGCCGGGCGGCGCTCCGCTTCAGCCCACCCTACGAAAATGCTGTGAACCAAGGAGTCCCCATGCTTGCCCTCGGCAAACTGCTTGAACTGACCCTGGCCGGCCACGAGCCGTCGGCGAAGATTCAACTGACGCCCGATGGTACGCGTCTGCGCTGGCTCGACGAAGGTGCGCTGGAGGTGACTCCGCCTGCAGCGCGCGACAATGGCCTCGACCTGCTGCTGTCGGCCGGCGTCCACGGCAACGAAACCGCGCCAATCGAGCTGCTCGATCGTCTGCTGCGCGGCATCGCGCGCAATGAACTGCATCCGGCGGCGCGCATTCTCTTTCTGTTCGGCAATCCCGAGGCCATGCGCCGCGGTGAGCGCTATATCGAACAGGACCTCAATCGCTTGTTCAGTGGTCGTCACGAGCAATCCAGTGGCTTCGAGGCTATTCGCGCTTGTGATCTGGAGCATCTGGCCGCCACCTTTTTCGGCAAGCAAACAGGCCGCACTCGTCTGCATTACGACCTGCACACCGCCATTCGCGGCTCGAAGATCGAGCAGTTCGCCCTCTATCCCTGGCAGGAAGGTCGCGCTCACTCGCGGCGTGAGCTGGAGCGCCTGCGTGCTGCCGGCATCGAGGCGGTGCTGCTGCAGAACAAGTCTTCGATCACCTTCAGCGCCTACACCTATGCGCAGCTTGGTGCCGAGGCTTTCACCCTGGAGTTGGGCAAGGCGCGCGCCTTCGGCCAGAACGAGTTGGTCAACCTCGACCTGCTGGAGAATGCGCTGCACGCACTGATCGAAGGGCGCGAAGTGATCAGCGGCGAGCCGACGCTCGATGGCTTGCAGCTGTTTTCGGTATCACGTGAGGTGATCAAGCACAGCGACAGCTTTCAGTTGCACCTGCCGGAGGACATTGAAAATTTCACCGAGCTGGAGCCCGGTTACCTGCTCGCCGAAGACATCGCCGACAGCCGCTGGATAGTGGAAGAGAAGGGCGCGCGCATCATCTTCCCCAATCCCAAGGTCAAGAACGGCCTGCGCGCCGCCATCCTGATCGTTCCCGACGACGGTGCCGGCCTGGCGTAGCGGCGTTTGTGGGAGGGGCTTTAGCCGCGATGCTGCGGCGTATTGATCGCCGCTAAAGCGCCTCCCACGGCTATCCGCGATTTTGCCCTCAACTGTATCTTTCCCCGTCCGGGCGACCTCTTTAGCATGAGCCTTTCGCCAATTGCCGGGAAAGCCTGTCATGCCCCTGATCGACCTGCGTAGCGACACCGTCACCCAACCCACCGTTGCCATGCGTGAAGCCATGATGGCTGCCGAGTTGGGCGATGACGTGTATGGCGAAGACCCCACGGTAAACCGTCTGGAGGCCTGGCTGGCCAATGAGCTGGGCTTCGCGGCGGCGCTGTTCGTCCCTACCGGCACCATGAGCAACCTTCTGGGCCTGATGGCTCATTGCGAGCGCGGTGACGAGTACATCGTCGGCCAGCAAGCCCACACCTACAAGTACGAGGGCGGCGGTGCCGCCGTACTTGGCTCCATCCAGCCGCAGCCGATCGACGGTGAAGCCGACGGCTCGCTGGATCTGGCCAAGGTCGAAGCGGCGATCAAGCAGGACGATTTCCACTTCGCCCGTACTCGCTTGCTGGCTCTGGAAAACACCATGCAGGGCAAGGTGCTGCCGCTCGACTACCTGGCAGCCGCCCGCGAACTCACTCGCCGCCGTGGCTTGAGCCTGCACCTCGATGGCGCCCGCCTGTACAACGCCGCGGTCAAGCTCGGGGTGCCGGCGCGCGAAATCACCCAGCACTTCGACTCGGTCTCGGTATGCCTGTCCAAGGGCCTCGGTGCGCCGGTCGGTTCGGTGCTATGCGGCAGCACTGCGCTGATTACCAAGGCGCGGCGCCTGCGCAAGATGGTCGGTGGCGGCATGCGTCAGGCCGGGGTGTTAGCGGCGGCGGGCTTGTATGCCCTGCAGCATCAGGTTCAGCGCCTGGCCGAGGATCATGCCAACGCGGCGCGCCTGGGCGCTGCACTGACCGGACTGGGCTACAGCGTCGAGCCTGTGCAGACCAATATGGTCTATGTGCAACTTGGTGAGCGCGCCGGGCAGATCAAGGCCTTCATGGCCGAACGCGGCATCGCCGTCAGTGCCGCGCCGCGCCTTCGTCTGGTCACTCATCTGGATGTTGGCAGTGCAGATATCGAGCGGGTGATCGAGGCGTTCGCCGCTTTTCGCTCGCTCTGAGTCGTAACCGCAGCGTCCGATAGGCGCCTGCTATCAACAAGGCACTAGCCGCGCGCGGTGGGCCCGATATAATGCGGCCCTTTGCCGGCTTTTGCCGTGGCCGCCTGATTCCGTGGATATCCCTATGAAAAGCGCAGAAATCCGTGAAGCCTTCCTGAGCTTCTTCGAAAAAAAAGGGCACACCCGTGTCGCTTCCAGCTCGCTGATTCCGGCGAACGACCCGACCCTGCTGTTCACCAACGCGGGCATGAACCAGTTCAAGGACTGCTTCCTGGGCCTGGAAAAGCGCGCCTATACCCGCGCCACCACCAGCCAGAAGTGCGTGCGTGCCGGCGGCAAGCACAACGACCTGGAAAACGTCGGCTACACCGCGCGTCACCACACCTTCTTCGAGATGCTGGGCAACTTCAGCTTCGGCGACTATTTCAAGCGTGACGCCATTCATTACGCCTGGGAATTCCTGACCTCCGACAAGTGGCTGAACCTGCCCAAGGAAAAGCTCTGGGTCACCGTCTACGCCACCGATGACGAAGCCTACGAGATCTGGAACAAGGAAATTGGCGTACCGGCCGAGCGCATGATCCGCATCGGCGACAACAAGGGCGCGCCATACGCTTCCGACAACTTCTGGGCAATGGGCGATACCGGCCCGTGCGGCCCGTGCACCGAGATCTTCTTCGACCACGGCGAGCACATCTGGGGCGGCCCACCCGGCAGCCCGGAAGAAGATGGTGATCGCTACATCGAGATCTGGAACAACGTGTTCATGCAGTTCAACCGCACTGCAGACGGCGTGCTGCACCCGCTGCCGGCGCCGAGCGTGGACACCGGCATGGGCCTGGAGCGCATCAGCGCCGTGCTGCAGCATGTGAACTCGAACTACGAGATCGACCTGTTCCAGAACCTGCTGGCCGCCTCGGCCAAGGCCATTGGCTGCAGCAACGAAGGCCAGGCTTCGCTGAAGGTGGTGGCCGACCACATCCGCTCCTGCAGCTTCCTGATCGCCGACGGTGTCACCCCGTCCAACGAAGGCCGTGGCTACGTGCTGCGCCGCATCGTGCGTCGCGCTTGCCGCCACGGTAACAAGCTGGGCGCCAAGGGCAGCTTCTTCTACCAGATCGTCGCCGCCCTGGTGGCCGAGATGGGCGAAGCCTTCCCCGAGCTCAAGCAGCAGCAGGCGCATATCGAGCGCGTGCTGAAGACCGAGGAAGAGCAGTTCGCCAAGACCCTGGAGCAGGGCCTGAAGATCCTCGAGCAGGATCTGGCTGGCTTGCAAGGCTCGGTCATCCCGGGTGATGTGGTGTTCAAGCTGTACGACACCTACGGCTTCCCGGTTGACCTGACCGCCGACATCGCCCGCGAGCGCGAGCTGTCGGTGGACGAGGAAGGTTTCGAGCGTGAGATGGAGGCGCAGCGCGAGCGCGCCCGCTCCGCCAGCGCCTTCGGTATGGACTACAACGCCCTGGTCAAGGTCGACAGTGACACCCGCTTCCTCGGCTACGAAGGCACCAGCGGCAGCGGCAAGATCATTGCCCTGTTCAAGGCCGGTGCTGCGGTCGACAGCCTCGCCGAAGGCGAGGAGGGCGTGGTGGTGCTGGATCAAACCCCGTTCTACGCCGAATCCGGTGGTCAGGTCGGCGACTGCGGTTACCTGGAAAGTGCTGGCGTACGCTTCGACGTGCGTGACACCACCAAGGCCGGCGGCGCCTTCCTGCACCACGGTGTGGTGGCCAAGGGCGGCCTGAGTGTCGGCACCAGCGTCAAGGCTGAAGCCGAAGCCGGCGTGCGTCAGGCGACTGCGCTGAACCACTCCGCGACTCACCTGCTGCACGCCGCGCTGCGTCAGGTGCTCGGCGATCACGTGCAGCAGAAGGGCTCGCTGGTCGACAGTCAGCGCCTGCGTTTCGACTTCAGCCACTTCGAGGCGATCAAGCCCGAGCAGATCAAGCAGCTGGAAGACATCGTCAACGCCGAGATTCGCAAAAACTCCGAGGTCGAGACCGAGGAAACCGATATCGAAACCGCCAAGGCCAAGGGCGCCATGGCGCTGTTCGGCGAGAAGTACGGTGATCAGGTACGTGTGCTGAGCATGGGCGGCGACTTCTCCGTCGAACTGTGCGGCGGTACCCACGTATCGCGTACCGGCGACATCGGTCTGTTCAAGATCACCAGCGAAGGCGGCGTGGCCGCTGGCGTGCGTCGTATCGAAGCGGTCACTGGCGCAGCCGCGCTGGCCTGGCTCAATGGTGCCGAGGAGCAGCTCAAGGAAGCCGCTTCCCTGGTCAAGGGCAGCCGCGACAACGTGCTGGACAAGCTCTCGGCCCTGATCGAGCGCAACCGTCAGCTGGAAAAGGAGCTGGAGCAGCTCAAGGCCAAGGCCGCCAGCGCCGCCGGTAACGACCTGGCCGGTTCGGCCGTGGACGTGAAGGGCACCAAGGTGCTGGCTGCGCGTCTCGATGGTCTGGACGGCAAGGCGCTGCTGGCGCTGGTCGACCAGCTGAAGAACAAGCTGGGCAGCGCTGTGATCCTGCTCGGCGGTGTGTTCGACGAGAAGGTGGTGCTGGTCGCCGGTGTGACCCAGGACCTGACCGCCAAGGTCAAGGCCGGTGACCTGATGCGTCAGGCCGCTGCCGCCGTTGGCGGCAAGGGCGGTGGTCGCCCGGACATGGCTCAGGGCGGCGGCGTTGATGCCGGCAAGCTGGATGAAGCCCTGGCTCTGGCCGCTACTCTGGTCGAGCAGGCTTCGTAACGAGCGAGAAAGCGGGGCCCGCAGTGCGTCCGGCGGGCCTTGGCAGTATGACCCGATGCGGGTTTAATGGGCGCCCTTCGAGGAATCAGGCGGCTTTTTGAAATGGCTTTGATCGTACAGAAGTTTGGGGGCACCTCCGTCGGCACCATCGAGCGTATCGCGCAGGTGGCCGACAAGGTGAAGAAGTTCCGCGAGAACGGTGACGACATCGTCGTCGTGGTTTCCGCCATGAGCGGCGAAACCAACCGCCTGATCGATCTGGCCAAACAGATCACCGATGGCGAGCCGGTTGCGCGTGAGCTGGATGTCATGGTGTCCACCGGTGAGCAGGTGACCATTGCCCTTCTGGCCATGGCGCTGATCAAGCGCGGCGTGCCGGCGGTGTCCTACACCGGCAACCAGGTGCGCATCCTCACCGACAGCGCGCACAACAAGGCGCGCATTCTGCAGATCGATGACCAGAAGATTCGTACTGATCTCAAGGCCGGTCGCGTCGTCGTCGTCGCCGGCTTCCAGGGTGTCGACGAGCACGGCAATATCACCACCCTCGGTCGTGGCGGTTCCGACACCACCGGCGTGGCTCTGGCTGCGGCGCTGAAAGCCGACGAGTGCCAGATCTACACCGACGTCGATGGTGTCTACACCACCGACCCGCGTGTGGTGCCCAAGGCCCAGCGCCTGGAAAAGATCACCTTTGAAGAGATGCTGGAAATGGCCAGCCTCGGCTCCAAGGTGTTGCAGATTCGTTCGGTGGAGTTCGCCGGCAAGTACAACGTCCCGCTGCGCGTCCTGCACAGCTTCCAGGAGGGGCCGGGCACCCTCATTACCCTTGATGAAGAGGAATCCATGGAACAGCCGATCATTTCCGGCATCGCTTTCAACCGCGACGAAGCCAAGCTGACCATCCGTGGGGTGCCGGATATCCCCGGCATCGCCTTCAAGATTCTCGGCCCGATCAGCGCCGCCAACATCGAAGTGGACATGATCGTGCAGAACGTCTCGCACGATAACACCACCGATTTCACCTTCACCGTGCACCGCAACGACTACAACAACGCCCTCGGCGTGCTGCAGAAGACGGCAGACGAGCTGGGCGCCCGTGAAGTGGTCGGCGACACCAATATCGCCAAGGTGTCCATCGTCGGTGTCGGTATGCGCTCCCATGCCGGTGTTGCCAGCCGTATGTTCGAAGCTCTGGCCAAGGAGACCATCAATATCCAGATGATCTCCACCTCCGAGATCAAGGTTTCCGTGGTGATCGAGGAGAAGTATCTGGAGCTGGCGGTACGCGCTCTGCATACCGCTTTCGAGCTGGATGCCCCGGCCCGACAGGGCGAGTGATTCGACTGATTTGAAAGGCGCGGCTGGTTCCGCGCCTTTCGTCTTTTTGACTGGCATGTGGGAACTTTCTTTCTGCGCGTGCTGGTCAATACTTGGGTGGAGGCTTTCAGGCTTGATTTAGCGGGAAGCCGGCACCATTTTCTTTTTGCAGACTGTTGTCCTGAGAAATGTAATCCGTTGAGGAGAAAGGAATGCTGATTCTGACTCGCCGGGTCGGAGAGACCCTGATGGTCGGTGATGATGTGACTGTCACCGTGTTGGGTGTGAAAGGTAACCAGGTGCGCATTGGTGTCAATGCGCCGAAAGAGGTTGCCGTACACCGTGAAGAAATCTACCAGCGCATCCAGAAAGAGAAGGGTGACGAACCAAGCCACTAATTTTTCTACAAATTTTTGTTTGCAAACGGGGAAAACATGTTTATCATGCGCCCCGTGTTGCGGAGAGGTGGCCGAGTGGCCGAAGGCGCTCCCCTGCTAAGGGAGTACACCTCAAAAGGGTGTCGGGGGTTCGAATCCCCCCTTCTCCGCCATTATTCAGCGAGTCAGGCGTAAGCCGGGCTGGCGAATCAACCAGAGGTGATCTGGTATAAAAACACCAAACGGACTCATAGCTCAGCTGGATAGAGTACTCGGCTACGAACCGAGCGGTCGGAGGTTCGAATCCTCCTGAGTCCGCCATATTCAATGGCTTGCATCGCTGCAAGCCATTTTGTTTCAACCAGTGGTGATCTGGTCTAAAAGCGCCAAAGTGTGGACTCATAGCTCAGCTGGATAGAGTACTCGGCTACGAACCGAGCGGTCGGAGGTTCGAATCCTCCTGAGTCCGCCATATTCAATGGCACTGCAGCGATGCGGCGCCATGCTTCAACCAGCGGTGATCTGGTCTAAAAGTGCCAAAGTGTGGACTCA